>Ga0075471_10002214_pt1 | contig 12786 bp, 9 predicted proteins | sample DEB19_08_DNA_2_FD_74787 | JGI IMG/M metagenome (GOLD analysis project Ga0075471, IMG submission 74787) | Aqueous microbial communities from the Delaware River and Bay under freshwater to marine salinity gradient to study organic matter... | ecosystem: Environmental > Aquatic > Marine > Coastal ... | reverse complement strand
GCATAGGCCAGCATGCCCAGCCCTGCGGTGATGCCCACCAGCATGCCATTGATCAGACCGAGCAGGCCTTCCTTTAAAATGAGCAAACGCTCATCACCGGCTTTGAGATCTCCGAGGGTGAGACCACGCAAGGTGACAGCAAGAGCTTGGCATCCCGTGTTGCCGGATTGACCGGCCAAAACAGGCAAGAATGCTGCGAGGATCACCACCCGATCCAAGGTGTGCTGAAACATGGCCACCACTGCAGCGGCAACAAAACAGGTGGCAAGATTGATCTGCAGCCAAGGGTGGCGGAAACGCAGACTTCGGCTCACCGGCGTGGTGAGACGTTCCTCTTTTTCCACACCCACCATGCTTCCAGCCTGAGCGCTGATCTCAATGGCCCTTGCCTCAAAAAGCGTCTGGCCGCGAACGAGTCCGAGCATGTGTCCCTGCACATCACACACAGGATAGACGGGATAATGACGATTCACCGCCTCTTTCATAGCCTCTGTGAGCGGCATCTCTGGCGAGAGGGTAAAGACGTTCGCATACATCACCTTGGTGATCGGCTTGTCAGGCTCGCTGAGCATCAGATCCCGCATCACCAGTACGCCGAGAAGCTTGTTCTCCTCATCTGTGACATATCCGTAGGTGATAGAGGCTTTTAGCGTGAGCTTGCGCAGCGCCGCAATAGTCTCGCCGACAGTCATTGAAGGACGAAACACAGCCACTGGCGGCTCTAGGAGCCAACCGACACTATCCTCAGGATAATGAGTATTCTGCATCCACTGACGCGCTTGCTCGATGGGAGCGGCAGCCAAGATGGCGCAGCGGCGCTCATCAGTCATGTGGTGCAGCGCTTGCTGGGCGACCATCGGATTGAGTTCCTCAAGAACAGCGGCGGCATCCGCTTCCGGCGCAGCCTCAAGGGCCTCCGCCGCCTCGTGCGGAGCACGTTGGCGCACATGATCGAGGAGTTTTTCGAAAGAAGACATGTAGATAATCTCTTTGTTTAGCGTCTGACGGCAGCTTTGCCAGAGTTCAACTCAAAAAAACCTCGCTCCGCGCATGGGCTGACGCACAGTCGCTGCATGTCCATGTCCGACCGCAACTGCATGCGTGATCTTCAACACCACTCCTTGATGAGCCGGGCAAAATCCCTGTCAGCATACGCTTGGATCATGATCGCCATCACGGCCGTCTTTCTGCTGCAGTTCACCTCGGACACGCTTTATCCGGTCATCTTGGATGGTGGTGTCAGTGCTCAAAGACTTGAAGCAGGACACTTTTGGACGTTAATCACCTACATGTTCATCCACGGCAGCGCGGGCCATTTCCTACTCAATGCGCTGATGCTTGGGTTTGTGGGACGCCAAGTGCAAAATCTTTTTGGGGGAGCGCACTTGCTGAAAATTTTCTTTTTGAGTGGCCTCGCTGGAGCGGCGCTCGAGATGATGGTGAATGGCTTGGTACATGGCGATACCACCACGCCGCTCGTTGGCGCCTCTGGTGCGGCTTTCGGACTGTTGTTGGCGCTGGCATTGCTGCTACCAGACGAGCCAGTCACTGTTTTTATCTACTTCATCATTCCAGTGCCGATGCGGTTGTGGACGCTAGCCAAGGCTTTGGTCGTCATACAAATGATTTTCGCCCTGGGTGGCCTTCTCTTCCCAAACTGGATGCCTGAGGGGCTTAAGATCGCTTACTTCGCTCATCTGGGTGGAGCCTTTGCCGGCTGGATTTACACGAAATCGCTGGGACATGGCGGACGCCCCATGACCTATGCAACACAATGGCAACCGGAAGCGCAACGCCGCCTCGCCAACGCACGCTCGACAACCCGTTCCAAGATTGAAATGGATTTCGAGCCATCAGCAATGCCTCCCGAAATCGCACCGTTGGCTGACACAAAGGCAGCGAACCTAGAGGACGAGGTCAATGAGGTGCTCGACAAGATTTTTTCGGGCGGTATGGGTAGTCTAACGGATCACGAACGACGTCTTTTGGAGCGTGCCAGCGCCTCCATTCAATCACATCACGATTCACAACCTGGCCACTGAAATCAATCTCCAGCCATGTTCTCGAGCCGAGCCCTTCAATTCGCCGCCATGCTGCTGTTGGCGATTCTTGTTGGACTGGCAACAAGGGCATGTCGTATCCGAAATCCAAGCCAAATGAGCGATCCGCCTCATCAAGTAGACTTAAATCTAAAACAATAAAAAAAAATAAATGCAAGTAGCCACAATCTTCTTACTTATTTTGTTGTGGCGCGCGACGCCACATCGCCCAAAAAATGTTTCATTGCGATTTTTTCAACACACTCACCATCAGCTTAGCCTCGTTAATAGCGAGTTGCCATTTATGTGCCCAAGGTAGCACAGATATCAATACACTGCTGACAGGAGGAGGCTCGCCGCAACTAACGCCAGTACAGAATACGATGATCGCAGCACCTCCGGCAGCGAATACATCTTCAACAACATCCACCCAAGAGGGCTACACCTCCGCGCCAGGCCCGTGGGGCAATCTTGTGGGTGATTACATCTTCCTAGAGGCGCCGTCCTCATTGATCGAAAACTTCGCCCTACCCAGCATTCAGCCGCGCTGGACTTTCCCGCTGGCTTTCAAGCCGAAGTTAGAAGGTTTTTTCAACGAAGCGGGACTCACGCCCGAACAAATTGCTTCATTGATGCTGCCTCAAGCGCAGGTGACCGAGGGCGACCTGCTGCATCTACTGCCGAGCGTTTCGCTCGTTGAGCAAATGACACCTCAAGTCCGTGCACACATTTACTCTGAGCTCGGCAAGCTGCCTGATAACGAATACTGCCAAGACCCAGTTTTGATCACGGGTGTATCCGTTCAGGAATGGTACCGAACCAGTAAGCTTCGGAGAGATCTGATCGACAAAATTGAGCAACTCAGCTACATGCGTGGTGAAACCCTTGTCTTCAGCGACATCCCGGTGCTATTGAGTCATGCGCAGTCCGACTCCGAGGCACGTGCCATCTACAAAGCATGCACCCGCACCCGCTCGCTGATGGTTCGCCTGAAAATTGAATCCTCCACAAATATCCCGGAACTCATATCTTACTGGTCATTTGGTGTCGGCATCCGTCGCAAGGACATTGAGCCGCTCATGCGTTCCATTGCGGATTCCAGCACACTTCACGATCTGGGCATGGCTCACATTCTCCCTGCGTTGCCACGCAAGCTACTCTACACTTACCCAAGTCTCGACATGGCCAAAAACGGTCAGCTTCCGGACTGCCACTGGACGTCACTGAACTTCTACAATTTCGATGCCAGCCAGTATTTGCTCGACTCACGTCTTGCCACGAGCCAAGTGCTTGAAAACTTCTTACCCGTTGAGGCCCCTTACCAGTTTGGAGACATTCTCTTCTTTCTCGACAGCCTGACTGGGGATGCATTTCACTCCTGCGTCTACCTTGCCGACACATTGGTCTATACCAAAAACGGACGAAACGTGCTTTCTCCGTGGATCATCATGAAGCTTGAGGATGTCAAAAAGGTCTATCTTTTCCGTGGCAATGGACGTGTGCAGGGTTTTCGGCGCAAAGATGTCGAAACGGCGCGTCGTGAAAGTGCGAATTGAATTAACCACAGGACTTCAGACCGGCCCTCACTCGCTTCCTTATATTGGCCGACTATCTCACACGCCGACTTATGTCCGCCTAGGGCTAGCTCCGCCTGCGCCATTTGACTTCCAGTTCCGCCTTCCATGCGGCTTATTAACCGATTAGCTTACCTGAGAGTAGCTTCTCAAGTCTCTTGCAAAGCAATGGCCTTGTCTCGTGCGCATGATCTGTCCACAGCATGACTGAGTTCAACGCCGCAGAAGAAACCTTTTTTGAAGATCCTGAATAGCACCATGCTTTGAGGTGCTCTGTTCTTGTTGATCCATGCCAATGACTCGCGTTTTTTTAGGCGAGTTCGATATCGTTCTTTCTTCTGAGCCTTTTGCGTCGCCGTCACCTGCAAGACGCAAGAGGTCAAACTTCCGCACGTTCCGTACGCCCCTCTTCAGCCATGCCTAACCCCAAAAAACTGCTCTTCGCCCTCGCGGTCACTGCACCGCTCGTGCTTTTTGCCGCTAAGCCTGATAAAACCCAAAAGAATAAAAGCTCTTTTGAAGTCGCGAAGCCTGCTTTCAAACCCGATTACCATCAGCCTGCTTTCGAACCCGATAGAACCAAGGCCGAACATCTTGAGCCTTCGATGTTCCACGTTCCCGAAGGCCTCGAAATCACTGTCTGGGCCACCTCGCCGCAGCTTTTCAACCCGGCAAACATGGACATTGACCACGCGGGCCGAGTCTGGATCACCGAGGGCGTCAATTACCGTCGTCACAGTGGTCGCAGCCGCGAAGGAGACTGCGTCCGCGTACTGCAAGACACCAATGGTGATGGCAAGTGTGATAGCAGCCATGTCTTTGTGCGTGAAAAAGAGCTCGAATGCCCGCTGGGCGTGGCTGTTTTCGACAACGTGATCTTTGTGTCGAACACGCCTAACATCATCAAATACACCGATGTAAACCGCGACCTAAAATTCGACCCCGATGTAGACACGCGTGAGATTTTTCTCTCCGGCTTTGAGCAACCTCAACACGATCATAGTTTGCACAGCGTGTATGCCGGACCCGATGGCCGCCTCTACTTCAGCAATGGCAACTGCGGTGCTTTTTTCAGTGACAAAAGCGGCAACACATTCCGCATCGGTGGTGCCTACCTAAACAACACCTACACCGGCTTGAAGAGCGATGATGGTCATGTCTATGTCGGTGGCTTCACCGCCAGCATCGAACCCAGCGGTCATAAAGCGAAGATCCTCGGCTTCAATTATCGGAACAGCTATGAAGGCGTGCGCACGAGCTTTGGGGACATGTTTCTCAATGATAACGACGACCCACCCGCCTGCCGCGTAAGTCATCTCATTGAGGGCGGCAGCTTCGGTTTCTTTTCCAGCGATGGAAAACGCCAGTGGCGCGCCGACAAGCGCCCCGGGCAGGCAATTCCTGTGGCCGAGTGGCGGCAGGAAGACCCCGGCATCATCCCTGCTGGCGATGTCTACGGTGGTGGCGCTCCAACCGGACTTTGCTTCTACGAAAATGGAGCCCTCGGCGACCAATGGAACGGCCTACTGCTGAGCTGTGAAACGGGCCGAAATGTTGTTTTTGGTTATCGACCAAAACCCGATGGTGCCGGCTTCAAGCTTGAGCGTTTTGATTTCTGCACCACCAACACCACTGGTGTTTTCAAGGGCAGCGATTTCGTTGGCGGAGCCAAGAACATTTCCAATGACCGCCACACGCTGTTCCGCCCCTCCGATGTCTGTGTGGGTGCCGATGGCGCCATCTACATCAGTGACTGGTATGACAAGCGCACGGGCGGCCATCAGGACACCGATGAAACTTGCAGCGGCACGATCTACCGCATCGCACCCCAAGGCTTCAAGCCGCAGATCCCCGTCATCCAATATGAAACCGTTGAAGGCCAGCTCGCCGCGATGGAATCCCCCGTGAACAACGTGCGTCATGTGGGTTTCACGAAGCTCAAAGAAGCCGGAACAAAAGTCCTGCCGCAAGTTTTGAAGCTGCGTGATCATCCGAATCCCTACCTCGCCTCCCGCGCCGTATGGCTTGCTGCCCAACTCGGCGAAAAAGGCCTCATCGCCACTCGGAGTTGGCTGGAGAGTGATGACGCCACCAAGCGTCTGGTGGCACTGCGGGCCCTCCGTGCCGCAACCGATGATGTGCTCGATATTCTCAATGTCATGGCTGGAGATCAATCGCCCATGGTCCGCCGTGAGGTGGCCGTGGCCCTGCGTGATGTATCGGCGGCTCAGAGCGCCCCAATGCTTGCCCAAATGGCTCGCCAGATCGATGGCAGTGATCGCTCGCTGCTGGAAGCTTGGGGAATAGGCTGCAGCAGCAAAGAGTCCGAGGTATGGGTCAAGCTGAAGCCCGAAGGCGACTGGAGCGAGGGTTTTGCCCACCTCACTTGGCGTCTGCATCCTTTGGCCGCAGTGGCAGATCTTCAAAAGCGTGCCGCCGATGCAAAGCTCTCTTCCGAACAGCGCATGCTCGCGCTCAACACCCTCGCCTTCATTCCTGACTCTTCCGCTGCCAAAGCCGTGCTGGCTTTGGCCAAGGATAAGGCCTCGCCGATTCATGCCGCTGTCATGTGGTGGATCATCAAACGCAGCACCGATGACTGGAGCACTTTTGGCATCGCTGAGGAGTTGAAGAAAGAAGGCATCTTCGATCCGGACAGTGCCAAGCTTCTGGAAATCGTCACTCCAACCGCCACACCCGCGACCTATCAAGTGGCGGATGTGCTGAAGCTCACTGGAAATGCCAAGAACGGAGCGCAGTTGGTTACCCGCTGTGTGATGTGCCACCAATTCAACGGTCAGGGTGTTGAATTTGGCCCTAACCTGGACGGCTGGGGCCGCAGCCAGCCTAGCGAAATCATTACTCAGGCGATTCTTGAGCCCAGCAAGGATATCGCTCACGGCTACGAAGGACAAGAGATCAAGACCAAGGATGGTGCCACCATCCACGGCATGCTTCTGACGGAAGGTGACATCATGATTGTGCGCAGCATGGGCGGCGTGAACCAGTTTGTGCCCAAAAGCCGTGTGCAGAAGCGGGGCAAGCTCGAGCGCAGCCTGATGCTTAGCGCTTTCCAACTCGGACTTACCGCCCAAAACGTGGCCGACATCGTCGCTTACATGCGCAGCGCGAACTGATGACAACGCCTGCACCCATCACCCGGTGTCCGGTTCTTCATGAGGACCGACATGTTATCGTGGTGAACAAGCCGCATGGCGTGCTCTCCCACCCAAACCCCAAATCGCAGAAACTCCAGAGGAGTGCGTTTGAGGGGCGTTATGACGCGGAGAGACGTTGTTTCCAAACAGCGGCTGGCGAGGTTTTTCTGATTCACAGGCTCGATCAGGACACCTCAGGAGTGCTTTTGGCCGCGAAGGATGAGAAAACGGCTGAAAAGTGCCGCGAGGCGTTTGAAGCCGAGCAGGCTCAAAAAAAATATCTCGCCTTGTGCAGCGGAGGGGGGGTGAAACCCGAAGGGGTGTGGTTGGATCACCTAGTGACAGCGCATGAGCAGCATCAGGTGCGTACCGCCGTGCGCCGAGGACCAAGACCGAACGCGGAACTGCGTTATCGACTTCGGCATTACAGTGCCCCACACCGTCTTTCGCTGCTGGAGATCGATCTCATCACCGGAAAAACGCATCAAATCCGCGTCCAAGCCGCCTCGCGGCATCTTCCACTCGTCGGGGATGATGTGTATGGCTCCTTCGAGCAAAACCGTGCACTCAAAAAGACCCTGCAAGCCCGCCGACTCTTCCTTCACGCCTTCCAATTGGCCCTAGAACACCCTGCCAGCGGCCAAGCATTGCTAATCACCGCCCCGCTACCCGAAGACCTCAAGACCGTGCTCGCCGCCGCGCAGATCCCTTTTCATCTTGGATGAGCCATGAACCCCTTTTCCGCGATCCTTGTGCTGATCGTTTCTCTTGCCGGACAAATCTTCGCGGCTGAAACGAAACACACTTACATAGGTCAAATCACATGCGTTGTCTGTGCCACCTGTGAAGCGCATATTTCAGCGGCTTTGATTGCCAAACTGCCCGGCATGGAAAAAATCGACATCACCAAAGGAGAAAAAGAAGGCACGAATACGATCACCATCGTTTCCAAGGAAGGGGATTTCACCAAGGACACGGCCATGTCAGCGCACGGAGACCTATCCAAAACCTACCAGATCACCTCTCTCTTTGATAAGAAGTGAGTCGCCGGGGTAACCCTAGCTTTTTATCCTTGATTCAATCGTGCGAGTCTAGCCACATGCTAGACATCTGAAAGTTATGTATTTTGGAATCTCGGTTGCAGCCGCACAGCGTATGCTCATCTTGGATTTTCCCTCTCCACATGAGCGCTGTTTTTGATTCTTTTTCACGATTTTACGCCTCTTCCATAGGCAAGAAGATTTTAGTAGCCCTAACGGGCCTTATTTTGATCGGATTTGTCTTCGGACATCTGGTCGGCAATCTGCTCATTTTCGCCGGTCAGGATGCGATCAATGAATATGGTCACCTGCTGCAAACTGCTCTGCACGGAAGTGGTGTCTGGATCGCCCGAGTCGGACTTCTGCTGGCTGTTTTGGTCCACATCGTTGCTACCGTGTCCCTCACGAAACAGAACAACGCCGCTCGTCCGGATAAATATGGCCAGCACAAGGCCCAAGTGAGCTCCAAGTCCTCCCACACGATGATCTGGAGCGGCCTGACGATCCTAGCCTTCATCATATACCACCTGCTGCACTATACGGTCCGAATCGGCAACGATTTCGACAAGGATGCTTATAAGATCGACCTGCACGGCGAGAAAGTGCATAACGTCTACAAGATGGTCGTTGATGGCTTCTCTTGGGCGCCTGCTTCCATTTTCTACCTGATCGCGATGGCGCTGTTGTGCAGCCACCTGAGCCACGGCTTCAGCAGCCTCTTCCAAACGCTCGGCATCAGCACCGATAAGTCAGAGCCTCTTTTTAAAAAGGCCGGTTACGCCTTTGCTGGTCTCATCTTTGTCGGAAACGCCGCGATAGTCCTCTCCATTTGGCTATTGGGTTACGGCCGCTGATTCTGAATTTTACGCCCTTCGACCTTAGTTCTCCGTCTTTCATTCGCCATGCCACTCGACTCCCACATTCCCTCCGGCCCGATGGCCATGAAGTGGTCCAAGCACAAGCAGGACTCGAAGCTCATCAATCCAAAAAACAAACGCAAGTTTACCATCCTTGTGGTTGGCAGTGGCCTAGCGGGTTCCTCAGCTGCGGCGACGCTTTCCGAATTGGGCTACAAGGTGAAGTGTTTCTGCTTTCAAGATTCCCCCCGTCGCGCACACTCCATCGCTGCACAAGGTGGCATCAATGCGGCGAAGAACTACCAGAACGATGGCGATAGCGTGCATCGTCTTTTTTATGACACGGTCAAAGGTGGTGACTTCCGCGCACGCGAGGCCAATGTTCACCGCCTCGCCGAAGTGAGCGTGAATATCATCGATCAGTGTGTGGCCCAGGGAGTTCCTTTTGCCCGAGAATATGGAGGAATGCTAGCTAACCGTTCCTTCGGTGGCGCTCAAGTAAGCCGCACGTTTTATGCACGTGGTCAAACTGGCCAGCAGTTGCTTCTCGGCGCCTACTCGGCTCTGAACAAAGAAATCGCCGCGGGTGGTGTGCAGATGTATCCGCGCACGGAAATGCTCGATGTAGTGACCGTCGATGGCCACGCGAAGGGCATCATCACGCGCAATCTCGTCACCGGCAAAATCGAGGCTCACGCGGGCGATGCGGTGCTTCTTTGCACCGGCGGCTACGGCAATGTCTTCTACTTGTCGACGAACGCGATGGGCTGCAACGTGACCGCCACTTGGCGGGCGCATAAAAAGGGCGCGTTTTTCGCGAACCCCTGCTACACGCAGATTCACCCGACCTGCATCCCGGTCAGTGGCGATTATCAGAGCAAGCTCACACTCATGTCCGAGTCGCTCCGCAACGACGGCCGCGTGTGGGTGCCGAAGAAGAAAGAGGACATCGGTAAGCCGCCCGGTCAGATCCCGGAGGCGGATCGCGACTACATCCTCGAGCGCAAGTATCCGAGCTTTGGCAACCTGGCTCCGCGCGATATTTCATCCCGCGCGGCGAAGGAAGCCTGCGATGACGGTCGAGGTGTGGGCCCGGGCGGTCGCGGTGTGTATCTTGATTTTGCAGAAGCGATTCAGCAGTTCGGCGCAAAGACAATCGCCGAGCGCTACGGCAATCTTTTCGACATGTATGAGCGCATCACTGGCGAGAGCGCCTACAAACAGCCCATGCGCATCTACCCGGCCGTGCACTACACAATGGGGGGCCTGTGGGTGGACTACAATCTCATGAGCAACCTCCCCGGCCTCCACGTGCTCGGCGAGGCGAACTTCTCTGATCACGGCGCGAACCGTCTCGGTGCCTCTGCGCTCATGCAGGGCCTCGCTGATGGTTACTTCGTCATCCCGACGACCATCGCGAACTACCTCGTGCATCAAAAGCCCGGCAGCGTCACCGCCGAGCATCCGGAGTTCAAGAAGGCCCTCGAAGTCTGCACCGCGCAGACGAAGGGTTTCCTCGCCTGCAAAGGCAAACGCAGCGTCGATAGCTTTCATCGCGAACTCGGTCTGCTCGTCTGGGACAAGTGCGGCATGGCCCGCGACCGCGCTGGACTCACGGAAGCCCTCAAACGCATCCCCGAACTGCGGGAGGAGTTCAAAACCAATGTAATTGTGCCCGGCAGCGGCGATGCCTGCAATCCTGAACTGGAAAAAGCTGGACGTGTGGCTGATTTCATGGAGTTCGCCGAGTTGCTTTGCCTCGACGCCCTAAACCGCGAAGAAAGCTGCGGCGGCCACTTCCGCACGGAGCATCAATACCCCGATGGCGAGGCCAAACGCGACGACGAAAATTTCTGTTATGCAGCCGCTTGGGAATACACAGGCGATCTCGGCAAACCCACGCTGAACAAAGAGCCGCTCAGCTTTGAAGAAGTCCATCTGGCTGTGCGCAGCTACAAGTAAACGTCTTTCTTTTCGCACCCATGTCGCAACTCAACCTTCACCTCAAAGTCTGGCGTCAAAACGCAGGCCAACCCGGTCATTTCCAGGACATTGAAGCCCCGGATATTCCAGATCATGCCTCGTTCCTCGAAATGATGGACATCGTCAACGAGCGCCTCATTGCAAAAGGCCAAGATCCTGTCGCCTTTGACCATGACTGCCGAGAAGGCATCTGCGGCATGTGCTCCATGCAGATCAATGGTGTGCCGCACGGTCCCGAGAAAGCAACGACGACCTGCCAGCTACACATGCGCAAGTTCCGCACTGGCGATACGATCTGGATCGAGCCTTTCCGTGCCAAGGCATTCCCGGTCATCAAGGACCTCGTCGTGGATCGTAGCGCATTTGACCGTATTCAGCGGGCCGGTGGCTTCATCACAGTTCGCACTGGATCTCCACAGGACGCCAACGCGCTGCCGATCGGCAAAGAAGTCGCTGATGCGGCGATGGATGCAGCTGCATGTATCGGTTGCGGTGCATGCGTGGCCGCGTGCAAAAATGCCAGTGCCATGCTTTTCGTTTCCGCCAAAGCCGGCCAACTCAATACTCTGCCCCAAGGTAAACCCGAAAAGGATCGCCGCACCCTTGGCATGGTCCGCCAGATGGACAAAGAAGGCTTTGGGAACTGCACCAATCAGTACGAGTGCGAAGCCGCATGCCCAAAAGAGATCAGCGTTCGCTGGATCACCAAACTCAACCGCGATTACGCTGTGGCTATTGTTAAAGAAGCCCTCGGCAACTCTCCCAAAGTCGCTGGAGGCGGCGATTGATCTTCATTTTGACGAGACCCCCGATTGGATCGTGCCCGAAATTTATTTCCTCTTGTTTGCTTTTTGTTTCGAGATGTTCGGCATCGGAATCGTGTGAATCTCAAAAGGAGCTGCGGTAGCGCTATCGAACTCAGCGGCGGCTTCAAGCCCTGCCCGCGCGATTTCCTCAGCGCTCTTGCCTTTATCGTAGGCAGTTTGCATGGCTCCAAGGGCAAAGTCTCGGCCAGAACCAGCAGCCCAAAACTTGTGAAACTGCTGAGCGGAACGGTAGGAGTAGAGCGCGAAGATGCCATGGGCATTGGCGGCGAGGCCGTAAAATTGGGTGGTCTCGTATTCCTCTCCCTTATCGGGCATGCTGGACATGAAGTATTCGGCCTTCAGCCAAGCGTGAGCGTGGCGGAAGGTCTCGAAAATCATTTCGCATGAAGAAAAATCGCGCGGACGATCGGGGTTGGAGAAGTAGCTATTGAGCACCACAAGGCTGGCCGAGGTGCCGGTCAGGCCGATGAAGGTATCGCCAATCTTGGTGATCTTCGTTTTGTTCACGACATGCCCAGCCTTTTGCCGCAGGGAGCCGAGGCAGCTCAATGTGTCCGCCCCAATACAGGCGACACCGTTTTTCTGGGTGACAACAATGGTGGACATGTGGCTGGAATGACGAAGGACGAAGTTGAATAAAGAATGTAGCTTAGCTGCCTTTGTCGATCATCGCGGCGAACTCGGAGAAGAAGTATTTCGCGTCGTTCGGGCCGGGGGCGGCCTCCGGGTGATATTGAACGCTCAGCACAGGGGCCTCTCGGTGGCGCATGCCTTCGACGGTACCATCATTGAGGTTGATGTGGGTGACCTCAACATTGCCAGGAAGGCTAGATGGATCGATCGCAAAACCGTGATTCTGGCTGGTGATGGCCACTTGGCCGTTGCGCAAGTCTTTGACGGGCTGGTTGCCGCCGCGATGGCCGAACTTGAGCTTGAAGGTCTTGCCTCCGTAGGCATGTCCGAGGATCTGATGTCCCAGACAGATGGCAAAAATGGGCTTCACTCCAATCAACTGCTTCACCTCCCTGTGGATGTAGTCGAGTGCGGCGGGATCGCCGGGGCCGTTGGAGAGAAAGATGCCATCCGGATTCTTTGCGAGCACGTCTGTGGCACTGGTGGTGGCGGGAACTACATCGACACGGAAGCCCGCCTGGCGCAGGCGGCGCAGGATGTTTCTCTTCACGCCGAAGTCATAGGCTACAATGTGATGCCTGACTGGAGGAAGGTTGTGAAAGGCACCAGTGGGGCCGCCTTCACGATTCTGGGACGGGCTGGGGATATCCCACTCACGACTTTCAGTGTCCTCAG
>Ga0075471_10002212_pt1 | contig 12818 bp, 8 predicted proteins | sample DEB19_08_DNA_2_FD_74787 | JGI IMG/M metagenome (GOLD analysis project Ga0075471, IMG submission 74787) | Aqueous microbial communities from the Delaware River and Bay under freshwater to marine salinity gradient to study organic matter... | ecosystem: Environmental > Aquatic > Marine > Coastal ... | reverse complement strand
AACTGCAGCGGACGGCACTCGGCGAGTGCCTGCTACCAAAAACCTCATTGGTTACCGCGCAGCAACACATACCTCCGCGACTCGAAGAGTATTCCATCTACTGAAAAGTCAGTGGCAACGCTAACAGATGTAAGTGGTAGCTCAACCCGTACCGGAAGCTCTCCGCCTTTGTAATCGTTTTTCGCGCTCATGACGAAACTCTGCAATCGGATCGATCGTTGGATCGATTTCCTCCTCGATAACTTTGAAGAAACTTGCCCCAAGCACACCTAACATGCCTGCGAATACCGCAAGTCCGGTAACGAAGGTAACCATCACTAGGAATCTACCCAGCATCGACACGGGACTAAGATCTCCATAGCCGACTGTAGCCACGGTCACCATAGTGAAATAAACCGCATCGAACAACGTCCGAAACTTGTCAGGCTGCACCGCGTGCTCAATCTCAAAAATAGCTACTGAGCAAAAAACTACGATGATTCCCATCGAGAAAACGAGCGGCTTCAATGCCGGTATTGATCTGTAAAAGCTCAACGCCGTCAACTGGAGGGACCGAGAGTAACGAAAATACTTGAGCAGCACGAAAACCCTGAGTGTCCGTAACAAATCCAGCCACTGGGTGGGCCAAATGAAACCAAGCCAAAATGGGACGATTGCTAAGAGATCGATAATTCCAATTGCCGACTGGGGATAATGCCAACCAAAGTGGTCTTGCGCATCATCTATCCAGCGCACGACGTACTCAACACTGAAACAGACCGCGACGAATGCATGGATCCATCTGAACACGCTCAGCGAGCTACTTCCATTCGCGTCAGTTATGCTCAACTCAATGAGATATGCTACGGTACTGAATACAATCATCAGCCGGATCCAAGGATCGAAGCGATGTAATAAGTTTGCTGCGCTCTTATTCATAACTAACCTGAACGCCGTTTAGCAGCTTGACCCTTTTTTTGGGATCGCTGCTAGTTACGCATAGTTGGTACCTGAGTTGTCGTGCAATGCCACAGATTCAGTCAGTTTTCGATAGCCAACGCTCCACTAAAGCGATGGATACCGAGTTGCTACGAATCAAGGCTTGAATCGACGGCAGACTAGTCGCGGAAAATAGAGAAAATGTCCTCTATTATCGGACTTGTTTCCGATAGACGGATTTCGATGACTTTGAGTAGATGGCTTGCTATCGACATCGCCCAAACCAGTTCTCAGCAGCCTGCCCCTCTTTTCGGCAAGCTACTAGAGCGAGTGCTTAGGCAAACTATCGTACCAGTCTCTCAATACGCAGTCCGTTAGCGCATCCCGGGTCTTGCTGTCCGTATTAGTTGCCAGTCGCGCGTGTTCCAGCGACGAGTGATTAGAAATGCTTGGCGGCACTGAGGTGGTTACGGAAATTCTTTTCTCGGGCTCTGGCACCAATTGGTCGAGCGAAATATGCGGTGATTCCCGGTAAGACTTCGAAACAAAACTGTCAAAGCTGGGCGATGCAAGGTCGCTTGGCCAATGAATCGTCTGCTCCTGAATCGAAGCGAGGGCAAGCCTTCCGTCAGCCTCATCTAACCGACTGAGGTTGCTGCCCACAAGGAGCGTGCCACTGACATTGCCGCTACTGCTGGCCGGGGCGGCGAGTGCTGAGGATAATAACGCCTTGTACGCATTCAGCCGCCCATTGGTTACGGTTTTTACTGCATTCATTGGGTCGACAGAGGCCAGAATGCGTGCTTTGACACTTAGCGCGCTAAGATTCGGGTCTAAAGCCCAAACCAAGGCAGCAGCTCCCACTACGTGCGGCGTTGCCATCGAAGTGCCACTCATCCGCCTATAACCGTCTTGCGTGCCATCACCGGATCTATCGAGTCCAATCGGATACGTACTCCAAATCAAATCTCCCGGAGCCGCCAAGTCTACAGTCGAGCCATAATTGGAGAACGAGGCGTAGCCGTCCGATACGGTGCTGGCGGCAACGGAAATGACGGCGTCCACGCTCGGTCTGAGGCTAGCCGGTTCTTGAGGGCTCGATGAGTTACTGTTGCCGGCGGCTGCAATAAAAAGATGTCCCTTGGCTGTCGCGGCTGCAACGGCGCTGGCCAGTCCACCGATCGTGTAGCTGTTGTTGGATATCTTGGCGCCGTTTTTGACCGCATAATCGATGGCCGCAATTACCGAACTCGACTTGCCGCGCCCAAACGCATCGAATACACGCAGTGGCATGATCTTCACATTGTTATGAGCCACGCCGATCATGCCAGTGTAAGTGCCATTGTTGTTACCAATAGCGCCGATCGTACCCGAGACATGCGTACCGTGACCGTTCAAGTCCATGGGATCGTTGTCGCGACTCACGAAATCCCAACCACGCGTATCGTCCACATACCCATTACCATCGTCGTCTTTTTTATTCCCCGGAACTTCGATTCCATTCTGCCAGATGTTTGTTACTAAATCGGGATGGGTGTAATCGACTCCGGTATCAATGACGGCAACAACTACATCGGTAGTGTTGGTTGCCATGTAGTTCCACGCATCAATCGCGTTTATGTCAGCGTTTTGAGTTCCTTTAGGTAGGCCGCAGATATCGACATTGGGGGCGACTTGATAGGTGTGGTTGTCCAAGCCCCACAGGCATGTATTTTGGAGCAGGCTGTCGTTCGGAGAGCTGGTGGTGTTGTGATCCGCCAGTTCAACAAAATAGTCGGCCATCGCGCCTCGCACGCCCGGCAGGTGTTCGTAGAGATTAATCGTTGAAAAAATATTATCCACTACTGGGACTGTCCACCATGACGATTGGCCGACCTGTTCACTACCCTCCGGTAAAATCTGCTGCGCGAGTTTGAAATCTTCCAGCTCAACCAGAATTTGGTTTGTGTCGAATTCTTCGGAAATGCCCAGATCAGAAGCCATGACACAGCGTCGTTCCAACGATTCGATCCGCAAGATCCGACACATCCGCTGTCGGTGCAGATAGTCGCTGCGGTGGCTATTTCGCCGAGGGTGCTTCGCGGAACTGCGATGAGACATGTCAACTACTCCATCACGGCTTGGGAATAAAACTGACCCCGTAGTACTAATCCAATTCTACAGAACAGCGTGCGTACGGCACTACGCAACTTTTATGTGCTCAGTGACAGCGAGATGATTCTGCTGACGGCTAACCAAAATGAATGGGATCCGAACGTAGCATAGCGATTGCGAGTAGACATTCACATGGTTCAGCAACCAATAAGCGGCAATTTGCGGCTCGAACAAGTTAACCGCATCTTGCATCGCGTGTGAGGGACCAAGAGCCTGGGGGGGGTGCAAACCCCTCTGTGCACTCAGTTGAATAACGTGGTCGCAGTTTACGAAGACTCGCAGACACGCCACGGCTACGTCGTGGATATTATTCGCAAATTACGCTGCCGAACCTCATCAGCTTGGGTTGGCAGTTGAGCTGTTGATTGAGAGCTAAGTTTCGCGCGGTGTCACTTGGCGCGCGCTACACGCCAGAGCTTTACGACGTGGTCTCGCACTGCTTCACCCTCGGGTCGCGCGCAGTGAATGTGATCCACGTCGACCGGCCGACTGCCACTGCGCTGCAACCGAATCACATCGCCTGAGGGCAAGAATTCGGGTAGCCATGCCGCCCAAGAAAAATGTAGCAACTCCAGTTGCTCAATGCACCAAGCCGCTGAAGGATCGTCTAGCGGCACATCGATGAATATTGTTACCAGATCAAACGGTAGCATAGTTTCGAGCTGATCAACCACATTTCGTTGTAGATCACTGCCGATATGCTGGATCCGCAAGTGCGCAGTGGAACTGGGCGTGTGCACGCTCTGGTGCACTGCGGAATGCTTTACATCGGGTGCTGTAACACTAGTGACGATCGTACGTTGGAGGCCGATTCGTGCAGAGAGCATCTGTAGGTGATCTGCATGCTGGTTCGGCAGGTGCACAGTCCGTTGGCTGCCGCCAGCGGCCGGGGTGAAGGTCACCATCAGGCAACCGTGGACAGGGGTCTCACGTTGGAATCCAGTCATAGCCACCGGCGGAAATGCGCCGATCATAAGACCTACTTCGCTGCCTCCGAGATGGACCGCCAGCGCCTGGCTGGCTGGGTGATTCGTAACACATTCCGACCATAAGCCGGATATCCCTAAGGAACGTGCGATCTCCAAGCGGGTTTCGCCGAGTCTTTCCGCAAGATGATGCCCCCGCAGTCTGGGATCGACAATCAATTTACCAGCCTCGGGCACGCGGTCGGTTAGTTCCTCGAACACAAAGGCGCAATGCCCGACGATTTCTCCGTCGGGTAACACAGCCACGACCGAGTGCATGGCGCCGCTCTCAATCGCGTGCCTAATATGACGTACGTTGTACATCGAAGGATCGACATACGTATAACCATAGCAGCGGTAAACACAGCGTGGCAAACTGACTGCATCGTCAGCCCGCATCGCGCGAATTTCCACTTTTTCAGCAAGTTCGCGATCCAGTTCAGGGGCGTCCGGTGGCAACACCTCAATACGATGAAGGTGTTCTTCGGGCGGACTGATCTGCACGCAGCATTCAGCCGAGTTCCCCTGATTGCCGTGCTGCTCGATGTGTAGCTGATCGACGAAGCCCAAGGCCGCGAGACGCCGGGAGGGGAGATGTCGAGCAGTCACCGCGGTTACTGGCAACCGTCGATCGCTAATGGTCACTCGCACAAAGTTCCCGTCAGCCCGAGCAATAACGCTCACGTTGTCCGCGCCATTGACACTCTCGCGGGCGAATGCCTCTAGCAGCATCTCCTCTACCACGACTCTCAGTCGTGTCGCCCGAAAAGCCGCCACTCCGTTGCCAAGCGCGAAACTTCTTATGGCCGCGCTCATGGCGTCAAGCGGCACCGCCCCGCTGCCCGTAATTTCGAGTCGAGACTCCGTGCGTGATGCGTCAAGCGGATTATGTGGGACTGCAGAATCGCGATTCATGAGATGATCTTGTCTGATCTAATAATAATTATGGACAGTTCCGCATTTTGGGCGGCCGCCACTAATAGAAAAAATGACGCCAATTAAGTTCCCTGCCCATCCAAGCCTCACAGCTTTGCCGCGCTGCCTCTCCGAAAAAGGGGGCAGATCCTCTCCGTTTTATCAACAATCGCGGGAAAATAACCTGCTCGCGGAGTTCGGAGCTACGGTTTGCCTTTTGTTTCCCGTTTAGAGCGACAACGCTGACTGCAATACTGTACTGCATGCCATACCGTCTCCCACTTCTTTCGCCACTTGAAGGGACGGCCGCATGCGATGCAAGTTTTTTCGGGAAGGTTCGGTTTTTGATGAGTCATGAAGTTACTTCAACAGCATCGGCAGCAAAACTAGAGGCCTAGTCGAGTGGATGCTCAGCGGGGTGCGGCTGGGATTATGGTTTGCGATGGGGCCATTTGGCATAGGTATTTGCCAAGCTCTCGCCCCAGTTGCCATACCACGTGTAGCCACCGCGTCTTTCGCTGCCGATCTCTTGGATATCGTATTTTACAATACCATCGCGATCGCAAAACATGGGGCGATTGGTTCCGATCTCATAGAAGCGTGCCCATAACAGCCGCGCCGAAGGGTCGGCCACCAAACTGGGCTGAGTGCTACTTCCGGTGTAACGGAAGCCTACGATCTTCACGGAATCAAACCAAGCCATTCCGCTGTTTACTGCTTGAATTACTTCTGGGCTAGGCGACTTCAGGCTCATCAGGAACTTCAGAATCCCGGCACTCTCCGCGCCACTAAGCGATACCAGTTCGTAGGTACGGGCTTTGGCTGGAGCAAGCGTGACTTCGTCATGCTGTGCGCACCAGACGGTAAGCTGGCCATCCACAATCACCTGACACTTTAGAATGCAGTCGACACCCTGCTCGAATGCTTTTGCCGCAGCGGCTCGACGATCGTCACCTAGAAAATCAAAATCTTCGGACGTCGTTGTGTCGCGCAGAAACTCCAGGATGCGAACCATCGTGTTGTCATTAAAGGTAATACGCCGGTGGTAACTCGAGCTAAGCGGATAGTACTGCGGCCAGCCACCATTGGGATACTGAGCTTTCAGGATGTGGTCGAATCCCAGCAGGACCGCCTTTTGGTAAGACTTGTCGCCAGTAAAATGAAATGCTCGCGCGAGTAATCGTAGTTCACCAAGAGTTGCCCCGTTATCGAACGAGCCTTTGAGCTTGGCACGGTCTGCTCGATATTTGTCCTTGGTTGTGTCGGTGTTCTTGGGCCAATCTCCATAGTCGGATTGCCACGAGAGAATATTGCTCAGAGCGGTTCGACCTGCATCGCTACTGAACCAGCTATCCGATTTCTTGAGCAGTTTTTCAGCTTGGGAATCTCCAAACAGAGGAGCAGCACAAGCGACCAGGACGGTGAGTGACGATATTATGCGTTTAATCATGATGCAACTTCGCATGGCGCGCGATGATGGTAGACAAGCTTTTACTGGATATCGAAATTCATAAGCCGCCGGCTGCTAGGCGTGCTGTGTTCGGATCTTTTTATTAAGGCCGCGTACTGGTGTGGCCCGTTGATCGGGCAATAAAAAACCCAGGAGATTGCTCTCGGTTAGAGAACCATTTTCACTACAATGTAAGCAGGCGCCAAGGCGCGGCTGGAGAGAGTCAATCAACACAGTGTTACTGTAATAGGCATGCTTCTAATAGGCTAACAATCGGCTGGAAGTATCTGACGCCTGATGACGACTACGCATCGCCGTGTCGTCACGCGATTGTCCGTGAGCACGGAGATAAACCAAGAGTGGTTTTGCAACCGACTCAACACGATTGACCGTGGTAGGGTCGATTTTTGTTCCTGGAATCGAGTCAGGTTGACTGCTAAACTAGACACTCATCTTTTTCTGCCCACGGAGATCGAACTGCTTTGAGCTCAAACTCCTATTTTCCGCTGCACAACAGTTCATGCTCGCGAGCTGTGAGGCAGAGTATGTGGGGAAGTCTCCTGTGCGTGTGGACTGGGATCCTTGTGGGGTGCTATGCGGCATGTGGCAACGCTGCTTCGCCTGACTTCCAGCGAGATATTCTGCCGCTGCTGTACAGTCGCTGCTTCAGTTGCCACAGCGAAAAGTCTGCGGAAGCGAAAGCTGGGCTAAGGCTCGATTCGGCTTTGGCCATTCGCGAGAGTGGCGTTGTAGTACCCGGTCGTCCCAGTGAAAGCGAACTGCTACGGCGTGTTTCGCTGCCTCATTCCGACGAGAACCTGATGCCACCGCTGCAAGGTGGTAGCTTGCCACTCGGCGAGGCGGAACGATCGATGTTAAACCGCTGGATTGCTGATGGTGCCACGATGGGGAACTGGACAAAGTTTAGCCATCGTCAACCGGCAACCAACTTGAATGGCGCACCATTGCGGCGAACTGACGCCGCGCTGGTCGCGCGACAAATTGATGCCATGGTCGCGCATTTCCACGAGACTCATGGGACTAGGCTCAACGCACCCATTGATGATGAGACATTCCTGAGACGTGTCTATTTGGATGTTGCCGGCCGTATCCCCAGTTTGGTCGAAAGCACGCGTTTCCTGGCTGACACGGCGCCCGATAAGCGGTCGCGTTTGATCGAGACGCTGCTGGATAGTGAAGGTTTTGTTAGTCATATGTTCAATTGGAAGGCTGACCAACTGCGGTTGGTTACCAAGGGTTTCCCTGGTCAGCCAGGCTGGATGTACGACGCGTGGGTTAAAAATGCCATTCGTAGCGGCATGACATATGACGAGTTCGTACGAAGACTGGTGACAGCTGAAGGCTATCTTTGGGAGAACGGGGCAGTCGGTTTTTACCAACGCGATCTCGGTATGCCCCTGGATCACATGTCCAATCTCATGCGGCTCTTCTTGGGAACGCGCATCGAATGTGCACAGTGCCATGACCATCCGTTCGAACCAATAACGCAGCAAGACTTCTATCAGTTGACGGCCTACACCTTTGGGGTTTCCAACCTTTACTCTTCCAGCGGTTACTCGACCGACAATGTAAAGCACTGGGAGGAATTGCAAAACCGTCTCGATACCATGCAAGCTTCAGTGGCTTTGCGTCAGGCTGTCAGTGGCGCGGTTGCGCCGCTGAAACGCTTGACTCGAGATACGGAGTATGAGCTCAAGTACCCGGCTAGCTTCGCCCATAATCCGGCGCTGCGCAGTCAAGCCGTCGAGGTTAGGACTTTGTTTGGTGACGAAGCGCCTGCTACCGCGGGCAAGCGACGCGAAGCATTCGCTCAGTGGATCACATCGCCGCGGAATCCGCGATTCGCTCTGAATATTTCTAATCGGCTTTGGAAACGAGTTATGGGGGTCGGATTGATCGAACCAGTCGATTCCCTATCACCGGTGAATCGTCCCGAGTTGCCGGAGCTAGTCGAGCTGTTGTCACAAACAATGGTGCGCCTGGGATTTGATGAGCGAGCATTTCTATCCGTATTGCTGCATACCCAGTTGTATCAGAGCGAGTCGGTTCGGAACGATCCTGAACCCGGTAAAGCATTTGCTTTCTTTGGTCCTCAACTGCGAAGGCTTTCAGCCGAACAGATATGGGATTCGCTGCTGGTCTTGCTCGTGCAAGATCTTGACCAGCGTCACACCTACTCAGACGAGCAGGCATTCGCGATTGGCCGTCAGTGGGCGCGGCTGACGGAAATGAGTGCTGAGGAAATCCTCGAGCGCGCACAAGAGATGACCGATGCCAAAATCGATTTGCGTCGTCTCACCATTGAGGTCGACGACCGCCAACGCGAACTGCGACAGGCTCAGGATTTGGGTGATGCAGAATTGACGGCCAAATTACAGAATCGGATCGCAGAGTTAACTGCCGCAGGGGAAAGAGCACGCAGCATGTTGCGAATAGATGGGCCCACGGCCAGCAAAGAGACCGATCCGCGTTGGCGTGGAATCTCGGTTTCGTTGGTGCGCGCCGCTGAGATTCCGACGCCGATTCCATTGGGGCATTTTCTGCGGCAGTTCGGCCAATCCGATCGTCGTGAGATCGAGGCTGCCAACACAGCGGCTAATGTGACGCATGCCTTGGCTCTCATGAACGGCGATTTGACAAAGCACGCGCTGAATCAGGGTTCGTATTTGCGGCGGCAAGTGCAGACGTTTGCCGAGGGTGATCAGCGCATGCGTGCCATTTTTCAAGCCATTCTCGTGCGCTCACCTAGTGAGCAGGAAATCGATGTTTGTCGACGGCTAAGCAGTGAATCGTCGGAGAGTGAGACCGATCTTATTTGGTCGCTTCTGAATACGCCGGAATTTTTATTCATCCAGTAGAGGTGATTGTGCTTCAGCGAAAATCCGAAATCTCGCGCCGTCGATTCGTCGAAGCGTTTGCTCAGACTTTTCTAGGGGTAAACCTCATGAGCTTGTCATCTGCCGCGGCTACAGCGGCAACTCGAGGGCAAGCAAGGCAGGTGATCTCGCTCTATATGCGCGGCGGTATTTCGCACATCGATACGTTCGACCCCAAGCCAGGGCGACCGGAGATGGCAGGCGTCGAGACGATCGATACCAGCGCTGATGGCGTGCAGATCGGTGCATGGTTCCCCAAGCTGGCTCGACAAATGCATCACATTTCATTAGTGCGCTCGCTCAGCTCGACTCAAGGCGTGCATGAACGCGGCTATTACTTGGCGCATACCAATTACTTCCAGACACCTACCATCGGACATCCGGCGATGGGCTCGTGGGTCTTTAAGCGTTTGGGGTCCGAGAATCCATTGCTGCCAGGAAATATTCTGATCAATGGCAGTCCGCAGCATCCGGGCAGTGGTTATATGCCATCCCATCTTGCACCCTTGCCGATTGTTGATCCCGCCGCAGGCTTGCAGAATTCTCGCATGATGGAGGGTAGCACTGCTGCTGAATTTCAGCGTCGCACGCAATTGGCTCAAGGCATTGGTCATGGTTTCGCGCAACGCACGCCGCACCGCTCGGCAGCGGCTTATCGTAAGATTCACGAGGAAGCTGTCGGTTTGATGCAGAGCAAGGACTTACAGGCATTCGATATTTCACAAGAGGATCGTCGAGCTCATGAGCTTTATGGCCGGCATACTTTTGGTCAGGCGTGTTTACTGGCGCGGCGTTTAGTTGAGCATGGCGTGAGGTTTATCGAAGTAGAAGAGGGGCAGAACTGGGATACCCATAACGACCATCTGGTTGGCATGCAGAAGATGACTCCTACGGCCGACCAGACGATGGCTGCTCTGCTCGAGGATCTGCATCAACGTGGCTTGCTGCAATCGACGCTGGTGATGATGACTACCGAATTCGGTCGTTCACCCAAGCTGGATTCGTCGACTCAAGGCCGAGGACATCATCCTAGCGCATTTACCTGGTGGTTGGCTGGCGGTGGTATCAAAGGAGGTTACGCTTTTGGCAGCTCCGACGATACTGGCGAACATGTTATCGACAAGCCGCTGAGCATGGCGGACTTCAATGCGACGGTGGCGTATGCTCTGGGCATCGACTTGGCAGCTACGGAATACTCTCCCTCGGGCCGCCCCTTCACTATTGCCAACGACGGCCGACCGGTGCTGGAACTGTTCGCGTGAACTGCGCAGCAGGCGCTATTAATGGCTGTAGCTTCGCGAGCGTGAAGAGCTTTTTTGAATGCTGCGGTAGACTTTGATAAAACCCGGGGATTTCACGCCATCCTTTGTTACTCGCGATAACACGGGGGCATTAAGAGTCAAACCACCATCGACGCAATTATCAAGCTCGCTGAGGTTGTTTGGGTATACCTCACTGAGCATTCACGCCATATGGTGTGGTGGCTGAATAAAGATTTACAACTTGACCGAATCGCCCGGGGAGCTAGGCGTGGTAGACTAGCGGTTTTGTGCCCCTGATATCCATCGCGAAGCGCGCGAGGGAGCATCTGGGCTTGGTTCGTTCACTGGAGTATCCCATCATGTTGGCTATGTCGTTACGATTGTTGGTTGTTGTGTCGGTCGCTTTTGCCGGTGTGAATGCCCGAGCAGCGGACGGCGAATGGGTTTCGTTGTTCGACGGTAAAACCATGGAGGGCTGGGAAAGAGTTGGCAACGAGAAAAGCGTGTGGGAGGTCAAGGATGGCGCACTGAGTGGATCGGGCCCCGCCTCGATGTTGGTCAACACCAAAAAGTCCTACAAGAATTTTCGCTATCGGGCTCAGATTAAAATCAATGATGGTGGCAATTCCGGTATGTATTTTCGCACGACGCGCAAACCCGGTTTTACCGATGGCTATGAGGCACAAATCGACAGCACGCACAAAGATCCTATTCGTACCGGTTCTATTTACGGTATGTGCCATGTCTACAAACAGTATGTGAAACCAGATACTTGGTTTGACTACGAGATTGAAGTTCGCGATGACGTGTGGCGCGGACGTAATATGACACGCATTAAAGTCACGATCGACGGTAACGAACTGTACGAGTACCTGGACTTTGCCCTTACGTTCAAAGAAGGCCACTTCGCGTTTCAGCATCATGATCCAGGTAGTATCGTCAGCATCCGCAAGGTCGAGGTCATGGAACTGCCGTAAGTCGGGAAACACTCTCCTGATGCCGGAGCATGTGGGTTGGGAGCCTGATGGGAATAGTAGGCTAGATGCCAAGTTCGCTGGGTAGCAGGTGCACAACACCAGGGTGTGACTACCTAGCGGACCAGGCATTCGCGGGGCAAAGTGCTTCTAGCTTTTTCAGCCAGGCTGTTTAGCCGACGAGCCCAGTGAGGATAGCCGATAGATTCGTCAGACGCGGTCAGAAGCGCCTAGTTCGCTTCGGCCAGCGTCGTTTCGCTTCGAGTGCGGTAGAGAAAGGCGTCGGAGGTAAGCAGCGAGGTGAGTAGGGCTTTCATGCTACCGCCACCATCTTTGTAGGCGCGGTAGGCGTCCTGCAGCACGGGGGCATCGTTGATGGTCTCGTTGCGGCCCATCCAGAAACGGAAGGCATGGCGGACGAATACTTGTTCGACGCGCCGACTCTCGGCCAGCTTCTGAATCATGTCGAGCGCGTTGGTGACTGGGCCATCGAGAGCTGGATCACCGGCATCGATAATCTCGCCCGTTGTATCGACAGGATGGTCGAGTTCGGTTTTGCGGTATACGCCGGCATGATTGTACATTTCAAATGGCAGTCCGAGCGGATCCATTTTTCGGTGGCATGTCCAGCAATAGCTTTCCCTGGTGACGCGCATTCGTTCGCGCAGGGTGTTGTGAGGTTCATTCGGTAGCATTGCGTCCACGGTGATGGGCACGTCGGGAATACCGCCACCCAGCAGTCTTTCGCGTATCCATTTGCCGCGGCGAATGGCGTGATTGTCCATGGAATCGGAATGTGAAACGAGCCAGCTGGGGTGAGTCAGAATCCCCAGGCGTTGGCCCTCTGGGACAGTGGCGAGAACACGCCCTGGTTGCAAGGAACCATTACCAAAACTGCGTCGGCTGACGCGAGCCATTGTCGGTGGGCCTGACAGACGAGCCTCGATAACGGCATAGTTTTCGTTGGCTTGCTTTTTGGTTTTTTTGTCGGTTGGTTCCGCTTTCTCGGCCTCGGCCTCGGCTGCGGCTTTGGCAGCTTTGGCTGCTTCGCGACTGCGCTGCTCGCCGAAATACGCTTTGTCCGAAATCGTGGCCACGACTTGGTTGGTGGTCAGCAATTGTTTCAGTACATCTTTGTCTTGTTGCAGGATGATCTCAACCAACCGATCAGTGCTTGCCGTCGCATCGAACATCACGCGATAGTGAGCTCTACCAGCTGCGGATACGCCCGCAGCGGTCAGCGCTTTTGAGTCCTTGCAGATGTAGCCTCCAAGGTCGTAATC
>Ga0075471_10002208_pt1 | contig 12826 bp, 14 predicted proteins | sample DEB19_08_DNA_2_FD_74787 | JGI IMG/M metagenome (GOLD analysis project Ga0075471, IMG submission 74787) | Aqueous microbial communities from the Delaware River and Bay under freshwater to marine salinity gradient to study organic matter... | ecosystem: Environmental > Aquatic > Marine > Coastal ... | reverse complement strand
CACCACGCTTACCGGGCGCAGCGAAAAATGCCAAGGCATCGTTGTTGGTACCGAACAATCGTTGCTGCCGCTCGGCCGCCTTGTCGTCCAGCCAGGCCAGAGAACGTATCTCTCGTGCACTTAAGCTTCGTGCATCTGCAAAAAGCGAATCGCCCCAGCCAATCAAAACGTCGTGCCGCAGCCCTGGCGAGAGCAGCACCGCATCTTCGCGCGTCGGCCCGACGGCTTTGTAGCTCGTATGGCGTGACGAGACGCTGGCCGTTGAACCGAGGGTGGGCAGCGCGCCTGCCACGGCCGCCGCAACACTGGCGTTGAGCAGCAGGCTGCGACGCGAAAGCCGGCGCTCGCAAAGTGCACCGAAGTAGGGTGACGTCGTGAGGATGTTGTCTTCCATGACGATGGCGCTCAAAGATAAAGAGATGAGCCGACTTCAGGTGCCGGGCAGACCGTCTAGCACGGTGACAAAGAACGTGCCTTTGCCTGCACGCAGCTTTTTTGCAGCTTCGTATTCGGCCGACTTCCAAAAACCCCATGCAGCTTCTTTCGAGGGGAATTTTGCAATCAGGATACTTTCGTTTCGCGACTCACCCTCTGCCAGTTCCACCTTGTGTGCGGGGACGAGTGCAATGTAATGCCCACCGAATTTTTTATAGATCGGTGGCAGTGCGGCGTTATATGCCTTGAATCCCTCGAGGTCGGTGACCTTGCCCTGAACCAGCAGATAGCCTGGAACGCTTGCTCCTGCGGCGTCGGTCACTTGATCAGCCCCTCGGCTTTGAGTGCCGCTTGAACGGCAGGACGTGCGGCAACGCGGCCATGATAGGCCTTCAGACCGGGCCACTGGCCGAGGTCAATACCCACGTAGGCGCACCAGCCGAGCACGGTGAAAAGATAGGCGTCTGCGACCGTGAAGCTTTCACCCATCAAGAACGACTTGTCACCGAGTTCAGTTTGCGCAAAGTCGAAGCGTCGACCGAGATTGGTTTTGGCTGCGACTTTCTGATCATCCGTGGTGCCGGGAGCAAAGAAAGGCGAAAAGTTTTTGTGAAGTTCGGAATTGATGTACCCCAGCCACTCGTGCAGGCGGTAACGTCCCATGGTCCCTGCCGCAGGCGCGAGGTTCGATGCCGGTTTACGATCGGCGATGTAGGGCAGTATGGCGGTGCCTTCCGTAAGCACCATGCCGTCATCGAGACGTAGCGCCGGCACATAGCCCTTCGCAGTCACCTTGGAATAATCCTCGCCGCCAGCGGTTTTCTGCCCGCGACCCTCCACTTTGACCGCCTCGAAGTCCACGCCCGCTTCAAGGAGTGCAATATGAGAGGCGAGCGAACAAGCGCCGGGGGAGAAATACAGTTTCATCGGAAAATCCTCGTGGAATGAGCGATCAGGCCTGTGAATGCTAGCCGTCGGCGGCAGGCACGGAAAGGGCTTGATAAACTTGCGTCCACCGGCGGGCCCGTAGCACAGCGGTTAGTGCAGGGGACTCATAAGCCATTTGTCCGACTAGGAATAATCGAAAAAACCCTGTAAATTAAGCACTTTACGTGGTTTTACCCACCGGAAAAGTGCTTACACACCGCTTACACACTTTTACTCCGTTTGCCTATTCCCGTTTGGGGGTCGAGCTAGGGGCGACTAAAGTGCACGGAAAACTGCTGTGTAAGGAGAGGGTAGATGCGCGCTTCGAATGGTTCCGCGCAAATTGCTCCAAACGATATGTGATGAGTTCTCGCTCGTCGCAGTATCATTCACGCGAAGTATTAAGTTACGGGCCTGTAGCACAGCGGTTAGTGCAGGGGACTCATAGCGAAAGTTGTGCCGCACGAAGGGAAACCTCGTGTGGGATGGTGTCAAATTCGGCGAACCCTAATGTCGTGCTACACGACGATGGCAACGCCGAGCCAAGCCCGAAAGGGAAGGTGTAGAGACTTGACGGCACCCACCTACAGCGCAAGCCATGGTGAAGGCAAAGTCCAGCGAGTGCCGAAAGGCACACAAAGCCGAATCCCTTGGTCCTTGGTTCGAATCCAAGCAGGCCCATTCCCGTACACGCTATGCCAGAGAAAATAGCGACCACTCACACGCTGATGGATCGCACGCTCGTCGTGTATCGACGCGAGCGCAGCTCGATATGGCAATGTCGACTTAAGGTCGATGGAAAGTGGCAGAGAGCATCCACCAAGGAAACCAATCTTCAGAAAGCCAAAGAGCGTGCGAAAGAGCTGCTCATTGCCGCTGAAATTCGTAAGAAAGAAAATCTTCCCGTCATTACTCGAAAATTCCGTCACTGCGCGGAATTAGCCATTACGCAGATGGACTACGAGCTCAAAGTGGGCACGGGTAAGGTCATCTACGAGACCTATAAGCGCATATTGAATGACTATGTGATTCCCGTTCTGGGTAATCGCAATATCAATAACATCACGATGGATGACATCACTGCGCTGCAGCACTCCACTGCAAAAGCAATGAAGCGGTCACCGAAGCGCAGCACGATGACCAAGCACAACGCAGCGATCAATCGCGTGTTTGATGCGGCAGTATCGCGCGGCTTTGTAACTCGATCTGAGTTACCCGAGCTCACCGCTAAGGGCAAGGAGTCCCGTGTTGGGCCGTCATTCACGTTGAAAGAAACCCAAGCGCTACTGGGTAACTTCGACGAATGGATTCAGCGCGCGCGATCGGAAAAGAGCCGACGCGTTCGCGAGCTCATGCGTGACTACGTGGAAGTTCTGTTGGATACCGGAGCGCGACCTGGCAGAGAACTACTGGATCTCACGTGGGCGAAGATCAGCTACTCGATACAGCCAGAAGTCACCGATACGGGTGTGGTGAGCGCAGATCCTGCAGAGGGCGGTGAGCAAGAGACGATCACGCTAGCGAATCTCAACAAAAGCGTGGAGATGCGCGTTACGGGTAAGACTGGCTCACGAACACTGGTAGGAATGACGCGAACCTGTGACGCATTAGCCCGCATTGCACTACGCAACTACGGGGTGCGCGATAACGCGGCAAAGCCCTTTGCGTCGCTGCTCAAGCCCACCAACAAGGATTATGTATTCCAGTGGCGCTCGGTGGACGAGAGCGGCGAGTCGGCGCTGATTCGAGGTAAAGGCTTTGAGCACATGTTTGTGGCCTATCTGAAAGAGCACGATCTGCTGCTCGACCCGAAGACTGAGCAAAACCGCAAGCTATACAGTCTTCGTCATACCTACGCGACGCTAGCGCTCACACATGACAAGGTGCCTATTCATACGCTTGCTAAGCAGATGGGCACGAGTGTGCTAATGATCGAGCGGCACTACAGCGACCTAGAGCCGGTCAAGGCCATTGCGCAGCTGCGTGGTGAGGAAACTCGTAAGCTGATCAGTGCGGGTAGTGCTGTGGATGCGGCCTACCAGTCCAAACAGAAAAAGAAAAAAGAAGAACAGAAGAAAAAGAAGCAGTCTAAACAGCGCTAGCGCTCTCGCTTGCTAAATAAAGCAAGCAGAGGAGACGCTGATGGACTTATTTGAAATCTACTGCTCGGAAAGCGAGCTTTCACAGCTCTTTCGAGCCAAGCGTAAGAAACCTGTTTCGGTACTTCGTCAGCTTAAGGCGGCGACGTTAGACCCTCAGAGCATTCCCAGTTACGCGACTACAGAGTTTTGGGACGACGAGGACACCGAAGCAGAGGCTGAGCAAGAAGCGCAGCTGCTGGATTACGAGCTAGCAAAAGCGAGGGCGCAGCTTGCGCGTGCCACTAAGTGGGAGAAAAGCGTGCAGCGTCAGAGAGCCGAGCCTATTGCAATCGCAGCAGCTCCCGATCATCGACGGGCTAATGCAGCGGCGTTAAAAAGGCTGCAACGATGAGGCATATTTTCGGCGAAATTCAGAAAATTTATTTTTCATCGCCTTCCATAAAAGAGCCCGCTGCTGCGACGAGTCAAGCGGAGCAGCCATTATTGATAGAGCAGCTGTTTGCGCTGACGGCTTCGGTGGATAGGGATATCAGCGGTAGCGAGTTCTGCCGCAGCTATTTAGGGGTAGATCGAAACTACCTCAGTGTATGCCGTCATCGCAGGACCGACTTGAGTGCGCGCCTAGTCCTGCAGCTCTACCGAAACCTGCGCAAGCGCAGCGACATATGGGCATCGATTGAAAGCGTCGATCAACGCGTGCGTCGACGCTGTAACGATCGCGCGCAGAGTTATCGGCGCTTGGCCGACTTGGCGTTACAGGCGTTGTGCCAAAACGGCCGTAACTGAATGCGGGGAAAACGTGGCCGACTCGCATCGGCCACGTGTGTGATGCCTACTTCTTAAAGCCTTCACGCAGCTTGTTGCTCGCTGCGGCAATGGCCTCATCCAGCTCCCCCGCAACGACTGCGTTCTTAATTAATTCCAGCGTAGGGACGATCTCGCTCGCCTGGCTCAGCTCGATGGCATTTTTACCCTTAGCCAGCTCCAGCGGCTTGCTGCCGTAGCGCACGGAGAGGTTCACTTTTCCGCCCTCTACGCTCCAAAACCACTCCTTTACGCGCCTAGCACTCTCAACGGTCTGGCGAATGCCGTCTGCAGTGGTAATGAGCTTGGTACGGGTAACCGTATGGCTGCGTCCCTCCGTATACGCCCGCGCCACCTCAATTTGCTCCGCTAGCTTACGAGCCAGTTTGTGACGGCGTTGGAGGGTAGGGTTGCTAAGCGCCTTCCGCTTCGCGCTGACTAATCGGAGGGTAGTTAAACTCGTCATTGGGCGTCTCCTGTAACTAATAGAGCGTCAATACCCATTAACTGTAGTTCCAGCGAAACAATCGGACAACCGAGCAGGAAAAAGTCTCCTTTCCTTTGGTTTTCGATAAATACAGTGATGAAGCTATCGGACATCAGAGAACGCGTGGGCTACCACCCCGCCCAGCCAAAGAGCGTGAAGGACGCCACGCGCGCCATGCTGTGCAGTCGCAGCGCTCAATACCCGTATGCGCTGACCCTTACCCTAAAGCAGACCCTCGCCATCTCTACCGCTGTGGGGGTTGCGGGTCGAACGTTGCGGCGCGAGGACTGTGTACGGATTGCCCGACGCTTTCAGCAAAAGCTAAACCGACAAGTGTTCGGAAAGCGTGCAGCTGATATGCATGGTAAGAGCTTGCGGTACTTGGTGGTGCTGGAAGGCGAGCGCAGCAACAAGAACTTACACCTACACCTCGCGATCGGCGGTATGCCCCGCCACGTCAAACCCAGTCTCGTTCCCGCCTACGTCAGCGCCGCAAAGCAGCTGGTCGCTGAGATCGATACGCAGCACAAGCTAGACATCGCGGACAGCGGCTGGCTTGAGTACATGTCAAAAGAAGCTACACGGAACAACTGCGACAACGTTCTGTGGGAGCTTTGCAACTAGCACTACTGGCCTCGTTTGCCTGGTGCTACTCGTAATGGAGCTGCGCGAGCTTCAATAGCGTAGCTTTGCCTAAATACTGGCAATTGAAAAGTCGAACTATTCGCTAATTCAACGAACCTATCCACACAACACGGGACGCGATCTACGACTTCAAATGACTCACTCAATATTCTTCTTCAAGAAAAGACCTTGCTGCGCCTTTGAAAAGATCGCCTGATACTGATCAGCGTTTGTATCTAATCCAGAATAGGGCGCGAAAATCTTGTCGGGCGTAATTTTTAGCTGGATATTTATGGATACTCTAGCCTTTGAGCGCTTCGCTGCGATATCCGTGACAAGTACGTTAAAAGTTCGATCGGTTTGAAGCTTGTAGTTTGTTGGCGTCGTCTTAAGAAACTCGGCCTTAGTATTTGGGAGAATCTCCCCCAATGCCAGCAATCTGTTCTCTACCGGGGCTCTGGCCGTGATGAGGCCAGTGGCTAAATCTGCTTGATCGATTATGTATCCCGCGTCTTGAAAAACAGTGATGAACACAGAGACCAATCGAGACTTATCACTATCGAACTCTCTGGTCTGTATTGCCTGTAACTCTACTGGAGTTTTCTCTGTGTCATGATCTATCAGCCGCGACGGAATGGGAAGCAGCACGGCCGCGCAACCGGATAATGCGACACACGCCGCTACGCACGTCAACGCTCGAACGATTGATAGCATGTTAAGGCTCAAAACGATGTCGCGTTATAAGTGAAAGTCTTAACTTTTCCATCAACAAATTTAAGAATGATTGTGAGCGTGCGCTGCGACCTGCTACTAACGCCAGCGTCACCTCGTACTGATCCAATAATCAGGACTGCGCCACCAGAGCTATTCGAATAAGCATAGTCAGTGCTTATTTTGTCATAGATCCACGTCTCGACTCCGTCTGCATCCCGGGTAACCATGTTGGGTGAGCCGAGAGCCTGCGCCACGTCTGCTTGCGCCATTCCTTCCTTGATTTCGCGCTGAGCCACCCCAAGAGTGAGCTTCTGCTCGCTGCTGTCTCTCATCTCTTGCCGTTGCTGAGGAACGCTCTTGCACCCAACTAAAACCAATACCGCAGCTGTAGCTGTAAGTAATGCTATTGCTCTCATTTAGCTTCCCCAAGTTACAAAGGCGACACCGAAAATGCCGTAGCGAAGCGACCGTCTACTGGCGTCAAAATCTTACTGAAATTTAACCGCGCAGAGAAGCGGTATTGCTATTGAGTGCATCGATAAATACTGCTGTGAGAGAAATGAGCAGCGCAGTAGAGCCCACGCACAGCACGCTTTTTAAGCGCCTATAGCGTGGCAGTGAATGCGCGAGCAGCGACCCCAGCATCAGCACGCTTATAGGGCTTTAACATGCGTTTTAGCGCTCTGTGTCAAAAAGCCACACTTTATTGCTATCAAAAACCAAAGCTAATAATAAAAAGCTTTGGTTTCGCTGGGGTGGGCGTGTAACCGCTTGAAATCGAATGTGAAAAACGCACCAGCGGTTTCACGTCTTTTTCGGTAGGAATGCCAAAAACAAGAAAATAAAATTAATGCACATAAAAAATTTGATTTCGGAGGGCACTATGAGCAAGCAAGCAAAAACACTCACAGGGGCGGAGCTGCGGCGAGCACTGGATTATGTGGCTACGCGACGACATGCAGCTCGCAATAGAGCCATGTTGATGAGTATGTATCTTGCTGGGCTGCGAGTTGGGGAGTGCGCAGCACTTACTTATGGGGACGTAATTGACGACGCGGGTGTGGTACGTGACGAGATACGCTTAACACCAGATCAAACCAAAGGCCGCCATGCTCGAGTGGTATTTGTCAGTGAGCGGCTGCGCAAAGAGTTTGCCAGCTACGTACGCACCCATCCCAGCGCGGATCCCAGTCGTAGGCTGTTCTACACGCAGAAGCGTGGCGCAGTGGGATTTACAGCTAACACGCTTTGCCAGCACTTCTTCTACTTGTTTCGTCGGGCTGGCATCGAAGGCGCCAGCAGTCACAGTCCGCGCCGTACGTTCATCACGAACTTAGCGGAGAAAGGCGTGAGTGTTCGTGTGCTGCAGAGCTTGGCTGGGCATCGCAATATCAGCACCACGCAAGCCTATATTGACGTCAACGACGCGATGAAGCGACGAGCAGTTGAGTTGGTTTAAGCGTGAATCAAACTTCTACACTTTTTTGTGTTAGCGGGCTACGAGTGCGCAGCGATGATCTTGGCGATATGTTGCTTAAACCATTGGTCGTCGTTGCTGCGGTCAACTTCAGTGCCAAACTGAAATTCCGCCATTGCGCACGTCTCCATAATGTCCAGCATCTTACTGCCGATCCCAAAGTACCATTTGCAGCTGTGACCTAATGCGGGGAGGGATTTTTTCCGTGTTACAGCCTCAAATATGTCCCAATTTGCGCACGTGCTGATTTTAAGTAATTGCTGCTTTCGACGTCCTAAGCGTTCGCACTTCACTTCAATGCGTCTAAACAGCTTTGACATGATAAAGGAAACGGCATCAGATTCGTACGGACTGACACGAATTGAGAGATCGAATATCTCTTGGCTATCTAGATTGGGGTCATAGCCATCAAAGGTAAGAATAACATTGAACTGCATGTATTCACTTTTTCGATAATGCGCCTTAGTAATTTCTTGTTTTGAGTCTTTTTGTATTTTTTTAATCATCTTAGGTCTCCTTGCAATAATAAAAAGTATTTGTTTATAGATTTAATCAACAGCAACATTGCTGTGATGTCAGTGTCTCGTGGGAGGCCAAATACATACACGCATATACAAATGCGGGTATTTAAAGTGTTAGCATTCGTCCTATGCAGAACACTACGAAACGACCCTCGCGCGGCCTGTTGGCCTTTTCCACTCGCAGCTATCCGCGTTTTGGTCGGCAGCGAAAGCCCTTTGATGCCGCTAATCCGCCACAGACGGTGACGGATAGTCCTTATTACTGGTGGTACCAGTTCTTAAAGCTCAACGCCGAGTACGAGTCCACGTGCCGTAGGCGGGGGCGCGGGGCTCACTCGAAGCTTTACAAGGATTTTGGCGATGTATTCACGCTGGACTTCAAAGCGTGGTGGACAGCGAGGGATCACTTGTTTGCGGAGCCACGCGAGGGTTTTCGAATGACGATCGCGCTAGGACCCGAAGATCTCGCTCCTTTTGACAGCGAGGCTGTGATCAATCTCGTAGTGCCACTGACGCGCACTCGCCGCAGCCTCGCCAAGTCATTCAAGTTCCTCGTGCTCAGTAAGGTAGAGCGAGGGCGAAAAGGCGGGCGTGTATGGGAGAGCCGCGCCCAGTACCGACTAAGTGGCAAGTGGCATATCGGCGCACTAGCCACCGCGTACAAGGTTTACGTTATCAAGCGGGAATCGGAGGCGAAGGGAGAGCGTTTACCGTGGGCTGATATCGCGACTCGAGCGCGGATCCCCATGTCCTATGCTGCCTCCTCGTCGGGTCGCAGGCAGGACAGTGACCTACGGCGAACGCTGACCATTTTGGCAATGCGGCACTACCACCGTGCCCAGCAGTTCATCGCAGCCTCCGTATCGCAGAGCTTCCCTTACGGCACAGCCAAGTCGGACTAGACTGCCTTTTTTGGTCTACCGCTGGCCGTCGACGGACTAGGGGTAGGAAAACCGTGCACTTTTAGCCCTCGAAATGCTCTTAGGCAGGAAAACTTCGGTACTATTTTGCTGGTAACGGGAGCGCCGAACTAAGCCGTAGCAGAGGGCATACGCAATGTCGCCAGAGCAGATCATTGAGCAATGGGTTGCAGCCGCCCGCGCCGCTGTGGACACCGACGATCTACAGATCGGCGAGAACATCAGCACACACCCCGCCATAAAGATTGCCTTTGACGGGTATGGGGAAGATGACGACGGTGTGGAGGACTTAGATCGCGAGTCCTACGTTGTATACATCCATCGCGACGCCGCTACTCCGGGGTTCGTATTTCCCGAGCATGAGCGAACAGCGTGGGCAATCGTGCAGCGCCCCGCTGAAGAAGTGTGTCACACAGTTTGGTTCAACGCTGCGGATGGTCTTTTTGAGGGCCCGTCTTTGGCTGACAGTTGCGACTCCTGTGGCATTGCGCCTGCGGAGGCCGAGAGGATAGTGCGCTACCTAGCTGGGGCGTAACTGGGGTATTGACGAGCTTAGTTTGTGCCTTGTTGGAGCACGTATGAGTTACGACTTTTTTGAACAACCAATCCTGAACTCCCCATACGACTACCCTCACAAGCACTGGGAACTGGATCAGTATGGTCAGCCCACATTCGAAGTCATAGACAAGCGGCGCCGTGCTGAATTCATCACACCCATTCCTAAGCCAAAAAGCCGAACCAAAGAACTCGAGTTTGGCGACGACGAAGGACTTAGTACCGCAAACCAGCGTTACGAAGTTGTTCGCATCAACTCTATTCGCGAACAAGTAGATAAGTGGCGTCGATTGCCGCAAGCTCAGTGGAAAGTCACTCCCGAAACAGCGCGACTACTCGATCACTGGCGGAACTTCAAATTCGCCGACGTCCGTCCTTTCTTCTGCCAAGTCGAGGCCGTTGAAACTCTGATTTGGCTTTCCGAGGTCGCTCCGCACTCTACAATCGGTCGCGAACTTTTAGACGAGCTAGACCGTGCTAGTGCCGATGCCAATCCAGAACTGCAACGCTACGCATTGAAACTCGCCACCGGCGCCGGCAAGACCACGGTGATGGCGATGGTCGTGCGCGCGCAGATCGCGCTTGAACCAGACAACTTGCGTGGTCAACTCGTCTGCGCCTCTCTCGCGTGCAGCATGCGATAGAGCGCCGGCAGTACGAGCAAGGTCAGCAGCGTCGAAGAGACGATACCGCCGATGACGACCGTCGCGAGCGGTCGCTGTACCTCGCTGCCGATCCCCGTGTTGAACGCCATGGGTACGAAGCCGAGCGCTGCGACGAGAGCGGTCATCATGACGGGCCGCAAGCGGGTGAGGGCACCATCGATGATCGCCTCCTGCAGCGATCTGCCTTCTTCACGCAGGCGGCGGATGAAGCTCACCATGACGAGTCCGTTGAGCACGGCCACGCCCGAGAGCGCGATGAAGCCGACTCCCGCACTGATGGAGAGAGGAATGTCGCGTAGCCACAGCGCGAGTATGCCGCCGGTAAGCGCCAGCGGTACGCCGCTGAAGATGATCAGTGCGTCTTTGAGCGAGCGGAAGGCGAGCAACAACAACCCCATGACCAACAGCAGCGTGGCGGGCACGACGACCATGAGGCGTTGACTCGCCGACTCGAGTTGTTCGAACGTGCCACCGTAATCGAGCCAATACCCTTCAGGCAGCGTGATGTCCGTATCGATCTTCTGCTGTGCTTCGGCCACGAGACTGCCAAGATCACGACCACGTGCATTGGCGGTGATCACCACACGGCGTTTACCTTGTTCACGTTGGATCTGGTTGGGCCCCGGAGCAATCGTGACCTCAGCGACTTCCCGCAGCGGGACGTAACCACCGTCGGGCAGGGGAATGGTGATTTGTCCAACCGTGGTGACGTCCGAGCGCAAGACTTCCGGCAGTCGCACGACGATGCCGTAGCGTCGGTCGCCTTCGTAGAGGGTGCCGGCATCGGCGCCACCGAAGTAGGTTGCTACGACCTCTTGCACATCAGCGACCGACAGTCCGTAACGCGCGAGCACGTCGCGTTTCGGAGACACGCTCATGATCGGTAAGCCGGATATCTGTTCGGTCTTGACATCCGCAGCACCCGGAATATCGGCGAGCAGCCTTTCGATGCGTTCAGCTTGCTCGGTCAAAACCTCGAGATCGTCGCCGTAGATCTTGATCGCAAGATCAGAGCGCACACCCGATATCAGCTCGTTGAAGCGCATCTGGATCGGCTGAGTGAACTCGTAGTTGTTGCCCGGCACCTTGGACAAGGCTTGTTCGAGTTCAGCGACGAACTGTGCCTTCGGTTTGCGCGGGTCCGGCCACTCGTCACGATCTTTGAGAATGACATAGGCATCGGCAACCGACGGCGGCATCGGGTCGGTGGCAACCTCGGCCGTGCCGATCTTGGCGAGTACGCGATCGACTTCCGGTAGTTTGCGTATCTCATCTTCCAGCGCGCCTTGCATGCTGACGGCTTGAGTCAATGACGTGTCGGGAATCCGCATCGCGTGTAACGCCACATCGCCCTCATCGAGGCTCGGTACGAACTCGCTGCCCATCCGAGTGGCGATCAACAAGCACAGAGCGACGAGCGCTGCGGCAGCGGCGATCACGGTGCGACGGCTTCGGATCGCCCAACTGAGTAAAGGCGCATAGCGATCACTCGCCCATTGCATCACCGGATTGTGCTTCTCCGTGATCTTACCGGTCAGCAGAATGGCGACGGCTGCCGGCACGAAGGTCAATGACAGCACGAGAGCCGCGATCAGTGCCATCACGACGGTGATCGCCATGGGTTCGAACATCTTGCCCTCGACGCCCGTCAACGCGAACAGTGGAAAGTAAACAGCCGTGATGATGGCGACGCCAAACAAACTCGGCCGAATGACTTCGTTGGTCGATTCGTAGACGGTTTCGAGTCGCTCTCGTAGTGAGAGCGGCGCGTCGCGATGCTGCTGGGCTTCGGCAAGTCGCCTGATACAGTTCTCGACGATGATCACGGCACCGTCGACGATGAGACCGAAGTCCAGTGCGCCGAGCGACATGAGATTGGCGCTGACTTGATTTTCGACCATTCCCGTCACGGTCGCGAGCATCGCGAGTGGGATCACAAGCGCCGTGATCAACGCGGCTCGAAGATTGCCGAGCAACACGAAAAGCACGACGATGACGAGCAGCGCTCCTTCGATCAGATTTTTTTGAATCGTTTCGAGAGTCTTGTCGACGAGACGCGTACGATCATAGACCGCTCGAACCTCAATACCCGCAGGCAGACTGCGTTGGATCTCGGTGAGTTTGGTGCCAACCGCCTGCGCCACCTCGCGCGAGTTTTCTCCGATCAGCATGAAGACCGTCCCGAGTACGACCTCGCGACCGTTCATGGTGGCCGCGCCGGTGCGCAGTGCGCTTCCCCAGCTGACCTCTGCGACTTCGCCGAGCGTGACAGGTGCGCCGTCAACGCGTCGAATCACGACGCGTTTGACATCGTCGACTCGGGTTAGCTGACCCGGCGAGCGTACGAGTACTTGAGCGCCATGCTGTTCGATGTAGCCCGCGCCGCGATTGGCGTTGTTCGCTTCAAGCGCATGGGTCAGATCGTCCAGGGTGAGGCCATAGGCCAACAGCTTGCTGGGTTGCGGAGCGACTACAAGCTGCCTTTCGTACCCGCCGATGCTGTTGACCTCCGTGACGCCACGTACCTGCGCGAGCTGCGGTTTCACGATCCATTGCATGGCGTCGTGCAGATCATAGGCATCGTAGGGTTTGCCA
>Ga0075471_10002206_pt1 | contig 12837 bp, 21 predicted proteins | sample DEB19_08_DNA_2_FD_74787 | JGI IMG/M metagenome (GOLD analysis project Ga0075471, IMG submission 74787) | Aqueous microbial communities from the Delaware River and Bay under freshwater to marine salinity gradient to study organic matter... | ecosystem: Environmental > Aquatic > Marine > Coastal ... | reverse complement strand
AATTGTTGGCCCCCCCCGAAGGGGGGAACCGTTGCAATTATACCATGCCATATTAATTACCGCAAATTCTTTTTTTTATCCCAAATTCTACCGGCCCATTCGCTGATATCCCTGCGTTATCCCGCCGTTAATTCAATTCGGCGGTTTTATTCGCCGGTTGCAATTCCGCTATTTGCCAAAACACAATTGGCCGATTTGCAGAAACACAATTCGGCGATTTGCAGATTGCAATTCCCAAACACAATTCCGCGCTATAACTTTCTGCGATCACCTGCAAACATCTCCGCCGGCGATCACATTAATTAATCGCGCTACGCGATTGCCTCACGGCCCCCACGCACGGCCGGCCCCACGCACGGCGCGCACCCACGACACCTCCCACGCACGGCGCGCCCTCACGACACCCTGCCGGCACCCCCTATATAGGGCCACCATGCCCCCTATATAGGCCGGCCACACCAAAATTTTCGGGCCGTATACGACAAGGCACCACCACTTTGCCGGCAATTCACGCCGATTTCCCAAACACTTTCCGGCAACTTTGCACGGCACTTTTCCCCGGCTTTTCCCCAGACAATCACGCCGCGTTTCAGGCCGGTTTTCCTAGGCGAATCACGGCGCAACTTCCAACGGAGAAGCAACCGGAAACCTGCGGTAAACACGGACACAAATTTCCTAAAAAAAAATACAAAATTCAAAAATCGAAAATTTGAAAAATTGACACTTTCACATATGGGGGGGTATTTCTGCGGAAATGCCTACAGGCACCAGCGGTAACGAAATGCCGGCCGAATCCGCCGTGATTCCAGCGGGCGTTACCCGGCATTTGGCGCAAAAAAAATGGGGGCCGGTACCGGAAGGTTTCCCCTTCGATACCGGCCCCCTGCGCGCCCCCTGCGCGCCTAGTTGGCCATGATACGCCTAGTAAAGGCCCGCTCCCGTTCGGTTTCCTGCTTTACCTGCCGAACCAACCGCAATCGGTCGCGCTCCGCGACCATTGTAAGCGACTGAATCGCAACGAACAAACCGAAAGCGCGGTTATACGGTTCGGAACAGATATCGTAAATGTGACGCGTTCCGGCGTTAGACTCCAAACCTCCGCGCGCAATCTCCGCGCGCAACCGCGCGGTAGCGTTTTCCAAATCCCAAATCAGCGGTGTCAGTCCAACCGGGTAACCGGCGTTGACCAGACTGGTGTAACAAGTCTTAAAGTTGTTTGCCAAGGTGTCCAAGGCATCCAAAGTAGACTCTTCAATCCCGCCGATTATTTGGTCGTGCGGCATCCGGTACAGGACTTCCTGCCCCAAATCCCAACTCCGCGACAGATTGCGGAAGTTAAGGGTGACGCTCTCCAATTGCGCGATTTGCGCGCGCATTTCCAAATTAGGCATCCGATATTCTCCTTTAAATGTACCATCGGCCCCTGCGGTTCCGATACCCTATTGTACCATCCGGTACCATAAATGCAACAATCCTAGTCTCACGCGCGGATTTTTTTTCGGGGGTTGCAATCACGACGCAACCCTTGCGCCTAGCCGAAACACAAACACATACTTTGCGGTTTTTACGCGGAGCGGCGTGCAGGCCCCAGAAAACGGCCCGTGACTGTACGGGGCCGGGCCGACTCGGCGACAATAGAAAAGGGGCCGATTGAAATCGGCCCCTGCGATACCCTAGAATCGAAAATTAGGGGCCGGAATTGCGTTCCGGCCCCTTCCCCTTACGCTACGGTTTCCGGTTCCATATACTGAACGCGGTAGTTTGGCGCGTACTCGAAAAGGTAGGCGATTTGACCTTCCAAGTATTTCCCCTCATGGCCAAGGGCTTTGGCATATCCCTCGAAAGCAACCTTCGCGTCGCTTGCCGTGCGCGCGAGTTTGTCGGCCCAATACGCGGTGTTGCTGGATTGGTCAACTGGTGCATCCATCCAGTCTATTAGACTTCCCAGCGCGAAACGCAAATCCGAGAGGTGAATCCAAAGCGCGGAACTGTCGCCTCCGTTCAATTTATGTTCGGCGGTGCAGTATCCGCCGTACAAACCTTCGATTTCGGTTTGAATCCCCTTCAATTCGCGAAGGTACTCTCCGTTGAAAGCATTCGCCCGTGCGCGCGTCGCGATACCGGTTGCGAATTGCGCGGTAACCGCGAACTTGCGAACCATCGGAAAAATGGAATTTTCAACCTGAACCAAAGCGCGGTGACGCGCGCAGGTATCTTCCAAAATTTTGTTCAGCATGGTCTACTCCTGTCGGCAATTCCGACAACCGCATTATACCAGAATGTACCAGTCATGCAAGCAATCGGAAATCACGCAATAAAATAATTCGAGTATTTTTCTGAATTCTTGGGGCTTCAGTCACGGCGGGTTTATGCAAGCAACCGCGCAAAACACTGACACATTGGCAGGGGCAAAAAGAAAAGGGCCGGAGGTTTCCCCCCGGCCCCGTGACTCAGTCGAGAATTCCGGCGATTTGCAGGTACGCGTCAAGGATAGGGTCGCCGAAATCCAAGATATGGTCGGCGGTGTCAGGCCCCATATCTACATTTTCGCGTGGGTCAGTATTCCAAATCAGCGCGAAAGCCTCCGTGGTGACGTTCGCGTAGTAAACCGTTCGGCCCCGTGCCGCCGAATAACTCTGCCCCCGAAACCGATTCAGCATTTCCGCGCGTACCGCGTTGACGTCGGCGAAGGTTTCGATATCGGCCGGTTCCGGTTGCGCGAAACCCGGCCCCATATGCCATTGTGTAAAAACCATTTTTGTTACTCCTGCCGGTAATTCCGGCAACCGCATTATACCAAACCATACCGCGACGTCAAGACATTTTCTTATTCCGCAATCACGCCGGCAAGTTTTTTTTTGAAACCTACAGTCACATCGCGCATAGTTATCAATTGGCCGGAACACGGACACAAATACATGGGCGAAAACAAAAAATGGCGGTTGCCGAATTTGGCAACCGCCGGGGTGTCTGGCAGGGGCTATTCGCCCCATCCGTAATCTTCCATTGACTCAGTTTCGCCGTTTCGTGAATCGTAGATGCCATCGGGGTCAACCCAATCGTATTCGTTAACCTCCGCCGTGACTTCCGCAACCGGTTCGGCCGGTTCCGTTTCCTGCGGTTCGGGCCAAAGTTCGGCGATTTGTACCGCTAGCGCGTAGCGTCCCATTTTAGACATTAAAGTAACCTGCTTTCTTTAGAATTTTCCGCGCATTGTACGCGTTGACGGATGCGACGTAGATATATCGAAAGTCTCCGTCGCGCCATGCGTCCGCGGGATTTGTTCCGAAGGGGAAAACCGCGGTTTCGCCGTTCCGGAACGTTACGCGAACGTTACCGTCCGTTAGCATTTCCAACTTCAAGCCGTACCGGCGCGCCTTCCGCGCAACCGTCGCGAAATCGTCGCGCCAAATCGAAAACTTGCCAAGGTTATTTAGTAGCATGGCCTATTGTACCATGCCATACCGGTTCCGCAAGTCTGTCCCGTATCTTGACAAAATATATAGCATCCGGTACCATGCCGACATGGAAAAATTTATGCCCCATTTCGGTTGCGCTCACGATATCTTCTACTGCTGGATGCTACTCACGTTCGCCGGACTTGGACTTTGGACTGCCGGCGAAGCACTTTGGAACCGCGTCACCCGCAAGTAACCAGCCCCTGCACAAAGCCCCCCGAAACAGGGGGGCTTTTTGGTGTCTGGATGATTGGACTGCAGGTTGCAAATCGTGATTGGCGATAACGGCCTATCTTTGTCGCGCCGATTTCGGCTTTTTACCGTGTTTGATTGGGGCAGTATCGGCGACCCCCGGGACACGGACACAAACACTATTGATTGCGCCAGCCTGCGCCCGCGCCTATATGACGCGCACCATGCCCACTTTTTTTGGCTTCACCATGCCCACTTTTTTGAAGCCGGCAAAAATCCAGCCGAAAACACCGCGCGTTTTTGGCGCAATTTTTCTGAAAAAATACCAGCCAAGTTCGGCCGCATTTTTACATTGAATTCTGAACGTAAAACCCGCAGAAATCTCAAGGCAATTCTGTCAGTAAAACCAGCGTATTTCTGGGACAAAAACCCGTTTGAATATCTTGCAGATTCTACAGCGTGATTTTGAAAACGAAATTTCAAAAATTGAACTTGAAAATTTTAGAAAAATTGGATGAAAAGCCTTGCGACATTTTGTACGGCATGGTACAACTTGGGCATCCATGAAAGGAGATGCGAATGCGACCCCTGCCTACATACAACGTTTATGTTGTATCCGACGACAAACTTATCAACGGTACCGCCGACGAGATTATCCTTGCGATATCCCACTTGAACTGGCCCGGCAACCTGACGGTAGATCAGTTCAAATCGGCTTGCGTAAAACGATTGCGACGATGGAACAAGATGACATTGCCCGATCCGATAGACAGTCTGACGCTATTGCTCGTACTGGAATCCTTGGGGGCAATCGCAATACGCAACCCGTTCGACATTGACGGGGACGACCCTGAAACCAACAATCCCCCCGGCTAATGCCGGAGGGAGTGCTGGAAAGGAGAAAGGAGCCGATGGGATGCCAATAACACCGGCAATCAATATTACAACGCAAAGGACGAGTATGCAAGTAGAAGTTAGGCGCAATGGTTACTTCAACCCAGACAATTTTGTCATCCTTCCGGTAGGGGCGATACAGGCAAACATCAGTTCGACAGCGTTCCGGCTGCTCTGCGCGTATTTCATGTTCGCAAACAACCGAAGGCAATCGTGGCCCAGTCGAAACCTGCTTGCAAGCATGATCAGCAGAACGGCAGACACCGTGGATAGGGCCAACGACGAACTGATTGACGCAGGGCTTATTCGGATCGAATCGCAGGTAAGGGACAACGGTAGCCAGACCGTAAACTTGGTTACGATCATTGATCCCGAACCTGTCGAATTTGCCGAAACGGAAGACGATGGGGGCCGTAAAAATACGGCTACCCCCGCCGTAAAAATACGGCCCCCAGAACTAAATACATCTGAACTAAATAGTAATAGTATAGATACTGACGTATCTATACTAAAAACACCGAAAAAACGCGGACGAAAACCTTTGACGCGAAGGACGGAAGGCATTGACAAACTGTTCATCGCATTCCGTTCCGTTCGGTTCCCAAGGGCAAACTCCGAGAACTACAACCCTGCGGAGTTGAAGGCTAACCAGACGGTTCTCGTAGGCGTTTACGAGGGAGGCGTTACACCGGAGCAATTTGCATTGGCAACCCGCAATGCATTGGAGCGTTGGGACAACCCGGCAATGGTCAGCGTCCGTTCCGTAGCGCGGAACCTGTCGTCCCTCTTGGAGGAAAGGCAACCGAATCGCAAATCCCTAAGCCAAGCCGATCAGCGCGTAGAAGATGCGCGGAGGCTTTCGGAAGAGCGACTGCTAAGGCAATTGCGACCACAACCAAATTGGGACGAGCAACCGGATTGGGATCAAATCTACGATCAAACGGCATTGCCGGAAGGAAATGTGAGGTGCCTTGATGGGGAATCCGATTGACGATCACCTGCGACCGTTCTGCATTGCCATTCAAGAACACATGGCAAAAGCACCGGGGCCGGCATGGGATGACACAGACGATGAGCAATGGCGACAGATCATTGGGATTCTAAAGCCACTGGTAATGAAAGGCATCAAAATTTCGCAGGGCAACGGCATGGGGTGGAGTGCGGAGGGGTGGCAAATCCTTTTCTTCATCCGCAATAACAAGTTCAGGCCGACGTGGGACGAAGTCAAAGCCAAGATCCGGCAAACGTGGAAGATTGACGATACAAGCAACCTGACAGGCGAAGAGGCCAAAATACGCAAGATCGTAACGGCACCTGAACCGCCTGTCATGTTGGAATCGGCCGGCCCCCAACAATTAGGAATTCCCGAATGGTTGGACGAATTCCCATCGAAGGACAATGGAGGAGTTTTCGACCGAATCCTCCTGCAACCCCTGATGCACCTGCCGGATCACAAGGCGCGCGAGGCTATCCGCATCATCAAAAAGTCAAACGACGAACACGAAAAGGAGAAGTTGTTTGCAGATGCGACAGAACGCGATAAGATGAAACGTAGGAAGAAATCAACGGATCGGCTGTCAGAGGCTTGCCGATACCTGAAAGGTCAATCAGATGGCTCGTAACAGCATTGTAGATAGGCACATTGCCTCGTTGGAAGATCAGTATTGCACGGTCAAAGAGGCAATTGAAATCCTTGGCATTTCGTACATGACTCTCTACCGACGCATTGACGAAGGGCGCATTCGCCGATTCAAGATCGGCCCACACCGAATCGTCCTGTCACGGGAAGACGTTTTGGAAATGAAGAATTTCTATTCAATGACACCGGTTCCGGTTCCGGTTCCGGTCAAGGAGTAACAGGAATGAGTTTTGAAGTTGCCGATTACTTGATCAACCTAAAAGGCAAGCCATATTTGCCGGTAGCAGGTCGAATTGCCGCTATTCGCTCACAACATGATAGCGATCAGTACAGCATTGAAACCGAAGCGTTGACCATCAATGTCGAAGAAGGGTATGCCATTTTTCGTGCGACCATTCGCAAGAACGGCATTGTTTTAGGTACCGGCACCAAATACGAAGACAAACGCGGGTTTCCAGACTACATCGAAAAGGCAGAAACAGGCGCAATCGGTCGTGCCGCCGCTGGTTCTGGATTCGGAACAATCTACGCGTTGGAAGATTTCGACGAAGGGGAACGGTTGGCAGACGCGCCCGTACATAGGATCCGTCAAAACCCGCCCGCAAAGCCCCCTAGCAAGCCCGTAGACGACCGCAAGCGCGAATATAAGGAATTGGCCCGCAAGGCTGTAAATCTGGCAGGATTGTCGAATCTGGAAGATGCAAAGGTTCCGCAAGCCGTCAAGGAGTTGTTCCGCGAGCATCTGCCTCAAGAAGCGTCTACGCGCGAATGGCCGAATGAAATGGATCTGGATCGCATGATTGACATTTTTTCAGGAAATGCCTGATACCCCTTGCGGTAACAGATAGCGCATGGTACAATGCGTTCATTACGAGACAGGAGGAAGAGATGCCAACTTTTCAAATTACGAAACTGGAGTTCCCGTTTGCCATTGACGAGCGTATGCCGATGGATCGGGAACAGATCCTGCCGATTACCCGGCAAGGCATTGTTGATCGTTGGGATGTTCGCTCCGGCCATTGCCATGTTCCGGTTTGGGTATACGGAACATTGCGTTCTGATGGATGGAACAATCCCGTATTGGGAAGCCATGCCAGATTTGTCTGCAATGCATGGCTTGCATCCAATAATTGGGCATTGACCAATACCAACCCCAATGTTCCGTTCCTCGCGCCGAACAGAAGCGACTGCAAAAGTCATGTTTTTGGCGAACTCTGGTCAGTTCGCTACATGGATGTTTGCAATCATGTAGACCGGCTGGAAGGTTGCCATCTTGACAGGGAAGACGGCATTTACCGCCGTAGTCTGGCCGGCGTTCAAATCATTGACGACAACCGGTACGACATCAAGCGGTTGGCTAGCGATTGTGTAGGCTACGAGGGCGTTGGGGGCATTGTTGACGCGATTGTCTATGCTTGCCCAAGTTACAACGCTGATCGGCCAATGCGTTACGGACTAAGCGATGAAAGGTGGAAAACGATGCATTACGACTGGAATGGTACGCGTTACTACGACTACGACGGGGAGGTGGCATAAGACCGTATTGGTTGTTGCCTATGGCTCAAACCTGAACCACAGGCAAATGACAAATCGTTGCCCGTCAGCAAAATTCCACGCCAAGACTGTACTGAAACAACACCGTCTGGAATTTGCTAGGGTCTGCACCGTAGTCCAAGACAAGCGTTCGGTCGTCCCGATTGTCATATGGGAAATCAGTCACAACGACTTGATGCGACTTGATCGCTACGAGGGGGTCAATTCCAAGGATCGGCTTTCCAGATTTGGCTCCTACCGCCGGGAAATTGCTACTTGGAAACCCGGCAAGGACGTAATGATTTACGTCAAGAACGACGACGAGCCGGAGTTGCCAGATCCGGCATATTTCAAACGCGTAGAAGAAGGCTACAAGCGATGGGCGTTCGATACCACAATCCTAGAGGAGGCGTTTGACCGCGCTTATATCGAATCCACAAAGCATAGCAAGACGTCGCGATACTATTTCGATCCGGTCTTCTGAAAGGGGACATTATGCCTGAAGCACCAGTTTGTTTGACCAATGCCGAGAAGACGTTGTATTGGGAATACGGAAACGTCTTTCCCGAAATCGGCAATGTATTTCTCGAACTTTCGCGGGTTCGCGAAGCAATGGCTAAGATTTCTGCCGGAATTGCCAGAAGCGCGTTCCCGCCGAATCAGAATATCGCCGGTATCGAATTTGGACATCCAGAACATATTGAACTAGAGGTACCAAAGCCGGTAGTTGTCCAAGCCGTTCAATCCCCTGAATTGATGATGTACGAGGCTTACGATGCCTGTATGCCACGCAAGTCCAAGTTGACGAAATACCAATTTGTCTGCAAATCCTTGCACAACATCATTACGAAGCATGGGCCACAGCCGTACCGCTGGATCATGGGCTGGTTCAATTCCAAGGGCTGGAGGAAGGAATCGCTGGTAGAGGCTGTAAACCTATTGAGGCTCAAGCGGGAAAACAAGATGCTGGTACCTACCATCATGCCGTTGCCCCCTGTAGTTGACGCAAGGACGGCATTGTCTGGTACTACGCAAGCAATCTATACCGATACCTACCTGCGAAATTTTGTAACAGGCAAGAGCGGAGCGGTTGATTTGCAACCCGCATTCGATGCGTTGCTTTCGGTAGGAATAAGATTGCCAACCATTTACAAGCACATTGCCGATATTGGCGGGAAAAAGGAAAAAGGGCTACCTAGTCGGACTTACATTTTCGATTAGGTAGGGCAAGGCGGGGGAGTCCAGAATTGGGCTTCCCCGCCTTGCATTTGTAGGTTCGATATCCTACTCTTTGTTCATGGAATATCAGACTTGCACGATCTGCAATCAATTGTTGCCACAAGAACTACTTGTACGAAATCGTTTGACGCGAACAGGATTTGAGAATCGGTGCCGGAAATGCAAACAGGAAAAACACCGCATCTACCATCAAAATGCGAAACTACGACGTCCTGAACACTTTCGCGAAAAGTCACGATTGTCTGCAATCAAAACTAGGGCCAAGCGCACACCAGAGGAAAGGCGTCGCTACAACCTGATTCACAATCATCAGGCAAGCCGTAATAAATGGGCAGAATCAAAACTTGTACACATCTTGACGCGCGTCGAACAAATGCTTCCAATGGGCAAGGAATGCATTATTGTTTTGACTGAAAATCCAGAAATACGAGACAGAATCCCCCTGAACCCTGAACGTCCTTGGATCGGAAAGAAACTATCCATCAATTGGATGGAAGAATCCAAATTGCCTAGACCGCATGGCATACCAATGTTCAAGATTCAAAAATCAATGATAGTTGGAATGGAAATTCGGCGTATGATGACCGCGCCCGAGGCATGGAGTTTTGTCGCCGAACGCGCGCAATTTCTAATAGACAACAGGGAGCGGAACGGATGGGACGAGTTCAAAAGCCGAATGTAGGACGCAGGGACAACCCCGAGGAACGCGAACAGGTAGCGTTGGTTACATGGGCGCGGTTGCATGAACGCATGATGCCAGATCTGGCTTTACTCCATAGCAGTTTGAATGGAGTCAAACTTCCATACGGCATAGCAATCAAGGCAAAGCGATCAGGAATGCTGAAAGGCGTTCCTGACTTGTTTCTGCCAATACCGGGCGTTGACGGGTCTGCCGGTATGTTCATCGAAATGAAAGCATCCAAGGGCGTTCTGTCGCCGGAACAGAAATGGTTTCGAGATCGCGTAGCCGGCACCTATTCGTATATTGTTTGTCGCGATTGGACTGAAGGGGCAAACGCGATCTGCAAACACTTGGGAGCAATGCCCCAATTTGGAGGAAAGTTGTGAAAGTATGCATTGACGCGGGTCATGGGTTTGGCAACAGAACGAGCGGGGTTTACGATACAGGTGCAGTTCATGGCTTTTTGGATGAGGCTGACATTACGCTCCAATGGGCACTGACAGGCAAATGGATACTTGGACAGCACGGCATTGATGTATTCCTAACAAGGGATGATGACAACGACGTAACACCTGTATGGTTGCGAAACGATATAGCAGAAGAAGCGGGATGTACTCGCCTCATCTCAATACACTGCAACGCATCAAGCAACGAGTATGCCAACGGCACCGAAACCTACGCACGTTTTTCCCCCGGCATTGAAAACCAATCGTTTGCATGGGCGTCACTTGTCCAGACTATGGCCATAAAGGTTCTTGGCACCAAAGATCGGGGCGTAAAGAACGAGACACAAAGCCAACATTCATCGTTGGCGGTACTTGATTTCAAAACCGGGCCGTCATGTTTGCTGGAGTTGGGTTTCATTTCAAATCCAATGGATCGCGCATTGCTTACGCGTCGCGCATACCGGATAAATTTCTGGGCAGAAGTTGCCCAACGCTTGTCCTTGTTAAAGAATGCATGATACAATGCATACGAGGTAAACATGGACGATACAACTACTTACGAAGAGCAACAGAAGCCGGAAGGGTTTCATCTAGATTCCCCCGAAAAGGTCGAATGGTACCTTGCCAAAGTCGCTGAATTGCAGAACCGCAAAATACGCGTCAAGGCGCAAGCCCAAAAGATGCTGGATGAAATTGATACCGATCTGTCTTCCTTGGAAGGCCGGTTTCAGGACGAGTTGCGGCACTATTGCCTGTCGAACCTTGACGGCAAGCGCAAGCGAATTAACTTTTTCAACGGCACAGTCTCGTTCCGGACGGTGCCCGGCGGTGTCAAAATTGAAGACGATCTTGCCTTCATGGATTACGCACGAACAGATGAGCGCCTTTCTGGTTTGATTCTGACCAAGGAAGTCTTGGACAAGAAAAACGCTACGGCCAAAGCAAAGCAGATTCTTGAGGAATACGGCGAATGCTTGCCGGGTACAACTATCAACCCTGCCAAAGAAAGCATGAGTGTAAGTTTTGGAAAAACCGATAACGATAGCGATTCGGAAACTGCATGACGATGCGATTATCCCGGTCTACCAGACAACTGGATCATCAGGACGGGACTTGCATTCGGACGATTCATTCCTATTGGCTCCCGGCGAAATCCGGCTGGTTAGGACGGCAATAGCCATCCAATTGCCCGAAGGATACGAAGGCCAAATCAGGAGCCGTTCCGGCCTTGCGTCGAAAGGCATTATCGTCCTGAACTCGCCCGGTACCATTGATTCGGATTACACCGGAGAGGTCAGGGTATTGCTGATGAATGTGGGAAAGGAAGGTTATACAGTAAGGCGTTACGACCGCATTGCACAACTTGTCATTGCAAAGGTCGAACGGGCATTGATTGAATTTACGTCTGAAATCACGCAGACAGAAAGAGGAGCCAATGGATTCGGGAGTACAGGAAAATGAGTCAACAAATTCCGAGCGCGATTGCACAACTGGTTGCGGTCGAAATCGCGGAGCGGGAAGTTCGTGGATTGCAAAAATACGGGACTACGTTGGATCGTTCCGACTTGAATTCGCTGACGATGGTACGCCACGCATACGAAGAAGCGTTGGATCTGGCGATGTACCTGCGAAAGTTGCTTTGTCAGATAGAGAACTTAAGCAAGTCGCCCGTATAGGACAGGATTGGTACTTCGATTTTCAAACCGAATTGATCGGCGAAGATACGCAATGGGTATTCGAGAATGTAACCTTGAACCAATTGGCTACACTGTCAAAAGGCAAGCCGTTGGCTATGCTTGCAATGAAGGAAATCCTACGGTGCCCATATGGCGACAAAACCAATTCTTTCGCCAGATACATTCGGATTGCGATCTTCAATGAGAAATCGAACAAAGCACGACTTGGTTACGAGTATGACTCGTAATCCGTTGATTTAATTGTCTTGATCACGCCTCCGCCGCTGTAAAGGACGATTATGTTCGTATCACGGTATTCGCAACCAATAGGTTGATCATCAACACCTGACGCGACAATCGTCCTTTCAGCCACAATTATATTGCCCTGCGGATCATGGACAACGGTTTTCATGGCACCCGTACTTGTCCTGCAAAAGTAAATTTCATTGCCTGTATCGTCAATACACATGGCAGGTTTTGTACCGGACGCAAATATAGTCGTAGGCACGCTCAACGTCTCCCCATAATTAATTGATGTACGCCTGTAAACGACACCAGATTTTGCGTACAGAATAACAAGGCGTCGTTCTTCAGATTTTCGTTGCCATGCGATCCAACCAGAATCGGCTTGTACCGTCGAAGAATTGTCTTCCCAATTCTGGGCTACAGGGACAGTAGACAGACCAGTAACAAGTTTGCCGTCCGTCAAATATAGACGTTGAAGTTCCCATGCCTCGGAATTGGCAAGCCATATGCCAGAACCATCTAATGGCGTTGTAAGCCCCTTAAACCATCCGCGTTGTCGTTTGCTGGTATGGATCAAACAAGCAATGGACAAATCCGTATATTCGATACGATGGCCCTTTTCGCCAAGCCCCTTTGGGGTTCCAGTATAGTAGCGACCGATTGTATCGAGGGTATCGTCATAGCCCCTGTCGCTATTGTCTGAATCCAACTTAAGGTAAACGGTACCTACAGTTTGCGGATCTCCGTTTTGCTTCAATACGGCACCATGACCGATGCCTCCAAAGATTGTCCCGCCGGCCAAGGTCAATCCAACATCTGTACCGCCACTGAC
>Ga0075471_10002205_pt1 | contig 12840 bp, 8 predicted proteins | sample DEB19_08_DNA_2_FD_74787 | JGI IMG/M metagenome (GOLD analysis project Ga0075471, IMG submission 74787) | Aqueous microbial communities from the Delaware River and Bay under freshwater to marine salinity gradient to study organic matter... | ecosystem: Environmental > Aquatic > Marine > Coastal ... | reverse complement strand
CGAAGCGAGGAAGACCGTGAGGATGTTGCGCATCCCGTAGAAGCTGAACCGCTCGCAGCCCTCGTTCGCGATGATGAACGGGATCTGCCGCGGCATGATCGGCGTCGGCGTGGAACTCATTGCGCGCTACTGTATCCTCCACGTCGGTTTCGAATAGCCCACCCCAGTTCGGGTGTGAAGTTCCGAGCGATGCATCCAAGTTCAAAACGGGACACAGGGTCCCATTTCGTGCAAGCCTTGGGTTCGATGTGTATGGTTCGGAACTCTGGGTGGCGTTTTGTGGGAAATGGGACACCGCGTGGCCTAGATGTACATACGGTTGATTTCACAGTTCCCAACCATCACGTTCGTTTCATGTTTATGAAAACTCTTCCGTTGCAGTTCCGAGAGGGACATATCTTCGTGGAGATCGACGGGGCTCTGTGGCTCGTCGACACCGGAGCCCCGACGAGTTTCGGAGCGTTGAATAGCGTTTTGTTTGCCGGACAGCGGTTTTCACTCGAGTCGGGGTACGCGAACCTGACGGCCACGTCACTCTCCGAATTCGTTGGCGTTGCGTGCGTGGGGCTTCTCGGCGGAGACGTCTTGGGAGGCTTCGATCACCTGTTCGATGTACCGGGCGGCAAGCTCGTGGTGTCGAGTGCGGAGTTGTCGCACGAAGGGGCGCGTGTGCCGATGGACGCCTTCATGGGGATCCCCATCGTCGAAGTGCGCATCGACGGACGCACCTACCGGATGTTCTTCGATACCGGGGCACAGATCTCGTATTTCCAGGACTCGTCGCTCGGAACGTTTCCGCCGGCTGGCCGGGTCGACGACTTCTACCCGGGCGTCGGTGCGTTCTCGACGGAAACACACGACGTTCCGATCGCCCTTGGCGGCACGTCCTTCCGCCTTCGTTGCGGAGCGTTGCCGGGCATCCTCGGCATGACTCTGATGGTGGCCGGAAGTCAGGGCATCGTCGGAAATGCAATCTTCTCGGATCGGGTCGTCGGGTACTTCCCACGCCGCAGTGTCCTCGTTCTCTGATTGACGGGACGGCCTGGCCGTCGCCTTTGGATGTCTCCGGCGCACTCCGTCACCGTGTGGGTGAAAGATCCCCCGAGCGACCTCGTACGACAAAGGGAACAGCGGGTGATGCTTCGTCGTTCGAAGGAGCCCGTTGATCGCTTCGGAGTCGATCATGTTCAGGCTGATTCCTCTCGTGCTCGCGATCTGCTTCGTTGCTTGGCCGACGCTCGCGGGCGAGCGGGCGCAGTCGAAAGAAGGTCCGCTCGACGTCGAGACCGCCGACGGTCTCGTGCTCAAAGACCCGGCCCGCAAGAAGGACCTGCCGTTGAAGGCCTACTTTCCGAAGAGCGGTGGTCCGTATCCGGTCATCGTGTTCTCTCATGGATTCGGGGGCGACAAAGAGGCGTTCGGCACGGTCGGGAAACACTGGGCGAGTTACGGATACGTGGTGATCCATCCGACTCACGACGATGGCCTCGGCCGACGCGACGTCGACTCCAGAAGAGCGTTCGGGGATAGGCGTGCCGAAACTCGCCCCATGCGACTCCTCGGTGGGTTGAACGACCCCGAGAAAATCGCCGGTCGGGTGGCCGACTTGGTGCTGATCCTGAACAACTTGGGAGAGCTGCCGAAATTGGTGGCGGGATTGAACGGCAAGATCGACGCGAAATCGATCGGCGTCGGAGGGCACTCTTTCGGCGCCTACACGTCGATGCTGATCGGTGGCGTCACGGTGGATCTCGGCAAGGAGAAGGGGAAGACCTTCTTCGACGAGCGCGTGAAGTGCATCTTGCCGATCTCCGGACAAGGCGCGGGGCAACAAGGGTTGACCGAGAAAAGTTGGGACGCCCTGAAAATCCCGATGATGACCATCACGGGAACGCGCGACCAAGGCGTCGGAGGCCAGGACTTCGCGTGGAGGAAGGAGCCCTACAAGTTCAGCCCTGCGGGCGACAAGTTTCTCGTCGTCATCGACGGCGCCAATCATTTCTCTTTCGGCGGTGGGCTCGGTTTGCGGAGCAGCGTCACCACCGACATCGTCAAACTGTGCAGCACCCACTACTGGGATGCGTATCTCAAGAACTCGGAAGCGTCGAAGAAGTACCTCAAATCCAACCAATTGGTGAAGGACTCCGGCGGAAAGTGCACGTTCGAGGCGAAGTGACGAAGACGTTCGTCGAGCGTCGCCGCTAGCCGACGAACTTTGCGTACGGGTGGAAGCGGAACCGATTGTTCGGGTCGACTTGCTTCTTGGTTTCCTTGACCATCGCGGCCATCGCTTCGGTACCGAAGATCACCGCCGCCACCGCGCTGCGGTCGACGTCGTCGGGCTGCGAGTGGGTGCCGCTTTGGTCGATCGAGAGTCCCTTTACGGCGCGCGCCTTGTCGATCACCCGTGTCGTGCGGTCGACGATCGCCTGCCGCTCTACCGCCGTCTTTCCCTTCGCGTCGTAGATCGTGATCAGGTCGAGGAAAAACGCGTGATGGCAGTTGCCCGTCGGGAGCTTCGTCCCCGACATGGCGGCGCCACCGAGGGCGCGGATCTCGACGATCGACATTTGCGCTTCGTCGAGCGGGGCTTCCGCGACCACCGTGTCGCACATGAAGCCGAGGACCACGTCGTCGGGGATGCCCGTCGTCCCCATCGCGTGGTAGAGCGACACCAACGGGTCTCCCTTTTGCGCTGCGATGACGGGCCAGAGCGCGGCGGCGGTCTCGTACCAAGACGACCAGTGTCCATGTGCGACCACCGGCAACTTCATTTCGGCGGCGAGGTCTTCCCACGGCTTCACGAACGCCGCGAAGTCGCCTTTGAATGTGTCGTACGCGATGAAGGTCGCGACCAACGCCTTCGTGCCCGATACCACGAGTTCCATCGACACGGATTCGTCGGATAGAACACGTTCTTTCATGAGCTTCAGGGCGCGGTGCGAGAAGGCGACCGCCTGCGCGCGCGTTTCGAAGAGCATCACGCGCTGTTCGCCGCTGCGGACGACGTTCTCCGGCGCCACCCGGAACGTGATGTCGACCACGACGCCGAGGGCACTTCCCGCGCCGAGCATCGCCGTGAAGAGCGCATCCTTCGGCGTGAGCGTTCGTACCTCGCCGTCGGCGGTCACCACCGTCATGCGCGTCGCGCGCTGACCGAGCAGCCCGAGCCGTCGCGAGAAGTAGCCGCTCAGCCCGCCGTTCACCACGTAGCCGACCACGCCGACGTCGGGGCCCGTTCCGACGGGGAGCGCCCCGCGCCGCTCCTTCAGCGCTTCGACGAGTTTCTGGAACACGACGCCCGCGCCGACCGTGACCAACGTGTCCTCGCCTTCGGTCGAGAACTCGATCGATTTCAGGTGGATCAGGTCGAGGATCACCGCATCGCCGCTCGCGTATCCCGGCGCGTTCGACGACTCGTGCCCTCCGCAGACGCACGCGACCGGCGTCGACGCAGGCAGCGCCTTGAGCACGCTCGCGATTTCCTTCGCCGACTTCGGTCGGTAGATCTTTCGGGCGAGGGTCGTGCGAGGGATCGCCTTCCCTTCGCCCACCACCACCTTGTTGCCGCTGATCGCCCACACGCGTTGCGAGAACCACGCCGCGTTCGCTTCGACGGTTTCGACTTGCATGGCTTGACTCCCGATCAAGGCATCTCCGGACGCGGCGTTTCCGGCCGGGCCCCCTCCGAGGAGCGTGTCGCCGACGATCAGTCCCAATCCGCCGACCGCCGCGGTCTTGAGCACCGTCCTTCGAGGAACTGTCGTGTCGCCGCTCGCGCCATCTTCATGTGACATGGGACTTCGCTCCGGGGGTGAGGCGGCAGCATACCGCCGAGGGCAGCGGATCCATGGCGCGCGCGTTAGGGTTCCGCCCATGAAGAGCAGCGCTACGACCGTCAAGGATTATCTCAAGTCGCTTCCCGCCGACCGCCGCGTCGGCATCGAAGCGGTGCGCAAGATCATCGTCGAGAACCTCGACAAGGACTACGACGAGTGCATGCTCTACGGGATGATCGGATACGTCGTTCCGCACCGCGTTTGGCCGACCGGGTACCACTGCGACCCGACGAAGCCTCTCATGATGGCCGGGCTCGCGAGCCAGAAGAACAACCTGACCGTTTATCTGATGAGCGTCTACGGCGACAAGGCCGAGCGTGCTTGGTTCGAGAAGGCGTGGGCGAAGTCGGGCAAGCGACTCGATCTCGGCGGCTGCTGCGTGCGCTTCAAGAAGGTCGAGGACGCCGCGCTCGACGTGATCGGCGAGGCGATCCGCCGCACGCCCGCGAAGGCCTACGTGGCGAACTACGTGAAGACTCTCGCGAGCACCGGTCGTGGGCCGGACGGAAAGAAGCTCGCCAAGAAGCCGAGCAAGACGGAGCCCGCGCCGCGAGGCGGCAAGGTCGCGAAAAAATCGACGAAGAAAAAGGCTACGAAGAAGTCCGTGACGCGGTGACGCCCGGAAATCCTCGTGGCGGTTCGCCGTCCGCCGCATGCTCTTGAACGACCCTACTCCTGGGGCGCGGATCTGCGGCGAACGGACTTATGTCAATTGAAGTTTACTTGGATCGTTCCGCTGGCCTGAATCGGGAGCCCGCCCGGAGGCGTGATCGTCGCCGTGATGGTCACCGTTTCGACGCCTTGGGCTGAACTCAAGTGCAAACGGTTGCTGTTCGGATTGAAGTAGGCGAGACCACTCGTCGACGAGGCCGACCACTGCACGGTGCCCGTCGTCGCGGAGGAGCGACTCCAGTCTCGCATGACGACACCCACCGGGTCCGTGCCGCCCGCCGTGGATTGGCTTACGTAATAGGCCGTCGCATAGCAGTTCACCGTCGGCGACTCTTGGAGGTCGAGCAGGTCGTACACGAGTCCGTTCGGCGTGACCAGCAGGGAGGAGTAGACGGCGGGGTCGAAGGTCGCATCGAGGACGACCGGCGAGGACTGCAATCGAGAGACCATGGAGCCGAGCGTGCCTGCGGATGCGGTGAGTCCCTGCGACACGTTGGCGGTGATCGTCGAGCCGGTCGTCGCGAGTGATTCGCTCCGCCAAACGATCCGCGAGCGCAGGTCCGAGCCCGGAAGGTTGGTGGGCAGCACGTTCGTGGTGTCCGAGGTCTGCCAATAGACGTAGTCTCCGATAGGGAAAGAAGCGACAGTCGTGTCGTAGGGCGTGATGTTGAGTAAAACCTGGTCTTGGGCAGGCAAACAGCCGGGGTAGAGGTATGTGGGGCTCCCGCGGCTCCTGAGCGAGAGCGCCACCGCCACCTTGCCCGCAACGTTCGATCTGGCGTCTACGACAGGTTCCCTGAATCGGCCGGTCACAAGTGCGGTGCCCGCATCCTCGGAGAAGAACTGCACGTAGGGACTGGAGGCACCACGATCACCCGGCGTGTTGCGGACGGCGATCACATTCACGGAATCACTGCCGTTCGACACCCCTCCATCGTCCTTGTCTTGATCGAAGTTGTAGACGTGCCAGCCATCGCCACCCAAATATCCGGCTCTGTCGTGGTAGTACCCGAACTGCAGATCGTCGGCACCTACGGTGACCTGAAAGCCCAAAGCCACGAGTCCATATTTGGGACTACCCGGATTTACTGCTTTGGCGCGCGCGCGTAGGCGTTTGTATTCGGCGAGCGTCGCCGGGCGGAAGGAGCCGTAGGGGAAGGCTCCGTCGGAGAGACTTTTCGGCCCGGCGTAACAGTTTCCCGCGACCAGTTGGTATTGCACATGCTTGTGGAACATCGTCCCGATGTCCGCCATCGGGACGCGCGTCGCGTCGAAGTCGTAGCCGCTGGGATCGACGATTCCGACGTTGTTCCATCCGCAATCCACGATCACGTTCTCCGAGCCGATGATCGCGGGCGGGACCAACTGCTGAGCCTTCTTGAGCGTGGCGTTGATGCCGGGCTGCGTGGCATCACCGAAGATGAACCCTTGAACCAAATTGGCCTTCGCGGGCAGGAGGTTCGCGTTGCCGGCCAACGGCACCGGGAAGGTCGACGCGTTGAGGTGCGACCACTCGATGAGCAGGTTGGCGCCGAGCACCATCCAACCGCAGTAGTAGTCGGTGGCGACGCGCGCATCGTCAAGGAATTGGTTGTCGCGGAACTGCATCGAGTTCCACGCCTTGTCTTCCTCCTCGCTGGTTTCCACGCCGAAACGCTCGAGCGACTTGCTGCGGGCGTAGATCAGTCCGATCGGGCCGAAGGGAGCGGGCGGACCTCCGCCGAGCATGTCGCGCAGGCTGGCGACCGCATACATGAGGTCCGACTGGCGCGTCTGCAGCAGCGACGCTGCGGCGGCCGAATTTTGCGGATCCACCGCCATGTACTGCAGGTACTGGTTGTTGACCGTACGGATCGTTTCCACGGCCGGATTGGCGATCGTGCCTGCGGTGTAACCCCATGCTTCGCTGAGTTGATTCTGCGTCAAGGTCAGATTCAGTTTCGTCAGTTCGTTCTGGATTTCGGCGATCGCCTCGGCCAGTTCGACCGTGCTGGCACCGCCACCGAGTCCGCTCTTTTCGACGGCGAAGCCGAACAGCTGGTCGAAGGCCAGGATGCGGTAGTCGCTCACGACGCGCTTGCCCTCCGAAGCCCAACTGAAGAAGGGAGGATCCTTGGTAACCGAGGATCGAGCCGTCGCCGTCGCGGGCGTCGGTTTTCCGTACAAAAGTCCACGCAACTTCGGGTAGGGATGCGGTATCCGGAACGAACGGGCGGGAGCGCCCATGTTCATCTCCATCGCCAGCGTGTCGAAGAATTGTTCGAGCGTGGAGGAACCGACGGCGGTGAGCAGCCGCGTCCAAGACGCGGGCGAGCGGTGGTTTTCCCCGAACGCCGTGTGGGTTTCGAATCCCGGCTCCGCGCCGGCGGTCCGCACGCCGAGGTGGGCTGAGGCGGCAGCGTGCGCGGCTTCGATGTCGAGTTCGGGATGACTCACGCGGTAGCGGCGCGCCAACGTCGAAATCGGACCGAGCAAGAAGTAAGCGGGATTTGCGTTCGCCGTGTCGATGTCGCGTGATAGGCGCAGCGCAAGCGTGGCGCCGCCTTGCGTTTGCCACGTGGTGTCCGCTTCGATGCGCCCGACGAAGCCCGTCCAGCTTTCACGTCCAAGCGCGAAGTTCCCGGCGGGGCCTGCGGTCGCGGTGGACACAACCGTGCCGTGAGTGTCGACCGCACGCACCTGAATGCCCGCGAGTGTGCGTAGATGCTCGCCGGGGAGGGCAAATCCGCCCAAAAGGAACTCGTCCTGCGGGAGCGCGGACGAATCGGAGCCGCCGTTGCTGCACGCGCCGACGATCAGCCCGGCGAAAACGATGAAAGCCCGCAGCATATTGCGCATGGCGTATTGGGTGTCGTTCATGGGATTTAGAACTTGGTCCAGCAGGCTTGCCGATCGATTTTCGTCACGCCGTTCGCGGTAACGGCGACCGTGATGGTCATCTGCTCGGCCCCCTGCGCAGGGTTGAGCAGCAACAGGTTCGGAACGCTCGTCGAGAACTGCGCCAAGCCGCTCGGGGAACTCACCGACCACACGACGGTGCCGTTGGCGTTGGTGACCGAGTGGTCTTTGAACAACAGGGGCTTTCCGAGCGAATCCGCGTAAAAACCAGTCGCGTAGCAACGGATGCTCGACTGCGCGGGGTTCGTGAACACGCGATTGGAAGGCACGGCCATGACGCTCGTCAGCACGGGCGCGGCGCTGGGGGGGGCGCCCGGAATCGTGGCTTGCTGACCCGCGAGGGACGTCACCGGAATCGAGATCGTCATCGGTGTGGCACGGGTGTTCAAGAACGAGGCTGCCGCGCCGGAATAGCCCGTGTAGAGCTCGCCGAGGATGTTGCCGCTCGGAGTGGCGTTCGTCAGTTGCAGGAACGGCACGTCGCCGCCGTCGAGAGCATTCGAGACCACGAAGCCCTGCGCTCCGTTGGCGAGATCCGGTCGCCAGACCAAACGTGAGCGCGTCGAGAATGCGTCGGTCTCACCGCCGATGTAGGGCAGCACGTCGGTGACGGTCTGCGTGCCGACGATGCCGGGGTTCAACGCAGCGACGGTCGGATAGCCGGCGGTGATGATCGGCGGAAAGCTCGGACTCGGCGCCGTCGCCACGCTCAGGTTCGTCGGGTTGCGGCACGTGATCGTCGTGCCCACGTCGTCGTTCAATCCGTTCGGATTGGTCGCGGGATCGTCGCCGCTCGGTCCGTAGCGGACGAACAGGACGAAGTCGACGTAGGGGACGGTGTTTGAGGTGTAAAGATCGACGCCGCCGGTGTCCATGTTGACGAGCCAAAATTGGCTGCCCGTGGGTTGCATGGAGGCGTCGTCGTAGGGAGCAGCGATGTCGAAGCGCTGCCCCTGCGGCGGCAATCCGGCAAAGCCGAGCTTCGCCAAGCCTCCGCGCACGTCGCCCGGAACGGCACGCAAGGCGTACGCACGCAGTGCCAACAACTCGTCTACCCAGGCGATCCGGAAGGATCCGGCCGGCCACGGACCCAACGCGACGCTCGCGCGCGCCGCCTTCGCGTTGGGCCAGGTATTGCCCGCGACGTACCAACAGTTCATGTACCAGTAGTTCGTGCGCGCGGGCGACCCGGAGCCCGGAAGGTCCGCCAAAATCCAGTCGCTGCCGAGCGAGGACGGCGGCACGAGTTGCTGCGCCGCGACGATGTCCGCCCCGTAGCCCGGGCGCGAGCCCACCGGCAACGCGCTTGGCTCGCCGGTCTGCATTTGACGGACGATCTCGAGGTTCTGGAACTGGAGATTTTGACCGTTGACGAGCCCGTTGTAGGGGAATGTGTACGGATCGAGATGCGCCCACTCCATCAGCAGATTCATGCTGAGCATGAGGTGGCCAAGGAAGTAGTCCTGCTTCGTGCGCACGTCGTCGAGCACTTCGTTGGTGCGCATCGGCAAGAACAACGTATCCGCGTTCGGTTCCGTATTGCCGTAGTTCTCCAACATCGCGTCGGCGGCGAGAATCGACGCCAACGGGCCGTTGGCCGTCCCGCGCCCTACGAGCATGTCGCTCAGTTTGTAGAAGTCTTCGCGCATGCCTTGCGCTCCGGCGGCTGCGTACGCGTGCAGAGCCATTCCCGCGAGTTGCGGCGAGTAGGTTCCCGGCGATAGGTAGTCCTGCCACAGCTGCGTGTACAGGCGGATTCGGGCACAGGCCGGGCCGACCTCTTCCATCGAGTTCTGCCAAGCCAGTTGGTAGGTGTTTCCGACCGCCGCGGTCTGCATCTCCGCGAGGGTCTCCTGAATCGCTTCGAGTTCCTGCAGCAGTTCGGCGTTGGTCGGTGGCGAGGGGAGGATGCCCGCTTGGTGAAGCAGCCATCCGACGGCGGGTGCCAAGGTCTTCGCGTCGAGCGAGTAGTGCGCGTCGTTGGGCAGCTCCTTGAGCTGTTTCATCCAAAAGCCTTCTTCCGACTTCGCCACGATGCCCGGGCCGGTGCTCGCCCCTGAGGAGCCGTACAACGCTTCGTGAAGCGCCGCGTGGGGTTTTGGCTTGCGATAGGAGCGCACCGGGCCGATCCCCATGTCCGCGACGATGCCGTCGATGTGCGCATCGAGCGAGCTTGAAGTGCTCGCTTCGAATTCCTCAAGCACCATCGACCACGAGAACGGGGAGCGGTGCGAATCGCCGAGGCCCGAGTGCGGCTCCACATCGGCCGGGATGCCCACGATCTCCTTGGCGAGCTGCTCCGACTGGCTGATGCTCACCTCGGAGTGGAGGCGGCGGTAGCGCGACGCGAGCGTCGCGACGGGTCCGATCCAGACGAGCGGGACCCCGCCCATGACGGACGTGAGGTCGAGATCGCGCGACAAGTGGACCGTCTGCGCGCCGCGCGACGTGGCCACTTCCACTCCGACTTCGATGCGCCCGACGAATGCCCCCAACGCGTCGGCATCGAAGTGGAACTGGCCGTTCTCGCGCACGGTGGTCTGCGCCACGAGGTTTTCGCCGACGGCGATCGCACGGGCCGTCTCGCCGTGGAACACTTGATGCGCCTTGCCGCCGAAGAGCAGCGAGCCGAACAGAAGGTTCTGCTGCGGCGGTTGAGGCGCATTCGAACTGCTTCCGCCGCAGCCGCACAGGCCGACGGCCATGAGGACGAGAAGGAACAGCAGCCGGCCGGAAACGTTGAGAGCGGTACGGGAACTTTGCATAGACGTCGCAGGGGGCGGATAGGGCATTTTCGCGGAGGATCTTCGCCTACGGCGGTCGTCCTCGACCGCGCGAAGGAGGTTGGCCACAGCGTACGCATCCGTCAAGTGGATTTCCGATCCCAACGTGCGCCATCCGCGGCTGGGCGGGCGAGGCCCTCAGGTGGCGGGTCGTGGAAGCGCTGACGCGAGAGAGAGCCGAAGCGGACGCGATGCAGGCTTGATTCGGCATCCGTCTGATCCGTGAACCTGATCCCGCCGATGAAATCGCCGTCGCCACGCCACGACGATGGACCGATTTCCGCCGAGTGAACCTCGATAAAAACGTCCGGCCTCGGGGTGACTTCGGAGGTCGTGCTCGACCCATCGAGCCTCCGGCGGTTCCATCACGACGGAAATTTGTCTCATCGATGCCGCGCAATTTTTTTCAGTGGGTTACAAGGCGGTTGGGAGTTCAACGATGACGCGACTGAAATTCGAGACGATGGTTGCGCTGGCGACGGTTCTTTCGTTCGCGGCGTGTGCCGTTAAGCATGAACCGTCCACCTCCGTAGTTTCTTTGGAATCCGTCGGGATCACCGATTCGGAGATCGTCATCGGTCAGGCGGCCGCCTTCAGTGGTCCGTCCGCCGGTCTCGGCATCGAGATGTGGCGCGGAGTCAGCGCGGCGTTCGAAGAGGCGAACGCACAGGGTGGTATCCATGGTCGCAAACTCCGTTTGGTGGTCGCCGACGACGGCTACGACGCCGAAAAAGCGGCCGCTGCGGTGACGAAACTCCTCGACGAGGACCGAGTGTTCGCACTTGGATTCGGTGTCGGAACCCCGACGATCGTCAAGGCGCTTCCGGTGGTCAAACAGCACTTCGAGAAGGACGGCGTCTTCTATTTCGCCAACTTCACGGGTGCCCAGCCGCAGCGTACGCCTCCCTTCGACGCATGCGTCTTCAACGTGCGTGCTTCCTACTTCGCCGAGACGGCCGCGATGGTCGATGTCTTCGTGGCGGCAGGACGCAGCAAGATCGGCATCTTCCTGCAGGACGACGCCTACGGTGAAGATGGGCGCGCGGGCGTGATCCGGGCGCTCAAGCAGAAGGGCCTCGCGCCGGTCGCCGAAGCGCGTTACCCGCGAGGGCAGACGGTCGACGTCTCCACGGCGGCGAAGGTCAAGATCCTTCGAGATGCCGGGGCCGACGCGGTGATCATGGTAGGTGCGTATCAAGCGTCCGCCGCGTTCATCCGCGACGCGCGCATGGCGAACTGGGACGTCCCCATCCACTCGGTTTCGTTCGTGGGCGCCAGCTTGATGGAAGGCGTGCTCGGCGCCGAGGAGGCGCGTACGGGTAAGACCCTCCGCACGCGCGTCATTGTGACGGAGGTCATGCCGAGCCCGGCTCAGACCGACACGCCGATCGTCGCCGACTACCGTGCGGCGCTCGACAAGCACGCCCGCCCACTTCCGGCGGGTGTGGATGGCGGCGGTTACAAGCGGCCGAGCGCCTACTCCTTCGTCTCGCTCGAAGGCTACGTCTCCGCTCGCGTCTTCTTGGCCGCACTCAAGAAGGCGGGCCGCGATGTGACGCGCCGAAGTCTCTACAAGACCATCGAGGGAATGGGGCGCTTCGATCTTGGCCTCGGCGTCCCGCTTGAGTTCTCCTCGTCGCGCCATCAGGCGCTCGACAATGTTTGGTTCACCTACCTCACGGCCGACGGCTGGAAGCAAACGGACGATCCGGGCGCGGTGATTCGCGCGAAGTGACGATGCCGCACCCGCGGTCGCCTTTTCGGCGTACCGCGGGGCAACGCCGTGAGGCGACGAGGTGCTTCAGCCGGCGCACGCATTCTCGCGATCGAACCATGTCGGACTTTCGATCGCGACCTTCGAGGCGTCCATAGGGGGCCCGGGTTCCATCCCCATCTTTCACCATTTCGCCGATGAATGCGTCGGGGAAGAGGTCGGTCTCCGCGGAGTCGATTCCGATACCTTTTGGGTTGTCTGCCTTTCGTAAGATTCGCGGCATGTGCTTCCTCATCGCCATCGCGGTGCCCCGCAACGCGGTTGAGCGGGTATGCACGGAGCACGCCTCGCGAGGTAGGCACATCGCGCCGACGTCGAATGCCTCGGCCCGATCCGCAGCCGGAACGGACCGTCTGCCGCTGCTCGTCACGACGGGAGGATGTTCGTGCGACTGGTACAAGCCGCCGTCGGACTCGGAATCGGGGTCAAAAATTACACGTGCGAGGGCCCGTTGGGCTCGCATGGGTTGGAGTTCCGCCAAGATCGAGCGGGCCTTGGCCGGGATGTCGCGTTCGCCGGGAGACGCTCTCGGGCTTCACCCCGCCGTCATCGGCCTCCTCCGATCCGTCGCGCAGGAATGCGGCTCCGTGGCGGTTTGGGTGCACGACTTCTCCGGCGACGTCGAAGTCGAAGACTATGCGATCAAGGGGCGAGAGCGTTGGGCGTGGGAGGAGATGGCGTCCCGGGCTTCCATGCTGAGGACGGATACCGTTGCCGAGATCGGAGCGGAGCGCCCCGATTCGAGCGGTGCCCGCGTCGGCCGCGCGTGACGAGCTCGGCCGTGGGTAGTGGAGTCTCGGATCGGTCCGCCGTCCTGCAACCTCTCGTAGTTCTCCCTTGGTGGGGCAGGATACTCGGCTGGATCGGCCCTTTT
>Ga0075471_10002203_pt1 | contig 12845 bp, 12 predicted proteins | sample DEB19_08_DNA_2_FD_74787 | JGI IMG/M metagenome (GOLD analysis project Ga0075471, IMG submission 74787) | Aqueous microbial communities from the Delaware River and Bay under freshwater to marine salinity gradient to study organic matter... | ecosystem: Environmental > Aquatic > Marine > Coastal ... | reverse complement strand
CTTCCTCGTAGAGCCCGGCCCCGCAGAAGCCGATCACGCGGGCGATCACGCCGTCTCGGTCCGGCGCCATGGCCAGCGGGAGAAAATCGGGCCAGAACCGTCCCTGGAGCCGGGCGATTCCCACGAGCACCGCGGCCCAGATGCCGCATTCCAGGGCCATGCCAACGAGCACCCCGGGCCGCACCTGCCAGCGGTCGTGCTCGACATGATGCCACGCCAAAAGGCCCAGGATCGTGAGGGTCGGCAGCAGGAAATACGAGCCGAACCCGAGTGTGTCGAGAAACTGGCGAAGCCAGACGTCGGCACCGTTCCGCGGCGTGCCCCGGCCCAGGAGCAGCACGCCCCCTTCGTAGGCCGCCACGAGCGGCAGCGCGAAGACGAGGCTCGTCAGCGGGGCCCGAGAGACCGCCCAGTAGCCCGGCTCGTCGCCCGCGGAATCGTCCCCGGCGACGGTGTCCGGCGCCGCGGCATCGGCGGCGCCGCCGGCGAGAATCGCGTCGACGTCGGATTCGACGGAGGTTCCCGAATCGTCGTCCGGTGCGTCGCAAAACTCCGGCATGGCGGTGCTCAACGCTCGTGTGCCGCGGCCGGCGGACGCGTGTCGGGCCCCAGCCTACGCGGTTCCGACAATGCTTGCACTGCTGTCAAGAAAAAATCGTCCGCCCTCGGAGGCGGAATTTCAGGGGTGCCGCGCGCGCTGCCGCGCGCAAACCGGCGACGTGGCATGCGGCTGCTTGACAACCCGTGCGCGCTTCGCAGAATGCCGCTTCATCGTCAGATCACACGTCGATCGGGATTGGCTCTGCCAAACCGCCGACGTGCGGCCGCCGCGGAGGCGGCGGCCGCGTGACCGCATGCACCGCACGCTGTCGGGGGGCGACGACTTGAGGGATCGACTGTCGACGACCTTGGTCGTGGCCTGGATGTCCCCCCCGTCTTTTCATGCCGCCCGCGGGGCCGCCGTGCGGTTCGCTGCGGGCGGCTTGCCCCCGGCGGGCCGGGCGGCGGTAGAATCCCGGCGGGAAGTGACTCCACCGCTCGGGATACGCCATGGCACGATGCCTGGTCGGATGCGGCTCGAACCTCGGCAGCCGGCGTGAGCAGCTCGATCGGGCGATCGAACTGCTGCGATTCATGCCCGGAGTGTCGCTCGAGGCCGTGAGCCGCTACCGCGAGACGCGGCCCGTGGGCGGTCCGGCCGGCCAGCCGGCCTATCTGAACGGTGCCTGCCTGGTCGAGACCGACCTGGGTCCCCACCAGTTCCTCGACGCGCTGTCGGCGGTGGAAAACACCCTCCAGCGGGAACGGTCGGAGCGCTGGGGGGCGCGGACCATCGATCTCGATCTGCTGCTCTATGACGACCTGGTCATGGACACGGCCCGGCTCACGCTGCCGCACCCGCGGATGACCACCCGTCGCTTCGTGCTGGAGCCCTGCGTCGAGATCGCCGCCGGACTCGTCCATCCCGGCGCCGGCTGCGCGCTCCGCGATCTGCTCGCCAACATCTCCGTGCCGCACCCGCTCGTGGCAATCGTCGGCGCCCCGGGCACCGGCGCGCACGAGGTGGCCGAGGCGGTGGCCGAGGCGACGCTCGCGCGGCCCCTGCCCGCCCCCGCGGCGGAGCCCGACGACCGTCTCATCGCGTCGTGGCAGGCCACCGCCCGCGCGCAGGCGCAGCCGCTCGTGGCGGCGCGGTGGGACGAGGAGGGCCACGCCACCGTCGCCGATTACTGGCTCGACGGCCTGCCGTTCACGGCCGCTCGATGGCTCGATGCCGCGAGCCTCGCCACTTTTGTCGCCGAGGTGCGGGCGCTCGCCGCCGACACGGTCGTGCCCAACGTCGTGATCCTCCTCGTCGCCGAAGCCGACGTGATCGAGTCGCGGTTGGCGGCCCGCGGCACGGGCGCCGCCGCCGCGGTGGCCTGCGCGCCGCCGCCGGCAGCCGTGCCGGCCGCGCTGGCGGTGCAGGAGCGGCTCGTTCGCTGCCTTCGCCGTCCGGAGGAACGGTCGGCGCGCACGCCCCTCGCGGTCGTCACGGTCGACGCCCACGACCTCGGCCGGGCCACGGCGGAGGCCGTCGCCGCAGTCGAGGGCATGCTCTGATGGCCGAGGTTCCGCTGACCATCCGCGACCCGGCGGCGTTGCGGGCCGCGGTGGGCGCGAGCCGCGCCGCCGGCCGCCGCGTCGGCTTCGTCCCCACGATGGGCGCCCTCCACCGCGGCCACGGCAGCCTCGTCGAGCGGGCGGTCGCGGAGTGCGACGACGTGGCCGTGTCGGTCTTCGTGAATCCGACGCAATTCGGGCCGGGCGAGGATTTCGCCCGGTATCCCCGCACGCCCGAGGCCGACGCGGCGCTGCTCGGCGGGCTCGGCGTCCGGTGGATCCTCGCGCCTGCGCCCGACGACATCTACCCGCCCGGTGCCGCGACGCGGGTGAGCGTCGAGGGCCCGGCGCTGCCGTTCGAGGGCCGCGCACGGCCGGGCCACTTCGATGGAGTGGCCACCGTGGTCTGCCGGCTCTTCCACGCGGTGCCGGCCGACGTCGCCTACTTCGGCGCCAAGGACTGGCAGCAGACGCTCGTCGTCAAACGCATGGTCCGAGACCTCGGGCTGCCGATCGAGATCGCGGTCTGCCCGACCGTCCGGGAGCCGGACGGGCTGGCGCTGAGCTCGCGCAACGCCTACCTCGCTCCCGAAGAACGGCAGCGGGCCGTCGCGCTCTTCGCGAGCCTCGAGGCCGCGACGGCGGAGTGGCAGCGGGGGGCGGACGTCGCCAGGATCGAACTGGCCATGCGGTCGGTGCTCGTGGCCCGGAGCGTGGCCATCGACTACGCGACGGTCGCCGATGCCGAAACCCTCGCGGCCCCCGTCGCGGGCCGGGATGCGGTGGCGATCGTCGCCGGCCGCGTGGGTGCGACGCGGCTCATCGACAACCGGCTGCTCGCGGCCCGGAGGGGCGGCGGCTGATGTGGTCGACCCTCTTCGAGATCCCGCTGTGGTTCGTGCAGGTTCCCGTCCGCGGCTACGGCGTGATGCTGCTGGCGGCCGTTCTCGCCGGCACGCTCCTGTCGATCCGCCGCGGACGGGACGCCGGCATCGACCCGGACCGGATCGTCGGTCTCGCCTTCTGGGTGTTCGTGGCCGGTCTCGTGGGGGCCAGACTGTTCTTCGTGATCGAGTATCACGAGGAGTTTTTTCTGCCGGGTGAGTCGTTGGTGGCGTCGCTGGCGAGGGTCGCGGCGATTCCCAACGGCGGGCTCGTCGTCTTCGGCGCGCTGCCCACGGCCGGGCTCGCGGCCTGGTGGTATGCGCGGCGGCACGGGCTGCCGTTCCTGCGTCTGGCCGACGTCGTCGCGCCGGGACTGCTGCTCGGTCTCGCGATCGGCCGGGTGGGCTGCTTCCTCAACGGCTGCTGCTACGGCGGGCCGACCGATCTGCCCTGGGCGGTGTCGTTTCCCGAGGGGTCGCCCCCGGCCTGGGCGTTTCCGGCGGCCTGCGGCCGCAGCCTGCCGGTGCATCCGGCTCAGCTCTACGCGGCGATCGACGCGGGGCTCCTGGCCGTGCTGGCCTGCGCCGTCACGCCCCTGGCCCGCCGGGAGGGGGCGGTCTTCGCGCTCGTGCTCACGCTCCACCCCGTGTCGCGGATCCTGCTCGAGATCATTCGGGTGGACGAGCAGCCGGCCCTGGGCACGCCGCTGTCGATCTCGCAACTCGTGTCGCTCGTGCTCCTGGGGCTCGCCGCCGCGCTGTGGTGGTGGGTGCTGCGCGGGCCGTCGGCCGCGGTGCGCTGAGCGCGCTTTGACGGCCGCGGCCCTCCGACGCCACATTGATGCCATGGCCGACCCCGAATCCAACGACGCCGCCGCCCGCGCCGAAGACGCCAAAGTGCGTGAGGAATGGCGGCGGCTGGAACGCGAGCGCATCGACGGGGAGATCGCCGAGGCCCGGGAGGACGTTGCCACTGCCGACACGACCCGCCGCCGCCCCCACTGGCTGGTCTGGTCGGCGTTCGTCGTCGCCCTGATCGCGGGGATCGCGGTGACGGCCCTGATCAACGGTTGCTTCGAGCCCACGCCATGACGGATTCCAGTTCCGCCGGCGATCGGGATCTGTCGCCCCGGCCCGGGCCGCCCGTCGTCACCATCCGTTGCCGCGAAGACGGGCCGCTCGTGATCGAAGTGCCGGCCGCCGGCGATGCCCAGAGCGTGGTCGTCCGGGTCACGGATCACCGTGGCCGGGAGTTCCCGCTGCCGACCCACAAGCGGGCCGTCGCCCTGTGCCGCTGCGGGCAGTCGCGGTCCCGGCCGTTCTGCGACGGCTCCCACCGCGAAACCGGCTTCACGGCCGCGGATCTCGCTCCCGAGCCCGGTTCCGGGCAGTTCTGACGTTCGGCGGGGCTGGGAGGCCCATGCCGGGTCGCCCGGGAGTGACTGTCGCGGAAAGTCTTCCGGGAAAGCCACTTACGGCATGCCCTGGGCTCCGGAACGCGGTTTTCTCCGGGTGTTGCGATATGGACTGGCCGGGCCGACACCTGTAGGGTTGATCGTTCGTGCCGGGGCTCCCGCCCCGGCCGCGGGCCCCGGACAGCCATGATGGCCAACCACGGATCCAGCTTTTACCAGCGGTTCAGCGTCGGGATCCTGGCGGGTCTCGTCTTTCTGCTGCCCTTGGTGGTGGTGGGGGCCATCAAGGCCCGCGGCAACAACCGCAACGACGTGAAGGGCTGGTTGCCCCCGGAATACCCGGAAACGGCCACCTACAAGTTTTTCCGCGACAATTTCCAGGGCGAGGAGTTCATCCTCGTCAGTTGGGAAGGCTGCACGATGGCCGACCCCAAGCTGGAAATGATGGCCAAAAAGCTCCTGCCGCCCCCCGAGGAGGCGGCTCGGATCGAGCGGCCCCTCTACTTCAAGACGGCCCAGACCGGCCCCCGGGCCGTCCGCCAGATGATGGCGGAGCCCCTGAACCTCGACCGGGAAGAGGCCGTCGCCCGGCTGACCGGGGCGCTGATCGGCCCCCCGCCCGCGGGCGTCGAGGCGGGATCCGAGGCCGACGACCTCGACCAGCGGCAGACGTGCCTCGTGCTGACGCTTTCCGACACGGCCCGGGCGAATCTCCACGGCGCCATCGGCACGGTCAAGGAGGTGGCGGTCAAGGAGTGCGGCATCCGGGAATCGGCGGTTCACATGGGCGGACCCCCGGTCGACAACGTCTCGATCGACAATGCCGGGCAGCAGAGCGTGACCATCCTCTTCGCCCTGTCGCTCGTGGTCGGCGGGATCGTGAGCTGGTTCAGCCTGCGGAGCCCGACCCTCGTGGCGCTCGTGCTCGCCTCGGGCGTCTACAGCATGTTCGCCAGCCTCGCCGTCGTCTGGTACTCGGGCTATCCCGTCGACGCCATCCTGCTGACGATGCCCTCGCTCGTCTACGTCGCCGCGACGAGCGGCGCCATCCACCTCGCCAACTACTACCGCGACCAGATCGCGGAGACCGGGGTGCAGGAGGGCGCCGCTGGCCGGGCCGTGCACCATGCCATCGTGCCCCTCACCCTCGCCACCGGCACGACGGCGATCGGCCTGGCGACGTTGGCGGTGAGTGAGCTCGTGCCGATCAAGATGTTCGGCATCTTCTCGGCGGTGGGCGTCGTCTGCAGCTTCATCATCCTGATCACGCTGATCCCCGCGGGCCTCGAACTGTTCCCGCCGAAGCTGAAGGTCGGCGTCGCGGCGGCGGAGGGGGAGGAAAAGACCTGGCGGCCGATCGAGGAGAGCCCGTGGTGGCGGTTCGGCCAGTGGGTCACGCGGCACCATGCCTTCGCCGCCACGGCCTGCCTCGCGGCGATGCTCGCCGTGGGCTGGGGCATGACGAAGGTGGAGAGCAGCGTGCAGCTCATGCGGCTGTTCTCGCCCAACGCCCGCATCCGCACCGACTACAAGTGGCTCGAGAAGCACCTCGGGCCGCTGGTGCCCATGGAGATCCTCGTCCGCATCGACGAGGCCTCCTGCGGCCTCAACTTCCTGGAGCGGATGGAGCTCGTCGGCGAGATCCAGCGGGAGATCGGCACGCTCGACGAGGTGGGCAGCTCGCTCTCGACGGTGACGTTCGGCCGCAGCCTCGACGTCGGCGATTCGGGGGGCGGCCTCGGCGGCGCCGCGGGCCGCACGCTCGGGCTCAATGCCCGAACCCGCCGCAGCGTGCTCAACCGCCGGCTCACGGCCCACCGCGACGAGTTCCTGGCGGGCGATTACCTCCGCGAGGCCACCGTCACCGGCCCCGACGGGCACGACCGCACCGAGGAATTGTGGCGGATCGGCGCGCGGGTCAGCGCGGTGAAGGAGGTCGACTACGCCCTCTTCAAGCAGGATCTCCAGAAACGGATCGATCCGATTCTCGCACGGCTCAAGGCCGACGACGTCGGGGGCGTGACGGTCGAATACACGGGCCTCGTCCCCTTGGTCTACAAGGCGCAGCACAAGCTCCTCGACGGCCTCATCGCCGGCTTCATCAGCGACTTCGCGATCATCGTGGTCGTGATGATCCTCCTCTGCCGGGCCGCGTCGGCCGGGCTCGTGCTCCTCCTGCCGGCCGCCTTCCCGGCCGTGATGGTATTCGGCGGCATGGGCTGGGGCCACGAGCTCTTCCGCTCGCTCGACCCGGCGACGCTGCTCATCGACATCGGCACCGTGATGGCCCCGAGCGTGGCGCTGGGTGTGACCGTCGACGACGTCGTGCACTTCATGCTCTGGTTCCGCCGCGGGATCGTGGACGGCCTCGACCGCCGCGAGGCGACGATGCTCGCCTACAAGGGCTGCGCGCGGGCGATGTATCAGAGCTGGGGCGTGATCGGCATCGGGCTGTCGGTGTTTTCGCTGTCACCGTTCGGGCCGACGCAGCGCTTCGGCTACATGATGCTCTCCATGCTCACGATCGCGCTGGTGGGCAACCTCGTGTTCATGCCCGCCCTGCTCTCGGGTCCGCTCGGCTCGCTGTTCGGTTGGGCCGTGCTGCGGAACGAAAAGCGGCGGCTGGCCCGCGAGGGGCGGCGGCAGCTCAAGGTTGAGCCGGGGAGTGACACGCTGCCCGAGCCGCACGTGCGGCCCGGGCCGGCGAAGCAGGTCGTGCATGCCTGATGCTCCGACCGCCGGTGCCGCGGCGGGACTGCCGGCGGCCACGGTGATTCTCAAGCCCAAACGGGCCAGGCCCTTCTTCGGGCGGCACCCGTGGGTGCTCGACACGGCGATCGACCGGGTGGAGGGCGATCCCGACACGGGCGCGGTCGTCGATCTCGCCACGCACGACGGCCACTTCGTGGCCCGGGGCCTTTGGAACCCGGCGAGCCGGATCCGAGTGCGGCTCTACGCGTTCGACGCGGCCGTGCGGCTCGACGAGGCATTCTTCCGGGAACGACTCGCGGCGGCCGTGGCCCTGCGCACCCACCTCGGCCTCGACGACCGCGCCGCGGCGGCCAGGCTCGTCAACAGCGAAGGGGACGACCTCTCGGGCCTGATCGTCGACCGCTACGGCGAGCACCTCGCCGTGCAGGTGACGGCCGCCGCCCTCGTGCCGCGGCTCGACGCGATCTGTGCCGTGCTCGACGAGCTCGTGCGGCCGCGGGGCATCCTTCTGCGGGGTGCGGAGCGGGGCCTCGCGAAGCTCGAGGGACTGCACCTCCCCGATCGCCTGGTCCGCGGGACGGCGCCCGCCGGCCCGGTGTTCGTCGCCGAGCATGGGCTGCGGTTCGGCGTGGATCTCGCCGAAGGCCAGAAGACCGGCTGGTATCTCGATCAACGCGACAACCGGATCGCCGCCGCCCGCCACGCCCGCGGTCGCCGGGTGCTCGACGCCTTCTGCTACTCCGGCGGCTTCGCCGTGGCCTGCGCCGTCGCCGGCGACGCCAGGAGCGTGCTGGCGGTCGATTCCAGCGCGAAGGCGACGGCACTGGCCAAGGCCAACGCCGAACTCAATGGCGCGGCGAACGTCGCGGTCGAGACCGCCGACGCCTTCGAGAAGCTCGACGCGCTGGCCGGGGCCGGCGAACGCTTCGGCATGGTGGTGCTCGACCCGCCGAAGTTCGCCCGCAGCCGGGCGAGCCTCGACGACGCGCTGCGGGCCTACCATCGCGTCAATCGTGTGGCCGTGGGCCTGCTGGATCCCGGCGGGATCCTCGTCACCTGCTCCTGCTCGGGCTCGGTCTCGCGGGACGATTTCCTCCAGATGCTCGGCGGCGCGGCCCAGCGGGCGCGGCGGTCGATCCAGGTGCTCGAGTGCCGCGGCGCCGGCCCGGATCATCCCGTGAGCGCCAGCTGCCTCGAGGGCGAATACCTCAAGTGCGTCATCGCCCGGGTGGCGTGAACCGGCACGCAGTTCGGGGCTGCCCACGCCCACTCGCCGGACGTTCGCTGCGGCCTTCCAGGCCTCCGCTCACTCGGAGACGTCTGCGCTCCGCCATCCCTGGCTCCGCTTGCCGTCTACGCCGGCTCCTTGGGCACGGTCAGCCCCTCACGAATCGGCGTCACAGGATGGCCCTTCAAGCCTTGTCCGTGTACTACAGCCGGCGCAGCCGCGTGTATTCGGGATATTTCACGCTCGGGCTCGGCATCGTGCCGACCCGGGCTTGGCGGGCATCCGCCCGCTGGATTCAACCCGGCCCTCCGGGCCTGGAGAGAGTCTTACAAACGGCGCAGACGCGTGTACTCGTCGATCGTCACGGTCGTGAGTTCGCCGTCGTCGCGGGCGAGGATGAGGACGTCGCTGTAGACCTTGTCGTCGCCGCTGCGGCGGAAGTGGAGGCCGTGGCGGCGGCGCTCCGTCCGCAGCACCTTCCCGGCCGTCGTCGTGCTCCAGGCGGCGCTCGACCCGACCGTGACGCCGTGGATCACCTCCACGCGGTCGCCGGGCTGCAACTCGCCGTAGAGCCTGCGGGCCTCGTATTCCTCGGGCGTCATGAAACTCCTTTCAACTCCGCGATGAACCGTCGGGGAGGCGGAGGGATCGGTGCGAGGATGCCGAGCATTGGCCGCCGCGGCCACCGCGAGGCAACTCGTGCCGTCCCGACGCCGGATTGGGCTCCAACGGTCAGACCTCCTTCGACTCGATCCACTTCATCATCTTGCGGAGCCGGCGGCCGGTCTCGGTGAGCTTGTGCTCCCGCTCGCGGCGGCGGGTGGTCTTGAAGCTCGCGGCCCCGGCCCGGTTCTCCAGGATCCAGTCGCGGGCGAATTGCCCCGAGCGGATCTCCTCGAGGATCTTCTTCATCTCCGCGCGGGTTTCGTCGGTGATGATCCGCTTGCCGCGGGTGTAGTCGCCGTACTCGGCCGTGTTCGACACGCTGTAGCGCATGTACTCGAGGCCGCCCTGGTAGAGCAGGTCGACGATGAGCTTCATCTCGTGGAGACACTCGAAGTAGGCCATTTCGGGCTGGTAGCCCGCCTCGACGAGCGTGTCGAAGCCCGCCTTGATCAGCTCCGAGACGCCGCCGCAGAGCACGGCCTGCTCGCCGAAGAGGTCGGTCTCGGTCTCCTCGGCGATCGTCGTCTCGATCACGCCGCCGCGGGTGCCGCCGATGCCCTTGGCATAGGCGAGGCCGATCTTCTTCGTCTCGGCCGAGGCGTTCGGCCCCAGCGCAATGAGGCAGGGCACGCCGCCCCCCTTCACGTATTCGCTGCGGACGAGGTGGCCGGGGCCCTTCGGGGCGACGAGCAGGATGTCGTGGCCCGCCGGCGGCTCGACCTGGCCGAAGTGGAAGTTGAAACCGTGGCTCGCCATCAGCACGGCGCCCTTCTTGAGGTTGGGCTTGATGGCCGTGCGATAGACGTCGCCCTGCAGTTCGTCGGGGAGGAGGATGTTGACGACGTCGGCCTGCTTGACGGCGTCCTCGACGCTCATCGGCTCGAAGCCGTGGCTCTTGGCGAGGTCGTAGTTGGGGCCGCCCGGCCGCTGTGCCACGACCACCTTCAGGCCGCTGTCCCGGAGGTTCTGCGCCTGGGCGTGGCCCTGGGAGCCGTAGCCGATGATGGCGATCGTCTTGTTTTTCAGGACGCCCAGGTCGGCGTCGGCGTCGTAGTAGATCGTGGCAGGCACGGCTTGCTCCGGGAGGGGAAAGGACGATGTGTGGAGGGGCGCGACGGCGTCAGGCGAGCGACTCGCCCGCCGGACCGGAGTCCGCCGGCCGGCCGCCATCGGCCGCCTCGGTGATCTCGCGGGTCGGCGGGCTGCCGCGGACCATGGCGATCCGTCCGGTGCGGACGAGCTCGAGGATGCCGCGGGGCCGCATGAGCTCGATGAAGCCCTCGAGTTTTTTCTCGGTGCCCGAGATCTCGACGATCACGCAATCGGCGGCCACGTCGACGATCCGGCCGCGGAAGATCTCGGCGAGTTCCTTGACCTCCGTGCGGGCCGGGCCGGCGGTGGCGGCGACCTTCAGGAGCATGAGATCCCGCTCGACGTAGTTGCGGGAACTGATGTCGTCGACGCGGACGACCGTGACGATCTTCTCGAGTTGACGGCGGACCTGGTCGAGCACGCGGTCGTCGCCGCGGAGCACGAAGGTCATCCGGGAGAACCGCGGGTCCTCCGTCTCGCCCACGGCGAGGCTGTCGATGTTGTAGCCCCGGGAGGCCAGCATCCCGGAGACGTGGGCGAGCACGCCGGGGACGTTTTGGACCGTGGCCGAAAGGACGTGGCGCATGGGAGGCAGGCGGGTGCCGCGGCGGAATCCGTGCCCGGCGCGGGCACGGACCGGGGGGAGCGAGTGTAATTCGCTGAATCGACGCGATTCAAGCCACCGCCCGGGTGGGCCGGCCCGCGTTGACAGCCGCGAAAAAAAGCCGATAGTGTGAGGGATTCCGAATTTCGTCCCGTCCCCCCTTCCCGAGAGCGTGCGCGTGTCGAACGTCCTGGCCCAGGAACTGATCGAAGCGGGTGTCCACTACGGCCATCGTGCCAGCCGTTGGAACCCGAAGATGCGGCCCTACATCCACGGCCGGCGAAATCTCATCCACATCATCGACGTCCGCGAGACGATCCGCGGCCTGCTCCGCGCCAGGAAGTACCTCAAGCAGGTCGCCGCATCCGGGAGCCTCGTGCTCTTCGTGGGGACCAAGCGGCAGGGCGCCGAGGCGGTGGCCCGTGAGGCTGCCCGCTGCGGCATGCCCTACGTCAACGAGCGGTGGCTCGGTGGCACGCTCACCAACTTCCGCACGATCCGCAACCGACTGGCCCGGCTCGAGGAACTCGAGGCCCTGCTCCCTTCGGACGCCTTCGGCAGCTATTCGAAGAAGATGCAGTCGTCGTTGCGGCGCGAGCACCGCAAGATGCTCCGCAACCTCGGCGGCATCCGCACCCTGGCCCGGCTTCCCGAGTGTCTCGTCGTGTTCGATCCCAAGAAGGAGAAGAACGCGGTGAGCGAGGCCCGCAAGATGGGCATCACCACGGTCGCGCTGATCGACACCGACTGCGATCCCGACCTCGTCGACCTGCCGATCCCGGGCAACGACGACTCGATCCGCTCGATCGAACTCGTCTCGGCCCGGCTCGCCGACGCGATCCTCGAGGGCAAGGCACAAACCGCCGCCGACACGCAGGCGTCGGCGGAAGGCGCCGAGGGCGGTGAGGCCGGCGCGAAGCCGAAGCCCAAGGCCCGGCCGATGATCGCCAAGCGGTCGGTGCCGAAGCCCGCGACCTGACGGCGGTTCCGTCCGCCGCGACCGGTCGCAGCCCGCGGGGCCGTCGCGCCCCGCCACGTCCACCTTTTACCCAGGAGAGATGAACCCATGGCCGAGATCACCGCCGCCGCCGTGATGGCGCTTCGCGAGAAGACGGGGCTGCCGATGATGGAGTGCAAGAAGGCGCTCCAGGAGAGCGGCGGCGACACGGCCCAGGCCGTGGAGTGGCTGCGAAAGCAGGGCATCAAGACGCAGTCGATGCGGGCCGACCGGGAGACCTCGTGCGGCCGCCTGGCGGTCTACACGGATGCCGCCAAGGGCGTGGGCGCGATCATCGAGTTTAAGTGCGAGAGCCCGCCGGTCGCGGGCAGCCCGGACTTCAAGGATCTCTGCAACGACATCGCCAAGACGTTGGCCCTCGGCCCCGGGGCCGCGACCCCGGCGGATCTGATGTCCCAGAAGAGCCTGGCCCATCCCGGCAAGACCCTCGCCGAACTCAAGGACGACCTCTTCAACCGCATGCGGGAGGTGTTCGAACTGTCGCGGATCAAGCGGATCGACGCCCCGTGCGGCGGCTACGCCCACCACGACGGCTCGAAGGCCGCGCTGGTGGAGATCGGCGGCAACACGTCGGCCGCGAACGCGGGCGAGGTGGCCAAGGACATCGCCATGCACGTCGTGGCGCTGGCGCCGCAGGCGATCCGCAAGGAGGATCTCGATCCGGCCGTCGTGGACAAGGAGCGGGAGATCCTCTCCGAGGCCGCCCGCAAGGAGGGCAAGCCCGAGAACATCATCGCCAAGATGATCGAGGGCCGCCTCCGCAACTTCTTCAGCCAGTGCGTGCTCCTCGAGCAGCCCTTCGTGAAGGACGACAAGCAGACGGTGGGCCAGCTCGCGAAGTCGGCCGGGCTGGAGGTGAAGTCGGTGCAGAACTGGAAGTTGGGCGCGTCCTGAAGCGGCCTCTGCGCAGCCCGTTGCAGCGGACCTTCGGCCGCTGAACGTTCCGGACCCTGGTTTTGATGTTCGGCAAAGTGGAGTGATGCCCTGATCTGCCACACAGGGAGGCTCGGGGCTGTCCGATGCCCTGCTCGCCGGCGTAGACGGCAAGCGGAGCCATGGATGGCGGAGCGCAGACGTCTCCGAGTGAGCGGAGGCCTGGAAGGCCGCAGCGAACGTCCGGCGA
>Ga0075471_10002200_pt1 | contig 12850 bp, 9 predicted proteins | sample DEB19_08_DNA_2_FD_74787 | JGI IMG/M metagenome (GOLD analysis project Ga0075471, IMG submission 74787) | Aqueous microbial communities from the Delaware River and Bay under freshwater to marine salinity gradient to study organic matter... | ecosystem: Environmental > Aquatic > Marine > Coastal ... | reverse complement strand
ATGTTGACGTACACCAACAGATCGCTTTCGGCGGCGCGTTTGTTGATCTCGACTTCTTCGCCGTGGGGAGTGGTGCCGAGGAAGGTGAGGTTGTCGGGATCCTCGGCATCGTGTTGATAGAGATGGCCGCGCGGCGCGAAGGCGTCGTACACGCGATCACCCACCGCATGACGGAGCTCGGCTTCGGTCATCCGGCGGTGCAAGGCAAGTGCGGAGATGATGTGCACGTCGTCGACTCCGGCATCGGCGGCCAGATCGAGGACGGCTTCGATGACGCGTTGGCGAACGTCGGGCCTTTGCATCTTGGGCAGCGGAAGACTTACGTCGTCGAAGGCGATCGTGAGTTTCATGCCGGGGAACAGGAGAGCTGGCAACGGATCCTGATCGATGGGGTTGAGCAGCGCGTCGCGGATCGCGCCGTCGATGTCGGCGATGGCCGGCAGTGGTTCGGGTGCGTAGATCACGCGACTGCGGCCGGCCGGCAACTTTTCGAGCGAGAAGTTCTCGCCGCGCCAGAAGAGGATCGGAGGAGTCGAGCGATCGACCTCGAGGACGAATCCGGGACGGGGCATCAGTTGGTCTCTGCTTTCTTGGGCGAAGTTCGGAGGTCGAAGGCGATCTTGACGGCGCCGCGTCGACCGGCCGCCGAAGCATGGGCGAGGGCGTCCTCGTAATCGTCGAGGCGGTAGGTGGCCGACAGAAGTCGTTCGAGTCGCGCCGCGGCAACGGTTTCGATGGCCAGATCGAAGGTCCGCGTCCGAGATCCGTCGGGCATGGTCTCGGTGCCGTAGGTGTACGAGCCGACGAGTTCGGTCTCGCGATGCCAGAGCCCCGTGAGATCCACCGTGACCTCGGCCGGCATGCCGAGCAGGACGATGCGACCGCGGGGGCGGGTGAATCGGAGACAGTCGGCGATGCTCTTGGAGGATCCGACGGCGTCGATGGTGGCGTGTGATCCGCCCGACAGATGATCTCCCACGAGATGACAACCGACTTCGCGTCGCACGGCTCTCGAAAGCTCATCGGCGGCGACCACGACGTCGGCACCGAGGGCCCGAGCGAGGGCTTGCTGATGCGGGTAACGCGCGCCCACGACGATACGAACGTCGGGCAAATAGCGACGGAGGCCGGCGATGGCGCACAGGCCCATGGTTCCGGCGCCCAGTACGGCGACCACCGGGGTCTCACCGCGTGAGATCGCGCGCTGAACCGCCGACCAAGTCGCGAGTGCGGCGTGAATTCCGCCGGCTGCGGGTTCGACCATGACCGCCTGTTCGTCGGTGACGCGATCGGGAATCGTGTGGAGTTGGCTCTCGTGCGCGACGAGTTCGGTGGCCCATCCGCCACCGGTCGATTCGCAGAAACCGATCTGGATGCCGGGCTTCAGATGACCACCCACGAGGTGCGCGTGATCGTCGCCATCACCGGGTGCGGCATCGGGAAAAGGCAGGGCGAGACCGCGGGCGGCGTGGCCGAGGACCGGTTCCACGACGACTCGACGACCGTCATCGCAATCGGCGACGATTTCGTGACCCGGCACGAACGGAAAACTCACCCAATCCTCGAAGTAGGTGGAAGCGTGCCCTTCGACGAGCGACAAATCGCTGCCGCAGATTCCGGTGAGCCGGGGTTGGAGTCGGTGCCAGCCGTCGGCCGCCGGGAGTGCAGGTGCATCGGCCGACACGAAATCGAGTGGGCCGAGTCGGGTGGCGCCGGTCGAACTGATTCCGCTCAGCAAGCGAGCGGCCGCGAACTTGACCGGTTTGCGGGAGATTCGCAACGCGCGCATCAGCGTCCCGACCTGATCCGACCGTTACGAGTCGAGAATCGTTTCTGTTCGCGCTCGGACACCATCGGTCCGATCGGAAGCAGTCGACGGGGAGCGCCTTCGGCCTTCTCCCAGTTCTCCACGAGCCACCCGCGTTTGCGCGCTATGGCCGCCAAGCGTGTTTCGGGATTCACCGCCACGGGGAAGCCGACCGCTTCGAGCAAAGGCAGATCACTCGAGGAGTCGGCGTAGGCCACGCATTCCTCCAGACGGAACCCTTCGGCCGCGCAATAGTCGGCGAGTACCTGAGCGCGGGTTTCGCCGGTGGGCGGAACGCTAGCTAGTTCACCCGAATACGTGCCGTCGTTGCGAATGGTCATGTCGGCGGCCACGATCTCGTCGAACAACGGTCGAAGTCCTTCCACCGCGAAACTCAAGGCTCCGGTGATGAGGACCGTTCGATGGCCGAGCGCGCGATGTTCGCGCACGCGACGCAAGCCGGCCGGGAACGACTTGGTCATGATGAGTTGGGCCAGGAGCTCGGTCGCATCGGTGTCGATCTGTTCGACCGGCGCGTCCTCGTAACGTCGGTAGAAGTAGCGCAGGAAGTCGGCGCGGTCCTTGCGGTCCATCGACAAGAGGCTCGGCGCCTCACGGAGGGTCTGCAGGACGTAACGAACACGCTCGGGCCTATTGAGTCGACGAGTGGCCAGCCACGAGTAACTCTCGACCACGTTGGACGCGATGAGTGTGTTCTCGAGGTCGAAGGCCGCCACGTGACGCGCCGGGTCGAGAACCTGCTTGCGGAGTCGATCCGATCGGTCGAGGATCGTGCGACCGGGTGTGGTCTTCACGCGGGCGTGCTGCACCACCGACGGCAAGTGGATCGTCGAGATGTACTCGGGCCAATTCACGACCCGAGGGTCGAGGCAGAAGTCGCGGCGATCGTCGGTGTCGAGGAGCGCGTCGATCGCCAGGAGATTGTCGACCTGATAGATCGCTTCGCACTCGGTGTAGAGGCCGTAGAGCTCCACGTACTCGAGCGCGCGCTCGATGTCGCCACGACGATCTTCCAACCGCGCCGACCATGTGGCCTGCGTTCCGCGAAGAGGAAGCGACTGAAGCGTTCGCTCGGCGCGGGTCACGAGAGTCTTGGCCCGGGTGAGTTGCTTCTGAACGCGCCCGCGACCGGGGAAGTTCCAGTCGGGGACCACGATCGGCTGGCCGTGCGAATCGTAAATGGGGTGCTCGGTGAACCAGTCGCGCACGTTGTCGACGAGCGTTCGGTACTTGAGGGGGTTGGTGGAGCCCGACGCGACCTGTGTGATGGCCGGCGCGCGTTCGGGCCCGAGAGCGGCCACGGCGATGATCGCCGACACCACGATGTCGACGGGAATGACGTCGATCGTTCCTTCGGGAACTCCGGGGAATTCCTTCAGCAGGCCGCGGGCGTACGAAATGATCACCGGCTCGGCCATGCGGAAACCACGGATCCAGCCCGGTGAAGGTTCGGCCACCGCCGACTCGATGATCGACGGACGCACGATGCTCACCGGCACCGCGCCCTTCGATTCGTGGAGCGCCTGTTCGCCGAGTGCCTTGGTGAAGGCGTAGGCGTCGGGCCACCCCACGCTCGTGGCGCGCGAACGACCGGCGGCCACGAGTTGATCCTTCACCCACTTCTCGCGACATTGCTCGGTCTTCTCGGCCAATGCGGGCGCGCCGGCCGCACCGAGTTCGCGGCGCGCTTCGGCGCGGAATTCGGTGAGACGTTCGGGTGTGCGGCTGGCTGCTTCGGTGTCGCCGCGCAAGCGTCGCGAAGCGGCGACCTCCGACTTCCACGACAAGCCGATGTCGAATGGCCCCTGACTCACCAATTCTTCGGGTGCATGTCCACGACGATTGCCGGCCACGTAGCACGTCGACACGGCGACGAGGTGGGGAAGCGTGCCTTCGGCGGTGGGTCCGACGTCGTTCAGGAGTTGGGCGATACGTGTGGGTCCGAGCAAGTTGATCTCGACCGCGCTGTCGAGAGGTGAATCGAAGGCGACGCTCGCGGCCGAATGGATGATCGTGTGACACGACGCGAACTTGGCGCGATCGTCGGGGGAGAGTCCGAGACCATCGGTGCCGACGTCACCGGCGACCACGGAAAGGCGACGTTGGATGATCGCGTCGAAGTCGGCTCCCCACTCGCCACGCAGGCGATCGAACGCGTTGTTCTTCAGGATCTCGCGGCGGACCCGCTCGGCGGCCGAGGTTCGTCGACCGGGTCGGACGAGCAACACGACCTCGCAGTCGGGAACGCTCCGCAGCAGACGTTCGACCAGCGCGGTTCCGACGAAGCCGGTGGCGCCGGTGACTCCGATGCGACGTCCGCGTAACGACTCTGCGATCACGGGTCGTTTGTAGCACAGTTCTCTACCAAATGGTAGAGAACTCCCGAAAAACCTGTTAGGAAGAGGGAATGGCCCGTCGGAGCGGAACCCGGGACACCATCCTCGAGGTGGCGACCGACCTCTTCGGCGCTCGCGGGGTGGAGGCGGTGAGCCTCGACCAGATCGCCACCGAGGTGGGGGTGGCTAAGCAGACGCTCCTCTATTGGTTCCCGTCGAAGGACGATCTCGTCGAACAGGTTCTCGCGGCGACGGCGGCCGAGTTGGCCGTGGTGGTCGAGGCGGCGATCCGTTCGGCACCCGACGACCCACTCGATCGGATCGAAGCGGTCGTGAAGGCGGTGTTCCGACCGGCGGTACGTCGTCCCGCGTTGCTCGGCCTCGTGCGGGAGATCAGTCGACTGCCCACCTCGTCGTCGGATGCGCTCACCACTCGGGTGCAACCTCTGGTGGCTCGGGCCGTGGAGTGGATGCGGACGGAGATGGCGACCGGACGTCTGCGGGCCGGTGATCCGTCGGTGATCGTCGCTCTCGTGTACGCGACGGTCACGGGAATCGCCACCGAACCCGAGGCGTTGCGCGCCGTGGGCTGGAGCGCCGACGTGGCCGGTTTGCGAAGGTTGAGAGACGAACTGGTCGAGTTCCTTCGCGCGGCACTCACTCCCGACCGGCGAGAGTGACTGAGGAGTCGAGTCAGCGCGATGTGGTGCGTCGACGGCGACTATGGCGTTCGAGCGCGAGTTCCACCAGCTGATCGATCAGAGCCGGATACGACATTCCCGAGGCCTGCCACAACTTCGGATACATCGAGATCGGCGTGAAACCAGGCATGGTGTTGACCTCGTTGCACAAGAATCCCCGACCACCCGACTCGAGGAAGAAGTCGACTCGGGCCAGACCATCGCAACGGAGAATGCGGAAGATGTCGAGGGCGAGTTTCTGAACTTCGGCAACTTCGGTTGCCGACAGGTCGGCCGGCACGAGGAGTTGTGCACCGTCGGTGACGTACTTGTCGTCGTAGTCGTAGAACTCGTTGCCGGGCACGATCTCGCCGGGGACGCTCGCGCGAGGCGACAGGTTGCCGAGCACCGCGACTTCGATCTCGCGACCGACGATGGCCTCTTCGAGGACGACGAACTCGTCGTACTCGAGCGCGCGGTCGATCGCGGCTCGAAGTTCGTCGGCGGTCTTGGCCTTGCCGACCCCGATCGACGAGCCCATGTTGGCCGGCTTCACGAACATCGGTAATCCGAGGTCGCGGATCGCCGCATCGAGTCGAGCCGGTGACACTTCGTCGACGCGCAGCACCGAATAGCGAGGTTGGGGAACCCCGTGCCGGGCGAGGACATCCTTGGCCATCGCCTTGTCCATCGAGACCGCCGACCCCAGGACCCCTGAACCCACGTAGGGCAGATCGAGGAGTTCGAGGAGACCCTGCACCGTGCCGTCCTCTCCCATCGGGCCGTGCAGCAGCGGGACCACAACGGTGCGACCCTGGCTCGACGCCGCCGAGAGAACCGGAGCCGACGATACGGGCAGGCCTTCGGCGGCCAGTCGATCGGGGAGGGCATCGGGACCGGCTTCGAGGGCCTTCATCGCAGCCTCGGCAAGATGCCATTGCCCGTCGCGGTCGATGCCGATCGCGGTGACCGAGTAGCGGGAACGGTCGACGGCCCGCATCACGTGGGCCGCCGTCACGCAACTCACGTCGTGCTCGGCCGATTGCCCGCCGAAGACGATCACGAGATTGATCGGCTCATCCGCCACGTTCCGACCCTACCGGAGGTGGGTGGAAGCAGTCGGGCACCGCAGCGACCCAACAACTACGATCGTCGCATGGCTTCCGACCCGCGCTTTCTCACGCATCACGCGCTCCGGATCAAAGGTTTCGCCAAGGTCGAGACGCTCGCCGAGATCGTCGACCTTGAGCACGGCTCGATCGAAGAACATCTGCGATCGATGGAACAGGAACAATTGGCGATGTTCCGCGAGGCACGTGCTCTGTGGCAACTCACGCCGGCCGGCAAAGCCGCTCACCCCGAACTCTTGGCCGCCGACGTGGCCGGTAGCGATCTGTCGAAACTGGGTTCGGTCTACGCGAACTTTCTCGAACTCAACGATGCGTTCAAGCAACTTTGCGGCGACTGGCAGCTCCGTGACGGCGCTCCCAACGATCACTCCGACGCGGCCTACGACAAGAAGGTCGTGGCGCGACTCGTGGATCTCCATGGCGATGCGCAGCCGATCGTCAGCGGCATGGCCGAAGTGATCGGTCGACTTTCGCCCTATTCGCCCCGACTCATGACGACGTGCCGTCTGGTTCAAGAGGGGCAGCAGAACATGTTCACGGGCGTGATGTGCGGGTCGTTCCACGACGTGTGGATGGAGTTGCACGAGGACCTCATCCTCACCCAGGGCATCGATCGAGCCGCGGAAGGAAGTTTCTGATGGCGCGGTTCGGACGCGTCGTGACCGCGATGGTCACTCCCTTCGCCGCCGATGGCTCACTCGATCTCGACGGCGCCCGCCGTCTGGCGCGATGGCTGCAGGACAACGGCAACGACGGCTTGGTGATCGCCGGCACCACCGGCGAGGCTCCGGTGCTCACCGATGACGAACGCCTGAGCCTTTTCGCAGCAGTCATCGAAGCGGTCACCATTCCGGTGATCGCCGGAACCGGCACCAACGACACCCTGCACTCGATCCACATGACCAAGGAAGCCACCCGTCTGGGTGCCGCCGGCGTGTTGGTGGTCGCTCCGTATTACAACCGTCCCCCGCAGGCCGGCATCGAGGCGCACATACGCGCGGTGGCCGGTAGCACCGATCTGCCGGTGGTCGTCTACGACATTCCGGTGCGTACAGGTCGCAAGATCAGCACGGCCACTCTTCTCAAGTTGGCGCACGAGGTCAAGAACGTCGTCGCGCTCAAGGACGCGGCCGGCAACCCGGCCGAAACAGCCAACGTGATCGCGCAGGCGCCAGCGGGCTACGAGGTCTACAGCGGCGACGACGGACTGACGTTGCCGCTCCTCTCCGTGGGCGCGGTGGGAGTCATCGGAGTGGCCACCCACTGGTCGGCTCCCGAACACCAGAAGATGTTCGATCTGTGGGAGCGCGGCGACACCGCCGGTGCTCGTTCGGTGAATCAGGCCTTGCTCGAGAGTTTCGCCTACGAGACCGGTGACGATTCGCCGAACCCGATTCCCTCCAAGGTGATGATGAATCACCTCGGGATTCCGGTGGGTGAGTGTCGTCTCCCGATGGGCCCGCCGGCCGACTTCGTTCTGCCGCGCGCGGTGAAGGTGATCGACAACCTGCGCGCGTGGCGTCAGCGGTCGAACTGATGGCCTCGACGGTTCGAGTGATCTTCCTCGGGGGTCTGGGGGAGATCGGTCGCAACTGCATGGTGATCGAGCAGGACGACCGTCTGCTCCTGATCGATTGCGGGCTGATGTTCCCCGACGTCGACATGCACGGAATCGATCTCGTCCTGCCCGACTTCACATGGCTGCGCGAGAACGCCCACCGCATCGAAGGATGCGTGGCCACCCACGGTCACGAAGATCATGTGGGTGGATTGCAGTTCTTGCTGCGTGACGTCGAGTTCCCGATCTTCGGTTCGGCGGTCACGCTCGGTCTGGCGCGGGGTCGCATCGAAGAAGCCGGTCTGCTCGGTCGCACGGAACTCATCAAGGTGGCCGATGGCGAACGTCGTCGGATCGGCCCGTTCGACGTCGAGTTCATCCCGGTCACCCACTCGGTTCCGCACGCCTTCGCCGTCGCCGTGCACACCCCGCAGGGCGTCATACTTCATTCGGGCGACTTCAAACTCGACCTCACTCCCGTCGACGGTCGTCGGACCGACCTGTCGCGCATCGGTGCCATCGCCGCCACCGAAGGTGTGCGTCTCCTCATGTGCGACTCGACCAATGCCGAAGAGCGCGGTCACGCGCCCAGCGAGACCTCGATCGGGTCGGTGCTACGTGCGCTGTTCCACGAGCATCGCGACCGACGAATCATCACGGCGAGTTTCGCCAGCCACATCCACCGCGTGCAGCAGATCATCGACGCCGCGGTCGAGACTGACCGCAAGGTCGCCACGCTCGGTCGGTCGATGCAGAAGAACGTCCGCATGGCCCGCGACTTGGGTGTGCTCACGGTTCCCGACGCGACGCTCATCGACATCGAACAGATCGATGACTATCCACCGCATCGAACCTGCGTGATCTCCACGGGGAGTCAGGGCGAACCGATGTCGGCCCTGTCGTTGCTGGCTCGCGGCGACAGCAAGTGGTTGAAGGTCGGAGAGCACGACACCGTCATCCTCTCGAGCCACGCCATCCCCGGCAACGAATTCAACGTGACGCGTGTGATCGACGGATTGCTGCGGGCCGGGGCCGAAGTCGTGCATTCAGGCGTTGCCGACGTTCATGCCACCGGCCACGCCCAGGCCGACGAACTGAAGACCTACTTGTCGATCGCCCGACCCGAGTGGTTCATCCCTGTGCACGGGGAGTACCGCCATTTGGTCGCCAATGCGAAGCTCGGTCACCTGATGGGGATCCCACCGTCACGAGTGCTTTTGTGCGAGGACGGTGACGTGGTGGAGATCTCCGACGAAGGTGTGACGCCCGTGTCACGTGTGCCGGCCGGCTATTTGTACGTCGACGGCATCGTGGGCGACGTGGGCCAGGGGGTTCTGCGCGATCGCCGGGTGCTGGCCGAAGAAGGTGTGGTCGTGGTGGTCGTGACGGTCGACGTCGCGAGTGGCAAGGTGCTCACCGGTCCGGAGATCATCACTCGCGGTTGGGTGTACGCGCCCGAAGCCGAGGATCTCCTCGATGAAGCGTGCGATGTGGTGGCGGCGGCCGTCGAGCAGGCTCTGGCCGAGGGCGTGCGCAATCCGGAGGGACTCGAAAAGGATGTGCGTCGAGCGGCCGGACGATTCGTGAACGAACGCACCAAACGACGTCCGATGATCGTTCCCGTGGTGATGGAGGCCTAGGGGTATTCCCGAACGCCTGCGCACCCCGTTGCTACGGTTTCCCTGATGGCCGCCAAGAAGCCCGCTCCTCGCGCGTCCTCCGGCGGCCGAAGCGAAGTCCGTCAGGCCATCTTGGGCCGTGAGAACGAATTGGCGGCGATCGGCGCCTTCGCAGTGGGCATCCTCATCGCCTTGGCGGTGTATTTCCGTCTCGCCGGCCCCGTGGGGCGTGGTGCCGACACGGGACTTGGCGCGGCCATCGGTCTCGGTCGGTACCTGATGCCCCCAGTCGCCGGGTTGATCGGCTGGTCGTTGCTGCGGGGTGAAAAGGCGCCGAGTCGAATGAAGTTGGCGCTCGGGTGGGGAGCGATATCCGTTTCCGTGCTCGGCATCCTGCACATTTTCCGCGGCCCCGAGGGTTACACGGGCATCGACGATCTCGGCGGTGCCGGAGGCTGGATCGGCGCCCTCATCGGACAATCGCTCGACGCGCTCATCCAACCGGTGGGGGCGACGGTGGTCATGGTGCTGCTCGCACTATGCGGCACTTTGCTCGTCACCGAACTCTCGGTGAAGGGTTTGCTCGAACTTCTCGCCGACGCCATGAAGGCCTTGGCGGCTTGGTTACGCGCCGGTGTGCGCTCGGCGACCGATGAGATCGGATCGTTGTCGAGCGAGCGCGAACCCGCGCAACCCTCGGTGGGCCGAGTGGTCACCGAGCCGGGCTTCGCCCCGATGGTGCCGGCCGAGACCCACGATGCCGACGACGTCGAAGAAGAGGTCGACGACGTCGAAGAAGAAGAGCCCGAAGAACCCGTCGTGGTCCCGTCGAAACGTCGTGAACCGCGCAAGGTGGACAACCGGGAGCCGGCCCGCCAGGAGGAACTGCCGGTCAAGCCCACGGTTCCGCGTGGCGATTGGGTCCTGCCGGGTACGTCACTTCTCGTGCGCTCGGGGGCACAGGCGATCGACGAAGCCGAGATCGATCGTCGCGGTCGCATCCTCGAAGAGTCGTTGTCATCGCACGGAGTGGATGTGCGGTTGGTGGGTCGCACCGTCGGTCCCACTGTCACGCGCTACGAACTCGAACTCGGACCGGGCGTGAAAGTCGCTCGCGTCACGAGTCTGCAGAAGGACATCGCGTATTCGTTGGCGGCCACCGATGTGCGCATCCTCGCTCCCATTCCCGGCCGCTCGGCCATCGGCATCGAGGTTCCCAACAGTTCGCGCCAATTGGTCGCGCTCGGCGACCTCATGGCCTCCGCCGAAGCCAAGGCGGCCACTCATCCGCTCGACGTGGCCATCGGCAAGGACATCTCGGGTCGGTCGGTGTTCCTCAACCTCTCGACCACCCCGCACTTGCTCATCGCCGGCGCGACCGGTGCCGGTAAGTCGAGCGGAATCAACTGCATCATCACGTCGCTGCTCATGCGCACCACACCAGATCAGGTGCGCCTGATCCTGGTCGACCCCAAGCAGGTCGAGATGGGCCAGTACAACCGATTGCCGCATCTGCTCACCCAGCCGGTCAACAATCCGAAGAAGGCGGCCAATGCCCTCGCGTGGGCGGTACGCGAGATGGAGAAGCGCTACGACCTCCTCTACGAGATGGGCTATCGCGACATCACCGGCTACAACGCCGCTTTCGATCGGGGCGAGCTCGAAGCCGAAGTCGGCTCCGACCGAGAGTTCGAGCGCATGAAGTACATCGTCGTCATCGTCGACGAATTGAACGACCTGATGATGGTCGCCGCGCGCGACGTGGAGGAGAGCATCACGCGCATCGCTCAGAAGGCGCGTGCCGTGGGTATTCACCTCATCATCGCGACTCAGCGTCCGTCGGTGAACGTGATCACCGGTGTGATCAAGGCCAACATTCCGGCTCGCATGGCCTTCGCCGTGTCGAGTCAGATGGACAGCCGCGTGATCCTCGACCAGATCGGTGCCGAGAAGTTGGTGGGTCGCGGCGACATGTTGCTCCTGCCCGGCAACTCGTCGGTCGCCCAACGAATCCAGGGCTGTTGGGTCACCGAGGAAGAAGTTCGCAAGGTCGTGGCGCACTGGCGCAAGCAGGCCCCCGAGGTCACCTACGTGCAGGGCGTGGAAGGTGACGAACCGGCGGCCGGTAGCCCGGCCGGCCTCGGCATCACCGACAGTTACGGCGGCGACGACGGCGATGACGAATCAATGGTCCGTCAGGCCATCGAACTGGTGGTGCGGAGCCAGTTGGGTTCCACATCGATGCTGCAGCGCAAACTCAAGGTCGGCTTCGCCCGAGCCGGTCGCATCATGGACATCCTCGAGGAGCGAGGGGTCGTGGGTCCGAGCACCGGAAGCAAGGCTCGCGAGGTTCTCTGGTCGGTGGAAGACCTCGACAAGTCGGAGTGACGAGGCACGCGTACGACATGGCATGATCTCGGCATGGGATCAATGGGGGAAATCGTCGAAGTCGCCTCGGGGTTGAAATTCCCCGAAGGCCCGATCGCCATGAAGGACGGCAGCGTCATCCTGGTGGAGATGTTCGGGCCGCGTATCACGCGCGTGCATCCCGATGGTCGCAAGGAGACCGTCGCCGAGATCGCGGGAGGTCCGAACGGCGCCGCCATCGGACCCGACGGTGCGCTGTACCTGTGCAACAACGGCGGATGTTTCACCGAGGTCGACTTTGGTGGTCTGTGTTTCCCCGGACCGTACGACAAGACCAAGTACATCGGCGGCCGCATCCAGCGCGTCGATCTGTCGTCGGGAGCCGTGACCGACCTCTACACACAATGCGATGGTCGAGCACTCCGCGCTCCCAACGACATCGTCTTCGACGAGCACGGTGGCTTCTACTTCACCGATCACGGCATCCGCGACAACGAGGCGCGCACGAGCGACCTCACCGGCATCTACTACGCCAAGGCGGACGGTTCGTCGATCAAGGAGATCGCCTTTCCGGCCGAAGGTCCCAACGGCATCGGACTCTCGCCCGATGGCAAGACTCTCTACTACGCCGAGACCCACACTGGTCGTGTGTTCCAGCGAGCAATTCTGTCGCCGGGTGAACTCTCGCCCACGGCTCCCGGTGACACGAGTTCGTTGTTGTGCGGTCTGCCCGGATTGCAGCTTCTCGATTCGCTCGGTGTCGACGGTGCCGGCAACGTGTGCGTCGCCACGTTGGTGAACGGTGGAGTCACCGTGATTTCGCCGGCGGGGGAGATCCTTCATCACGTGGCCACGGGTGACTTGCTCACCACCAACATCTGCTTTGCCGCCGACGGAGGCTCCACGGCATGGATCACGCTCTCGGGTACCGGCCGACTCGTCAAGATGGAATGGGCGTACCCCGGTCTGCGAATGGCGCACTCGGCGTAGAAGATCTGCGCCGAGCACCACCGGTAGCATCGACCACGTGGTTTCCGGGGGAAAACGTTTCTACGTCGAGACTCTCGGCTGCCCCAAGAATCAGGTCGACTCCGACAAGTTGATCGGCACCTTGTTGGCCGACGGCATGATGCCGGTCGATGACGCCGAAGACGCCGATCTCGTGGTGGTCAATACGTGTGCGTTCATCGAGGACGCGCGCCGCGAGTCGATCGACACCATCCTCGCTCTCGACGAACGCCGCGCGACCGACTCACGGCTCGTGGTCACCGGATGCATGGCCGAGCGTTACGGTGACGAACTCGCGTCGGCGCTGCCCGAGGTCGATCTGGT
>Ga0075471_10002198_pt1 | contig 12854 bp, 24 predicted proteins | sample DEB19_08_DNA_2_FD_74787 | JGI IMG/M metagenome (GOLD analysis project Ga0075471, IMG submission 74787) | Aqueous microbial communities from the Delaware River and Bay under freshwater to marine salinity gradient to study organic matter... | ecosystem: Environmental > Aquatic > Marine > Coastal ... | reverse complement strand
GATGGGGATCATCGAACTCGAAGATCTCACGTCGGTGTCCGAATGCGTGATCTCGCCGAAGATGTGGTCGACGATGTCGGAGTCGATCAAAGAGGACGCGATTCTCTTCGTGAAGGCGACCGTCGATCGTCGCCGGGACCCTCCGTCGATGCGGGTCTCGGACGTCATCCCGATCGAGCAGGCGGCCATGCGCCTCGCGAAGCGTGTCGTGATCACGCTCGACGCCGGAGACGCGCTCGAACAACGGATGAAGGACATGACCGTGCTCATCCGTCGCTTCCCCGGCGGTTGCCCGGTGATCTTCGAACTCAAGACGTCCGAGTTCGGGCTCGTTCAGATCCAAGCCGGCGACAACTACCGCGTCGCGGTGTCGGAGGCGCTCGGAGCGGCTCTCGAATCGACGGTCGGGTCGGAAGGATTCCGCTTCGCCTGACCGCCGCGCGGGCGCGCGCGGCGACGCGCGCGCCTCCTTCAATCCCGGCGCTCGCCCTCGTTCGCCGACGTTCCGGACAGCTTCCACGCGATCACGATCACCGCGAGAAGCACCAACCCGTAAATGGCGAACCCGACCCACTGGCGCCAATCCCATGGCGCAGCGCGGGTCGGGTCGTCGTTGAAGAGAAAGGTCAGCGGGTGCACCGCGACCCTCCGATCAGGCGTCCCCGGACTTCACGGGAGCGAGATCGACGAACTCGAGGATCGCCTGCTCGCCGTTGTCGCCGAGACGGTTCTTCGCGAGCTTGAGCACGCGCGTGTAGCCGCCCTTGCGATCCTTGAAGTGGGTCGCGACTTCGCCGAACAGCTTGTCGACGAGATCACGATCCGGAACGATCGCCATCGCGCGAACGCGATTGGACGGCGTGTCCGTCTTGCCGATCGTCACGAGCTTGTCCGCCATCGGCCGATATTCCTTGGCCTTGGCGAGCGTCGTGGTGATGCGGTTGTTGATCAGGAGCGCCCGAAGGAGGTTGCGCCCGAGAGCCTTTCGGTGGGCGCTGGTACGGCCGAGTCGACGGCCACTGACGCGATGACGCATGACGGGTATCCCTGGTCTGGATCAGACGGATTGAGGGTCGTTCCCCAACTCTTCGGCGGTCGGCATGGTGTCGCCGCGGAGAGTGAGGCCGAGTTCCGCGAGCTTGGCGCGAATCTCGGTGAGGGTGGTCTTGCCGAAGTTGCGAAGCGCGAGGAGATCGTCCGTCGAGCGTGCAACGAGGTCGCCGACCGTGAAGATGCGCTCGGATTCGAGGCAGTTGTTCGCACGCACGGAGAGCGCGAGTTCCTGCACAGGCATCGCCATCTGCGGGTCGACGGGCGCGATCGACGACGGGGATTCGGCCGGAGCCGCCGCGTCGGTCACGGGGATTTCACCGCCCGACGCGCCGTAGGAGACGAGCGCGTTGAGGCACTTGCGGTAGATCTTCGACGCTTCGGAAAGCGCCTCTTCCGGGCGGATCGAGCCGTCGGTCCAGATTTCGAGGACGAGACGATCGTAGTCCGTGATCTTGCCGACGCGGGTGTCTTCGGTCGCGTACTTCACGCGGAGGACCGGCGAGTAGCAGGAATCGAGCCAGATGCGGCCGATCTGCTGATCGCTTTCCTTCGGCGAACGACGCGCGCGGGGATCCGCGAAACGGCTCGAGCCGAATTCGTTTTCCTCGGCGGTCCAGTATCCGCGCCCACGGGCCACTTCGAGATCCATCTCGAAATCGACCTTCTTGTTCAGGGTGCAGATGTGGACTTCCGGATTCACGACGACGGCATCGCCCTCGACCGTGATGTCCGCGCCCGTCACCGCGCCCTTTTCGGACTTGCGGATGCGGAGCGTGACGGGGCCGTCACCGCTCATGCGCACCTTGATGTTCTTGACGTTGAGGACGATGTCCGTCATGTCCTCGGTCACGCCGTCCACCGGTTGGAACTCGTGGTCGGCACCCTTCACGGAGATCCAACGCACCGCCGTACCCTCGATGGACGAGAGCAGGACGCGACGAAGACCGTTTCCGATGGTGTGGCCGAAACCGCGTTCGAACGGTTCGACGATGAACTTTCCGTAGACATCCGACAACGTGTCGCGATCGACGGTGACGCGGGTCGGGAGCTCGAGATTCCTCCAGCGCATGCGCATGGTGGTTGTCCTTTCTCAGGCGGCTTTCGCCGCGATCACTTCGAAGCGCCTTCGACGATCAACTGCTCGCGCAGAATGAACGGGAACTCGTCGCGGGCCGGGAGACGCAGGACCTTGACGGTCAACGCCTGCTCGTCACGCTCGAGCCACGAAGGGCACACCTGGAACGGCTTCGAGCCTTCGAGGATTTCAGCGACACGCTTGCGGGGGCGTTCCTTCGAAGTGAAGGAGATGACGTCTCCGGCCTTCACCGAGTAGGAAGGACGGTCGACCTTGCGGCCGTTGACCTTGACGAGGCCGTGAGCCACCAACTGACGGGCGCTCGCCGGGCCGAGGCTGAACCCCGACTGGCGAACGACGTTGTCGAGGCGACGCTCGATGATGTTGAGGAGGGCGGTACCGGTGTTGCCGCGATCCTTGATGGCGCGGTCGAACACGCCGCGGAACTGGCGGTCGAGAAGACCGAAGTAGCGCTTGAGGCGCTGCTTTTCGCGGAGCTGGTTGCCGTATTCCGAGACGCGACCGCGCTTGATGGCACGGCCTCCCGGCGGGAACGCGTCACCGCGCTTCGCGATGGCGCACTTGGCGGTATGGCAGCGCTCGCCTTTGAGGAAGAGCTTCATGCCTTCCCGGCGGCAGAGGCGGCACTTGGGTCCGATGTAACGAGCCATGGTGTTTCCTTGTGTTTGGGATCAGACGCGACGACGCTTCTTGGGACGGCATCCGTTGTGCGGAACCGGAGTGACGTCTTCGATGGACTTCACTTCCATTCCCGACTGACGGAGAGCGCGCACGGCCGATTCGCGACCCGAGCCCGGGCCGGTGATCTTGACGTCGACTTCCTTCACGCCGTACTTCGAGGCCGCTTCGCCCGCACGTTCCGCGGCGCGTTGCGCGGCGAACGGCGTCGACTTGCGGGACCCCTTGTACCCGATCGATCCGGCGCTCGACCAGCAGAGCGTGTTGCCCTGAGGATCGGTGACGGTGACGATCGTGTTGTTGAAGGAGGCCTTCACGTGAATGACCGCCTTGGCGACGGCCTTCTTGACCTTCTTGCCCTTGGAAGCGGCCGGCGCTTGTGCCGGTGCATCCGAGGTGGACTTGTTTTCGTTCGACATGCTCGTCTCGTGAAGCCTCCGGTGAAGAGGCTCGATACCGCCGCCGCAGCGGCGGCTTGGATCACTTCATCGCCTTGACGGACTTCTTGCCCGCCACGGTCTTGCGCGGTCCCTTGCGGGTGCGCGCGTTGCTCTGCGTGTGCTGACCGCGAACCGGCAGATTGCGAATGTGCCGAATGCCGCGGTAGCAGCGAATGTTCTTGAGTCGCGCGATCGTCTGCGCGATCTGGCGACGAAGCTGACCCTCGACCGGGTACTTGCGCTCGATCAGCTGAGCGATCTTCGCGACCTGTTCGTCGGAAAGCTCGCGCGCCTTCATGTCGGGATCGAGCCCGAGTTCCTTGCAGATCTCGATGGCGAGGTAGGGACCCACGCCGTAGAGATAGCGGAGAGAGATCTTGAGGGCTTTGTCGTTGGGAATGTCGACGCCGGTAATGCGTGGCATGTGTTTCTCGATCAGCCTTGGCGCTGCTTGTGACGCTTATCCAGCTTGCAGATGATCCGGACGACGCCCTGACGGCGAATCACCCGGCAACCTTCGCAGATGCGCTTCACGGATGCACGAACCTTCATGACGGACTCCGGTCAGCTCCGGTAGACGATGCGTCCCTTCGACAAATCGTAGGGAGACATCTCGACCTCGACCTTGTCGCCCGGGAGGATGCGGATGTAGTTCATCCGCATTTTTCCCGAGACGTGGGCGATGACTTCATGCCCGTTTTCGAGAACCACAAGAAACGCCGCATTGGGCAATGGCAACTTGACCGTGGCCGTTACCCGGATGGGCTCTTCCTTTGGCATCGATGAGGGCGTTTCCGATGCGCACGCGCGCATCTTTTCGCCGCAGATGTTCCGAACCCTCCGTCCCACAAGGGCCGGCGGCACCGACGCCCTCCGTTCCGCTGCGGCGCGGTTCGGACGGCACTGTCGGTAAAAAAGGGTCGAAATCCTAGCCGCCGAGCGGCCGGGCGTCAACCCCCGACGACCCCGCGAAGGGCCGCCGTCACGTCCGAAACCGCCCCCGAGGCGTCAACCTCGTGGAAGATTCCCTTCGATCGGTACCAGGACTCGAGAGGGGCCGTCTTGCGGTCGTACTCTTCGAGGCGCCGAGCCACCGTCTCCGGGCGATCATCGTCCCGGACGTAAGTCTCTCCCCCGCAGGCGTCGCAGTGACCCGCGACCTTCGGAGGATTCGATTCCGTGTTGAAGACCGATCCGCACGCCTTGCACGTGACGCGCGCCGAGAGGCGCGCCACGAGCACCGCACGATCGATCGCGAAATTCACCGCCGCCTTGAGCGGCAGTCCGAGCTCGGCGAGGGCCGCCTCCAAGGCTTCCGCCTGGGGGACGGTCCGCGGGAACCCGTCGAGGATGAACCCCGAACGACAATCGGGACGAGCGAGCCGTTCCCTGACGATGCCGCACACGACGGAATCGGGAACGAGATCGCCACGATCGAGGTACCCCTTGGCCTCGCGACCGACCGGGGTCCCTTCCTTGATCGCCGCACGAAAGATGTCTCCCGTCGACACGTGCGGGACGTTCCAGAGCGCGGAGACCACTTTGGCCTGCGTGCCCTTTCCCGCACCGGGTGCTCCGAGAAACACGAGGTGCATCGTCAGTTCGACTTCTTCTTCGCGCCGCCCATGAAGCCTTCGTAGTTGCGCTGCATGAGGCTGGCGTTGAGCTTGTCGACGATGTCGAGAGCCACGCCGACGACGATCAGAATCCCGGTGCCGCCGAGGAAGCCCGCGGTGAAGTAATCCACCGACATGACCTTGCTTGCGACTTCGGGAATGATCGCCACGAGAGCGAGGAAGAAGGCGCCGAGAAGCGTCACCTTCGAGAGCACCGATTCGAGATAGGACGCCGTGTCCTTGCCGGGACGAATCCCGGGAATGAACGCGCCGTTCTCCTTGAGGTTGTCCGCGATCTCGGTCGGCTGGAACATCAACGACGTCCAGAAGAACGAGAAGAAGACGATGAGTGCGCAGTAGAGGGTGACGTGAACGAAGGTGCCCGAACCGATCCATTCGGGCAGATTCGCCTGCCCGCGGATGGTTTGGATGAGCGTCAACGGCAGCATGATCAGCGACGACGCGAAGATCACGGGCATGACGCTCGGCATGTTCAGTTTGACCGGCAGGTAGTGCTTCTGCCCGCCCATCATGCGACCACCACGGACCATCTTCGCGCTCTGCATCGGGATCCGGCGCTGGCCGCGCTGGGTGTACACGACGCCGATCACGATGAGGAAGTACGTCACCGCGAGGATCGCCGCGGTGAGGTAGGTCTGCGGATTGGTCGGATCGATGAGACGGTAGAAAGCGGTCGGAACGTCGGAGACGATGCCCGTCACGATGAGGAGCGAAGAACCGTTGCCGATTCCGTACTCGGTGATCTGCTCACCCACCCACATGAGGAAGACCGTGCCCGCCGTGATCGCCAAAGCGCCGCCGAGGATGAATCCCCAACCGAAGTTCGGAATCAGAGCCACGCCGTTCACCTGAAGCTGATCGAAGTTCTTGCAGAGCACGAGGCCCTGAATGAACGCGAGCGGCACGGTCGTCAGGCGCGAGTACTGATTGATCTTGCGCTGCCCCGCGGCACCTTCCTTCGCCAACGCTTCGAGCGACGGCAGCACCTTCGAGAGGAGCGAGAAGATGATGGAGGACGAGATGTACGGAAGAATTCCCAACGCGAACAGCACGGGCATCTTGACGTTGCCCGCGGCGAGCTTGTTGAGGAATCCGATCAGTTCACCGATACCGGCGGAAGACCCTTCCACCATGTAGGCCGAGAACGCCTTGCCGTCGACGCCGGGGAGCGGAACGTAGAAGCCCAACCGGTAGACGAGCAAAAGACCGAAGGTCCAAAGGATGCGGGTACGCAGTTCCTGAACCTTGAAGAGATTCCGCAGTTGGCCGAGCATCTCAGCCGATCTCCTCGGCCGTCCCGCCGGCCGCCTCGATGGCGCCCTTGGCCTTCGCGGAATACGCGTTGGCCTTGACGGTGAGCTTCTTGGAGAGTTGGCCGCGTGCGAGGATCTTCACGGTCTTCGAACCGCCGGGGATCAGCCCGACCTTCTTCAACGCCGCGAGATCGACCACCGTGCCCGCGTCGAAGCGCTCGAGGTCGGCGAGGTTCACCACCTCGTGGACGACCTTGAACGGCGAGTTCGAGAACCCGCGCTTCGGAAGGCGGCGGAACAAGGGCATCTGACCGCCCATGAATCCCGGACGGACGCTGGAGCCCGAGCGGGACTTTTGTCCCTTGAAGCCGCGGCCCGCGGTCTTGCCGCGGCCCGAGCCGATGCCGCGCCCCACGCGAAGACGATATTCGCGCGGCGAAGCATTTTTCTTGATGTCATCGAGGTTCATGGTGCCTCCCCCTCACTGAGCGACGGAGACCCCGCGGAGGGACTCCACCTGTTCCTTGGTCCGGAGGCCTTCGAGAGCGAGCATGGTCGCCTTCGCGAGGTTCACCGGGTTCGTGCTGCCGATCGACTTCGTCACGATGTCGCCGATACCGGCCGCCGTCACGATGGCGCGCACCGTCGCGCCCGCGATGACGCCCGTACCCGGCGCGGCCGGGAGGAGCACCACCTTCGAGGCGCCGAAACGTCCTTCCGCACGATGCGGAATGGTCGTTCCCTTGGTGGAAACCGTACGGAGAACCTTGCGGGCCTCCTTGTTTCCCTTCTCGACCGATTGCGGGACTTCGTTGGCCTTGCCGAATCCGAGTCCGATGCGGCCCCGGCGATCGCCGACGACGACGAGAGCCGAGAACGAGAAGCGCTTGCCGCCCTTCACGACCTTGCAGGAACGGTTGATCTTGATCACCGATTCCTGCATGTCGTCGCGAGAACCTTGGTCCTGCTGCGGACGACGGTTGCGCGGGCCGCCGCGATGTCCTTGATTTTCCATCGTGTTTCTCAGAACTCGAGGCCCGCCTTGCGGGCGGCCTCCGCGAGCGCCTGAACGCGCCCGTGGTAGATGAATCCGTTGCGGTCGAAGACCACCTTCTTCACACCCGCCTTGAGCGCGCGCTCGGCGACGGCGGCACCCACCGCTTCCGCGGCGGCCTTGTTGCCCGTGCCCTTGAGCGCGCCGGCCAAGGTCTTCTCGACGGTGCCGGCGGACGCGAGCGTCGTGCCGTTCTCGTCGTTGATGACCTGAGCGTAGATGTGCTCGAGGCTGCGGAAGATCGACAAGCGGGGACGCTCGGCGGTGCCGAACGCCTTCTTGCGGATGTGGTACTTGCGCCGCGTACGGCGCAACGCCTTCTTTTGAGTCTGGGTGGCCATGATCAACCCTTCCCGCCGACGGCCTTGCCCTGCTTCCGGACTACGACTTCGTTGTCGTAGCGGATGCCCTTGCCCTTGTAGGGCTCGGGCGGGCGCACCTTACGGACGACGGCCGCGAACTGGCCGACCTTTTGACGGTCGGCACCCTTGATGTGGATCTGGGTCGGCTTGGGTGTTTCCACCGTCAGCCCCTCCGGAACCTTGAGGTCGACGGTATGGCAGAAGCCGATGTTGAGGATCAGCTTGTCCTTTCCTTCGACGCGGGCGTTGAAACCGACGCCCTCGATCTCGAGGTTCCGTTGGAATCCCTTCGACACCCCCGTGATCATGTTGTTCAAGAGGGCGCGATAGAGACCATGGAAAGCACGCTGCGCGCGCTCGTCGCCCGGACGGGCGACCGAGGCGGAGGTGCCTTCGACCTTGACGCTGAAGCCCTTGGCGAGCTCCTGTTTGAGCTCGCCCTTGGGGCCCTTCACCGCGACCATCGAGCCGGCCACCGAGATGGTGACGCCCGAGGGGATCGCGATGGATTTCACTCCGATGCGGGACATGCGGTGACTCCTGTGCTCACCAGACCTCGCAGAGGATCTCGCCGCCCACGTTGCGCGAACGCGCTTCGTGATCGGACAAGATTCCGCAGTTCGTGCTCACGATCGCGACGCCGAGTCCGTCGAGGACCTTCGGGAGGTCCTTGGCGGTTCGGTACACGCGACGACCGGGACGGCTCACCCGCTGGATATGCGAGATCACCTTCTCCCCGTCGGGGCCGTACTTGAGGAAAACACGGATGGATCCACGGCGGCCGTCTTCAACGACTCGGAAGTCGCGGACGAAGCCGTGGCGCTTGAGCGCCTCCACGATTTCCCGCTTCAGGTTGGACGCCGGAGCGTCAACCGAATCTTCGCCGTTCGTCACGGCGTTGCGAATGCGGGTAAGGAGGTCAGCAACGGGATCGGTCATGCTCATGATGCGCCTCTTGGCTCACCAGCTGGCCTTGCGGACACCGGGAATTTCGCCCTTGTGGGCGAGTTTCCGGAAGCAGCAGCGGCAGATGCCGAACTTCTGGTAAACCCCACGCGGCCGGCCGCACAACGTGCAGCGACGGCGAAGCCGTGTGGAGAACTTGGGCTTGCGGTTGGACTTGTTGACTTGCGCCTTGGTGGCCACGATGGTCCTCAGTTGCGCTTGAAGGGCATGCCGAGCAAGGTCAGGAGTTCAAGCGACATGGCGTCGCTGCCTCCGGACATGCAGATCGTAATGTCCATACCCTGGTGGAACTCGGCCTTGTCCATCAGGATTTCGGGGAACACCGATTGGTCTTGAAGACCCATCGAGTAGTTCCCGCGACCATCGAACGAATCCGACTTCACACCACGGAAGTCGCGGATACGCGGAATGGCCAACGTGATCAGGCGGTCGAGGAACTCCCACATGCGGGCTCCCCGGAGGTCCACCTTCACACCGATCGGCAGGCCCTCGCGCAGGCGGAAGCCTGCGACGGCGAGCTTTGAGACACACACCACGGGCTTTTGACCCGTGATCTGCGAGAGGTGGAGAACCGCCTCTTCGATGCGCTTCTTGTTGTCGATCGCCTTCCCCACGCCCATGTTGATCACGACCTTCTTGAGGCGGGGAACTTGATTGACGTTCTTCAGACCGAACTTCTCACGCAACGCCTTCACGACTTCGTCGTGGTAGCGCTGCACGAGGCGCGGCTTGGATGATGCTTCGACGGTCGCCATGGGTCAGTTTCCCTTCCCCGACGCGGCCCCGACGGGCTTGCCGGTCTTGGTCGAAACGCGAGACTTCTTGCCGTCGACCGTCGACATGCGCACGCGCACGCCGCGCCCTTCGGCTTCCGACCAGATCGCCACGCTCGACGCCGCGATCGGCGCGGGACGCTGAACGCGACCACCGGCCTGCGGGTTCTGCGGATTGCGACGCAGGTGCTTCGTGATGATGTTCACGCCCTCGACGACGACCTTCCCGTGCTTGGGAATGACGCTGAGGACGCGGCCGCGCTTGCCGCGGTCTTTACCGCGCAGCACGACGACTTCGTCATTGGTTCGAATTTTCATCGTTCGCTCCTCGCCTCAGACCACTTCCGAGGCCAGGGAGATGATCTTCATGAAGTTCTTCGCGCGAAGCTCGCGAGCGACCGCACCGAAGATGCGGGTCCCGCGGGGCTCGTTGGCCGCGTCGAGCAACACGATCGCGTTCTTGTCGAAGCGCACGTAGCTGCCGTCTTCACGGCGCACCGCACGCTTGGTGCGCACGACCACGCCGCGCACGACGTCGCCCTGCTTCACCGTCCCGCCCGGATTCGCCGACTTGACGGCGGCGATGATGACGTCCCCGATACCGGCGTACCGGCGCAGGGTGCCTCCGAGCACCTTGATGCACATGACCGTCTTCGCGCCGGTGTTGTCGGCGACGTCGAGGTACGTTTGCGGTTGAATCATGGATCAACCTCCGGACGCGCTGATGCGCGCCTTCTCGACGATCCGAACGAGGCGGAAACGCTTCGTGCGGGAGAGCGGACGGCACTCGACGATCTCCACGCGATCGCCGATACCGGCCTGCTCGTGCTCGTCGTGGGCCTTGAACTGTTGGCGACGGCGGATGTACTTGCCGAACACCGGGTGCTTGACCAGGCGATCGACGCGCACGGTGATCGTGCGGTCCATCTTGTCGCTCACGACCGTGCCGATGTAGGCGCGGCGGCCGTTGCGGGTCTCGGCTTCGGGATTCACTTGGCGGCTCCCTTGTTCTTGCGGGCGGACACTTCGGTCATGAGACGCGCGATGTCCTTCCGGATCGCACGCAGCTGGGACGGCTGCGCGATGGTTTCGACGCTGGAGCGGAACTTCGCCTTGAAGCCCTCCTCGCGGAGGTCGCGAATCTTCTTCGCGATGTCGGCGTCGCTCAGTGCCCGGATCTCACCGATCTTCATGGTCGACCTCAGACGTGGTGCCGGCGCTTCAGGAACCGGCAGCGGATGGGAAGCTTGTGCGCGGCGCGGAGCAGCGCTTGGCGGGCGGACTCGATCGAGGCCCCGCCGATCTCGAAGAGCACCGTGCCCGGCTTGACGACCGCGCACCAGAATTCGATGTCGCCTTTGCCCGTGCCCATTCGGACTTCGAGCGGCTTGGCGGTCACCGACTTCTGCGGGAAGACGCGGATGAAGATGCGACCTTCACCCCCGAGGAAGTGGCTCGCGGCGATACGAGCCGCCTCGAGCTGCTTCGCGTCGATCCAACCCGGATCCATGGACTGAAGTCCAAATTCACCGAAGCTGACTTCGTTACCACGCGTAGCTGCGCCTTTGATGCGGCCACGCTGCATCTTCCTGTGTTTGACACGCTTGGGCATGAGCGGCATAGGTCGCTCTCCTCAGCTCAGTTCCCGGCCTCGCGGGGTCCGGAACCCTCGCGCATCGGAGCGCGACGCGGCGAAGGAGCCGCGGCGGGTTTCGAATCCCGGTGGGAACCGAGATAAATCCAACATTTGATACCGATGTGACCGTACGGCGTATACGCCTCCGTGAACCCCCACGAGATATGGGCGTCGAGGTTCTGCAGAGGGAGCCGCCCCTGTTGGGACTGCTCGCACTTGGCGATCTCAGCACCACCGAGGCGGCCGGAGAGCATGACCTTCACGCCCTTCGCACCCGCATTCATCGTGGTCTGGATGGTCTTCTTGATCACGCGTCGGAACGGCTGACGCTTCTCGACCTGTTCGCGCATGGACTCGGCGACGAGCTGCGCGTTCAGTTCGGGGCGATTGACCTCCGAAAGCGTCAGGCGGACCTTGCGGGCCTTGTCCGAGATGAGCTTCTCGATCTCGGCCTGAATTTCGTTCAGCTTCGCGCCCTTCTTGCCGATGAGAATTCCCGGGCGGGCCGAGTGGACGATCACCGTGGTGGTGTCCCCGTTCCGCTCGATTTCGATCATCGAGATGCCGGCGAAGTTGTACGCCTTCTTGAGGTGCGCACGGATGAGTTGGTCTTCCTTCAGAGTGCGAGGGAAGTCCTTCTTCTTGGCGTTCCAGCGGGAGCGCCAACGCTCGGTCACGCCGATGCGGAATCCGAGGGGGTGAACCTTTTGTCCCATGTGATCAATTCCCCTTCGACGTCTTCGACGCCGAATCGGCACCCTTGGCCGCGCGACGGGCGCGCGGCTTGCGCGCGGTCTCGCTGACGCCGAGAACGACGATGAGGTGGCTGGTGCGCTTGCGGATCGGACGCGCGCGGCCCTGAGGACCCGGGCGGAAGCGCATGCGGCGCTGCTTGAGCGGGCCTTCGTTCGCCATCGCGGTCTTCACGAAGAGACCGTTGAGATCGGACACGCCGCCCTGACGGGCGTTCGCGACCGCGGATTCGATGACCTTCGCGAAGAGAGCCGAGGCGCGACGGTTGACGAAGCGGAGCTGCTCGAGCGCCGCGTTCACCGACTTGCCGCGAACGAGCGTCGCGATGAGCATGGCTTTGCGGGCCGTCACCGGCGCGTAGTTGTGCGCCGCGCGGTAGGGCTCGTTGCCGATGCCGTGACCATTACTTGGCATTGGCATCTCCCTTCTTGTTCTCTCCGTGTCCGCGGAACGTGCGGGTCGGAGCGAACTCGCCGAGCTTGTGCCCGACCATCTCTTCCGTCACGTAGACCTTCTGGAAGGTCCGACCGTTGTGGACGAGATAGGTGGTTCCGATGAATTCGGGCGTGATCGTGCAAGCCCGATTCCAGGTCTTGATGCCTTCGGCGGCGCGCTTGGTGTCCTTGAACGCGCGGGTGCGCGCCAGGATGCGCTCGTCGACGTACGGGCCCTTCTTGGTGGAACGGCTCATGGATCACCTTGCCTTCTTGCGGCCGCGCACGATGAAGCGGTTCGAAGCCGCCTTCTTCTTGCGGGTCTTGCCACCCTTGGCGAGCTTGCCCCACGGAGAAACCGGGTGACGACCGCCGTTGCGGCGACCTTCACCACCACCCATCGGGTGGGCGATCGGGTTCTGAGCGGAACCGCGGCTCCAAGGACGGATGCCGAGCCAACGACTGCGACCGGCCTTGCCGATGCGGACGTTGATGTGGTCGAGATTGCCGATCGTGCCGAGCGTCGCGCGGCACTTCAGCGGCACCATGCGCATTTCCGTGGACGGGAGAAGGATGGTGGCGTAATCGCCTTCCTTCGCCACGAGGCGGGCGACCATGCCCGCGCTGCGCACCATCTGGCCGCCCTTGCCGGGGCGGAGTTCGATGTTGTGGATTTCCACACCGACCGGGATGTCGGCGAGGGGCATCGCATTGCCCGG
>Ga0075471_10002195_pt1 | contig 12858 bp, 14 predicted proteins | sample DEB19_08_DNA_2_FD_74787 | JGI IMG/M metagenome (GOLD analysis project Ga0075471, IMG submission 74787) | Aqueous microbial communities from the Delaware River and Bay under freshwater to marine salinity gradient to study organic matter... | ecosystem: Environmental > Aquatic > Marine > Coastal ... | reverse complement strand
CAGCTGTTTGATCCGCTCACCGGCCGGGTGCGGCAGAAAATCCCCCGCTTTACGGTCTACCCCAGCAGCCACTATGTGACTCCGCGCGAACAGGTGTTGAAGGCGGTGGAGGGCATCAAGGCTGAGCTGGTGCAGCGCTCGGCCGAGCTGGTGGCCATGGGCAAGCTGGTCGAGGCGCAACGGCTGGAACAGCGCACCCGCTTCGACCTGGAAATGCTGACCGAGGTTGGGCACTGCAAGGGCATCGAAAACTACTCGCGCCATTTGAGTGGCAGTGCGCCGGGCGAGCCGCCGCCCACCCTGACCGATTACCTGCCGCGCGATGCCCTGATGTTTCTTGACGAAAGCCATGTGCTGATTGGCCAGCTCGGAGGCATGTACAACGGCGACCGCGCCCGCAAGACCACGCTGGTGGAGTACGGCTTTCGCCTGCCCAGCGCGCTGGACAACCGGCCGCTCAAATTTGAGGAATTCCAGACCAAGATGCGGCAGGTGGTGTTTGTCTCGGCCACCCCAGGCGATTGGGAAAAGCAGCATGCTGGCGCGGTGGTGGAGCAACTGGTGCGTCCCACCGGTCTGATCGATCCTGCGGTGGAGGTCCGCCCAGCCACCCACCAGGTGGACGATGTGCTGCAGGAGATCCGCCTGCGGGTGCAGCGCCATGAGCGGGTGCTGATCACCACGCTGACCAAGCGCATGGCCGAGCAATTGACCGATTACCTAAGCGACAACGGGGTCAAGGTGCGCTACCTGCACAGCGATGTCGATACGGTGGAGCGGGTGGAAATTCTGCGCGACTTGCGCCTGGGCAGCTTTGATGTGCTGGTGGGCATCAATCTGCTGCGTGAGGGTCTGGACATTCCCGAGGTGTCGCTGGTAGCCATTCTGGACGCCGACAAGGAAGGCTTTCTGCGCTCGGAGCGCTCGCTGATCCAGACCATCGGCCGCGCCGCCCGCAACCTCAACGGCATGGCCATCCTGTATGCCGATCGGGTGACGGATTCAATGGCCCGTGCCCTGGGCGAAACCGAGCGCCGCCGCGAGCGCCAGCAGGCCTTTAACCAGGCCCATGGCATCACCCCGCGCGCCATCGTCAAGCAGGTACGTGACCTGATCGACGGGGTCTACAGCGAGAAGGCCGGGCGCGAAGCTGAACGGCTGGAGCGCGAGATCCGGGAGCAGGCGAGGGTGGAAGAAATGAGCGAAAAAGACATTGCCCGCGAGATCAAGCGGCTGGAAAAGCAGATGCTCGAACATGCCCGCAACCTGGAGTTCGAGCAGGCCGCCCAGGCCCGCGACCAGTTGCATCTGCTGAAGCAGCGCGCTTTTGGCGCCCCGGGTGCTGACGCCCCGGCGCGGTCTGCTGGCTGATACCCCCACCCCTCTTGGGCTTATCCCGATTAAATCCGTAGGTTTTTGGTATACTTGAGCCGATTACTCGGATAAGGAGTCTGACATGCGCCTCACCACCAAAGGCCGCTTTGCGGTCACAGCCATGATTGACCTGGCCCTGCGCCAGGGCAGTGGTCCGGTGGCGCTGGCTGCGATCAGCCAGCGCCAGCAGATTTCCCTGTCCTATCTGGAGCAGTTGTTTGGCAAGTTGCGCCGCCATGATCTGGTTGAGTCCACCCGTGGACCCGGCGGGGGCTATTCCCTGGCCCGCCAGCCCGGCGACATTTCTGTGGCTGAAATCATTCTCTCGGTCGATGAGCCGCTGGATGCGACCCAGTGCGGGGGCAAGGAAAACTGCATGGGCGAGGCCGGCCGCTGCATGACGCATGACCTGTGGAGCAGTTTCAACCAGCACATGGTGGATTTTCTGGGGTCCATTACCCTGAAAAAGCTGGCCGACGATCAGCTTGCCAAGGGCGTGCAGATTGCAGACAACCCTAGCGCCCGGCGCGCCATTCTGGCTGCTCCAGTGCTTCAACCGGTGCGCGTCAATGCACCCAATTCGGTGTTTGCCCTAGGAGACACCCTGGCCAAGTGAAAGCGCTGACTTGCCTGCCGGGCCAACAGCCTGAGCGCAGACGCCTCTGACCTTAGCGATGACTTTTTAGACTTTGTGAGCTGCCAATGGACTTAACCCCTCATTTCCCGATTTACATGGACTACGGTGCCACCACGCCCTGTGACCCCCGCGTGGTCGATGCCATGATCCCCTGGTTGCGTGAGCATTACGGCAACCCGGCCTCACGCAGTCATGCCTGGGGCTGGGAGGCCGAAGAGGCGGTGGAAACAGCCCGCCAGCAAGTGGCTGATTTGATTGGTGCTGACCCGCGTGAGATTGTCTGGACCTCCGGGGCCACCGAATCCAACAACCTGGCCATTAAGGGGGCCGCCCACTTCTACCAGACCAAGGGCAAGCACTTGATCACTGTCAAGACCGAGCACAAGGCAGTTCTTGATCCATGTCGAGAACTCGAGCGTCAGGGCTTTGACGTGACCTATATGGAGGTCCAGGAAGACGGCTTGCTTGATCTGGAACAACTCAAGGCGGCCATCCGACCCGACACCATCTTGATGAGTGTCATGTTTGTCAATAACGAGATTGGCGTCATTCAGGACATTCCTGCCATTGGTCGCATGTGCCGCGAAAAGGGCGTGCTGCTGCATGTGGACGCGGCCCAGGCCACCGGCAAGATCGAGATTGACCTCAAGACCCTGCCGGTTGACTTGATGAGCCTGGCTTCCCACAAGACTTATGGCCCCAAGGGCATTGGCGCCCTGTATGTGCGGCGCAAGCCACGCGTGCGGCTGGAGGCCCAGATGCACGGGGGAGGTCATGAGCGTGGCATGCGTTCGGGCACCTTGCCGACTCACCAGTGCGTGGGCATGGGCGAAGCCTTTCGCATCGCCAGGCTGGAAATGGCACAGGACTATGCCAAAGCCAAGGCGCTGCACCAGCGCCTGCTCGATGGCCTCCAGGGCATTGAGCAGGTCTTTGTCAACGGCAACCTGCAACAGCGCGTGCCGCACAACCTGAACATGAGCTTCAATTTTGTCGAGGGTGAGTCGCTGATGATGGGCATCAAGGGCCTGGCGGTCTCCAGCGGCTCGGCCTGCACCTCGGCCAGCTTGGAGCCCAGTTATGTGCTGCGTGCCCTGGGGCGCAGCGACGAACTGGCGCACAGCAGCCTGCGCATGACGATTGGCCGCTTCACCACCGAGGAGGAGATCGACTACGCCATCTCCACCATCAAGCACAACGTGAGCAAACTGCGCGAATTGAGCCCCCTGTGGGAGATGCATCAGGAAGGCATTGACCTGAGCACCATCCAGTGGGCCGCCCATTGAATAGAAAGAGGTAACAAGACATGGCTTATTCAGAGAAAGTGGTAGACCACTATGAAAACCCCCGCAATGTCGGGTCCTTTGACAAGGGTGACGAGAGCGTAGGCACCGGCATGGTGGGCGCGCCCGCTTGCGGGGATGTGATGAAGCTGCAGATCAAGGTCAATCCGGCCACCGGGGTGATCGAGGATGCGCGTTTCAAGACCTACGGCTGTGGCTCGGCCATTGCCTCGAGCTCGCTGGTGACCGAATGGGTCAAGGGCAAGACCCTGGATGAGGCCGCCCAGCTCAAGAACAGCCAGATCGCCGATGAGCTGGCCCTGCCACCGGTCAAGATCCATTGTTCGATCCTGGCTGAGGACGCCATCAAGGCCGCGGTGGATGACTACCGTAAAAAGCATAGCAACTAAGCCCTAAAACAGCCGGGCATCCATTGAGTTCAAGTACACAGTGAAGGCATCTGCAAGCAAATGGCAGTAACCATGACAGAAGCGGCGGCTCGCCATGTGGCGCGCTACCTGACCAAGCGGGGCAAGGGAGTAGGGGTGCGCCTGGGCGTCAAGACCACCGGATGCTCGGGCTTGGCCTACAAGCTGGAGTATGTCGATCAGGTCGAACCGGAGGACATCGTCTTTGAAGAGGGTGGTATCAAGGTGCTGGTCGATCCCAAGAGCCTGGCCTATATCGATGGTACCGAGCTTGACTATGTGCGCGAGGGCCTGAACGAAGGCTTCAAGTTTCACAACCCCAATGAGCGTGATCGCTGCGGCTGCGGCGAATCATTCCGCGTCTAATGTCCCGGCGCCTGTGGCTGGCCAGAGCCTGGCCGTGTCTTGTCTCCTGAACTCGCCTGATCCAAGTGACCTCGCTTCAATCCAACGACTTCGAACTGTTTGATCTGCCTGAGCAGTTTGCACAGGAGCGCTCGGTCATCGATGCACGCTGGAAAGAGTTGCAGCGGCAAACCCACCCCGACAAGTTCACTACGGAGGGCGCGGCTGCCCAGCGGGTGGCCATGCAGTGGTCGGTGCGGGTCAACGAGGCCTACCAGCGCCTGAAAGATCCGCTGCGGCGTGCGGCCTACCTGTGCGAACTGCGCGGTGCGCCGATCCAAGCTGAGAACAACACGGCCATGCCAACCTCTTTTCTGATGCAGCAAATGCAGTGGCGTGAAGCGCTGGAAGAAGCCGCCGATCTGGCTGACCTGGACGCCTTGCAGGCCGAGGTGACGCAGGCGCGCCGTGGCCTGATTCAGGCCTGCGAGCAACTGCTGGATCAGGCCGGGGATGTGGGCGCTGCTGCCCAGCAAGTGCGCGCGCTGATGTTCATCGAGCGCTTTGCCGCTGATATCGAAAAACGCTACGACCAGTTGGAGAACGCATCACAAGGACATTGAGCCGAGCTGGCACCCCGTTGCTGCAAGACGGTTTTGCCAGTCATTGATGACAAGCACCATGGCGTTACTTCAGATTTCCGAACCCGGGCAATCCCCAGATCCACACCAGCGGCGCATTGCGGTGGGCATTGATCTGGGCACCACCCACTCGTTGGTGGCTTCGGTCCGCCATGGCGTGCCCGAGTGCCTGCCCGATGACCAGGGTCGGGTAATCCTGCCCTCGGTGGTTCGCTATCTGAGTGACGGCGGTCGCCAGATTGGCCATGAGGCGCTGGCCGCAGTGGCACAAGACCCGCACAACACCATCGTGTCGGTCAAGCGCTTCATGGGGCGGGGCGTAAAAGACCTGGTCGGTGCTGACAAGTTACCCTACCAGCTGATTGACCATCCGGGCATGCTGGGCCTGCAGACCGCGCATGGCGAAAAATCGCCGGTCGAGGTCAGCGCTGAAATCCTGGCCACCTTGCGCTACCGTGCCGAAGATACCTTCAACGACGATCTCTACGGCGCGGTGATCACGGTGCCCGCCTATTTTGACGATGCCCAGCGCCAGGCGACCAAAGACGCTGCGCAACTGGCAGGTCTGAATGTGCTGCGCCTGATCAACGAGCCGACGGCCGCTGCCATTGCCTACGGTCTGGACAATGCCGCTGAAGGGGTGTACGCGGTGTATGACCTGGGTGGCGGCACGTTTGACATTTCCATCTTGCGCTTGGCCCGGGGCGTGTTCGAGGTGATCGCCACCGGCGGCGACTCGGCCCTGGGCGGTGACGACTATGACTTGGCTCTGGTGAACTGGGCCTTGCAGCAGGTGGGTCAGCCCGACATCAGTGCCGCCGACAAGGCCCAGCTCAAGGTGGCTGCCCGCCAGTGCAAGGAGGCCTTGACTGATGCGACTTCGGTCCTGTTTTCCGCGCGCCTGAGTTCTGGTCAGCAGATTGAGTTGCCTGTGAGCCGGGACGAGTTCGAGCAATTAAGTGACAGCCTGAGTGCACGCACCTTGAGCGCAGTGCGCAAGGCCATGCGTGATGCCCGCCTCGATGTCGATGAGGTACAGGGCGTGGTGCTGGTAGGTGGCTCCACCCGCATGCCGGTGATCCGGCGCAAGGTGGGCGCGTATTTTGGGCTGGAGCCGCTGACCAACCTCAACCCCGATGAGGTGGTGGCGTTGGGGGCAGCCATTCAGGCCAACCAGCTGGCTGGCAACAACCCTGATGGTGAATTGCTGCTGTTGGATGTGATTCCGCTGTCGCTGGGCATCGAGACCATGGGCGGTCTGGTCGAGCGCATCGTGCCGCGCAACCAGACCATTCCGGTGGCCATGGCTCAGGACTTCACCACCTACCAGGACGGCCAGACCGCGCTGGCCTTGCATGTGGTGCAGGGCGAGCGTGACCTGGTGGCCGATTGCCGCAGCCTGGCCCGCTTTGAATTGCGGGGCATCCCGCCCATGGCCGCGGGGGCCGCGCGCATCCGGGTTACCTTCACCATCGACGCTGACGGCCTGCTGCAAGTCAGCGCCAAAGAGCAGACCAGCGGGGTAGAGGCGCATATCGATGTGAAGCCCACCTATGGCCTGGGCGACGAGCAAATTGCCCGCATGCTGCAGGAGAGTTTTTCCACCGCCGAGTCCGACATGCGCGCCCGCGCCCTGGTCGAAGCCAGGGTGGATGCCGACCGGATGCTTCTGGCCACCCGCAGCGCCTTGCAGGCCGATGGCGATCTGCTCAGTGCGCAGGAGGCCTCGGACATCGGGCAACTCATGTCAGCCCTGCAAATGGCCAGCAGCACCGAAGACGCTGCTGTCATCGAGGCAGCTACTGAGGCGCTGGCCAAAGCTACCGAGCCCTTTGCGGCTCTGCGCATGAACCGCGGCATCCAGCAAGCGCTGGCTGGCAAGAATATTGAAACCATCTGAACCGTCATGCCTACCATCAAGATCCTGCCGCATCCCGAATACTGTCCTGAAGGCGCGCACATCCAGGCGCCGGCGGGCACCTCGATCTGTGAGGCGCTGTTGGACCATGACATCGAGATCGAACACGCCTGCGACATGAGCTGCGCCTGCACCACCTGCCATGTGGTGGTGCGTGAAGGTTTTGCCTCGCTCAATGAGCTGGATGAAAACGAGGAAGACATGCTGGACCGGGCCTGGGGGCTGGAGCCGCAGTCACGCCTGAGCTGTCAGGCTATCCTCGGCCAGCAGGACCTGGTGGTCGAGATTCCCAAGTACTCGATCAACCTGGCCAAGGAAAAGCACTGACTCGGCGTTTCATTACCGGCCAGTGGTGTAAGCTGATCACCTCTGCTAACTGAGTGCATCGATGCGGCAAATTGTTCTGGATACCGAAACCACCGGCCTGTCGGCTGACAACGGCGACCGCATCATCGAGATCGGCTGTGTCGAGTTGCTCAACCGCAAGCTGACCGGCAACAACCTGCACTTCTACATCAATCCTGAGCGCGACAGCCATGAAGACGCCTTGCGGGTGCACGGCATTAGCAACGAATTCCTGCGCGACAAACCCCGTTTTGCCGAAGTGGTGTCAGACATTCTGGCCTATCTACGTGGGGCCGAGGTGATCATTCATAACGCTGCTTTTGATGTGAGCTTTCTGAACAAGGAGCTCGAGCGGGTGGGTCACCCCGCCTTCACCACTTTTGTCAGCCATGTGGTCGATACCCTGGCCATGGCCAAGGAAATCTATCCCGGCAAGCGCAACTCACTCGATGCCTTGTGCGATCGGCTGGGGGTCGACAACTCGGGCCGCACCCTGCACGGCGCCCTGCTTGATGCCGAGTTGCTGGCTGATGTTTATATCAACCTGACTCGGGGCCAGGATGCCTTGCAAATTGATATGACCGATCTGGCCGCGGGGGGGGCTGGCGCGACCAGAGTTGACCTGAGCCGCATCGAGTTGCCGGTACTCGTTGCCAGCGCACAGGAGCTTGCAGCGCATGAAGACCTGCTGGCTCAGCTGGACAAGGTCAGCGGTGGCAAGACCGTCTGGCGCAGCCACTGAGTAGTTTGCAGCCGGGCGCCCGACTAAATTAGCGCTGGTGGGCTAAAAAAACCAGCACCAGAAGCCAGTGCATTTTCCGGTGATCGCCTGAATGGCGATGTCCAGCAGCACGCCCAGCGCGAACACCGGCAGACCCAGATACACCATCACCCACAGTACCGCCATCAAGGTGGGGCGCGGCTCGGGCAGTCGGTGGCCCATGATGGTCTGCACCGGTACTTTTTTGAAGTATTTGGAGATCACAGAATGCGCCTCGGGGCTAGTGGAAAAGCTAAGGATGGCTGACCAATTTTTAGACCTGGTTTTCGTCTATTCTACGAGCCATGCGCGCAATCTGGAGCTTTGACAAACCTGACACCTGGGACGCCTGCCATGCCCGGGTCGGGGCCGCACTGCAGCAGGACTGGGCCTATGGCTCCACCATGAAAATGCTGGGCGTTGGGGTGGAGCGCCTGGTGATTGAGCAGGACGGCGAGCCCGTTGCCCTGGCCCAGTTCATCCTGCGGTTCTGGGGCGGCATGGCTGCGCTGGTGCTGTGCTCACGAGGCCCGGTCTGGCTGCACGACCTTGATGCTGCCGACAAGGCCCGTGCTTACCGCCTGATCAAATCGAGCTTGCCGCTGGGCGGGTTCAAATGCGTGTTGACCACGCCTGAAGAAAGCGCAAGCCAGGGGCTGGGCCTGTCTGCTTGGCGGCGTGTCATGACCGGCGCGGCCACCGTCATGCTTGACCTGACCCCCACCGAAGAGGACCTGCGTTCGGGGCTGGAGGGCAACTGGCGCAACAGCCTCAACGGTGCCGAGAAGGGCAAGCTGCAAGTGGCCCGGATGTCGCCCAAACCGGGGTCGTTTCGCTGGCTGCTCGATGCCGAGCAGGCGCAGCGCAAGGCACGCGGTCTGGATGGCTTGCCCAGCACATTTTTTGATGTGTATCTGCAGGCTCGAAAAACCCCGCACCTCACTACGCTGGGCCTGCGCTCGGACCTGGGCAAGAACCCGGTGGCGGGCATGATTTTTCTGCTGCACGGCAGCACGGCTACCTACCAGGTGGGCTGGGGCAATGACGAGGGGCGCGAGCAGCGCGCCCACCACCTGCTGATGTGGCGTGCCATCCGGGAGTTGAAAGCCCAGGGAATCAGGCGGCTTGACCTGGGAGGTGTCAATACTCAGCGCAGCGCCGGTTTAGCCCGTTTCAAAATCGGCCTGGGCGGGGAGGTCCGGCAGTTTGCCGGCACCTATCTCTTGTAGATTTTCTTAGGCTCACCCAGCCTAGTTGGCCATGATCACCCGCTGATTCAGAGGCTGGAGCGGACGGGCATTCATCTTGAACGGAAACTGGGACACCTGTTCCGAAGAAATTGTGGCCATGTTGCGCAAGATGTAGAACTTCACCTTCTCGGTACAGGGCGGCGTGGTTAGCGATCCGTCGTAGTGGTAGAAGTCCAGATCACGCGGCAACAGGCTGGCCGGATTGAAGGCGACACCCTCGGGTTGTTGCTCTGGGCCCTCCTTGGCGGGGGCATGTTCCCACAGGGTCTTGATCGCCGGGTTTTCATTGCCCATCTGTAGCAAGACGCCCAATACGGCGAGCTCACCATCGGAGCTCTTGTGGACGAAGTGCGCCACCATGGCCTGGCGCTTGCCGTTGATGGCCTCTTCGCTGGGGCGGTGGAAGTGAAACTGCAAAAGATCGAAGGGCACACCATCGATGCGCAGCTTGCTGCCCGGGTTGACGTTGACCTGGATGGTGTGGCCATTGTTCACGATGCGCAGGGGGCCTGGCTTGTAGTCAGGCGCCACGCTGAAACGCACTTTCTGGAAAGGCCCCTTGATATCCAGGGGCGACTGCTCCTTGCCCCGGCCGCACCTGGGAAACTCCTTGCCCCAGTTCTCCGGGCCCATGCTGCCCTCATAGTCCCAGTGCACAACCTTCTTGTTACCATGACCTGATTTGTCATCCTTCTTGGTGTCTTTGCCATGGGCATCCTTGGCGCCTGCCTGTGCATCATGCCCATCCTTGGACGCCTCTTCTGCCTTGGCCATTTGAGGTGGCATGGCGCATTCGGACAGGGGTTTGATCTGCTTGCCTGCCGAAGCCAAGGCATACTGAGCCGCGCAAATCACTTTTTGCTGCTTGGTCCAGTCGGTCATCTCCAGCGCTTTTTCAAAGGCGCTTAGCGTGGCGGGGTCCTGGTTGCCCTTGGTCAGCAGACGCACGCCAGCCAGCCCCAACAGCCGTTCGGCTGACAGGTTCTTGTCCTTGGCGTAGGCGGCCTCCAGGTCCTTGAGGGTGACACCGTTGCTGAAGGCGGCTTTGACGGCCTCCATCTGTTGGGCCGTGAGTTGCAGCGGGGCCAGTTGTTCCTTGACTTCGGCCAGGGATTTCTCGGCTTCTTCCTGCTTTTTTTCAGACTCGGCTGCTTTCTCGGTGAGCTCGTTGATTTCAGCCTTGGCGCCCGAATTGGCTTTCCATTGCATAAAAGCAAAAGCCCCGGCGCCAATCGCGGCCAGCAGCAAAACAATGATGGCAAGGGTTTTTTTCATAGGGTTCAACTCAATATGGGCTCATTCATGGACTCGGCACCAGGTCTGAAAACTTTACGGCCTTGGCCTGGCCCCTGTGAGCCAGCCTGTCCGATTCAGTAAAACCATCATGATGAGATCGGCTCTTTCAATTTCTGTTGAAGTTGTTATCCTTGGTGCATCGCTCAACTTACTGTCAATTCTTTAAACTGAACCTGCCGTATCAGCCATGTCAAACATGAAACCCTATTCCACAACGCTGGCCCGCACCTTGGCCGGCCTGTTCTTTCTCTCGGCCTTGGTAAACCCGGTCCAGGCCGAGATGAAGGCCCTGGGCAACACCGGCACGGCCACCTACTATGTGGACACCGAAAACATCAAGCGCAACGGCTCCATCCGCACCGTGTGGTCGATCATGGACTACAGCAGCCCCCAGACCACCAAGCGGGGTGCGTCCTACCGTTCCACCCGAACCAATATGGAATTCAACTGCCGTGAACATACGGTGCTGATGCGGCAGTACAGCATGCACAGCGGGCCCATGGCTCAAGGTGAGGTGATTGACACCCAGGGCATCTGGCGCGAGGCCCAGGCCATACCGCCGGGCACGCCCCTGGTGGTCATCATGAAATTCGTGTGCTGATCTCATGTGGCAGCCTGTCGGTTGAACTGCATCAGACCGACTTCATCCAGGCTACGTTGCTCGCGCCGATTCGCTTGTGCTTGTAGTTCCATCTGGTTCTTGTCGGCCAGGGTGCGCATCTTGATGCGCTCCTTTTCGGTGGCGATCATGCGTTCCTTGTAGGCGTCCAGCAGATTTCGGGTGTGGGCAAGGTCCATGGCCACCCGCTCCAAAAGGCTGAGCAGCTGCGACATGAACTGCCGTTGCCCCATGGCCTGGCGCATGCCCTGGCTCTGGCTGCCGGGCTGGTTGTGCTGCTGGCAGTATTCGTCGTACATGCCTTGCAGCCGCTGCTGACTTGATTGCAGCTGTTGCAGCCGGTGGTTGGTCTGCACCATCTCCTGTCGGATCAGGTCCAGCTGCTCCTCGGCCTTGTTGGCCAGCAGGGACCAGCAGGGGCGGGCCTGGACCGCGTTGTTCATGACAACATGCTGCGCAGTTGCTCGCGGGTGCTGGCTTCGTCCAGTCCCTCGTGCATGCCCTGACACAAAAATGCTTCCATGCTGTCGCGCAAGCGAATCGCCTCATCGAGCTGCAGGTTGCTACCCGCTTCGTAGGCGCCCACCTGGATCAGGTCCTGGTTCTGCTGGTAGAGCGACCACAGGCGCCTGAACTTGTTGGCCAGTTTCACGTCGTCCGGGCTAATCAGGTTTTGCATCACCCGTGAGATCGAGCCGTTCAGGTCAATCGCCGGGTAGTGGGCGGCATCGGCCAGTTTGCGCGACAGAATCACCTGCCCGTCCAGTGAGGCGCGCGCAATGTCCACAATCGGATCGTTCTGGTCATCGCCCTCGGCCAGTACGGTGTATATCGCGGTGATCGAGCCATGTCCGTGCCGCCCGACACCGGCGCGCTCGATCAGGCTGGGTAGCAGGGCAAAAACAGAGGGCGGATAGCCTTTGGAGGTAGGCGGCTCGCCTATAGCCAGCCCGATTTCGCGCTGGGCATGGGCTACCCGGGTCAGACTGTCCACCAGCATCAGCACATCCAGGCCCTGGTCGCGGAAATACTCGGCCACCACATGGGTCAGGTGGGCTGACTTCAGGCGCAGTACCGGTGACACATTGGCAGGCGCGGCTATCACCACCGATTTGGCCAGACCTTCCGGCCCCAGGGTTTCCTGGATGAACTCCTGCACCTCACGGCCGCGTTCGCCAATCAGTCCGATCACCACCACGTCAGCCTTGGTGTAACGGGCCATCATGCCCAGCAAGACACTCTTGCCCACGCCCGATCCGGCCACCAGCCCTACGCGCTGACCGCGGCCCAGGGTCATGACCCCGTTGATGGCCTTGATGCCCACATCCAGCACGCTGTCAATCGGGCCGCGTTCCATCGGGTTGATCGGTAGGCCCAAGAGGCTGAGGCGGCTTTCGCAGCGCGGTGGCGGCTTGTTGTCCAGCGGTTGGCCACGGCCATCGATGACCCGGCCCAGCAATTCAGGGCCCAGGCAGACACTGCCCTGGTCCAGCATGGGCCTGACCATGGCACCCGGCGCCAGACCTACCGGCTCTTGCAGCGGCATTAGGTAAAGGGTTTTGTCGTTGAAGCCCACCACCTCGGCCAGGATCGACTGGCCTTCGCCGGAGCTGATCTCGCAGCACGACCCAATCGGCGCCATGATGCCCCGGGCTTCCAGCCGCATGCCCACCAGCCGCACCAGCGTGCCGGTGCGTTCTGGCATCGGGCTGTGCAGTTGGGGCAGGGCGCGTTCCACCGCCAGGGCGAAATCAGTGCTCATGGGGTGGCTCTTCAGCAGGTGGTCGGTCAGCGGGTGGTCGGTCGGAATTTGGAGTGGACTCTGGTTCGAGAGCAGGCTTTGCTTCGGTGGTAGCTTCGATGTCAGCGGCTGCACTTGCCTCAATGCTCACTTCCGTACTTGCCTCAGCATGGGGTGACAAGGTCAGGTCCTCCTGGCTGAGTGGAAACTCAAAGCCAGGG
>Ga0075471_10002194_pt1 | contig 12861 bp, 12 predicted proteins | sample DEB19_08_DNA_2_FD_74787 | JGI IMG/M metagenome (GOLD analysis project Ga0075471, IMG submission 74787) | Aqueous microbial communities from the Delaware River and Bay under freshwater to marine salinity gradient to study organic matter... | ecosystem: Environmental > Aquatic > Marine > Coastal ... | reverse complement strand
TTATGCTCGCCAGTGAGAAGAGGCCGACGACATGGGTATCCACGACATACCGCGGGTGCGTTGCCGCAGTTCCGCCCGCACCGGGTTTACGCTCGTCGAACTCCTGATTGTGATCGCGATCATCGCCACGCTCATCGGCCTGTTGCTCCCCGCGGTGCAGGGTGCCCACGAGGCGGCGCGGCGGAGTCGTTGCGGCAACAACGTTCGGCAGTTGTCCCTGGCGGTTCTCGGATTCGAGTCGGCGAAGCGGCATCTTCCGCCAAGCATGCTTCACGCGCCGGGCACCACCTTCACGAGCAACAACGGCTCCTGGTCGGTTCATGGGCGGATCATGCCCTACCTGGAGGAGACCGCCTCCGCGGGCAAGGTCAACATGGAGCAGGCCTGGGATGACGGGTTCACCGCCGGCACGCCTGACCCGGCCAAAAACTGGGCGGCCGTCCAGGGCATGAAGATCGGCGCCTTCGTCTGCCCGAGCGAGAAGAGCCAGGCGGCTCGTACGAAGAGCGGCGTCACCTTCGTCTATCCGTTGACCTATGGCTTCAACTTCGGCACATGGTTCGTCTACGATCCGGCGACGGGAGCGGGGGGAGACGGCGTCTTCCATCCGAACTCGAAGCTCACGGTCGGCAGGATCACCGATGGCATGAGCAAGACGCTCTGCGTCGCCGAGGTGAAGGCCTGTACGCCCTACGTGAGAAACACGGCCGATCCCGGGGGCACCTATCCGGCCGGCAGCCCGCCGGCCGACCCGGCGGCGATGTCCGGTCTGGCAACAGGTGCCTCGGCTGGGGATCAGAAGCTCGGCCCCACGACCAACGATTGCACGGGCCATACCGAGTGGCCTGACGGCCGCGTCCATCATGCCGGGTTCACGACCGTGTTTCCACCCAATACCGTCGTGCCCCACGTCGTGGGCGGGATCACGCATGACTTCGACTTCAACTCTCGTCAGGAGGGCTCGCATGCCGCCCAGAAGACCTTCGCCGCGATCACGTCCCGCAGCCACCATCACGGCCTGGTGACCATCGCAATGCTCGACGGTTCGACGAAGACCGTCGGAAACGAAATCGCCGGGGCGGTCTGGCGGGCCCTCGGGAGTCGGTCGGGCAGCGAGCCGGCCGCAGGCGAATGAGGCCGGCCCGCTGAGGGCGTCCGGGGCTGTTGAAAGCCCACGTCGCGCATCGTCCGCCTGCATCTGCTAGCGTGATTCCTCCGTGGACCCCCTCCCGCGGCACTCGTGCGACCACGCGGTCGCAGGCCGGCGGCAGGCGGGCGCCAGAACCTGGGAGACTCGTGCGATGGACATTCTCGGTGAAATTCTCAAGCAGGTGCTCGAGGGCGCAGCGCAGCAGCAACAGCCGCAGCAACGGCAGCCACAACCCCAACAGCGGCCGCAGCAGCCGCCTCCGGGCATGCCCTCACCCAATGACCTCTCCGACATCCTCACGCAGATCTTCGGCGGCGGCGGGGCCCAGAAGCTGCCCGACGTGGTCAAGCAGTTCGAGGAGAAGGGAATGCGTGACGAAGTCGATTCGTGGGTCCGCACGGGCCCCAACAAGCCGGTCGATCGCAGCCAGATCGAGGATGCCTTCGGCCAGCGCGAACTCGACCACCTCGCCCGCACCAAGGGAATTGACCGCGACCAGCTCGCCGAGGTCCTCAGCCGCTACATCCCGAAAATCATCGACGAGCTGACGCCGACGGGCCAGATGCCCTCGCGTCGGTGAGATCGTTTCGGCATCCCTCGCAGGAGGCGGCGGGCTCCATGAAGATCCTCCGGGGCATGGTCATCTTCCATCAAGATCGCCGCACGACGGTGCCGGTGAACGTGGTGGTCGCTGCCTGCCTAGTGGCGTCGACATGGCCCGCCGCCCCTGCACTGGCCCAACGACACGGTGATTGGTCCGGGCTGCAGTTGGCCTGGCAGCACGATCCGCGTGCCGTTTCCGACGGCGCGCTTCCCGTCGAACCGACGCCGAATCTCGAACGGCGACCGACACGACGGGAACAGCGGAGAAATTTCAGGCGCGGCATTCAGGAACCTGCTCCCCCGGCGATTCGCGAGCGCGCAGCGGGGCCGAGGCCTCCGGCGGCAGATGCCGGCCGCGAGGAGTTCGGCATGCCTGTGCCGGCTCAACTGATCGATCTGCCGGCCGAGGCGATCCCGGGCAACCCGGCGGCCGCGGCGAGCGGCCAGATCCTCGTGCATCGGGATCAGCCCTACGGAAGCGGCGGATATCCGCAGCAGCGGTTCGACCTTCACCTTCCCGACGGATGCAGCGGCGGACAGCTTCCCCTCGTGGTATGGATTCACGGGCCCGACTGGAAGAGCGGATCGAAGGCCGATTGCCCGATCTCCTGGCTCGCCGGCGAGGGCTACGCGGTGGCGAGCGTCGACTATCGACCGAGCGACGTGGCGGTGTTTCCAGCACAACTCGACGACTGCCGTGCCGCTCTCGACGACCTCGTCGCCGCGGCAAGCACCTGGGGAATCGATCCGGAGCGGATCTGTGTCGCCGGCAGCGCCGCGGGAGGTCACCTCGCGGCGCTTGTCGCCTTGCAGCCGGCAGCGGCCGGCCGCATCCATGAGACGTCGACCGAACGTCCCGCCGGAGGCCAGCCCGCGGCCCTCGCGATCGTGGGAGCGCCGGTCAGCCTGACCACGCTCGGCCCGGCGCACGACCGCGCCGGATCGCCCGCGAGCCGGCTCGTCGGCGGGCCGCTGCCCGAGTTTCGCGAAGCCGCGCAGCGGGCCAGCCCCCTCGCTCATGTCTCCGCCGACGATCCGCCGGTGCTCATCGTGCATGGTCGCGTCGATGCGGCCGTGCCCGCCGGGCAGGCGGAGGTCCTCGAGAAGGCGCTGGCCGCGGCAGGTGTCGACTGCACGCTCGTCATGCTCGACGATGCGGCGACACCCTTGCTGGCGGCCGGATCCCCCGCCGCGATTGCGCTGGTCGAGTTTCTGGATCGCGTGATCGGCCCCGGCATTCGCCGTCCGCACGATTAGTCAAATTCGCGCCGCTGTACGACCGCGCCAGGCCGCGAGGTCGATCCAGCCGCTGCCGGACGCCTTGCCTTCCAGGCTTGTGCAGTTGGCTCGCCCTGCCGCCGATATCTCCTTCCATGCCGGACGCCTCCGGCTGCGTCGCCGCAGGCGGATCCCCGCCGGAAGGAGAGCGACGACATTCCTCACGCCCAATCCATTCACCACGAAGCCCTACTCCGCCATGCCGTCGCCCCGTCGCAAGTCGTCTGCTGCCGCCGTGCAGAATCCGCTGGAAACCTACCTCCGCGACATCAACGAGACGGCGCTGCTCACGGCTGACGACGAGAAGCGGCTGGCTCGGGCGATCGCCCAGGGAGACGCCCTGGCCCGCGATCACATGGTCCGGGCCAACCTGCGGCTCGTGGTGAACATCGCCCGCGGCTACGCGAATCGCGGCCTACCGCTTCCCGATCTCATCGAGGAGGGCAACCTCGGCCTCCTGCGGGCCGTCGAGGGCTTCGATCCCACCATGGGAACGCGCTTCAGCACCTACGCGAGCTACTGGATCAAGCAATCGATTAAGAGGGCCCTCATCAACTCGGGCAAGACGATCCGGATCCCCGCCTATATGGTGGAGCTACTCTCGAAGTGGCGGCGGGCGACCGTGCGGCTCACGGAGGCCCTCAGCCGGCCGCCCACACCCGAAGAGGTGGCCCGGAGCCTGGGGCTGGCACGAAAGAAGCTCCCCATCATCAAGAAGGCGATTCACGTTCATCATGCGTCGCCGCATTCCGAGCCGGCCGAAGGTGGCTGGTCGCTCGGGGAGTTGATCCGCGACGAGAACGCCCGCTGCCCAGCCGAGGTCATGCTCGACGACGACACCCTGCGGCACGTGCTCCAGCGGATCGACGGCCTCGACCAGCGGGCCGGCACGATCATCAAGCTTCGGTTTGGCCTGACGGGCAACGAGCCGATGACGCTCAAGGAGATCGGAACGGTGTTGGGACTGACCCGGGAGCGGGTGCGGCAGATCGAGTCGGAAACGCTCGCCGGGCTCGCGATGGAGATCGACGGGGTGCCCTCGGCACGGATCCGGTTGCGTCAGGGAGCCTGACGCCGCACACTGTTCTGCGGCGGCGTGATCGCCCAAGGGCACCGCGGACCTGCCGCGATCGCCCGACCCGTGCGCCGCCGGTCACCATGGAACTCTTCGCCGACTCATGGATCTCGCCAGACACATCCGCCCGATCCCGGACTTTCCAAAGCCCGGCATCCTGTTTCGCGACATCACGCCGCTGCTGGCCGACGCGACCGCATTCGCCGCGGCGATCGATGCCCTGGCCGCGCCCTGGCGCGACACGGACATCGCCGCGATCGCGGCGGTCGAGGCTCGAGGCTTCCTCTTCGCCGGTCCCCTGGCCCTGGCCCTCGGCGTGGGCGTGATCCCGGTGCGAAAGCCCGGCAAACTCCCCGCCGACACGATCTCGCACGAATACGATCTCGAATACGGCCGCGACCGTCTGGAGATGCACCGCGACGTGCTGGCGGCGGGTGCCGGAGTGCTGGTGGTGGACGACGTCCTGGCCACCGGTGGCACGGCCGCCGCCTGCACGAGGCTGATCGAGGCAGGGGGCGGACGGGTCGTGGGCGCGGCGTTCCTCGTGGAGATCACCCCGCTCGGTGGCCGGGAGCGGCTCGTGCCGCATCGCGTCGAGAGCGTCGTCGTCTACTGACGACGGTGCAGGGTGGCGCCGGCATGGCACATTCGGCTCGATCACGGGTGGTCGTCGCGATGTCGGGGGGCGTCGATTCCAGCGTGGCGGCGGCGGCACTGGTGGAGGCGGGCCACGACTGCGTCGGCGTCTTCATGCGGCACGCCTCTCCGGCCCTCCCGCCGCGGTCCGGCGACTCACTGAGGATCCTTCCGGCCAGCCCAGGTCATCAGGGCTGCTGCAGTCCGGCTGACGCCCTCGACGCCCGCCGCGTCGCCGACCGACTCGGCATCCCGCTCTATGCCCTCGACCTGACGCCCGACTTCGAGCGGATCATCGATGCCTTCGCCGCCGACTACGGGCGGGGACGCACGCCGAACCCGTGCGTTCGTTGCAACTCCTGGGTGAAGTTTGGCAGGCTCTACGACCACGCCGACTCGATCGGGGCCACCCACGTCGCCACCGGCCACTATGCCCGTCTCGACCATGGGTCTGAGGGTCCGGTGCTCCGCCGCGGCCTGGATCGGGCCCGAGACCAGTCCTACGTGCTCTTCGATGTGCGGCCCGATCGGCTCGCACGCATGCTCCTGCCGGTCGGCCACCTGCCCAAACAGGAAGTCAGGGCCCGCGCGCTCGTGCTGGGTCTGGCGACGGCCGAGAAGCCCGACAGCCAGGAAATCTGCTTCGTCGCCCCCGGTGAGCACGCCCGACTGGTGGCCTACCGCCTCGGAGGCTCGCGGGCCGGCGAGATCGTGGACGGCACCGGCCGGGTGCTGGGACGACATCCCGGAATCGAGCACTTCACCGTCGGCCAGCGGCAGGGCCTGGGCATCGCCGCTGGCGTGCCCCTCTACGTGACGCGGATCGAGGCCGACACCTGCCGCGTCGTCGTCGGTGCGCGGGCGGAGGTGCCCCAGACCGAACTCGTGGCAGCCGAGGCGCACTGGCTCGCCGCCACTCCCACGGCGCCGTTTGAATGTCGCGTGCAGTGCCGGGCGCAGCGGGCCGCGGCGGCGGCGATCGTGACGCCGCTGGCCGACGACCGGTTCGCCGCCCGGTTCACCGGCGGCCCGGACGACTCCCCGGGCCCAATCTCCCCCGGCCAACCGGCCGTCTGCTACGTCGGCGACCGCGTGGTGGGGGGCGGCTGGATCGTAGGCTGAGCCGCCGGCCGAGCCCGTCGGGCCGCGGGACAACCACGTCGTTGACGGGTGAAACGGGCTGCTTTGCCCCGGCATTCCGGCGAACTAGTCTTGTCAGGTCGCCGTGTCGGCCGACATTCCCGCCCGGAGAGCCTCCTTTGAACGACCGTCCCGCCGGCCTTCCGGCCGAACTCCTCGTCGGCGCCGCCATCCTGCTGGGCATCTTCGCCCTCACGATGCTCCTGCTCGTCTTTAACTACGGGCAGCTCTGGTTCCAGGCCTACTGGTCGAAGGCCCGCGTGACGTTCATGGAGCTCCTGGGCATGAGCCTGCGGAAGGTGAACGCCCGCACGATCGTGCAGGCCCGGATCATGGCCACCCAGGCGGGCCTCGGATCTGACATCACCTCGCGGCGGCTCGAGGCCCATTCGCTCGCGGGCGGCGACGTGCCCAGGGTGATCAGGGCGTTGATCGCGGCCCAGCGGGCCGACCTCGACCTCGACTTCGACCGCGCCTGCGCGATCGATCTCGCCGGCCGCGACGTGCTCGACGCCGTGCAGACGAGCGTCAATCCAAAGGTCATCGACTGCCCAGATATCGCCAGCGGCAAGTCGACCCTCTCGGCGGTGGCAAAAAACGGCGTGGAGTTGAAGATCCGTGCCCGGGTGACGGTCAGGACGAATCTCCAGCAGCTCATCGGCGGAGCGACTGAGGAGACCATCATCGCCCGCGTGGGCGAGGGCATCATCACGTCGATCGGTTCGGCCGACAGTCACTTCGAGGTGATGGAGCATCCCGACAAGATTTCGAAGGCGGTGCTCCAGCGGGGACTCGATGCCCAGACGGCGTTCCAGATCGTGTCGATCGACATCGCCGACATCGAGGTGGGGGAAAACATCGGCGCGCGGCTGCAGGCCGATCAGGCCGAGGCCGACACCCGGGTGGCCCGGGCCAAGGCCGAGGAACGCCGCAGCGTGGCCATCGCCCGGGAGCAGGAGATGAAGGCCTCGACGGCCGAAAATCGCGCCCGCCTGCTGCAGGCCGAGGCGCTGGTGCCGAAGAGCATCGGAGAGGCGTTTCGGGCGGGCCGCGTCGGCGGCCAATCCCCCGCCGGTAGCCGAACCTGAGCGGCTGGTGGCCGGGGCCGGCGCCGCAGACCCTCCACTCCACCGAGTCTGCCAGCCGGAGGGTGATTCTGGGCCTCCCATCCTCGCATTCCGTACAGGTGGGGAAATCGGCCAAACCCTGACGGGTCCGGAAGCCGATATCCAGTTCTGTGGAGATGGTGCCCGTCAGGATGACGGCTGGGCCGATTCGGCCCGCCCACCGCTCCCAACAGACCCTCGGCAAGGGAGAGTGCCATGGCCATGCGTCAACTGCGTGTCTATACCGAACCGGATCTGGAGTTCGGAGCATTTCCGGTGGTCGAAGAATCGGCCGTCACCGGCGTGAAGGTCTCACTCGGCGAGGTGCTGCCCCTCCTGGCCGACGCGGTCGCCAGCAGCCGCACCTGGTTGTCGGACTTTGCCGACGACGAGATCACGATCTCGGCCGACCTTCACGACGTGCTCCAGGCCTACCGTCATTTTCAACGGCCAGGGGCCTGATCCCCGGCTGAGTTGGCCGAGCGGGCGACAGCCGGGCATCCTTCGGCTGCTTGAGGAGACCCCCCTTGCGGACGATGGGCGAGGAGTCCATACTCCACGCCCCCATGGCCAACAGCGTGAACCTCGCCGACCTCGGCCGCCGCGTGCGGGCATTTCGCCTTGCCCGCCGCATGACGCTCGAAGACGTCGTCTCCCGCACCGACTTCACCGTCAGCTGGCTGTCCAAGCTGGAAAACGGCCAACTGACGCCCTCGCTCGAAGGGCTCGTCAGGCTCGCGGAGGTACTGCAGTGCGGTGTCGAGGGCCTCGTCGAAGGCCTGTCCATGCCGCCCCAGTTCGTGGTGGTCAAGAATGGCGCCGGCCGAAAGGAGACGGCCCGCGGCGGCAAGCCCGGCGTGATCGTCGAGAGCCTGGCCGACGAATGGCGAAACAGGGTCATGGACCCCTTGATCCTGCACATCTCCGGCAACGGCAATCGCGATCGGCCCGACAACCACGATGGCGAGCGCTTCCTGCTCGTGCTCGAAGGTGATGTCAAAATCGCCTACGGTGATGAACAGATTCCGCTGTCGGCAGGCGATAGCATCTACATCTACGCGGCGATTCCGCACACGATCGTTCCCGCGGGTCGCGGTTCCGCCAAGGTGCTCAGCGTGTCCTGCGAGCGAGCACACGCCCCTCACGACCGGCCGGCGAGGCGCAGCGGTAAGTGATCGCGGCGGCCGACACGGGTCGGTGATGCCGGGAGAAGGGTCGCCAAGCGATCCCTCTTCCCGCAACCCCTCTTCCCACGATCTCACGACCGGGAGCTTCCTCGGGCAAGGGCAACGCATCGCCCAGGCTCACACGTCGAGATTCTTGACGTCGAGCGCGTGCTTCTCGATGAACTCGCGGCGTGGCTCCACCTTCTCCCCCATGAGCACCCGGAACAGGTCGTCGGCGGCCGCGGCGTCGGCCATCGTCACCCGCAACAGCGTCCGATTGGCCGGATCGAGCGTGGTATCGCGAAGCTCCTCCGCGTTCATTTCACCGAGTCCCTTGAAGCGGGTGATGGAGAGCCCCTTCTCCCCCGCGCGGCGGACGGCCGTCAACAATCCCCGGAGATCCTCGAGACCAATCTCGTTGTCGCCACGCCGAAGCTTGTATCGCGGCTCCTCGGTGCCCGTGCGATCCTCCGGCAGGAGCGACCCGATGCCGAAGCCCATTCCTTCAAGCTCCTTGAGGCCGGCGTTGATGCTGCGAACCTCATGCAGATCGACCACCACGAGTTGGTCGTCGCCAGTGCCGGGAGCCGTCCCGGGGGTGGTGTCTCCGGCGGCCTGTGCCTCCTCGACCCGGCCCACGGCGAGTTCGCCCCCCGAACTCTTCTCCTTGCCCTTCACGAACGACTCGAGTTCGTCGCGGCTCGTGAACCACCGTTCCTCGACTCCATAGTAGACGTGGTACATCGGCAGCTTGCCCGACGTCGCGTCTCGGCGGCCGGCGTGGTCGCGGAGGCTGATGCCCCGCTTCTCGAGGGCCACCAGCGCGTCTTCGAGGCCGGCGAGCGTGCGGCAGAGCTTCTGCATCTCCTCCCCGACGACCTCCCGGCCATCACCGGGCAGAAACACCCCTTCGCCGAGCCCCTGATCGAGGAGTTGCGTCTTCATCTCCTCCTCGGTCTGCACGTAGTAGACCGTCTTCTTGCTCCGCACGCGGAACAGTGGCGGCTGAGCCACGTAGACATGGCCCTCTGCCACGAGCCGGTACATCTGGCGATAGAAGAACGTGAGCAGGAGCGTGCGGATATGGGAGCCGTCGACGTCGGCGTCGGTCATGATGACGATCTTGTCATACCGCCGCTTGCCGAGATCGGCCTCCTCGCCGATGCCGGCGCCGATCGCCGAGATCATGCTGCGGACCTCCTCGTTGGCGAGCACCTTGTCGTCGCGGCTCTTATAGGCGTTGATGATCTTGCCGCGGAGGGGAAGAATCGCCTGGTATTCGCGGTGCCGCCCCCCCTCGGCCGATCCGCCGGCGCTGTCACCCTCGACCAAATACAGTTCGCACCGCTCCATGTCCCGGCTGGTGCAGTCGCGGAGCTTGCCGGGGAGGCCGCCCCCGGAGAGCGCGCCCTTCCGCTCACGGAGGAGTTGCTTCGCCTTCTTGGCCGCCTCGCGGGCCTCGGCCGCCAGCACGCCCTTCTGGGCGATCGCCTTGGCGCTCTTCGGGTTCTCCTCGAGATACTTGCCCAGAAAATCGCCCACCGCCGAGTTGATGATGCCTTCGACCTCGCCGTTGCCGAGCTTCGTCTTCGTCTGCCCTTCGAACTGCGGGTGCGGCACCCGCACGCTGATCACGGCGGTGAGCCCCTCGCGGACGTCCTCGCCGGTCGGGATCAGGTCCTTGTAGAGGCCGCTCTTCTTGCCGTAGGTGTTGAGGGCACGGGTGAGGGCCGAGCGAAATCCGGAGACGTGCGTGCCCCCCTCGGTCGTCGAGATGTTGTTGACGTAGCTGTGGAGGCTCTCGGTGTATTCACCGGTGTATTGCAGCGCGATGTCCCAGCTCACGCCCTCGCCGGAGCCCTTGATCGTGATCACGTCGGCGTGGATCGGGTCGCTCGCCTTGTTGAGGTGCTCGACGAACTCCTCGACCCCACGCTCGTAGAAGTATTCCTCGCTGTTGCCGCTGGCAGCATCGGCGAACGTGATGCGGACGCCGGAGTTGAGAAAGGCGAGCTCGCGGAGGCGGCGGGAGAGGACATCCCAGGAAAACTTCGTCTGCGGAAAGATCTGCGGATCCGGCTTGAAGGTCGTCTTCGTGCCCGTCCGGGTGGTGGTGCCCATCTTCCGCACCGGCCCCGTCGGCTCGCCCCGCTGGTATTCCTGCTGCCAGACATGCCCCTCGCGGGAGACCTCGACCTCGCACCATTCGGAGAGGAAGTTGACCACCGTCACGCCCACGCCATGAAGACCACCCGAGGTCTGGTAGGCCCCCTTCTCGAACTTGCCGCCGAACTTGAGCACGGTCATCACGCCCTCGAGCGTGGAAACGTCCCGCTCCATCTCCTCGGAAAGCTGGGGGTGTCGGTCGACGGGGATTCCGCGGCCGTCGTCCTCCACCGTGACACTGCCGTCGACGTTCACCGTCACCGTGACATGCTTCGCATAGTCGGCCATGCACTCGTCGATCGAGTTGTCGACCACTTCATAGACGAGATGGTGGAGGCCGCGGGACGTGTTGTCGCCGATGTACATGCCGAACCGTTCGCGGACGTGCTCGCGGTCGGAGAGATGCTTGAGATCCGCCGACGTGTAGTCCTGCTGCGGTTCGTCTGCCATGGAGTTCTCCAATCGGGTGCCTTGGGGAAAGGAATCAGGTGGTCCGGCCGGCATCGCCGAGCAGCCTGCACCGGATGTCGGTGATGGCGGCGTCCGGCAGGAGCTGCCCGAGCCGTGACACGATCGCCTGCTTGTGATATCCGAGTTCCTGCACATGGGCCGAATGGCTGACGAACACCTCGAGGATGCCGCGCCGCACGAGCCCCGGCTGCGATGACTCGAGAAGCGACGCGGGAGCCGCCTCCTGCCAGGCGGCGGCCACGGCCGACGACCCCTGCTCGCGGTCGTATCCGGCTCGGGCCATGAGCCGGCCGATGGCCCGGCCGATCGACAGCGGATCGGAGGCAGCAGCCCGAGGGTGATGATTCGTTGCCATGGGCACCGGCCGAACGTGGCCGCCTTCCCGCGCTAGTCGGCCGCCAGCGGCATGATGACGTAGCCATATCCGTCGTCGGTGCCGCACACGCAGGCACTCTGGGCGTCGGTGATCTCGATCGTGACAGAGGCCGCGGGATCGAGTACCCGGAGAAAGTCCGACATGAAGCGGGGATCGAGCTTGATTCTCACGGTCCCGCCACCGTAGTCGATCGGCAGTTCGACACGGCTCTCGCCGCTCTCCGCGGACCGGCCGGCGAGCACGAGTTGGCCCGATTCGAACGAGAAATCGACCCCCTTCGACTGCTCGCTGGTGACGATCGCCGCCTGGCGAACGGCGGCCAGCAACGGTCCGACGACGCACTGCACCCGGACCGCCTCCGGCCGTTCGGGAAACACGTCCCGCCATCTGGGAAATCGCCCCTCGACCAATCTCGCCGAAATCGTCGTGCCACCGGTCTTCACGAGGATCTCACTGGGTCGAATGGCGATCTGAACAGGCTGCTCGGGATTCCCAAGACACCGTTCGACGAGTTGCATGGCCCGAGCCGGTACGATCGGCTGGGCATCGGCCTGTCCGCCCTCCTTCGACTCGGCAGGCCCCTGCATCTTCGCCAGTCGCCTGCCGTCGGTTCCCACCGCGATCACGCCACAGTTCGACGAACCGCCCTCCTGAAGGGCAGCCGCAAACTCCACGAGCACGCCCCCGAGCGCGTATCGGCTCGACTCGTTGTCGGTGGCAAATACCGTCCGCTTGACCAACTCGCGTGCCAGGGGCGTGGAAATCTCGAAAAATCCACCGCTCGGGAACGTGGCAACGGACGGAAATTCGAGGGGATCCTCCGCCGGCAAGCGGAACTCGCTCCGGGGAGCCTTGATCACCGCAGCCGTGCCGTCCGAATGAATCTCGAACACGGTGCCTGCGGCACTCTCTCGGACGATTGCCATCAATCGTCCGCTCGGCAACAGGACCGCACCAGGAGCAAGCACCTCAGCTCCCACCTCGACCTCCACCCGGATGCCGATCTCCAGATCCGTCGCCGACATCACGATGGATTCCCGTGTCGCCTCGAGCTTGACGTTCGTGAGCACGGGCTTCGGCGATCGGGAGGGAACGACGGCTGCGGCACTCTGCAAGGCGGCGAGCAAGGGTTCCTTCGGGCAGCGAATCTTCATCGGCAGTTCTCATCCTTTCCCGGGGTGCGAGTGGGCTCCCGAAGGCTTCTAATGTACCTGAAAAATGGCCCTCCGAAATGCCCCGTCCGCCGATCCATCCGGGCGCTTTCGGGGCGTTTTCAGGCACGGACACCCCCTCCTCTTGTCCGAGATCTCAAAAGAAAAAGGAGAAGATTGAGAATAAGCGTCAGCAGAAGAAGGAGAACATGATCGACGGCATGCGATGCCGGACCGAAGGGGTTGTGCTTACCGATGGAGAACGAGGATTTTCATGGTTGAACCGGCGACGATGCCTGCATCGAGGGGTGTGCGTATCATGGCAATTGATCGTCGGAATGATGGTGGCGGAGTGTCGATTCATCGGAGGCGAACGAGCGACGGCACGTCATGGGGTGTGAAATCCGGGACGGGGGCATGTGGCCGACCTGTCCATGGCCGGTCACGAGGTTCGTCGCCTGACCCGTCATCGGCCGTCGTACGCCGAACGAACAGCCATCCGACACGCTCCTGCCCGATCGGGGTGGAGCTTTTTCTCACGCC
>Ga0075471_10002192_pt1 | contig 12863 bp, 12 predicted proteins | sample DEB19_08_DNA_2_FD_74787 | JGI IMG/M metagenome (GOLD analysis project Ga0075471, IMG submission 74787) | Aqueous microbial communities from the Delaware River and Bay under freshwater to marine salinity gradient to study organic matter... | ecosystem: Environmental > Aquatic > Marine > Coastal ... | reverse complement strand
GCCATCCACCGCTCGACGAGCACGAGATACGCGGCCGCCGTCATCAGGCCGCCGACGAGCAGGCCGATCTTCACGAGGGCGACGATCGTGGGAAGCGAGGGGAGAATGGCGTTCATGCGTGAGGGTTCGGGAAAGCGGTCAGGCCAGTTGATGGACGCGGAGATCGACGCCGGTCGCGGGCATCTCGCCACCCAGGGCGGCCAGGGTGGCCGACGACCCGGCGATCTGCTGCCGAACGGCGACGGGGTCGTAGAGGCCCCGGCGGCCGAGCATGTTCCAGAACAGCCGCCCCTCCGGCCAGACGCCCGCCGGGGGACGGATGGCCTGTCCGAAGGACTGCCCGCGGTGGGCCACGTTGATCCAGGTGCCGGCCCGTTCGGCGAAGCCCGCGGCAGGAAGCCGCCACGATGCGAGCCGCATCAGCGGCGAGTCGAAGAGGTCCTGCACCACGAGCTGCCGGAGGCCGGCGAACGTTTCGGCCGTGGCCGTGTCGATCCACGGGCCGGGGTAGCCGCCGGTGATCCAGGCGGCATCCGCATGACCGGCCACGACGTGCGCCACCAGATCGTTCCACGAGCGGCCACCGGCGCCGTAGAGGGCGAGCACCTCCTCGACGCCACGACGGTTGGGGCACTTCTCGGCCCGGATCGTGAAGCCGCCGGGAAACGACTCGTCCTCGCCGGCCATCGGCACGAATCCTGGGGCGAGCCAGGCCTGCGGATCGATCGACCGTGCGACGGCGCAGAGCATCCACGCCTCCTCGACAGTGAGCATCGGGGAGACGGCCACCGCCAGGCGGCCGGCGGCCTTGAGGTCGTCGCGGAGCTTCGTCACCACGTCGGCCCACTCGATCGTCTCGACGGCGGGCGTGATCGACCCGCTCTCGCGGCCGCCGGGAGCCGCGATCCTCCGCGACGCCTCGAGGATGCGGGACGAGTCGTGGAGATGATGCCAGCCATAGCGGCCCTCGTCGCAGATCCACCACGTGTTGACATGGGGATTCTCGCGTGGCTTGAGCCGGTAGACGGCGTCCTGGTTGTGCTCCGTGAAGATCGAGCAGCCTGCCGAGCAGCCGCCGCAGACATTGGCCTCTCGCTTCAGGAACCAGACCCGCTGCTGGTAGAGGAAGTCCTTGTCGCCGAGCGCGCCGACGGGGCAGAGATCGACCACGTTGCCGGAGAGCTTGTTGTCGAGCGGATGGCCGGGGAAGACGTCGATCTCCTCCTTGGCGCCGCGGGAAGTGACCATCAACTCCGCCGTGCCGGAGATCTCCCGGGTGAATCGCACGCATCGCGTGCACATGATGCAGCGGTCGACGAACAGCGTGACGGTGGGCCCCACGTCACGCTTGCGGCTGGTGAACGGATGGAGGTCGGCCCGTCGCTCGGCCTGACCGTGCTCGAAGTGATAGTCCTGCAGCAGGCACTCGCCCGCCTTGTCGCAGATCGGGCAGTCGATCGGGTGGTCGATGAGCAGCGCCTCCTCGACGCGGGCCCGGCTCTCCTTCACGAGCGGGCTCTCCGTGACGATCACGGTGCCGTCCTTGACGGGCGTCTGGCAGCCGGGCACGAGCTTCGGCACCATCGAGATCTTGCCGGTGGCCGCGTCCCGCTGGCCCGTCTCGATCAGGCACATTCGGCAACTGGCCACGACCGAGAGGCCGGGATGCCAGCAGTAGTGCGGGATCTCCTTGCCGGCGCGGCGGGCCGCCTCGATGCAGTTGAGCCGCTCGTCGGCGCCGATCTCGATCTCTTGTCCGTCAACGATCACGACCGGCATCAGTGGGCTCCGACGATCTGGAGGGCGGGAACGGGGTCGGTGACCATCCAGCCGGACGGATTCGTCCGCTTGATGTAGTCCTCGAACTCGCCGCGGAACTTCTTGATCGCATTCTTGATCGGCCAGGCGGCGCCGTCGGCGAGGCCACAGATCGTGCTGCCGGGCATCATGCCCATCGTGGTGCCGATCTCGAGCAGGATGTCGAGGTCCCTGAGCCGGCCCTTGCCGGCCCTGATCCGCTCGAGCATCCGCAGCGACCAGCTCGTGCCCTCGCGGCAGGGGGTGCACTGGCCGCACGATTCGTGGGCGAAGAACCGGCAGGAGTTGTGGAGGAAGTCGACGATGCTCGTCTGGTCGTCGATCACGACCACGGCCGCCGTGCCCAGGCCGAGGCAGCCGACCTTGCCCGGGCCGGCGAAGTCGAGCGGCGTGTCGAGCTCGCTCTCCGTCATCAGACCCATCGAGATGCCGCCGGGGATCACCGCCTTGGCGCGGCGGCCCTTCCAGACCCCGCCGCCGAAACGATCGATCAGCTCCCGGGCCGTGATCCCGAGCGGGGCCTCGTAGCAGCCGGGCCTTTCCACGTGGCCGGACAGGCAGTAGAGCTTGGGGCCGTAGGAGCCGGGATCCCGGGGATTCGCCGGATCGGCGGGCACGCCGATCGACTTGAACCAGTCGACGCCGCGGCGGGCGATCTGGGCGACGCAGGCCATCGTCTCGATGTTGTTGACGACCGTCGGCTTGCGGAAGAGCCCCTCGATCGCCGGGAACGGCGGCTTGATCCGGGGCCAGGCCCGCTTTCCCTCGAGGCTCTCGATCAGGCCGGTCTCCTCGCCGCAGATGTAGGCGGCCGCGCCGCGATGGAGGTAGATGTCGAGCAAGAAACTCGTGCCGCGGATGTTCGGGCCGAGGTAGCCTGCGGCATACGCCTCGTCGATCGCCGCCTGGAGCCGGTGCCAGCTGCGGGGATACTCGTACCGCAGGTAGATGTAGGCCGTGGAGGCCCGCGTGGCGTAGGCCGAGAGGATGATGCCCTCGATCACCTGATGCGGGTCGTCCTCCATCAGGATCCGATTGTTGAAGGTGCCCGGCTCGCTCTCGTCGGCGTTGATGCAGAGGTAGATCGGGCCCGGATGATCCTTGGGCAGGAACGTCCACTTCAGTCCGGTGGAGAAGCCTGCGCCGCCGCGACCCCGGAGACCCGACGACTTCACCATCTCGACCACGTCAACCGGCTGCTTCTCGGCGAGCACCTTCTCCAGCGGGGCGTAGCCGCCGCGGCTCCGGTAACTGGCCAGCGTGTTGCCATCGGGCACGCCGACGGCCTCGAGCAGGACGGGCTTGAAAGGCTGCATGTCAGGTGGCCCTCGCGCGGGGCTTCTTGAGTTCGGCCTCGGCGGCCTCGGGGGTCATGTTCTGGAGCAGGTCGTCGTTGGCCAGGATGCAGGGGGCGAAGTCACAGGCCCCGAGGCATTCGGCCGGCTCGATCGTCAGGCTGCCATCGGCCGTCGTGCCATAGGGCGGGATGCCGTTCGCATGGCAGAGGTGTTCGAGGAGGTGGTCGCCGCCCCGCAGGGCACACGACACCGAGCGACAGACGAACGCGCGGACCTTGCCGTGCGGCTTGTCCTGGTGGAAGAACTGGTAGAAGGTCAGCGTGTCCTGCACCTCGGCGGGGGCGAGCCCCAGTACCGCGGCGATCTCGGCCACGGCCTCCAGCGGCACGTGCCGCAGTTCCGCGTTGACGATGTGAAGTGCCGGAAGGGTGAGCGCCCGGCGGTTGGGATACCGGGGCGCGAGCGCCTCGATCTTCGCGACCATCTCGTCGGTGAGCACGCGCCTGGGTGCGATCATCGGTCGAGCTCCGCGGCGATGATGTTGAGGCTGCCGAGCACCGCGACCACGTCGGAGAGCGTGTGGCCGCGGATCAGGTGGGGGAACATGGCGAAGTGGAGCACCGACGGCGGCCGGCAGCGGGCCCGGTAGGCCGTCTCGTTGCCGTCGCCCACGATGTAGAAGCCGAGTTCCCCGTTGGGGGCCTCGATCGCCGCGTACGATTCCTCGTGCGGCACCTCGAAGCCCCGGTTGCTCATCGAGAGCTCGAAGTGCGAGATCGTGCCCTCGATCGTGGAATAGACCTGCTGCTTGGTGGGCAGCGCCGTCCGCTGGTCGATGCCCACGTTGACGGGTCCCGCCGGCAGGTTTTCGAGGGCCTGGGCCACGATCTTCAGGCTCTCCCGCATCTCCTGCATGCGAATGAGGTAGCGGGCGTAGCAGTCGCCGGCGCCGGCGCAGCAGACCTGGAAGTCGAGGTCGCCGTAGGCGAGGTAGGGCTCGTCCTTGCGGAGATCACGGGTCACTCCGCTGCCCCGGGCGACCGGCCCGGTCGCGCCCCGGTTGATCGCCTCCTCCTTCGTCAGCACGCCGACACCCTTCGTGCGGTCGACGAAGATGCGGTTGCGGGTGAGCAGCCGCTCCATGTCGTCGAGCGTCTTGGGAAAGGTCTTGAGAAAGGCCCGGATCTTCTCGATCACCAGCGGCGTGAAGTCCTGCGAGACGCCGCCGACGCGGGTGTAGGAGTTGGTGAACCGTGCCCCGCAGAGCGTCTCGAAGATGTCGTAGATCACCTCCCGCTGATAGAAGGCGTAGAGGAAGAAGGTGAAGGCCCCCGTGTCGAGCCCGACGGCGCCGTTGCTGAGCAGGTGATCGCTGATCCGGGCGAGTTCGGCGATGATCGTGCGGATGTAGGTGCACCGGGGAGTGAGTTCGATGCCGAGGAGCGTTTCGACCGCGTGATGCCAGGCCACGTTGTTGGCCATGGGCGAGATGTAGTTCATCCGGTCGGTGACGGTCACGTACTGGTTGAACGAGAGATGCTCGCCGATCTTCTCGAAACCCGAATGCAGGTAGCCCATCTCCGGCATCGCATCGACCACCCGCTCGCCGTCGAGTTTGAGCACGAGCCGGAGCGTGGTGTGGGTGGCGGGATGCTGCGGACCGAAGTTGAGCGTCCAGAGATAGTCCTCGGAACGGGCGTTCGCTTCCGGGCCGGACGTGCCGAACTCAGCCGTGGCGATGGACATGGGCGTGCTCAGCTGTGGTCGCGGGTGATGACGGGGAAGTTGTGCCGCTCGCCGCGGCCCTGCAGCGGATAATCCTTGCGAAGCGGATGGGCCGTGAACTCGTCGGGCATCACCAGCCGCCGGAGATCGGGATGGCCGGTGAAGCGGATGCCGAACAGGTCCCACACCTCCCGTTCGAGCCAGTTGGCGGCCTCCCACAGCGGCACCACGCTCTTCACCGTCGGGTCGGGATCGTCGACGAACACGCGGATCGTGAGCCGCTGGTTGGTCGCCGTCGCCGCGAGCAGGTAGACGAGGCCGTAGCGGTGCTTCGCCCCCCGGTAGTCGAGGTAGTCGACGCAGGTCACGTCGACGAGCAGGTCGAAGCCCTGCGCCTTGAGCCACGCGAGCGCGTCGAACGCGAGCGACTCCGGCACGACCACCCGTGTCTGGCCGCGGGAGACCGACGTGTCGAGGCTGCCGAAACGGGCCGTCAGGCCGGCGAGCACGTCATCGACGGAGGGGGGCGTGAAGGGCATGGGTGGGGGCAGGTGTCTCGGGTCAGTCGATCCGGCCGACGATCGCGTCGGCCGCTGCGGCGAGTTCCCGCTGCAGCATGGGATTTCGGGAGGCATCGATCGACAGGGGGTTCGCGATCTCCTCGAGCGCCCGCTTGCGGAGCTGTCTGCCCGCCGTGTCGAACTCGCGGCCGGAGATCGTGCCTTCCCGCTGGATCTTGTCCTGGAGATCGATGATCGCCTGGATCAGCTGCTCGGGCCGCGGGGGGCAGCCCGGCACGTACATGTCGACGGGGATGAAGCGATCGATGCCCTGCACCACCGCGTAGGTATCGAAGACGCCCCCCGTGCTCGCGCAGGCGCCCATCGAGATGCACCACTTGGGCTCGTGCATCTGCTGCCAGATTCGCTGGAGCACCGGCAGCATCTTCATGACCACCCGGCCCGCCACGATCATCAGGTCGCACTGCCGGGGGCTGAAGCGAAACACCTCGGCGCCGAACCGGGCGAGGTCGTGCTTGCTGGCGCCGGTGGCCATCAGTTCGATGCCGCAGCACGCCGTGGCGAACGGCATCGGCCAAAGACTGTTCTTGCGGCACCAGTTGGCAAGGGAGTCGAGCCGCCCGATGACGACGTTTTCGGGGAGCTCGAGCCTGCGGGACGAGGATGCGTGGACTACCGCCATCGGAAGACCCCCTTTCTCCAGTCGTAGGCGAAGCCCACGACCACCAGCGCGACGAAGGCCATCGCGGCACCGAAGACGAGACCCCGCGACGCGACGAGGCCTCCCTGCACGGCGGCATCGACGCCGGCCGCCGACCGGCTGGCGACCGCCCACGGATAGAGGAAGAGCAGTTCGACGTCGAACACGAGAAACGTGATCGCCACCAGGTGAAACCGGACGTCGAACCGACGCCGGGTGTCGTGAACGGGATCCATGCCGCTCTCGTACGGCATCTCCTTGACGGCACCCGACCGTCGCGGGCCGATCAGGTTGGCCGCCACGAGCAGTCCCACCGACACGGCGGCCGCGATCGCGACGAACAGCAGAACCGGCAGGATCGCGTCCATCGAGGCCTCAGGAGGGAAGGGGCGTTCGGGGGCGGCTGGCCGAACCCGATACGTGTTTTTCGGCCGTGGAAACCGACTTCGTGAAATTCGTCACAAAGTCGGGCCACAAAAAAGCCGGTGGATGGTCGATCCGCCGGCCCGTCCGAAACCCGCATCGTTATACCGGGGCGGTTTCCTGCCGACGAGTCTGGCCCGTTTCGGCTCGGTTTCCCCGGGGAACGGCGGCGGGTCCGTCAGCCGCAGCGGGCCAGATGGCCGCGGATCAGGTCGAGGTCGAACCCCGTCGACCGGCCGAGTCCCGCCATCACGCGGGAGAGGTCGAGGCCGTAGTGGTTGACCCGAAACAGTCCGACCTTCACGAACGGGATGCCCGCCTGGAGCAGCCGCCACCAGACCAGTTCGCTCGGGTTGTGGGGGGTGCGGCGGCTCTTCCGCACCAGCCGCCACGACCGCCGCGGGTCCGCGATCGACAGGTGGGGAAGCACCTCGCGGATGCCGACACGGGACGCCGTCGGCGCGTCATACAGTCCGGCCACGCGGAATCCCGCCTCCGTGGCGCGTTGCGACAGGCCGATCTCGTAGCGGTCGACGATCTCCCGCTTCGAGGCGAGCGGTTCAACGCTTCGCCAGAAGGCGTCGTGGCAGTCCGACTCGAGGAGGCGGCGACGCATGCCGAAGAACCATGATTGCAGGTGCCGGATGCGGGGGGCATCGCGGCCGGTGGACTGGTCGGAGACGACCATGCCCCAGAGATCGGCCGCCTCGGTGCGCGGGTCGTCGAAGGCGGGAGCCAGATCGAAGAGCGGCCCGTAGACACTGTCGTTGACGCAGACGATCTCGTCGAACGCCGACCGATCGAGGGTCGCGAGTCCGTCCCGCCAGGCGCAGAAGTCGTAGCCGAGGTTCGGCCGCGGCAGGTAGGCGTCGACGAGCGACGCGATGTCTGGATGCAGGCGACCGCCGCCGTTCGAGACGACGACCAGCCTGTCGGCGAGCCGGCGGTAGGCGGCGAGCGCGTGGATCACGTGCGGATCGAAGCGGCCGTGCGGGTCGAAGTGGGCCAGCACGATGGCCCGCCGCGGCCTCGGGGCGATCGGCAGGAGGCGCGGGTCGTCCATGGCCGCCACCGCTCCACCCGAGGTCAGGCGGCCCGCCGCAGCGGGCCGCCGTCGCCCAGCCGGGCCCGCAGGATCGCGAGCCGCCGGGCGGCCGAGCCATCGAGCGGCTCGTCTGCTGCCAGATCGAGCAGTTCGGGGATCGCCCCGATCGTGCCGGCGGCGGCGGCCGGGGCGCCGGCCGCCAGCTGCCGCTCGGCGGTGCGGATGGCGGACGAAATATGCCACCGCACGCTGGCGGCGAGGCTCCTCTCCCGGAGGGGCGCGGGCAGCGTCGCCGCGTTGATTCGGATTGCCTTGGTCATGTCGGGCCAGACGGCCCCCGTCGCGAAGAGCCGCGTCGTCTCGTTGGCCACGTGCCGGCGATAGATCGCCAGCGTCCGCGGTTCGTGCCAGACGCGATACCGCGCGGCGATGCGCACCCACATCTCCCAGTCGAGCGCGTGGCAGAGGTCGGTCCGGTATCCACCCACTCGTTCGTAGGTGCTGCGGGCCACGACCGCGGCGGGCGTCTGGATCCGCTGCCGCTCCGAGATCGTCGGCAGCCAGTTCTCCATCACGCCCGGCAGCCATCGGAGCCGTGAGGTGCGCTTCATGGTGCGGCCGATGTCGTCGACGATGCGGGAGCGGCAGAACGCCATCCCGACGTCGGGAGCGGAGGTGAACCCGTGTTCGATCCGCGCGTAGAACCCGGGCAGAACGCAGTCGTCCTGGTGCAGCAGGTGAACGAGGTGCCCACGGGCGAGGGCCACCGCCCGATTCCAGTTGCCGCTCAGCCCAAGCCGCCGCTCGTGGGCAATCACGTCGATGCGGCCCATGCGATCGATCGACCGGACGAGTCGTTCGACGAGCCCTGGGGTCGATGCATCATCCACGACGGCGATCTGCATCGCCTCCCGCGGCGCCGCCTGACTGAGCACCGAATCCAAGGCATGGCAGAGTTTTTCGTCGGGCTCGCACGCCGGCACCATCACGGAAAACCGGGGCCGCGACTCCGCGCCCCTCACGGGAGGGATGGGAGGCGGGGCCACCGCGATGGTCGGCGGAAGGGGATTCATGGGGCGGTGGCGATGGAAATGCGTCGACGGCAACGGCCCGAGGCCGGGATACAGACTCCCGGCCGGGGGCCGTGGGAGAGGTACCATCCGGGCGGGAGCGACGACAGACCGGCCTGGCCGACGGACGCACTATTTCTCCGCCGGACGGCCCCCCAAGCTTCCCATGACCGCCACCTGCCCCAGTTTGCCGAACCGTGACTCAGGCCATGGAGTCAGAAGGCGCCGACGTTGAAGTTCACATAGGCGCCCCATGGGCCGACTCCGACGTTCATGCCCGAACTGTGCGTGTCGGAAAACGGCGGCTTGCCACCTCCCTGGCTCCGGTAGGGCGAATACGACACACCGGCCCCAGACTGCATCCGTGCCGCAGCCGCCGTCGAGGCCGCCGCCGTGGCCTGCCGGGCAACCTGGGCGCGATCGACGAGTTGCTGCCGGCTGCTGTCAAACGCCTGCTGCTGCTGCTGCAGCGACGACCGCTTCTGCTCGATCTTGTTGATTTCCTGCTGGAGTTGGGAGGCCGACATCGTCACGACGTCGGGAACATCCTTGAGCACCTCGGCCCGCTTCTGATCCGACATCACCGAAAGATACTGCCCGACCCACTGTCGCGCGTCCTTCGCCTCAGGAGTTTCGAGGATCTTGAACTTCGCGTCGAGATCCTCGAGGAGGTATTCCAGCTCGTAGGACGACATCGCCGAAACCCGGCGATTGAAGTCGGCCTTGATGTTGCGGACGTCCTGTGGCGTGTAGATCTGCTGCGACGAGAGCCATTCGCCGAGTTCGAAGATCGCCCGGCGCCACCGCTGGCTGTTCATGATGTCCGCCTTGCGGGCGAGATCACCCTCGTCGGCAGCCGCAGGCGGCTTGGCGGCCGCGGCGCTGGTAGCGGCGGGCGGCGCGGGCTGCTGCCCGATTGCCGTCGCCGCCCAGGTGCATGAAGCCATCAGGAGGCACGCCACCGGTGACCGGCCGAGCCGGCGATTCCAGCGGATCATGGTCTGGTTGAGCATTTTGAAGAAGGACGCCTGCATGCTGTCTCGGGACCGTTATCGGCCCGCCCCCTCTGGTTTCGCGGAACCCGGCTTGCGGACCATCGTCATGTCGATCTGCGGCATGTGCTCCCCGCCGACGTGCGTCGGCAGCGATCGCCAGGCGCATCGATCCTTGCCGTCGTATGTGTAGATGTTGAGCGACGATGTCTGGCTGCCGTCGGGCAGCACCGCGGTCGTCTGTGCAACCCACGAGCCGTCCTTCCTGCTCCAGGCCGCCTCGCCGTGGCCCCCATCCGAACTGAACACCCACGAGTGAATGCTCTTCGAGAGCGGATCCCAGCCGATTCTCTGGGTGATGTGCATCGCCGCATCGGGATTTGCTGCCGACCCCGCCGGTGTGATCTTCATGTCGCGGAGCAGGAACGTGCGGTTCGGATTCCAACGGACCGTCATCTCGATCGAGGGCCTGCCCGGCGCCGGCTTGCCGATGGCCTCGTCATCCACCACCACCCAGTCGCCAACCATCCAGGAGAGTTCTTCGAGCGATTCGGTGCCGCCCGCGGGCTCCCCGCGGGCTTCCCGGAGCGCCGAAAGCTTCCACGCGCCTTCGTGGCGCACCCAAGTGGCGGAAAATCGGCCGCGAAGCGGGGCGGCGTTGCCCGGCGGCGTCACCTCCACCATGGCATCTTCGATGGCCACGTCGGGTGTGATGAAACGCAGGTTCGTGTCCTTGATCGTGATCACGGGCTTGCCGCCCTGCTTGGCGTCGGCCGCCGGCGGCTCGAGGAGCGCGACGGTGTCGCGGCCCTTCATCATGGTCCCCAGGTCGTCGACGATGTCGCCGTCGGGCGTCCAGAGCGCCGCGAGAGCCTTGCCATCGCCCCGCTCCACCGCCGTCTTGTAGGCGTTGGCGGCGTCACGGATCGCCTGCGTGTCCTTCGCCATGTCGGCCGTGGCCTGTGCCCAGCCGACCGTCGCCGTGGGCAGCAGCATCGCCGCGAACAGCAGGCAGGTCCTCGTGCCATTCAGGGCGAAGACATTGCTCTGGCGGCAGAAAAAGCGAGCGGTCAACGACATGAAACACCTGGCACGGGGATGATGAGGCGACGGCAGCCATCGACATGGCCGCTGGTCCGAACGGGCGATTTTACCACGGATCCGACGCCGCGGGAAAGCAGATGGGCGGTGGGTCTGGTAGGGTTTTCGGCATGGCCGCCCATGTTCCCCTGCTCGCCGACCTCGTCCGTCGTCCCAGCGTCAATCCGATGGGACGGGATGTTTCCGGGCCCGAGTATCTGGAGGGGCGGATCGCCGACTACCTCGTGCAGCGGTTCACGTCCGCCGGCCTGCCGTGGGCCCGACAGCCCGTGTCGCCGGGCCGCGACAACGTGTTTGCGAGGCTCGAGGCGACCGTCCCACGGGCCCCCGTGATTCTCTGGGATGCCCACCAAGACACGGTGCCCGTGGAGAACATGACCATCGATCCGTTCGCCCCGACCGTGCGGGAAGGCCGGATGTATGGCCGCGGTGCCTGCGACGTGAAGGGGGGCATGGCGGCGATGATCGCGGCGCTGGAGCGGCTCATCGAGTCCGGCGGTCCCCGGCGGGCCACCGTGCTGTTTTCGGCGACGGTCAACGAGGAGTTTGGCTTCACGGGTGCCAAGGCGCTCGCCCGGCTCTGGGAGCCGGCGGCGGAGGCTGCCCCGTCGTCCGATGCCGCCGCCCGCAGGATCGCCGGCCGCCGTCCGACGCTCGCCATCGTGGCCGAGCCCACCGCACTCGATCTCGTGATGCAGCACAAGGGCGCGATCCGCTGGCGGGTCCGCGTGCATGGCCGCGCCTGCCACAGTGCTTTTCCGGAGCAGGGCGTGAACGCGATCTACCCCGCGGGTCGGGCGATCCTCGCGATCGAGTCGCTGGCGGACGAACTGCTCGCCCGGCATGCCGGCCATCCCTGCGGCCCTCCGACCCTGAACCTGGGCACGATCCGGGGCGGGGCGGGGGTGAATCTCGTGCCCGACCTGACCATCCTCGAGATCGAACGGCGGGTGCTGCCCGGCGAGTCGCCCTACGAGGCCCGTGCCGAAGTCATCGCGCGGATCGCCGCGGCCTGCCCGCAGGCCCGCGTCGAGCACGACGAACCCTTCCTCGAGAGCGCCGGCCTCGCCGACGCGTCCGGTGATCCGAAAGCCGCCGACTGGATCGAGCGGCTCGTCGCGGAGACGCGCCGCCGGGGGGGCGATGCGGCCCGCACCGCCGCCCGGTATGGCACCAATGCCAGCGTGTTCACGGCCGCCGGCGTGCCGAGCGTGGTCTTCGGTCCCGGCTCGATCGCGCAGGCCCACACGGCCGACGAGTGGATCGATCTTGCCGAGGTGGGCGCTGCCGCGGAGATCCTCGCGGCGGTCGTGGCGGCGTGAAGGCGCGGGCCACTTCGGCTGCTACAACATCGCCACCACCACCCCCGCAGGAGCGCGAGCATGGCAGGAAAGATCAAGGGCAAGATCCGGGTCGAGGGCCCGGTCGTCGATCTCGACGGGGACGAGATGACGCGGATCATCTGGCAGTTCATCAAGGACAAGCTGATCCTGCCCTACCTCGACCTCGAGATCCGGTATTACGACCTCTCGATCGAGAACCGCGACGCCACCGCCGACCAGGTGACGGTCGACGCCGCGAATGCCATCAAGGAGTGCGGCGTGGGCGTGAAGTGCGCCACCATCACCCCGGACGAGGCCCGGGTGAAGGAGTTCAACCTCAAGAGCATGTGGAAGAGCCCCAACGGCACGATCCGCAACATTCTCGGCGGGGTGATCTTCCGCGAGCCGATCATCATCAAGAACATCCCGCGGCTCGTGCCCGGCTGGACCAAGCCGATCGTGGTGGGCCGCCATGCCTTCGGCGACCAGTATCGCGCCACCGACCTGAAGATCCCGGGCAAGGGCACGCTCACGCTCACCTTCACCCCGGCCGATGGCTCGAAGCCGATGGAGATGAAGGTCTTCGAGTTTCCGTCGCCCGGCGTCGCCATGGCGATGTACAACCTCGACGACTCGATCCGTGACTTCGCGCGGGCGAGCTTCCGCTACGGCCTGGCACGGACCTACCCGGTCTATCTCTCCACGAAGAACACGATCCTCAAGGCCTACGACGGCCGGTTCAAGGACATCTTCCAGGAGATCTTCGACGCTGAGTTCCAGGCGGAGTTCGCCGTCAAGGGCATCACCTACGAGCATCGGCTGATCGACGACATGGTGGCCAGCGCGCT
>Ga0075471_10002191_pt1 | contig 12874 bp, 11 predicted proteins | sample DEB19_08_DNA_2_FD_74787 | JGI IMG/M metagenome (GOLD analysis project Ga0075471, IMG submission 74787) | Aqueous microbial communities from the Delaware River and Bay under freshwater to marine salinity gradient to study organic matter... | ecosystem: Environmental > Aquatic > Marine > Coastal ... | reverse complement strand
GCCACGGGGGCCTCTTCATCCCTCGATCGAACGAGAGGTGGTTCCGTCTCCGAAGCGGGGGGCTAGTGAAGCGGCGGTTGGACGGGTGCTCGGCGGCAATGCGGCTTGGTGAAGAGGCCGTGGACGACACCGATCGCCCGCTCGGCGAATCCGCCTTCGCAGTACGCGAGGTAGAACTCCCACATTCGGATGAAGCGATCGTCGAAACCGAGAGCGCGGACCTCGGGAAGGCGCGCGAAGAAGCGCTCGCGCCACAAGCGCAGCGTCGTGGCGTAGTGAGGGGTGAAATCTTCGTGGTGGAACAGTCGGAGGTCGGTGGCGCGCGCCACGGACTCCATCATCGCTCTCATGGACGGAATACAGGACCCCGGGAAGATGTACCGCTGAATGAAATCGACGTTCTTGACGGCATTGTCGTAGTGCCGCTCCTCGATCGTGATCGCCTGAATCAGCATTTGACCGTCGGGCTTCAGAAGGTCGGAGCACGTCTTGAAATACGTGTCGAACCACGCCGCGCCGACCGCCTCGATCATCTCGACGCTGACCAACTTGTCGTAGCGGCCTTCGAGATGCCGATAGTCCTTTTCGACGACCGTGATGCGGTCGCCGAGCCCGGCTTCCGCAATCGCCTTCCGCGCCCAAGCGGCTTGGGACGGCGAAATCGTCGTGGTGGTCACCCGGCATCCGAACCGCGAAGCGGCATGAATCGCGAGGCCACCCCAGCCGGTGCCGATCTCGACCAGATGGTCGCTCGGACGTAGGTCGAGCTTCCTGCAGATGCGATCGAACTTCGCTTCCTGCGCGTCATCCAACGACATGTCGGGACGATCGAAGATGGCCGAGGAGTACGCCATCGAACGATCCAGCCACAACTTGTAGAAATCGTTGCCGAGGTCGTAATGGGCGACGATGTTGTCGCGGCTGCCCTGAACCGTGTTGTCGCGGAACTTGTGCCACAAACGATTGAGGGGCGCGAGTACGCGCGCGAGACCACCTTCCAGCTTCTCCAAAGCGTCCCGATTGAGCGCCATCACGCGGATGACGTCGACGAGACTCGGAGATTGGAAGTACCCCAACATCCACGCTTCCCCCGCTCCGATACTGCCGCCGAAGGCGATCGACGTCCAAAACGCCGGATGGGTCACGTCGATCCGAGCGGTCGGATGTTGCCCGGGTGACGCTTCTCCGAATGTGAAGACGTCGTCCTGATCACGAATCACCAGACGTCCGAGTTGGAGCGTCCGCAGCCGCGCCAGCGTGGCGGCACGGACCTGCCGCTGAAACATCGTGGGCAGTTCGATCCGCCGGGTCGGCGCGAACGCGTCGATCTTGGTGGTGGTCGTCATGTCGAGGAGCTTCCGGCGCCGGACGTCGCGGGATGCGCGAAGAAGGGCACGCCTTTGAGTTTGAGAACGAGTGCCTGCCAGTAGATGGCGACGAGCACTTTGACGGAGGTCACGGGAGATCGGATCAGGGATCGGGCGAGCGCGGAGCCGGAGATGGGCTCGGTACGGACCGCGAGATCGGCGTCGAACACCTTCTCGTGGCCGGACCAATCCTCCATGTGAATCGCGATGCGCTCGGAAGGGGGTCCCACCGTCCAGTCGTAAACGAGGTCCATGGGAAAAAAGGGCGATACGTGGAACTTCTTGCCGAAGCGAAAGCGCCGCGACGCCCCGACCTTCTCACCCGCGTCCCACGCGAACGCGTACGCGAAGCGCTCGTTCCACGGCGTGTTGGTGATCTCGGCGAGAAATGCGACCGGGGTTTCGCCCGACGGATCCATCGCCCAATAGAACGTCACCGGATTGAACGCGTGTCCGAGCCGCCTCAGCGTAGTCAGCATGAGAACGGGGCCGGGGCACTCGACGCCCGTCTCCGTCCGTATGCGATCGAGCACCGCCTGCTTCAGCGGACGATCGACGGGGCCGAGATAGTCGTCACGCCGCCACCGGACCCACGCGGGACGCCGCGTCGACCACAGCCAGCGACCGTCGAACACGGTGTCGATCTCGTCGAGATCGAGCAGCGTCATATCGACGGCGTAGCCGAAACGGTGCGCCCGCGGCGCATACCGGACGTGTGCCATCCGACCCGTGCAGACGGCGCTCCTCATGGGGCGAGTCCCAAGCCGAAGTCGCGCGTCACTTGCAACGCGCTCCAGAGGCCGTCTTCGTGAAAACCCCACCGCATCCACGCGCCGCAGAACCACGTACGCCGCACACCCTGAATCGTGTGATGGCGTTCCTGCGCGTCGACGCCGCGCATGCTGAACACCGGATGATGATAGGTCACCCGCCGGACGATCTTCGACGGATCGACCGCCTCGGTGCGGTTCAACGTCACGCACCAATCGTCGGCCGCCTCCAATCCTTGGAGTCGGTTCATCCAGTACGTCACGGCCACGCGCGACGACGGCTTCTCCGTGATGTGGTAATTCCACGCCGCGCGCGCCAACGGCCGACGCGGCAGAAGCCGTCGATCGGTATGGAGCACCGCCTCGTTTTCCTGATAAGGGATGGCCGAAAGGATCTCGCGTTCTTCAGCCGACGGATCCGTCAACAGACCGAGAGCGGTGTCGGTATGGGTCGCGACGACGACACCGTCGAAGCGTTCCGATCCGTTCGCCGTTCGGACGTCGACTCCGTCCGTATGCCGCACGATTCCGACGACCGGCGATGCGAGGCGCACGCGTCCCTCGAGGGGCGCCATCAACTTGCGCGCGTAGGCGCGCGACCCGCCGACGACCGTCTTCCACATCGGTCGGTCGTCGACCGAAAGCATGCCGTGGTTGTGGAAGAACCGGACCATGAAGCGGGCGGGGAACTTCATGATGCCGGCGGGCTCCGCCGACCAAATCGCCGCGCTCATCGGAACGAGATAACGGTCGACGAACCAGGAGCCGTAGCCCCGCGACGACAAATACTCGCCGAGGGTCGGTCCGGGCGCCGGGAGTTCGAGGACTTCGGGAGCCTCGCGATTGAATCGGAGAATGTCGCGCACCATGCCCCAGAACTTGGGCCGTAAGAGATTCGTCCTTTGAGCGACGAGCGTGTTCAGCGACGTGCCGTTGTATTCGAAGTCCGTCGCATCGCATCGCACCGAAAAACTCATGCTGCTGTCGCGCGTCGCGACACCGAGCAAGCCGAACAACGCCATCAGATTCGGGTAGGTCCGATCGTTGCACACGATGAATCCGGTATCGACCGCGAGAGGCCCCCGCGGATCGACGACGTCGTGCGTATGGACGTGCCCGCCGTAGCGGGACTCCGCTTCGTAAACGACGACATCGTGTCGACGCGCGAGCATCCAGGCCGCGGCCATTCCGGCAACGCCCGTTCCGATCACGGCGATGCGTGACCCGCTCTCCGTCGGCGCTCGCGCGGTCACGGAGCGTCGACCCCTCGGCGAAGTCCGCCTTCTTCGAGAACCGCCGTAGGCACCGGCGTCAGATCGCGCACGACCCCCACCTTCGACAACGCGTAGAGGACGTACCACGACACGTCGATTTCCCACCACGCGAATCCTTGACGCGTGGAGGCTTGGTGGCGGTGATGATTGTTGTGCCAACCTTCACCGAGCGTGAGCAACGCAAGCCAAAGATTGTTGCGACTGGTGTCTTCGGTGGCGTAGCGACGCGTCCCCCACACGTGCGCCAACGAGTTGATCGTAAAAGTCGCGTGGAACAACACGACCGTCGAGACGATGGTCCAAACGAGCAACTGCGGTCCGTTGGTGTGCAGCGCGGGATGCGCCGCTTCGAGCCAAGCGCCGACGGCGTAGGAACCCGCGAACATGAGCATCGGGACCAACGCGTCGAAGCGGTCGAGGAACACCAATTCGGGGAACTTTGCAAGATCGGGGACACGCGCGACCTGCGTTTTGAAGTTCTTGCGCGTCAGGATCCAACCCACGTGGGACCACCAGAATCCGTCCTTCGTGGGCGAATGGGTGTCGTGTTCGGTGTCGGACCAACGGTGGTGATGGCGATGATGCGCCGCCCACCACAGCGGCCCCCGCTGCGCGGACGCGTTGCCGAGAACGGCGAACACGAACTGCCAACCGCGCCCGAGTTTGAAACTCCGATGCGAGAAGTAGCGATGGTAGATCGCCGTGATCGCGAACATCCGCACGAAGTAGAGAACCGTCGCCCACACGAGGGCGAACGTACCGAATCCCACCGCGATGACCGCGAAACACGCGAGGTGAAGGGCGAGGAACGGGACGACGCGCATCCAATCGATGCGGCGATCGTCGACGTCACCCATCCGCTCCGCGGCGGCCCATGCGTCGAACCAGGCCAAGAGCGCCGAAGGGCGTGAGTCGGTAGGAGGAGTCGTGGCGGTCATCGTTCAGGCTCGCGGACGCGCACGAAAGCGGTAATGAGACACGAGCCACTCTTGTCCGTTGCGGTAGTTCCACAGTTCGGCGCACGCCATGAAGAAGACGCGCCATCGCTCCAGCCACACCGCGGCATCCTTGCCGTAGGTTCCGCGGAAGATCTCCAAGATCTCGTTGCGATGGCGGTCGGCGTTGACGAGCCAAGCCTCCGCCGTTTTTCCGTAGTGCGTCCCGTCGACCTTCCAGTGATCCTCGACGACGAGATCGTCTTGGAAATGAAGGAACAGGTCGTCGGACGGGATGTTGCCGCCCGTGAAGAAGTAGCGACCCATCCAATCGTCGTCGCGGTCCGTCCCGAAGGGATACGCGAACGTCTTGTGCGTGAAGATGTGGACGAACATCTTGCCGCCCGGCTTCATCCACGACGCGATGCGCGCGAACAGAGAACCGTAGTTCTTCATGTGTTCGAGCATCTCGACGGAAACGATTCGGTCGAACGTGCGATCGGGGGCGAAGACGTTCGCATCGCACGTCACGATCTCGAGATTCTTGAGCCCGAGGCGATCACGCTTCGCTTCGATGAACGCGCGCTGAGGGCGCGAGTTGGACACGCCGAGGATGCGTGCCTTCGGGAACTTCTCCGCCAACCAAAAGGACATCGACCCCCACCCGCAGCCGAGATCGAGGATGTCCATGCCGTCTTCGATCTCCGCGCGGGCGACCGAGAGGGCGAGCATCGCTTCTTCCGCTTCCGCGAGCGACTCGCGGCCCGTCGGGTAGTAGCAACCCGAGTATTTGAGCCTCGGCCCGAGAGCGCGCTCGAAGAACCCCGGCGGGACCTCGTAGTGCTGATCGTTCGCGGCTTTGGTTTCGACCGCGATCGGGCTCGACCGCAGCGTGGCGACGAACGCACGCAGCGCGTCCTGTTGCGCCTCGAGCGATCCGCGATCTTCCTCCCGGAGACGTCGGGCGAGGAGTCGGCGAATGCCGGCGCGGATCACCACGTCGGGGATGCGGCCGGAGTCGAGCAGGGGCTCCCACCAGGTCATGCGGGTTTCCTCCGCGGGAACCACGGCACGAAGGCGTTGACCTCCCGTTGGTAGTCCGCGTAATCCGGGCGGGACTTGAGGGCTTGGGCTTCGGTCGGGGGAATCCCGGTCACCTTCAGGATGAAGAACAGCATGAGCCCCGCCGGGACCCAGCCGAGCCAACCCATGGGGGTGGCGGTCGCCACGAGCGCGTAGGCGATCCACGTCAGCCATTCGAAGAAGTAGTTCGGGTGACGGGACCACGCCCACAACCCGACACGGCAGGTCACGCCCCGGTTCTTCGGGTCACGCTTCCATGCCGCCAACTGGGCATCGGCCACCGCTTCGCCGACCATCGCGATGAGCCAGAGACTCAATCCGGCGATCTCGGTCGCGCGGATCTCCGGGGATGGGTCGCGAGCCGCGAGGAAAAAGGGCAGCGCGAGCACGGCGTCCAAGAGGCCCTGAGCCTGATAGAAGACGAAGAACCACGTAGGCGCCGAGGCACCCTTTTCGGCCCGGATCGTGGCGTATCGACCGTCTTCCTCGGCGTGACCGAGACGTTGGAGAGCCAAGTACCCCGCCAAGCGCCACGACGAAACGGCGGCGATGACCGCGATGAGAACGCGGCGGTGCGGGGCGCCGTCACCCTGAACGGCCGCGAGAACGGCGAGAACCCCGAGATTGGCGGCCCAAGCGACATCGACGGCCGTGGCGTTCCGGGTGGAGAGTTGCCGCAGCCAAAGCACCAACATGACGCCGGCGGCGACGGCCCATCCCAAGAGGAATGCGGGCAACAACGGGTCCGCTTCCATGGCCGTCCTTGGGCGACTTCGAAGCCCCCCCACGGGGGGCCGACCGCCGGGTGCGCTCGCCGACGGTCAAAAGTTGCGCCACGGCGTTCTTTATATCAAAAATCGAAAGATCGTGCGAGACGCTCACGAATCAAGAACGTGTTGAACTTTTAGGCGGCGGGGCCGCGAGCGAACGTCGAACCGAAGCGCCCGCGGTACCACCACGCGATCCCGGTGGCGAGGAAGAGAAGTCCCGCCCCCGTCACGAACGGCCACGCGGGACCGAGAAGTTTGAACACCGCGCCGGTCAACGGGGGTCCCACCACCCGCGCCAAACTCGCGGTGCTTTGATAGAGACCGAGATAGGCTCCCTGCTGATCTTCGGGAGCCGCCCGGGAAACGAGTCCGTTGAGAGCGGGGTTGTTGAGCCCGAAGCCGAGCGGCATCAGCCCGCAGCCGATCAGGACCCACATCCAACCCTCCTCGGTTCCAGGCATGAATCTCCCGGCCCATGCGACAATTGCGAATGAAACCGCAAGGAAGAACGGGCCCGCCACCGAGAGGCCGACTTCGCCGTAGCGCTTCACGAGTCGCCGGATCAAACCACCCTGGATGATCGCCGACACGACCCCGATGAAGAACAGGTAGCGCCCGGTGTACTTCGCGGAGTCGATGACCTGCGCCACCGTCGCACGGTCGATCGAATGTTCAAGCCCGAACTTCGTCGGGAAGGCCGCCAAACCAAAGCGGGTGAACATGGCTTCGAAGCCCGCCCAAGCGACGACCGAGAGGAAAATCAGGACATAGACCACGCCGAGACGGGGCTCCGCGAGGACATGCCGCACCTGCGTTCCTTGGGGGATCGCTCGCGTGCTGGGGCTATGCCGATCGGGTTCGGGAAGTTTGAACCACGCGAACGTGGCCGACGCCAAGGAGAACAGCGCCGCCGCCGCGCCCGGTACCCAAGTCCCGATGACGGAAAGTTCGCCCCCGACGAGCGGGCCGACGGTGAACCCGAGACCGAAGGCGGCGCCGATGAGCCCCATCCCCTTGGCCCGATTTTCCTGCGTCGTGACGTCGGCGATGTACGCCTGCGCCGTCGAAATGTTGGCTCCGAAGAACCCAGCGAGGAATCGCGACGCGAAAATGAGCGCCATCACGAAGCCGGTCGACCCTCCCGTGGCCCCTTCGGGAGGAAGCATGGCGTTGGCGACCGCGAAGAGGGCGTAACTCGCCGCGGTTCCGAAGAGGCCACCGATCAAGATCGGGCGACGACCGATGCGATCCGACCACCGCCCCCACATCGGGGCGAAGAGGAACTGCATCAAACTGAACGCCGAGAACAAGAGCCCCAGTTCGACCTCGGACGCCCCGTAGGCCTTCGTGTACACGGGCAGAAGGGGGATCACGATTCCGAAGCCGAGGAGATCGATGAAGACCGTGAGGAAAATCGCGATCAACGGCGATTTCCCGCCGCCTTTCGGGGCGACGGGGGCTGCGGCGGAGGCGTTCATGGGGTCAATCTATCAGGAGGACCAAACGACACGGACGCGCATCGGCCGATCCGAAGCCGAATCACGACCTCACGGGCCGAGAAGCCCACCGAACCCACCACGTCCGGAAATCGGACGATGCACGACGACGCGACGACCTTCCGCCTGTCCGGCGTGATGATCGGCGCGGCCCCGTCGTACGCGCCCCCGTGTCGTCCGAAGACGGGGATGTCGCTTGCGGAAGTAGGCATGCAACGCCGGGTCCCCGCGCCAGACGAGCGCGGCGTCGCCCGCGGCGGATTCAGCGGCGGAACGACCCAACGTTTCATGGACGCCGGAAAGGACTCCCGCCATGAACGCCGCGCGTTTTCCACCACCCTGTCGACGCACGTGGTCGTCGGCCAAGCGCTCCGCCGTCCGTCTGAGGAATACGTACATCCATTCGGCGAATTCGAGATCGGCCGCCGTCCCGCAGACCTCGAGGATGCGACCGCGTTCGGAGCGTGCGGTGTCGTACGAGGTGACGAAGACGACTTCGACGAAGGCGTGCGCTTCGAGGATATGGGCCAACCAACGGTCGACCTCGGTGACGCGCCCGAGCACGGGACCGAGTTGCTTCCAGCCGTAGTCCGCGGAGTCGGAAGTTCCGACGTCGAGCCGATGTTTGAGTCGCAACTTCCGCGCCATCGATGCCGCGGCGGCCGCCTCGTGAGGATTGGGGCTTCCGGCGAGGGCCAACAGTTTCTCGATGCGGCGACGGACCGACGCCGATTCATCGTCGACGGCGACTTCGGGCATTCCGGCGGCACGAGCGTCGATCCCTCGTTCTTCGCAGACCCGACGAAACGTCGCACCGTGCGCGGACTCGTCGACGATGTGCAAGGCTTCGTCGACGTATTGGTGCGCGGTCTCATGCTTCAACACTTCAACCACTCGTCCCCATGGTGACGACGCGACGAACGTCCGCGAGAGCGTCAGACGACGCTGCCCGGTGATCCAGGCACCAAGAAGCGTCATGCCGTCCGACCAGTCGATCATGGGAGAGCGCAAGGCGCCCTCGAACAGCGTGTGATTGATGGCCACCCACTCGGCCTTGAGGGCGAGAAGTGTGGCACGCTCCCACGTTGGATCGGTGGTGTCGGGCATCATGCGTCGGAGGCGGCGCGACGGACCGCGTCGAGGAACGCGGCGGCGCTTACGCGCAGAGAGGACGCTTCCGCGTACGCGAGCGTCCCCTCCCCTTCCAAAAAGCGATAGGGATCACCCGGCAACAGGCGAGCGAAGGCCGCGAGGTGCCGGGCCCGCGTGGGGACGTCGACGTACTTGCTCCAGTGCATCCAAGAGAAGTCGACGGGAAGGAGACGCGGCGGCCGGACGCCGAGATCCACGCACCAATGATCGGGATCGACACGACGTTCCACGAATCCCCACGCATGCAGGGCGACCAGCGCGCGCACCACGTCGGACACTCCGAGCATCGATCCGGCTTCCGTCAGCGCACACCAATCCCGCGACCAACGGGTCGCCAACACACACGCTTCGGGCCTTTCCACCAGGCACAAGACGCTCGGTGCTCCGAGTTCCGCGCGATCCGCACGACGGTGCTGAACGAACGCGGAGCGACCCGGAGACCTCCATCCGAATCCGTCGCACCAACGTCTCCAACGGAGTCGAGCGCCTCCCGACGGGTGCACCTTCCATCGGATGTACGACCCGCCGACCGCTTCGACGCCTGTAGCCCCCTCGCGCAACACGGACCCGCGCTGCAACACGTCGTGCAAGACCGCAACCGTCTGCGGCGCAAGAGGATCGTCGGGAGAGATCAAAGCGGGTGTCGAACCGAAAGGCGTCACGGGTCCCATGATAACGATGACGGGGTACCATGACGGCATGATGCGCGGTTGGATCATCGCCCTTTTCGTCGCCTCGTTGGCTTGCGGTCAGACGTCGCGTGACAACGCGATGTGCGTCTTCCCGTGGCTCGAGGGCAACGTCGATCCATCGACGCCGAATCTGATCGCGACCTGTCAGTCGATGGGGATCGACACGATCTACCTGCACCTCTATCGAACCACCGGAGCGGGAACCGGCATTCTCTACATGGCGGACGAATCCGGGACGTGGAATGCCGCCAACGGTTCGATCACGAACTACTGCACGCTGTCGAGCTTCATCGCGCAGGCCCACGCGGCGCGGATTCACGTGGTGGGTGTGATCGGTTGTTTTCTCGACCCGACGCCTCTCCCCGGCAACGCCGCCCACGAACAACTGCTCCGCAACGTCGTCGACTATCTTCTGCACACATTCGATACGTCGGGCAACCCGCGCTACGCCCTCGACGGAATCGCCCTCGACCGCGTGCGCTACTACGGCGGTGCTCCCTCGGCGACGCCCGTCACCAACTTCGTCGCATCGATGAAGGCCCTTTGCGGCCCCATCCCGCTCCACGCCTTCCTCATCGCGTCGCCGTTCTACATCGACGGATCTACCTACAACGGGTCGTTTCTCTCCTACACGTCGTCGCGCAATCTCCTGATTCAGGACTACGGGCAAGACTGGGAAGCCCTCGCGCCGTGGCTCGACGTGTATGCGCCCATGGCGTACGTCGCCGACGGCGGGGTGTACGGAACGAACTACGCCTTGATGCAGTCCTACTGCCAAAAAGTCGCTCAGTTCACCGACCAAGCGTGCGCGAACGCGGGTGTCGTCCGCATCAACCGTCCGACCCTTCGTGCCTACACCGATACATCGGGAACCACGACCGTCGCCTCGCTCGACGCCTGCATGCTCGGGGCGTTGGCGGGAGGCGCCGACGGATTCGCCATCTATCGTTGGTACCTCACCAACAACAACGCGTCGTGGATGAACGCCATCGCGGCCCGTTGCTCTCCGGGCCCGGATCGTCCGATCGCCGCGGTGACGTCTTCCGCCGCATCCTTGACCCTGAACCTCAATGCATCGACGGTCTTCGACGGACAGGACCCCACCACGGCGTTGACCGTCCGCTTCGACTACCCGGCGGACGGCGCCTACGAGACAGCGTGGTCGACGACGAAAACCGCTCCGTTCCTCGCCTCGGGGCCCGGCCAACACATCGTCGCCGTCGAAGTCAAAGACTCGCATGGCCTGACGAACGTCCGACTCCGTCGCGCGTCGACATCCGGCAACTCGCTGTTGATCGCTCCGGCGACGATGTCGGTGGCTGCGGGAGGGACGACCAATCTCACGGTGAGCACGGGGGTCGCGGGAGCCTCGCTCTCCTACCTCATCGCCGCCTCGGCATCGGGCACGTCTCCGACGCTGCCCATCGGCAACGGCGTCTTCGTGCCCCTCGTTCCGGACCCCTTTACGGATCTTCTGTTCACGTTGATCAATACGCCCGTGGCTCCCGGATTCGCGGGTGTCGTTCCCGGTCTCGGCGTCGGACTCGGCCAACTGGTCATTCCCGCGGGAGCGGCTCCGCCGTCCCTCGCGGGCGTTCAACTACGTTTCGCCGCCGTCGGCTTCGATCCCGTCACGACGCTGCCGCGCTTCGCGACCAATCCGGTGACGCTAACGCTTCTGCCCTAGCGCCGCGCGGTCGCCGAAAGAAACTCGTCTTCGATGATCGTGACGGCGCTGAGGCGCCCGCGTTCGATCTTCGGAGCGAGCGTCGCCAAGACGAACCCGGCGATGTTCTCCGTCGTCGGCATCACGTCGTGGAAGTACGGCACTTCGACGTTCAGATTGTGATGGTCGAAAAGATCGATGATCTCGCGCTCCACCAACGCGTCGAGAGGCCCGAGGTCGGCGACCATTCCGGTCAGGGGATCCGGAGTGCCCTCGACGACGATGGTCATGCGGTAATTATGACCATGTCCATGAGGCAGGGCGCATCGACCGAAAACCGCGGTGTTCTTTTCCGGCGTCCATTCCGGACGCCAGTATCGATGGCTCGCGCAGAAGCGATAAGTTCGGGAGAGTTCGGTCACGCGTCGAGTGTAACGCGCTACGGTTCGATTCCGATCCCCGCACCGCGCTTCACGCCGCCACCCGTCGCGGGGAGCGCCTTGTCGTCGTCCTTCGCGCCCTTCGGTCGGAACACGAGGGTGAACCGTTCCGCCCGACTCCCCTTCGGGAGAGCGAAACGGTCGAACATCAGCGACATGTATTCGCTCCCCGATGCTTGCGACGGCAGCCCGAGCGGGTCCGCGCGCACGGCACAGGAAGCCAGCCATCGCCCATCGCGATCTTCGGCACGCAATACCGCCTCCGTCGGAGCGATCGGCCCGATGGCCACCGCCTTCCAAAGGACATCCGACTTCATCCAAACGTGAACCACGGGCGTCCCTTCGGGTGTCGCATCGAAATTCGCACCGACGACGTGGAATGCGTAGCCGAATTTCGCATCCAATGCGACGGACGGCGTGCGCGCCGACGGCCACTCCGCGACGTAGCGCCCGAGATCCCATGGGCGACGAATCTCCACCAGCGACAACACCGAACCCTTCGTCACGTGATCGGTGCGCAGGAACTCTCCACGGATACCGCCCGCCTGCAACAACTCTCGCGTCGCATCGGGTGTGAGATCGCCGCGGTGATCGACGATCAGATAATCGAGCGTCCGAATCGACGCCATCAAATCCGGGATCGACGTGATGGCGTAGAGCTTCTCCGTACGCACCCACTCGGGGCTCCAGCCCTTCCGGACCGCTTCATAAAGAAAGGTCGGATGGTTGAGGTAGGGGTGTTCGTAAGCGACCCACTTCGGATCGATCACCGACGACATCTTCGGACGATCGTGACGCGTCCGGCTGCGGACCAACGTCGCCCAATCTTCGTTCGGCCAATACTCGCCTTCGGGAGCATCGTTCGCGTCCGCCGCCACCGCGAACCATCCGTTCATGTAGTCGATGCGGGGGATCAATTCGATCCGTACATGATTGCGTCGGAGATCCACCGCGCGCCATTCCGCGCTCGGCCATGTCCATGCATCGTTGACGAGATCCACGCGATGGGAGCGAAGCCCGAGACCGAGCATCCACGCCGAAGCCGCTACGACCGTCGCCTTGCGACCGACGGTCCCGCTCTCGGGGTCGGTGGCCCATGCGACCAACAAGACCGCGGCGGCGGGCAGATACGCCTGAACGTAGAACGCTTCACCCGCAACCTGACCGTAGGTCGTGACGAGCACCCCAACGATCAGGTTGACGACGAGGAGCACGCCCGCGTGACGCTT
>Ga0075471_10002190_pt1 | contig 12877 bp, 8 predicted proteins | sample DEB19_08_DNA_2_FD_74787 | JGI IMG/M metagenome (GOLD analysis project Ga0075471, IMG submission 74787) | Aqueous microbial communities from the Delaware River and Bay under freshwater to marine salinity gradient to study organic matter... | ecosystem: Environmental > Aquatic > Marine > Coastal ... | reverse complement strand
GAATGGCGAGACGACGCGGGCAACTGGTTCCGCTCGTACGGTAACGAGAACTGGGAGTTCGACGAGGGGGGGTTCATGCGTCGACGGATCGCGAGCATCAACGACCTGCCGATCGCCGAGGCGGACCGAAAGTTCCGTTGGCCGCTCGGGCGTCGCCCCGACACTCACCCGGGCCTCTCCGATCTCGGCCTCTAGTCGGCGCGCGAGGACGGAGCGGCTTTCCGTGAGGTCGCCGCGCCTGTTTCTCGTCGACGTGTTCGCCCAGTCTGCCTTGACCGGGAACCCGCTTGCCGTAGTGGTTTCCGATGCCCCGATCGCCGAGCCACTGATGCAGTCACTTGCCGCGGAGATCAATTTTTCGGAAACGACCTTTGTGCAGCGCCGGCCGTCGGCCGGCGCGGCGTATCGAGTACGCATGTTCACGCCTGCCCGCGAGGTCGACTTTGCCGGACATCCGATTTTAGGCACAGCCTGGGTGCTGCGCCGGCACGTCGCGAAGCCTCGCGGTGGGAGTTCGATGCGCTTGGCACTCAACGGGGGCGTCGTACCGGTGTCTTTCGAGGGCCGCGGGAAAGCGCTCACCACATGGTTCACCGCGCCGCCGATTCGCCTGGGCGCGCGTTTCCCCCCCGCGACGGTGGCCCGGGCCCTCGGGGTGCTGGCAAGCGATATCGATCGGCGATTTCCCGTGCAAGTGGCGGGGGCGGGAACCCGTGCCCTGCTGGTCCCACTCCGGTCTCTCGAGGCGCTGCGGCGCGCGCGGCTCGATCTCAACAGGCTTGCACCCCTGATCGCGGCAGGCGCCCCCTCGCTGGCCTATCTGTTTTGTGCTGACGCGCGCTGTGCCGGAAACCACCTTACGGCCCGATTCTTCTTTGAGGCAAATGGGGTGCGGGAGGACCCGGCGACCGGCAATGGCGCCGCGTTCCTCGGTGCCTACCTCATGAAACATCGGCTCTTGGGGTCAGGGCCGCTCGACTTGCGCATCGAGCAGGGCGCCGACGTCGGCCGGCCCTCGCTCGTGCGGCTGCGCGCGGGCCGCGAGGCTGGGCGCCTGACGGTATCGGTGGGTGGCGCAGTCCTGTCCGTTGCCCAAGGACGTCTTTCCTTGGGCTGCTGAAGGGGCTTGCCGCCTGCGATGGAGCCCCCTTGCAGGCGCGCGCCCGAAGGCGCAGATTTCCTCCCGCAGGCCCCATAAAAAATGTCAGGAGGAGTCCCATGACGCTGCGCCTTACCCGCCGTGAGTTCGTGCTGGGCTCGGCTGCCCTTGCCGCCCAGGCTGCCATCCCCCCGTTTGCTTTCGCCCAATCCGCGCCGCTGAACCCTGCCCCCACCGTCGACACGCTCGTCATGAAGGTGCTCACGGACAGCAGTTACGACACCCCTCGCGTTGGCGCGTCCAAGTGGGTGAAGGTCAAGCGTGTGGGGTTGGGCGCCCCCGGCAATTTCCGCAAGACGCTTCACAACGAGTGGGGCCTGGCGCTCGCGCTCGAGTCGAGGCGGGGCGCCGAGTCGCGCAACATCCTGCTCGACTTCGGCTGGACGCCCACGGCGCTCATGAACAACATGGAGATCATGGGCGTCGATCCTTCGAAGGCCCAGGCACTCATCGCCAGCCACGGGCACTTTGACCATTACGGCGGGTTGATTGGCTTCCTCGAAAAGCACCGCTCGAGCCTGCCGCCGGACATCGTTCTCTATATCGGCGGCGAGGACCTCTTCTGCCGCCGTAAGGCTTCGGGCGCGCCCGGCGGCCACCTGACGGACGCGGGCTGGCTCGACCGCCGCGACCTCGATCGCCTGAAGATCAAGGTCGTCACCTGCGAGAAGCCCACGCCGGTGCTCGGCCACGCATTCACCACCGGGCACATCGCGCGCCGCGGCTTCGAGACGGTGATTCCGTCGCAGCTGGTCGAGTACTACCCGAGCGATGGCATTGGCTGCAGCATTCCCGATGCCAATGCCAAGGCGGGCGGCAAGCCGGTGAAGGACGACCACATCCACGAGCACGGCACCTGCTACAACATCAAGGACCGGGGCCTCGTGGTGATCTCCTCGTGCGGCCACTCGGGAATCATCAACACCACCTACCAGGCGATGGAAGCTTCGGGGGTCAAGAAGGTGCACGCCATGGTGGGCGGCTTCCATCTCTTTCCGGCCGACGAGGCCTACGTGAAGAAGACGGTGGAGGCCATGAAGCAGTTGAACCCCGACGTCATCATCCCGATGCACTGCTCCGGGCCGACGCTCCTCGCGCTACTGCGCACCGAGATGGCCGACCGCGTCGTGGCGTCTACCAACGGCACTGAATACACCTTCGGTGCCTAAGCGTCACGGGAAGGGCCGCGCTCTCGCGGCCCTTTTCCTTTGTGGCCTGCCTGGCTTCGCGATGGCGCAGGGTGAAACGCGCCGCGCTGATGCCGCGCTACTCATGCAGGACCTCATGTCGGGCAAGGTGAAGGTCGGTGGCGACTTCACGCTGACGGACTCACGAGGCAGGCGCGCTGGTCTGTCCCAGTACCGGGGCAAGTGGGTGTTGCTCTACTTCGGCTTCACCACCTGCCCGGACGTGTGCCCCACGGATCTCTTCGAAATCGGCAAGGCGGTTCGTTTGCTCGGCGCGGATGGCGAGGGAGTGCAGCCGGTGTTCGTGACGCTGGACCCAGAGCGCGACCGCCCGGCGATGATTGGCGAGTACGTTGCGTCGTTTCATCCGCGCTTTGTCGCCTTAACCGGCGCGCCTTCCGAGATTGCGACGGTGGCCGCGCGCTACAGGGTCTTCTACGAGAGGGTCGCGATTCCAGGCGGGTTGGGCTACACCATTGACCACGCGGCCTTTACCTATGTAATCCGGCCGGACGGGAACTATCACGGCATCCTGCCACCCGGCACGCCGGCTGATCGAATGACGCTGGTGCTCCGAGACGCGATGGCAGAGCCACCGCCCTGAGACGCTAGAAAAACACCAGCCAGGCCGTCAGCAGGGTAAGCATCAGGCCGCCAATGGCGGCGCCGAACACCACGCCCAGAATGCGGCCGTCGGCCTGGCGCTGGGCCTCGAGGTCGCCCTCCGGAATGGCGCGCGCAAGCCGCCGCTCACGAAAGGCGAACCACATCACCACTCCGATGAGGGACAGGAAGGCGAGGAACACGAGCAGCAGCTGAGTCCCGAGCGTCATTCCTCGTCTTTCGGCTTCGGCGGCCGGCCGTCGTAGACCTGGTTGAGGCGCCGCTGCAGCCAGGCGTCGCGGACGAAGGCGTATTCATCGATGGCTCCGGCCTCTTCAAGCACCTTGTCAGCGCGCAGTACGGACGCGCGTGAGCGCACAACGTCGAGCGCGAAAAGGCTGTTGCGTGCGAACACGTTGGAAATATCCCGATCGTAAAAAAGCCGCGGATCGACGTACCGTGCCGGCGCGTCGCGCGCGCTGGACGGCCCCAGAAAGGGAATGACGAAGTACGGGCCAGAGGGCACGCCCCACACGCCGAGTGTCTGGCCGAAGTCCTCGCTGCTCTTCTCGATGCCCGCCGGGGTGGCGATGTCGACCAACCCACCGATGCCCAGCGTCGAGTTGATCAGGAACCGGCCGAGGTCGGCAAGGCCCGCGTCCACCTTCCCCTGCAGGATGTTGTTGACGGTGTTGCTGATGTCTTCGATGTTCGAGTAGAAGTTCGCAATGCCGATGCGCGCGAGCTCCGGCACCACGGACTGGTATGCCTCGGCCGTGGGCTTCAGCACCGCGCGATCGAGCGCCATGTTGAACCGGTACATGTTGCGGTTGTAGTTCTCCCAGGGATCCTGGGCGTGGGGTGGGCCGGAGTACGTGGCGCAGCCGCTCGAGAGCAGCAGAAGGCCGGCGGCCAGCAGAGGCTTGATCATGGGGTGTCGCTCAGAAAACGCAGGGAGAGGTCGATCGCTTTCACGTCCTTGGTGAGCGACCCGATGGAAATGCGGTGCACGCCTGTCTCGGCGATGGCGCGGACATTGCGCTCATCCACCCCGCCGGAGGCCTCGAGCTCGGCGCGGTCGCCCGTCACGGCCACTGCTTCCCGCATGCCCTCGGGCGTGAAGTTGTCGAGAAGGATCAGCCGCGCTCCGGCGTCGATGGCTTGGCGCAGCTGGGCGATGGACTCGACTTCCACCTGCAGGAGCGTGCCCGGCCTGGCGGCGCGCAGCGCGGCCTCGACGGCGGGGCGAACGCCGCCCGCAGCGGCCAGGTGGTTCTCCTTCAGGAGTATTCCGTCGAAAAGCCCGATGCGATGGTTGGTGCCGCCCCCGACCCGAACCGCGTACTTTTCGGCGAGCCGGAGGCCGGGAATGGTCTTTCGGGTGTCGACGATCTTCGCCCGTGTCCCTTGGACGAGCTTGACGAACTCCCGGGTGCGGGTAGCCACGGCAGAGAGCAGTTGCACGAAATTGAGGGCGGTTCGTTCGGCCGTGAGGAGGCTGCGCGCCTCGCCAACGGCCTCGCAGAGCGCGCTGCCAGCAGAGACAGCGTCTCCATCGGCGAAGTTCCATCGAATGCTCGCGCTGATATCAAGGCTCTTCACGGTGCGGTCGAACCAGGCAGTGCCGCACAGCACAGCATCGCCTCGGGTGATCAATCGCGCGCGGGCGCGCTTGCCGGCGGGGACCAGGGCCGCCGTGAGGTCGCCCGCGCCGACGTCTTCCTCAAGGGCTCGGGCAACGTCGATGGCGACGGTCTCTTCCAGCGAGACGGGATGAACGGGCATGGGACGGAAGGTGGCTTGAAACGGGGGGCGTGGCCCCCATCTGCTGGGTATCCAGCGGCCCGGGCGTGTTTCCCGAGCAAAAAAGTCGGAAAAGGATATCACCGATGCGTATCGACAAGCTCACCACCAAGTTCCAGCAGGCCCTCGCCGATGCCCAGAGCCGTGCGCTCGCCGGGGATGCGGGGTTCATCGAGCCCGCGCACCTGCTCGCCGCCCTGTTGGAACAGAAAGACGGCGGCACCGCCTCGCTGCTGTCCCGCGCGGGGGTCAATGTCGCGTCGCTCAGGAAGGGGCTGGGTGAGGCCATCGCCCGTCTGCCGAAAGTGGAGGGGCAGGGCGGCGAAATTTCTGTCTCCCGCGAGCTGAACGCACTCCTGAATCTCACCGACAAGGAAGCCACCAGGCGCGGCGACCAGTTCATCGCCTCGGAGCTCTTCGTGCTCGTGGCGGCCCAGGACAAAGGTGAGCTTGGCAAGCTGCTCAAGCAGTGCGGGGCGAATGCGGCCGCGATCGATACCGCCATCAAGGCCGTGCGCGGGGGCGAGGGGGTTCAGAACGCCGAGGCGGAGGGTCAGCGCGAAGCGCTCAAGAAGTACACGATGGATCTCACCGAGCGTGCTGCACAGGGGAAATTGGATCCGGTCATCGGCCGCGACGACGAAATCCGGCGCGCCATTCAGATCCTCCAGCGCCGCAGCAAGAACAACCCGGTGCTGATCGGCGAGCCCGGCGTGGGCAAGACCGCCATCGTGGAGGGCCTCGCCCAGCGCATCGTCAACGGCGAAGTGCCAGAGAGCTTGAAGGGCAAGCGCGTGCTCTCGCTCGACATGGCGGCGCTGCTCGCGGGCGCCAAGTACCGCGGCGAGTTCGAGGAGCGCTTGAAGGCCGTGCTCAAGGAAATCGCCCAGGACGAAGGCCGGATCATCGTCTTCATCGACGAGATCCACACCATGGTCGGCGCCGGCAAGGCGGAGGGCGCGATCGATGCGGGCAACATGCTCAAGCCCGCGTTGGCACGCGGCGAGCTGCACTGCGTGGGCGCGACGACGCTCGACGAGTACCGCAAGTACATCGAGAAGGACGCGGCGCTGGAGCGCCGCTTCCAGAAGGTGCTGGTGGATGAGCCCACGGTGGAATCCACCATCGCCATCCTGCGCGGCCTGCAGGAGAAGTACGAGGTGCACCACGGCGTGGACATCACGGACCCGGCGATCGTCGCTGCCGCCGAGCTCTCGCGCCGCTACATCACGGATCGCTTTCTTCCCGACAAAGCCATCGACCTGATCGACGAGGCCGCCGCGCGCATCAAGATGGAAATCGACTCCAAGCCCGAGGCGATGGACAAGCTCGACCGCCGTTTGATTCAGCTCAAGATCGAGCGCGAGGCCGTCAAGAAGGAGAAGGACGAGGCGTCCCGCAAGCGGCTGGAGCTGCTGGAGGCCGAGATCACCAAGCTCGAGAAGGAATACGCCGACCTCGAGGAGGTGTGGAGCGCCGAAAAGCACGCCGTGCACGGTTCCGCTTCCGTCAAGGAGGAAATCGAGAAGGTGAAGCTCGCCATGGAAGAGGCGCGGCGCAAGGGCGACTGGGGCAGGATGAGCGAGCTGCAGTACGGGAGGCTCCCGGCGCTCGAAGCGCAACTCAAGAAGGCCGACAAGGCGGGCGAGGGCGCGGCGCGCCCGAAGCTCCTGCGCACCGAAGTGGGCGCCGAGGAAATCGCCGAGGTCGTCTCACGCGCCACCGGCATTCCAGTCTCGAAGATGATGACAGGCGAGCGCGAGAAATTGATCCACATGGAGGCGAAGCTTCACGAGCGCGTGGTAGGCCAGGATGAAGCGGTGCGTTTGGTATCGGATGCCATCCGTCGCTCGCGCGCCGGGCTCTCGGATCCCAACAAGCCCTACGGCTCGTTCCTGTTCCTCGGGCCCACGGGCGTGGGCAAGACCGAGCTCTGTAAGGCGCTCGCCAGCTTCCTCTTCGATTCCGAGGAGCACCTGATCCGCATCGACATGAGCGAGTTCATGGAGAAGCACTCGGTGGCGCGGTTGATCGGCGCGCCCCCGGGCTATGTCGGCTATGAAGAGGGCGGCTATCTGACTGAAGCCGTGCGCCGGAAGCCTTACTCCGTGATCCTGCTCGACGAAGTCGAGAAGGCGCATCCCGATGTCTTCAACGTGCTGCTGCAGGTGCTGGACGATGGGCGCATGACCGACGGCCAGGGCCGTACGGTCGACTTCAAGAACACCGTGGTGGTGATGACCTCGAACCTCGGCAGTCAGATGATCCAGTCCATGGCTGGCAGCGACCCCACGTTGGTGAAGACGGCCGTGATGGCCGAGGTGAAGACCCAGTTCCGCCCGGAGTTCGTGAACCGCATCGACGAGATCGTGGTCTTCCACGCGCTTGCCGAGAAGCACATTCGCGACATCGCACGGATTCAGTTGAAGAACCTCACGGACCGCATCGCCAAGCTCGACATGACGCTCGAGGTCTCCGACGAAGCGCTCTCGAAACTGGCGGAAGCCGGGTTCGACCCGGTTTATGGTGCTCGGCCCCTCAAACGGGCGATCCAGCAGTCGATCGAGAACCCGCTTGCGAAGGAAATCCTCGAGGGTCGCTTCGCGGCCAAGGATGTCATTGCCGTGAAGCCTGGCAAGGGCGGCGGCATGGCCTTCGCGAAGGGCGCCACCCCGAAGCAGAAGGCCGCGTGATCGAAAACGGCGGGCGCGGCGCCAACACCGCGCCCGTCACCCCGATGCTTCACTTCCGGGCAAGCGCCTCCTTGAGGCCCGGCACGTGCTCCACGCCCGTCGGCACGGTGATCGACGCGCCGTCGAAATCCTTGCCCGCGGGTCGTTGGCACCCTGGCCGATTAGCAGCGGGCGTGAAATGCGATCCACGTGCGTGAGCGGACAGCGCTCCTTGAGCAGCGCCTTGCCGGCTTGCGTGCGAGGGTCGCCGATGCGGCGGTAGAGCTGCTCCCGGAACGATTCCCAAAAGGGCGGTACCGAGGCGAGCAGCGTATCCGGGTTCGACGGCGCCACGACTGCCACGGCGCACGCGAAGCGCTCCGGCGTGTTGATGGCGCCCCACAGCGCCGCGTAAGCGTGCGTCTGGCACCGCCTCAGCCACTGCCCTTTTCCCGCGTCTCGGTGGCGAGCGCCACGCGTGCATCGTGCCCCAGCGGGGTCTCCCAAATTTCGTTGCTGTCGGCTGAGAGGCGCCGGCGCCAATTCGGGCGCTCCCGGTCAGTGCCTGGAACGTTGAGCGCCTCCACGGCGCCATCGAGGTCGTCGGCCTGGACAAGCCGCAGTGCACACGGCGTTCGAGCGAGGGTTCGGTGCAACGCGGAGGCGATCGCGACGGCGGTGGGTTGCGCGTCCCCAGCCGCGCGCAGGCATCCCCACTCCCCCTGCTGCTGGGCGAGTTGGTGCCTCGCCAACTCTCTTGTGCGTCGCTCCGTCGCCGCGGCCTCGGGACGCAGCCGTTGCAACGACGCCTGCTCGTCAAGGTCGGCGCCCTGCCACCACCCCGCGATGGTGGGCAGGTCATGGGTCGAGACACAGGCGGCGGCGAGCGTGGGGTAGTCCTCGGGGCGGCGCCATCCGGCGTTGGCGCGCTCGAACCAGAAGACCCGGTAAGACAGCACTTGAGACTCGGCGAGGCGGTCTCGGAACCCGTCCGGCACCACGCCAAGATCCTCGCCCACCACCAGGCAGCGGGCGCGGTGACTTTCAAGCCTCAGCGCGCCGAGGAGCTCGTCGAACGGGTAGGCCACGTAGGCGCCCTCCGCTGAGCTCCCGCCCTGCGGCACCCAGAAGAGGCGTTGCAAGCCCATCACGTGGTCGATGCGCAGCGCGCCGGCGTGGCGCATGTTCGCCGCGAGCAGTTGCCCGAAGTGCGTGTAGCCGGTGGCATGGAGCGAGCGCGGCAGCGGGGGCGGCAAGCCCCACACCTGGCCGTCCGGGGAGAAAGGGTCGGGTGGCGAGCCCACCGACACCCCCTGCGCGAGGTCATCCTGCAGGGACCATGCCTCCGCGCCATCGGGCGCCGCCCCCACGGCAAGATCGCGATAGATCCCGACCGTGATTCCCGCGTCGCGGCCCACGTGGGCCGCCTGTCGCAGCTGACGATCCGCCAGCCACTGGGTGTAGCGGGTGAATTCAGCGAGTGCCGGGTCGGCCTCGATGGCTCGGGCGAGGGCGGCCGCGGTCGGGCGACGCAAGGGCTCGGGCCATTGCCACCACCGGATCCCGGCATGGGTTGCCGAGAGGCAAGTGAACGCCACGAACTCGCGCAGGGCGCTGCCAGCCTCGTGCACGAACGCCTGATAGTCCTGAACCGAGGGATCGTTGGCACTTCGCTGTTGGAAGCGCCGGTGGCACTCCAGGAGTACCTCGAGCTTGATGGCCCAGGCACCCGCGTAGTCCACATGGCTGCAGCTCGTGAGTTGCTCGAGCTGCGCAGCGTGCCGAGCGAGCGCCTGTCGGGCCTGCGGGCTGTCACGAAAGTCTTGAATGGCCGTGAGGTCGATGTAGATTGGGTCGAGCCGGCGCCGGTCCGAGGGGTGGTAAGGGCTCGCCCGTTGGCGGTCATCGGGAAACAAGGCGTGCAGGGGATTCACCCCGACGACGCTGCCGCCGACGCGCGCGGTGGCGGAGAGCGCCTCTGCCAGCGTGGTGAAGTCGCCCAGGCCCTGGTCGCCTGCCCGACGCAGCGAGTAGAGGTGCGCAGCGAGGCCGAATGCCTTGGTTCCGCGGCCGAGCGCCTCGGGCAGATGGCACGCCGCTGGCGCGACGACGAGATGGGTGCGGGCGGAATGGCCTTCGAGCGCGAGTTGATAGCGGCCGGCTTCGAGGGGGGGCAAGGAGATCAGGCGTCGTTCGGCTCTCCCGCCATCGGCTGCCCGCACGGAATCCACTGGCAACGCGCGAAGGTCGACGGCAATCCTCGTCTCGTCCCCATCCGTCCCCGTGATGCTGAGCGTGGCGTGGCCCGAAGGCTCGGTCAGGCCCGCGATCGGGAGACGCCCTCCCGATGGGCTCATGACCAGCGACTGCGGCAGCAGCCGACGCTCACGCTCCAGCGCGATGGTGTGCAGGCGCTCGCGCGCCTGGCTCGTGGTGCGGGCGTCGAGGCCCATGCCGGCCAGCAGCGCGCGGCGCGTGTCGTCGCTCACCTGGTGCTCGCGGCCCGTGACGTCGTGCCATGTCGGCGCAATGCCTGCCGCGCTGGCAAGCCGCGCCAGCCAGCTGGGGTCGATGCCCGAGCTCTGCCGCCGCGGCGAAGGGGTCTCGGCAAGAATGGCGACCGAGCGCGCTGAAACCTCGGTCGACTGCGTGCCGATATGCGCGGGCGAAGCGGAATCCGCAAGGCGCGCCCACGCAAACCCGTCTCGGGGCTCGGGCCATTGCATGGCCAGCGGCGTAGCAGTGCCGTTGATGGCGATGAGCACGCGATCAGCCTGTTGTTCGCCGTGGGCTGGTGTGTAGAGCGCAGCGGCCAGCGCTCGGGCGTCGTGGCGCTCCCACGCCTCGCCTTCGAGGGGGATGCCCTGCGGTGACAGCCATTCGATATCGGGGAGGCCGCTGGCATCCCGTGGCTCGCCCGTGAGCCAGCGGTCTTCCCGCAGCGCGGGGTGGCTCCGGCGCAACCGAATCAGCGATGCGGTGAACTCGATCAGGTTCTCGTCGGCCTCGTGCCAGTTGACCCAGGAAAGCGGGTTGTCCTGCGCGTAAGCATTGTTGTTGCCAGCCTGGCTGCGGCCCAGCTCGTCCCCCATGGAAAGCATCGGTGTGCCGCGGGAGGAAAAGAGCGTGGCGAGCAGCGCGCGGACGTCGCGGGCTCTGGCGGCGCGAAGGGCTTCGCCATCGGAGGGGCCCTCGACGCCATGGTTCCAGGAGAGGTTGTGGTCGGTGCCGTCGCGGTTGTCTTCGCCATTGGCCTCGTTGTGCTTGCCGGCGTGCGAGACGAGGTCCGCGAGGGTGAACCCGTCATGGGCGGTGATGAAGTTGACGGAGCGAGACGGCGAGCGCAGGCGCGGACCGAAGGCATCGGAGGATCCCGCAAGGCGCGTGGCCAGGGCGCCGAGTTGGTGCGCATCGCCGCGCCAGAAACGGCGGGCGGTGTCCCGGTAACGGTCGTTCCATTCGCCCCAGGCCGCGGGGAAGGCCCCGAGCTGGTGGCCGCCGGGCCCGGTGTCCCAGGGCTCGGCAATGAGCTTTCGATCCCGAAGCAGCGGGTCCTGCGCGATGGCCTGGAGCAGGGGCGCGTCGGGATCGAAGCCTGAATCACGCCTTCCCAGCGTGGTGGCGAGGTCGAAGCGAAAGCCATCGACGCCGGCGTGCCGAACGAAGTGGCGAAGGGCGTCCAGCACAAGCCGCATCGCAGGCGGGCGGTCCAGCGCCAGCGTATTGCCGCAGCCGGTGTCGTTCACATATTGAGCTCGGTCGTTCGGCGGCAGCCGGTAGTAGGACGCGTTGTCGAGGCCGCGCAGCGAGAGAGTCGGGCCCAGGGCGTCGCTCTCGGCGGTATGGTTGAACACCACGTCGAGCAGCACCTCAATGCCTGCGTCGTGCAAGGCCGAGACGCAGGCCGCCAATTCCGCGAGGCCGCCGGGGCAAAGGCGGGCGTCCGGCGCGAGAAAGGCCACCGGGTTGTAGCCCCAATAGTTCGCCAGCCCCAGCGGCGGCAGGTGTCGCTCGTCGGCCCAGGCGGCCACGGGCATCAGCTCGACGGTCGTGATGCCCAGGCGAACGAGGTGTTCGATCGCGCGCGGGTGTGCAAGCCCGGCCACGGTGCCGCGGATCCGCTCGGGCACCAGCGGGTGCCGCTGCGTGAAGCCTTTGACGTGCATCTCGTAGAGGATGGTTTCGCGCCAGGCGACACCGGGCTGCAGGGTTTGCGCGGTGGGCGGCGGGTGCTGAACGATGCCCTTCGGCACGAACGGTGCGCTGTCCTCGTGGCGGAGCGACGCGCCATCAAACTGGCTGGGGTGGAGGGCGAAGGGGCGATCCAGCGCGACGGCATAGGGATCGACCAGAAGCTTCGCCGCGCTGAATCGGTGGCCTTCCTGAGGCAGCCAGGGCCCGTGCGCGCGCAGGCCGTAGCGGGTGCCCGCGCCGATACCGCGCACCAGCCCGTGAAACACGTCGCCGGTACGAGCCGGCAGGCGGATGCGTTCCTTCTCCGTCGCGCCGAGGCTATCGAAGAGGCAGATCTCGATGTCGGTGGCGTTCGCCGACCAGACCGCGACATTGGCGCCGCCGGCCACGGGCGTGACGCCCAGCGGCTCCGGGGATCCTTCGTCGAGCCGCGCCATCGGCGCCTTCAGCCGCCTCGGGCGGCGAGGAGCGAGCGAAAGAGCGCTGCGTAGGCGCGCGCGGGCTTGCGCCAACTCACATCGGCTGCCATGGCGTGTCGCTGGAGGCGGCGCCATCGCTCGGGCTCGTGCCAGACGGCAGCGGCCCGCTCGATGGCAATGGCGAGCGCCTCCCGCGTCACGGGGCCGAATTGGAAGCCGTTGCCCGCGGTTGGCACGAGGTCCATTTCATTCGCGTCGCTGACCGTGTCCGCCAGCCCGCCGACCCGAGACACGATTGGCAGCGCGCCATAGCGGAGCGCGCAAAGCTGCGTGAGCCCGCAGGGCTCGAAGCGCGAGGGCACCAGCAGCGCGTCGACGCCGCCTTGCATGAGGTGCGCGAGGTTCTCGTCGAAGCCCACCACCGCGCCCACGCGGCCCGGGTTCGCCGCCTGCGCCGCCCGCACACCGGCCTCGAGCTCGGCCTCGCCGGAACCCACGAGGGCCAGTTGCCCGCCGACGCGAAGCATCTCCGGCAATGCAGCCAGCAGGAGGTCCGTGCCCTTTTGCCACGTGAGCCGGCTCACGACGCCGAAGAGCAGGGCTCGCGGGTCCTGCGCCAGCCCGAGCCGCACCTGGAGGGCAGCCTTGTTTTCCGCCCGGCGCGCCAGTGTTTCCGCGGAGAAACGGGCGGCGAGCGCGGCATCGGCCTGCGGGTTCCAGAGGCCTGTGTCGATGCCGTTGAGAATGCCCGACAGCACTGCGGCCCGATGGGCCAGCAGGCCTTCGAGCCCCATGCCGAATTCCGGCGTCCGGATTTCCATCGCATAGCGGGGCGAAACG
>Ga0075471_10002188_pt1 | contig 12886 bp, 6 predicted proteins | sample DEB19_08_DNA_2_FD_74787 | JGI IMG/M metagenome (GOLD analysis project Ga0075471, IMG submission 74787) | Aqueous microbial communities from the Delaware River and Bay under freshwater to marine salinity gradient to study organic matter... | ecosystem: Environmental > Aquatic > Marine > Coastal ... | reverse complement strand
CAAGTAAGGAGAACAGGTAGATAATGGTGAAACCTTATGTAAAAAGAGAATCGCCTGCTTTATCTAGCGAAGGACTAGATAAACAAAGATTTAGAGATGAGTTATGGAAAGTCGTAAATCAACTCAATCTAAAAATGCCTTCTGCTCCTTATCCAAGTGAGAAAGAAAAGAATAACTCTTCTACATTTACTCCCGGTTCTCATAAAGGATTTACTCCAAAAGAAGATGATTTTATTGATAGTTCAGCAGAAGCAATCATTTCAGCAGAACAAACATTTACAAGTGTTAATAGAGTTAATAATCTAACATTTGCTACTGCTGTTAATCTTACTCCTTCTGCTTCTGTAATCTTTAATGGTTGTAGATTTAATGCTTCTATTACTATGGAAAATGGAGCAAAAGCACATTTTATCGGTTGTATGTTTAGGAACAACTCTTTTGTTAATAATGCTGGTGTAGTTGCTAATGCTTATGTTATTGGTTGTGTAAAATCTCCAACAGCAACACATATTAATACTACGATTATCGCTCAAACAGATTACTAGGAGATTCACTTATGGCAAGAAAAATAACCAAAGAGCAGTTTTCTAATGGAACGAATATTGACGGACAAAGAATAGATAAAGCATTAGGGGACATACAAAATAGAATCAATAATGTTCCTCTTACAGATATTAAAACTGCTTATATGCCTTATCAACTATGCGGTGGATTTACACCCACAAGAGCAAGATTTTATAATCCAACCATAGGACAAAGAAATCCTCGTATTCCTTATATATTAAATCGTCAATATAACTTATTCGATTGTTGGTTGCCCCAAGCAACTATGTTTGATTCCAGCGATCCTAATGCTGTAAGTCCTTCTACGGGACAACAAGTATTTACTCCTCCGGGATTACCAGATACAAAGAAAGAAAATCCAATAACACAAAAAGGAACTTTAAGAGATACAAATATTTATGCTAATGATAATAAAGTTTTTTATCATCAAGCAAGTCAAATATTCCAAACAACAAGTCCTCTTATTATTGATGAGTTAAGTATCTATTTAGGAACAAATCTATTCTTTAATAATAAGTTTAGAACAGAGTTAAGTGGAGGCGAAAATGCCCCCGAGTGGTGGGGATATAAAGGTAATAATGCTTCTCTTGGTGATTTCCAAGTTCTATTATCTGTTGATGATGATTACCAAAGTGAAATAATCCAGTTAAGAACTAATGAGTTTATTAAACAAGATTTTCATATGTGGTCGGGTCATATGGTAAATCATAAAAGTATTCTTACAACTGAATATGTTCCATCAACAACTACTTATCCAAAGTTCTCTTATCAAGTAGCAGGAAGAAGCGAATATGAGATGGGATTTAATGGTATGAGTTGTTGGTTTATTTTTAAAGATTTAAGCATAAGCATACCAGAAAACGGAAGATTTAGATTATCATTAATATTACCTGATTATTGGTTTAGTGATGAATATAGACTTTCTACAAGTTGGGGTGGAACTGCTGTTACTGATGGCGATGGATCACAACGACCAGATTTATTTGAGTTAAGTTGGAGTATAACTGGTAAAGAGGAGATTAGATAATGGCTCGTATCAATCGTATTAAACTTTCTCACGGAACTAAAATGGTGAAACAACACCTTAATAGTTCATTAGGAGATACTGCGGATCAACTAGTAGAAGCAAATATAGAATCAAACCAGATAGAACCAAATAGAAATGTATTCTATATTAACTGGTCTGTTCCAAGTATTAAAACAACTTGGGGAGAAAAAGAATATTGCGAAAACTTGGAGAATCCATTTTCATTTATTCTTCCTCCAACACAAGATTTATTTAATAGTTATTTCCAAACACAGGAAGCATTAATAACACTAGACGAGTTTATGTTTAGTTGGGATCAAAATGCTAATCCAGTAGCATACACAGATATTTTCCAAAAAGATCAAATGGGACCACCACCAGGAGATAAACAAATAAAAGTAAATGCTATGTTTGATGGTGTTGCGGACAACTATAAAGTTCGTATTCGTATTTATGAAAAGACACCCTTTTTGATTTCGCAAGTAGCAGATTCAGTCCCAGAAACAATCGTTTATCAACTGGAAATAGAACCTTCTGCTTTTTTATCAACCAAATATAGAAATAACCCAATAGTCCAAAGTAGTTTAGGAATACCAATCAATCCATATAAATCTTATGTTATGACGATTAGTTTTCCATTGGGGTTAGAACAACAATATACTAGTGGTGATGAAGATATTTTTGTTGCTTCTCATTTACCGGGAGTTAATATTAGAGCAAAGTTTTCCTCTAAACTATTAGAACCAGATGGATTTGATAATGAAGCATTATTACCACAAAATAGACCAAATATACACGATTTACAAAATCAGTTTTCACCACAAATATCAGTTCCAACTTGGAATGCTGGTGATCCAATATTAGCAGAAGATCAAGGTGGATCTTATGGAATCCAAACTGCTATTGATAATATTGATACACTTACTACTCTTGGATATAAAGGTGGTCTAACAAAGACAAGTGATATTTTACCAAACTCTACAATAAAAGATATGTATGGTTATGATGTTATTTGTGTTCCTCTCTTTGGTCTAATGGAAGGAGTCCGTAGAAATATGCTTTATAGTGGATATAGAAAAGATTTTCTACCTTATATTCCTATTAATATAAATCAACCATCTTGGACTACTGATCGTAGGTTGATTCACTTATCTCATCCATTTATTATTCATCATATCTTTTTAAGTATGAGTTTTATGGCGAATAAAACTGCTTTATTAGTAGCGGGTAATCCTGTTGCTTCTACTGCTTATGATTCTTTACCGGGTGTTTATCGTCCATTTGGTTCCACTCTTTCCCGTGAGGTTGGTGTATTTGTTGCTTCTGGTATTAGAAGCGATGACTATGATTGGCAACAAGTAGGATACTTACAAGCAGATCCAGCATACGATCAATATTTAGTTGATAAGACCCAGATTGTAGGTGTTGATGGAAACCCTGATGGTTGGGGTAGTATAAATGAATCTGCGGAAAGACTAGGAGCATATGATACGGAGTTATGGCAAGTTCCAATCAACTATGGTTCTAGTCGTATGGGATATGGTTTTAATGAAAATGGAAGACCTTTCTTTGCTGGTAGGTCAAATAAAAGAACAAGTGATAGAAGCGATTGTTATAATCTACCACTTGACTTTGGTGGTCTTTCTACTGCTGTTCGTCCAAAAACTCGTGGTAGAGAAACTTGGATTGAGATTAGAGGTAAGATAAGTGAAGCAGATGAAGAGAAATGGTTAGGTGAAATAGGAAATAATGAAATCGTGGTAGGTCGTGGTGGATGGTATGTTTATCTTATTGGTAAGCGAGCATTAACCTATTAAGTGTGAAAACTGATAGTTAGGAGGAATCTAAATGGCGGAATATGACCCACAAATAACAGACCCAGAATATATGAATATATATAAAGAAGGTGCTGATGTAGTTAATACAGAACAAGATTATTTAAAATCATTAGCAGAACAAACAAAAGAACTTGGAGCATTACCTTCTAAACTAAAACAAGCGTTCCAAACTGGTAAATCTAACTTACAATCGCAAGCCGCCCAAGCATTAGCAGGAGCAAGAGTAGCGAGAGGTGGTAGAGGTTTAGCCGCATCTCGTCAAGCAGGAGCGACAAGTGGTAGAGCATTAGCAGAACTAGAAAGTCAATCTGCTTTACAACAATCACAAGCAACACAAGATTATTTAAAAGCAAAGACAGCAGAAACCGCAGAAAAAAAGAAAGTAGGCGAAGCAGAATCATTAAGAAGCGCTCAAATAGCAGAAGCAAAAGGTCTAGTAGATTCTATTATTGATGCTGAATCTGGTGTATTTGTTACGACAGAAGCAGATGTTAATAATATGAAAACAAGATTTAGAACTGAAATCGCAACTAAATATGCTAATAATCCAGCCGCTTTGGCTGCCGCCCTTTCTTACTTTAATATCAAACTTGCTAATAAAGGATCAACTGAATATATTGGCACAACTTATTAATCATAGTGGGAGAATAACAATATGGCAAGAGTAGTTCAGGGAAATCCCCTATATACCAGCGAAGAGTTTAGCCCAGACAAATCACAACCACAAAGAGTAGTTAGAGATCAGGGAACTAAACTCGCTCGTTTTTTACAGGGATTACAAACAGCAGAAGCAGTCGCTTCCAGTAAAGCACTAGGAGCGGTTGCTGGTCTTGCTATGAAAGGTGTTGGTAAGATTGGAACAGCAATAGAAGAAGCAGGGAAAGTCGCCCAAGCAGAAAGAGCGGTAGAAGAACAACAAGCATTAAATAAAAAAGAAGCAGAGAAACTAACTGCGGAACAAAAAGCATTACAGGAAGCCGCCAAACAAAAACGAACACAAGCAGAACCATCAACACCAGCAGATCAAGGTGAGATGGAATCTACCCAAAGAGCATTTACTTTTAGAGAAGGTCAAAAAGAAGCATATGACGATCTAAATAGAGCATACCAAGAATATAAAGCAGATGCTAGTAAAGCAAAAGAACTTGGTGATAAAGTTAGAAAGTATGTTGGTAATAAAGTTTTAAGTGAAGATGAAGCAAAGTATTTCTTTGCTGGACTAGAAAGAAAAGCAAAAGCAAGAGAACAAGAACTATTAGATTTAGAAAAACAAACAACCAAAGAAGCAGATGTAGAAGCAGAAAGATTTGGAACAGCAGTCGCAAAAGCAGAGGTAGAAGCAACCAAAGCAAAACGAGACAAGGCATTAGCAGATAGAGCAAGACAAAATAAAGTATTAAAAGAAGCAGTCCCTCTATTACAACTCGCTCAACAAGAAGAAGAGTATGCTAAACTAATGGGTGAAGAAGAACAACAAGGAATAGTTGTTCCTACTGCTCGTAGAGTTGGTGTTGTTGATGAAAATACAGCGCTAGAAGGAGCAGGAACAAGACCCGCAAATCTAGTAGATGATATGACGAGTGGTAGAGCAGAAAGATTACAACTCGCTCAACAATACAGAAAACAAGCAGAAGCATTATTAAGTCCATTAGGTCTAAAAGCAGACAACTTACCTCCTATTGCTGAACTTACAGAAGAAGAGTTAAAACAAATACAATACCTATCCCCAGAAGAAATGAAAAATGTGGTTGCTCCATTTAGAGCAGAGACACAAGCAGAGAGAGCAGGACTTACAGGTGAAGCAAAACAAAAAGGTTATAGACCTCCCGGTTCTGCTGAACCTTCTGCTCCTCAACCACCAGCAGAAGAAACATTACCATTTAGAACTGGAATCAATATTCCACAAGAACAACTAAAAGATGTATTAACAAGAGGACAAGGTAAAGAAAAAGAGTTCTTGGTTAAATCATTACAATCATTACAAGATTTAGCAAAGAAACAACCTTTAACTGCTAATCAAACTGAATATGCTAGATTAGCAACAGAGTATTTAAGAAATCTTGTTAATGCTGAAAGAGAAGGTAAGGGTGATGAATATTTAGCAACTACAAGAAAAGAAATGCTACAAGCAGAAACACCTGAATCCACAGATGTTAGTGGTAAAGTTACAGCAAAAGGTAAAGTTGTTGCCCCAGAGTTCGACTTAACAACAGGAGAACAACTTACAAAAGCGGGACAAAAGATTAAACAAATCCCAGCGATGAAAGCAAAACCAAAAACACAAGAACAACTGCGAGCAGAAATGGAAGCAGTTAGAACTGGTATGCCTCCTGCTGGTGTATCAGTAGAGTCTTATGAAATACCTGAACTTGCTGAAATGGAAGCAAGAGTAAAAAGAGTAAGAGATGCTGGTGGAACAGATCAAGCAATCAAAAATGAATACCCAGAGTTTAAAGATTTATCCGCCCAAGAGGTAGTTAAACAAGCAGTAGAAGAACCAGACCAAGCAAGAAGAGCAAAACTCTTGGAGCAAGCAAAACAACTAGAAATCAAAGCAAATGAGAAACTCGCTCAATCACAAGAAGCATTAAAGAAACAAGCAACATTACCAGAAGGAGTATCTATTGATCCTAAAACTGGTGGATTTGTTATTGAGAGAAAAACAGCATTAAGCGAAAATGAACTACAAGCATTAGCGGCTAATGCTAATACATTAGAAAAAAGAGCAGAGGTTCTACGACAAGTAGAAAATGCTGATGTTGCCCCAGAGACTATTATGGATATTATGACTGGCGGACATAAGAAAAGATTTGCTGAAAAACTACGACCTTTCTTCCCAACCAGTAGAGACTTTCCAAAGAAATCTACTGCTGAAATCGAAGCAGAAATATTATTAAAGGAAGCAAGAAGAGGTAAGATTCTTAAAGAAACTGCTGAAATCGAAGCAAATGCTAAATCAAAGAGAGCAAAAGAGAAAGCAGGAGCAGATGCGGATATAGCAAGAGCAGATGATTTAAGAGAAAAAGGTGGAGCAAAAGTTAATAATGTTGGTTATTGGGAATCTGTTATTATTAGAAACCTCCGCAAACCCGGTAGAGTTTCAGGTAAATCTGCTGCCGATAGAGCAAAAGCAACTCTTAATATTATTGAGAGAGATAGAACAAGTCAAACAGCAGGAGTTAGTAAATACCACGATAATAAGATTGAGGTAGAAGAAAGCAGAGCAAAAGAACTAAATGCTAAATATGATGCTCTTGTAAAAGATACTGGTGAAAATCCAACACCACCAGCAAAACCAGATATAGAATCTTTAACTAGTTCGACAGCAAGAACAAATGCCGAAAAGGATTATGCGAAGCAAAAGAGAGATTATGACGATCAAGTTAAAGCAATCGCAGACATTAAGAGAGCAAGAGACGAAGCAAACGAAGCAGTTAGAAAAGCAAAAGAAGATAAAGAAAATGAACTAACAGATCTTAATGATGCTTATGATAAAGCAGAAACAAAAGTTAGATCACAAGCAGGAGTCCCAGAAAGACCTATAAGCCCAAGATCTCCAAGAAAAGAAGAGAAAAAACCAGAACCACCAAAAGGCGGTGGTGGTGGGAAAAAACCAAAAGGCGAACCAGAGTTTTAACCTAACGGGAGATTTCTAATGGCTGAAAAAACTTTACGGGAAAGATATAGAGAACTTAAAGATGAAGGTTTCACAGATGAAGAACTCGTTAAGAAACTAAAAGATCAAGGGTTTTCTAGCAAAGACTATGATATTCCTTTGAGTCAAGCAAAGGAAAGAGCAAAGTTAAGATTAGAAGGAAAACTAACAGAAGAGAAACCTGCTCCTGCTCCCACAACTGGTTCTTATGAATCTATGGGACAAACAGAAGAAGAAAAGAAAATCGGTCGTCTAATGGACGAACGAGAAAAAGCAGGATTACCTGTTGCTGGGTCTGCTTCTTCTCCGCTTACAACGAGCGGAAAACCCCCTACAACCGCCGTTTCTGTTCCAACCGCTCCTACCCCTACCGAAAGAGTTAAAGGGATTTTTGAGGGTATTAGCGACCTTGATGCTGGACTTGGACCAACCGCTCCACAATCTAAACTATCACCTTCCGCTCAAAAGTTAGTGGATGATTATAATGCGAGAGTATTACCAAAAGTAAAAGCATTACCAGAGAAGAATAGATTAATAGAAGAACAAAGAGCAAAAGCAGAAGCAGAGTTAAAAGCAAAACAAGCAGAAGCAGAAAGAGTTAAACTAGACCAACAACTCGCCCAAGCAAAAGGTAAGAAAAGAGAACAGGGTAAAGTTGTTATTCCGCTTTTACAAGAAGCGGTAGAAATGTTTATTCCAGCAGAAGCATATGATTATCTACCAGAAGCAATAGTCCCAGAAAAAGGTGGATATGCTACATTAGATAAAACATCTACTATCGCAAGTCCAAAAGTAGTATCTACAAAAGAACCTCCTAAATATGCTCCAACATTAGAACTTGGTCCAAGTATGGAACGATTCGTCCAAGCGGGAAAAGGTATTGCAAAAGAGTTTAGAGATGAGGTTGTTGATTTAGCAACTAGTATGTTTAATGCTGGAAGCGATATTAACTATGCTTTTAATCAAGTTTCTACTGGTGGTATGAATACTACTTTACCACCAGCAAGATTCGAACCAGAAAGACAATCAAAAGCAAAACAAGTTATTAATCAACTAGACCAAGAACTTACAAAAGCAAAGAAAGAACAAGCAGAAAAGGGAGTAGGAACAAGAGTATTAGAGTTTCCAGTAGCGGTTGCTGGTGGAGCGAAAGATGTTGTTGTTGGTCTTGCTGATATTCTAAACTACTTTGGTGGTGTAAATGTTCGTCAAGGCGAAACAAGATCCAAAGAAGCAGAAAGAAAAGGAGCAGAGGTATTAGCGGGTATGACTGGTCTTACTGCTAATACAATATTAAACTTTACAAATCCTACTTTATGGGAAACAAAACCAGTAGAAGCAATATTAGGTTTAATGCCTCTTTATGATTTGGTATTAGGTGGAGCATTAAGAGTTCCCGGTGGATTAGAATGGTCTAATAAGTTTGGTGGATATGTTGCTAAAACTACACAAGCAGTAAAGAGAAATAAAGCAGTAAGTAAAGTAAGACAAGGATTCAGCGAAGGTTTCGCATCAACAGAACCGGGATCGTCAGCAGTAGCAGAACAAATATTTAGAACACCAGAAGCAGAAGCATCAACATTAAAAGCCGCTGGAACAAGAGCCGCCGAACAAGTTAAAACACCAACACCTCCAAGAGAAGGAGTAGATGTTTTTGGTGAAAGAGTTATTGAGAAAGAAGGCGGACAACCAGTAGTAGAAGCAAGACAAGAGGTTTTGACTCCAAAGAAATATGTTGAGAGAAACTATCTTTCACCGGGACAAGAAGAGGTAATACAACTTTCTAGCAAAGAGTTCCCAGTAGAATCTGGTGGTGTTGTTGGTAAAAGAAAATACTTTACAGGTGATTTAAAGACAACTGCTCCTACCGAGTTAATGGAAGAAGGTGGTTTTTCTTTTGATGAACTGGACTTAACACAAGAACCAGCAAGAAAAGCAAAAGCATTAGCAGATCAAAATAAACCTTTGGAAACTAAACTAGGAACATTAGCAGGAGAAACAGGCGGATTACTACAAGACCTAACTGGAAAACCAGTATTAGGTGATTGGTTAAACTTTGTTGTTGAGACATACCGCAGAACATTAGCGGAAAATGTTGATAATCCAAAAGCAGTATTAAGAGAAGGCGTAGAACAAGCAATAAGAACACAACTTAATACAGCAGAGGTTCGTAAATATATATTAGATAATGGAGTTAAAGAGGTTAATACAAAGATAAATAAGTTAGTAGATTCTGTTACTGATCTTGTTTCTACTGATACTGAACTTACTAATAATAGAGCAAGAATACAAGCACTACTAACTGACTCTGTTGTTATTCCAGCAAGAACAACTGATCTATATTCTATCGAAAGAGGAACTGGTAGATTATTTAAAGGAAGCGAGGTTAGTAAAAGTGTTGCTAGAAACCTAGAAGAAAGATTAAGAAATATACCAAAAGAAGAACAAGCGAAATATGTTGTTGGAGAAGGAGAACAAATATCTCCTCCAAGACAAACACCAGAGTTAAGTGAGTTCCAAAGACAAGCACTAGAACAAGTTGGAGCAAAACCAGTTGAGGTTGTTGGTGGTAGAAAGTTAGGAACTTTTGGAGAAGGTCTTGGTGAAGCATTAACAACTCAACCAACAAGAACACAGAATCCTTACTTTAACGAAGCAGTTAGAGAGGTTGCTGATATTGTTAGACAAGTATATCCAGCAGAAGCAGAAATGGTTATTACACCAGAAAGAGTAGCAAGTCGTTTTGCTATGGCGATTGATAATCAACTAACAAATAATATTCCTCTTCTTCGTAGTCCTGCTGTAAAGAGAGCAATAATCGCTGGATTAGAAGAAGCATTAAACCAAGATGGAACATATAGCAAAGCAGAAAGAAATAGAATATTAAGAGACTTTGATAAAGATGTTTTAAGAGATGCTGTTGTAAATAACAATACAGGAAAGATTCGTGGATTTGAGATTAGAAGAAGCGATGGTGGAGTTATTTTTGATTCTACTAATGTAAGAGATATTGTAGGAGAACTAAACCCAGAGTTAGTTAGAGAAGCAAAAGCAGAAGCAATACTAGATTTAACAAATGATTTAGCAAATGAGACTGCCTACTATGGAACAAGAAAGATGATCCAGCAAGAAGGTAGAAGGTTCTTCTCTGGGAATCAAGCAATAGATTTCGTTAGACAACCAGAAGCATTTGCTATTCCTATGCTTGGTAGAATAATACTGAAAGGTGAAACACCACCAGTATTCTTACCATTCGAAGGAACAAAAGTAGCAAAAGCAATATCAAGTAATATTGAGTTTTATGTTGATGAACTACGAAAAGCAAAAGAAACAGAACTACAAAGACCATTAGAGCAACCAGAAATAGATGAAATAAGAGGAGCAGTTAGAGATCAAATAGATAGACTAAATGAGTTCGTCCCACTTGATTTAAAACAAATGGACGAAGCATTTGGAGTATCACCAGAACAACTTAAAGGTGTAGTCCCAGAAACAAAACCATTTGAGAATCTTTATGCTCCACCCGATATTGCTTCCGCTATTAAATGGGAACTACAAAGTCGGGCGGCTTTACGGAATCCTTCATTTGGTTTAGGTATATTCCAAGCGGCTAAAAGAAATCTAACAGCAAGAGCATTAACCGCTTTAAAGAATAATAATATCTCAAACACTCTTGCTCTCGCAGTAAAGAACGGAGATCCTTTCGTTGCTTTAAGTGTATTTAAAGATGGATTTATGGATTTCTATTTTGGTGATAGAACACAAATGAGTCCAACAAAACGAAGAGCATATGAAGCAATAGAAAGATCAGGTATTATTGATACAACTGAACTAGCAAGAGATATTGGTAAAGCAAGTGATTTTAAACCACTTGATTCTGCTATTCGATTCTTGCTCGGTGAAGAAGGATTAAGAAACAAACAAGGAACAGGATTATATAGAACAATAGAAACAGCAAATCAAAAATATAGTTCTGCTATGAAAGTATTAGAATCTGCTTACAGCAAAGCAGGTGATATTCCATTTAAAGTTTATGAAGCAGTTAGAGCATATGAGAGATTAGAAAACTCCGCTATGAAAGTAAAAGATGGAAACTATGTTGGCGGTATGATTAGCAAAAATGTAGAGGTAAGACTAACAAAGAGCGGAACAAACTATACAGCAGAGTTCTTTGATACAAGTGGAAAGAAAGTTCCTAATCTACCAGAGGTAAATGGAACATTAGAATCTCCAAAGATTAGTCAAATACTCGGTAGAATATCAGCATACGAAGCAAATAAAGTTGTTTTGGATTATGGTGATGTAGGTGTTTATAATAAAGTTCTTCGTTCATTTCCAATATTAAATGCTATGTCTGGGTTTTATACTTACTACTGGAAAACTATGGATATTCCGGGATTTAAAAGAGGTATGGCTGCTAATATGTTCTTACCAGAAGAAATGGTAAAAACAAATGATAAAGCAGTTAGAATAGAAAATCTTAATAAAGCAACATTAGCCGCAACCAGAAGAGCATTAATAGCAAATATGGCGTTAGGTCAAGTCTATCAACACGAAGGAAAAACACCAGAAGAAAAGAGAGCATTTGAGTTGGTAAAGAAATCAATAGCGATTAATCCAAGTCAAGCAGGATCAATCTTGTTAGGACCAGTTGGGGATTTATCACAACAATACTACAACGACTTTGGTTCTTCTGTTCCATTTAAATCCACAGATGTTCTAATGAAAGTTGGTGTGGGTGCATTAATGCGAGCCGCTGGATATTTCAGTCCCAAAGATGTAGAGAGAGAGTTGTTCCCACTTTATAAACTAAATGCTGAAAGATTAAAACCAGCAGAAAAAGCAAGAGTAGAAGGTGAAAGAAAAAGATTAGGATTCTTCCTTAAAGATCTTCGTGGTGAATCTTTCTCTGCTAATGATGTATTAGAACTTGTAGGTCAAGGCGGTAATGCTGTATTTGATATGTTAGATGAGATTGCTGATACAGAAGAACAAGGTAAAGTATTTAGTCTTCCAAAAGCCGCCAATACTTTTATGGGTTCATTAATAGGTAGAACTCCTTATTCTCTAATCAGTAATGCTTTTACACTTGCGGGTTCAGCAATACCTCCTCCAACAGATCCAACAAAAGAAACCTTTATGGAGAGAGTAGGAGAAACAGCAAGGGACTTTTCACCATACGGAAAAGAAATGAGAAAGATGGGTTTTGTTTCTGGTAATGTTTCACCTGATTTACAAAAACTATCTCTCTATATGATCGCCCAAGTAATCGGTAGTGGTTGGAGAAAAGTTAATGTATTAGATGAAAGTGAGAATCCTGTAAGTGGTGGTGTAATAAAAAGCAGATACGAACAATACTTAACTGGTGTTGAGAAAGAACTAAATGCTTCTCTTGTTAAACCATTAGAAGAAAGAGCAAAACAATATTACGGATTATCTCAACAAGAAACAGACCCAGTTAGAAAAGCAAAATACCAAGAGACATATAAGTTCTATCAAAAGAATACAGAAATGGTTAAAGACCAAATCCAAATGTTATTAGACCAAGATAGAAAGATTGTATGGAAAACTTTAAACCCACTAAAATAAGTGTGAAACTTTACAAAGGAGACAATCATTATGGCAGTTGATAATACAGAAAGACAAGCATTTATGGGTCCAGCATTAACAGAGAAATCTTTAATCTTTTCAGTCCAAGTTCCAAAAGGCGGGAGTATAAATCTTATAGACCAGATTAAATCAGCGGTAGTTACAGCAGGAGTTCCATTTCCAAATACAATAGATATTGTTATTTATCCAACT
>Ga0075471_10002186_pt1 | contig 12888 bp, 15 predicted proteins | sample DEB19_08_DNA_2_FD_74787 | JGI IMG/M metagenome (GOLD analysis project Ga0075471, IMG submission 74787) | Aqueous microbial communities from the Delaware River and Bay under freshwater to marine salinity gradient to study organic matter... | ecosystem: Environmental > Aquatic > Marine > Coastal ... | reverse complement strand
TCTTACGGGCTGTGGCGCAGCTTGGTTAGCGCGCTTGTCTGGGGGACAAGAGGTCGTGGGTTCAAATCCCGCCAGCCCGACCATGAGACTTGACCGGCGGCACCGTCAGGCACGGCAAGCGTCAGGTTGTCGCTGATGTGCGGGAGGTTCGTCGGCAATTTCGCCGTGGACGACCTGCTCGCCGAACTCGCGGAGGCGGAAGTGGACGCGTCGCCCGCGGAGGGCCTGCCCGCCGGGGTGTCAAACTTCAACACCGCACCCACGCATGACTGCCTCATCGTGACGACGGGGGACACCGGTCCGGTGCTGCAGGTCGCCAGATGGGGTCTGCTGCCGCCGTGGTCGAAGGATCCAGCCGCTGCCTCGAAGATGATTAACGCCCGTTCGGAGACGATCACGGAGAAGCCGTCATTCAGGAACCTCGTCACGTCGCACAGGGCAATGATCCCCATGACGGGCTTCTACGAGTGGGACCGCACGGATGCGCGCAACAAACGGCCGTTCTTCGTGCCGCGGGCCGACGGCCGCACCATGTGGGCTGCAGGTCTGTGGGTCCACAGCCCGCTCCTCGGGTGCGACACGTTCACGCTCATCACGCGCGAGAGCCTGGCCGATCTCGCCTCAATCCACCACCGCAGCCCCGTCCAGCTCGACGCGGTCGACTGCGCGCACTGGGCTCTCGACGATGTCGCCCCTCTCGGTCTTCTCGCACTCGACACCCAGCCCCTGCTCGCGCCGTACGAGGTGGACAAGGCAGTGAACTCCGTGCGCAACACGGGCCCGGGGCTGATCGAACCGAAGTCCGCGCCCGACCCGGGGCCCGACACTCTGTTCTGACCCCGTTAGTTCAGCCGAGTGCGGCGATGATGCGCGCCGCGTTTGCCTCGAGGCGTTCGCGCTCGACGGTCCGCGCCGCGTTCCGGAAGTCCAGCTGGGACATGTCGGTGGTCGGCACCAGGTGGATGTGGCAGTGGTTCACCTCGTACCCGGCGATGATCATGCCCACGCGCTCGCACGGGAAGGCCTCGGCGAGAGCGGTGGAGATGCGATGGGACACGGCGAAGAGGTGGGCAGACAGGTCGGACGGCAGGTCGATCCAGTGGTCAACCTCCGCGCGCGGGATGACGAGGACGTGCCCGTCGGCCAGCGGATTGATGCTCATGAACGCGACGCACAGGTCGTCCTCGAGCACGAACGTCCCGGGGATCTCCCTGTTGATGATGCGCGTGAAGATGGTGGTCACCCGAGGTACCCCCCGGAGACCTTGAACACGTCGCCTGTGCAGTACTTCGACTCCGGCCCAGCCAGGAACCTGATCATCTCGGCGATGTCCGTGGGCTCGCCCATGCGTCCCATCCCGATACGCATGGTGATGGCTGCCTTCATCTGCTCCGAGAACGGCGTGAGCAGGGGAGTGTCGATGTAGCCGGGACACACCGCATTGACTCGAATGCCGAGGCCCGACACCTCGTCGGCAACGGACTTCGTGAGCGCGATGATGGCTGCCTTCGCCGTTGAGTAGTGCGGTGCACCGGCCGACGGCATGAGTCCCAGGATCGAGGAGATGTTCACGATGGACCCGGAACGGCGCGGAGTCATGTGGCGCAGTGCGGCGCGGGTGCCGTGGAATGCGCCGTAGAGATGGACCCGGATCATCCTGTCCCAGTCGGCATCGCTGATATCGACCAGTGTGTCCATGGGCTCGAGCGAGGCGATGTCGCCCGCCATACGTCTTCCCGCGTTGTCTATGCTGCGCTGCATCTTCGAGGACACGTTGGATGGGGCGATGCCCGCGTTGTTCACCATGATGTCCAGCCGCCCGAGCCTGGCCACTGTGTCGTCGACCGCGGCATCGAAGGCGGCGGAGTCCGTGACGTCGAATCCGTACCCGATTCCCCCGAAACGCCCCGCGGTCTCGGTTGCAGCCTCTGCCGAGAGGTCGTTGATGACCACCACGGCACCGTCGGCGGCCAGACGCTCTGCAGCGGCAGCCCCTAGCCCGGAAGCGCCCCCGGTGATGAAGGCGACCTGGCCCTCGAGTTCTGTCCCTGCTGGTTTGCGTGCCACGGACAGACAATAGGTCCGCACTGGCGGGTCCCGACCCCCCGGGGGCGGGCGGAAGTACTCTTCGCACGTGACCGAGGAGCCGAAAGCAGGCCTGTTCGACCGGGTGTGGACCGTGCCGAACGCCCTCTCGGTCATCCGGCTCCTGCTCCTGCCGGTCTTCGTGTCGTGGATGGGGGACGGTCGCATCGTCGCGGGTGCGTGGTTCTTCGGCGCGCTGTGCTTCACCGATTTCATCGACGGCTGGATCGCACGCCGCTTCGACCAGGGGAGCGAACTCGGGAAAGTGCTCGACCCTGTCGCAGACCGAACCATCTTCTTCGTGGGTGTCGTCACCGCCATGTGGTACGACGCGTTCCCCGTGTGGCTGGGGATCCTCATCCTCGTCCGGGAGGCCCTCATCGCGCTGATGATGGTGGGCGGGACCGTTCTCGGAATGGAGAGGTTCCCCGTGACGAAGGCCGGCAAGTGGGCGGCCTTTCTCGTGATGTGCACGGTGGGCTGGTTGACGCTCGGGTCGGTCGGGGGTTCGTGGGGTGTCTTCAGCTGGATCGGCTGGGCCGCGGCCGTCCCCGGCATGACCGTTTCCTACTGGACTCTCCTGCGGTACGTGCCTCTCGTGCGTGCCCACTTGTCCTCGGGGAGAGCCGCCAAACGACTACCGTGAGGGTCGTGAGCGTCCCCTCCCACCTCCAGTACACGAAGGACCACGAGTGGGTCCAGGTCAGCGGGTCCGTCGCCCGCATCGGCATCACCGATTTCGCCCAGGACGCACTCGGCGACATCGTGTTCGTGCAGATGCCCGAGGTCGGGTCCGTGGTCGCCGCACACGACTCCTTCAGCGAGATCGAGAGCACCAAGAGCGTGAACGATGTCTACGCACCGGTGTCGGGCACCGTCACGGCCGTCAACGACGAGCTCTCGGCCCAGCCCGAGTTGCTGAACACCGACCCCTACGGCCGGGGATGGATCTGCGAGATCGAGATGAGCGGCGAACCGACGGACCTTCTCTCGGCCGAGGAATACCAGGCCCTCGTCGGCTGACATGTCGTACGTCTTCTGCAACCGCTGCGGCCACCGCAACCCACCCAACAGCGGGTTCTGCAGCGCGTGCGGGTCGGTATTGGACGTCGCGGACGACCGCACGATCACGCTCGCGACGGTCGACCCGCTCATGGACGCCCCCGGGCGGGCCGATGACGTTGTGGTCGACCTGGGGGACATCGCGGCGGGGGAGGCCATCCTCGTGGTGAGGGGCGGTGACGAGGAGGGTGCTCATTTCGTGCTCCGCACGCAGGTGACCACCATCGGCCGTCACCCGGAGTCCGACATCGTGCTCGACGACATCACGGTGAGCCGTCGCCACACCGAGATCCGACTGGTGGACGGTCGCTACGTCGCCTCCGACGTGGGCTCACTCAACGGCACGTACGTCAACCAAAGCCGTGCGGACTCCGTGGTGCTGTCGCAGGGTGACGAACTGCAGGTCGGCAAGTTCCGTCTGGTGTTCCTCCAGAGCGCGGGGAGCGCGCGGTGAGCGGACGCGACTATCTGTCCATCGGCGAGGTCCTGGCCCAGTTGCTGGAGGAGTTCCCCGACGTCACCATCTCGAAGATCCGGTTCCTCGAGAGTCAGGGACTCATCGAGCCGGAGCGCACCGCGTCGGGCTACCGGCAGTTCACCGACGCCGAGGTGGAGAGACTGAGGGTCATCCTGCGCGAGCAGAAGGCCCACTTCCTGCCGCTGCGGGTCATCAAGGACCGGCTCGACGACGAGACCAGCGACATCAGCCGCGAGCTTCGCCTGGTGTCCGACGGGGTCATCCGCAGCGATGCCCACCCGGCAGCGCGTGCGGCCATCCCGCGCGGGTCGAGGACCACCACGACCACGCCGCCGCTCGAGCAGGACGTCCCCGCGTCGATAGTGGCGCGGGAGCGCAAGAAGGTGGCGTCCCGGCACGCGGACCAGACCGAGTCGCTGCCGCGTGATGTGTTGCTGGCGAGGTGCTCCATCGACGCTGACTTCCTGAAGGAACTGGAGGGTGCGGGGCTCGTGAACGGCCACGACGTGGGGGACACCACGTTCTTCGAGCCCCATTCTGTGGAGATCGCGAGGGTGGCCGGGCGCTTCCGTGACCTCGGCATCGACATCCGCCACCTGCGCGCGTGGAAGACCAGCGCCGAGCGCGAACTGAGTCTGTTCGAGCAGCGGATCCTCCCGCTCCTGCGCGCGAGGAGCGCGACAGGCCGCGACGAGGCCACAGAGATGCTCGCGGAGCTCGTCGAACTGGGGGCAGACCTCAGGGCGTCGCTGCTCGCCCGGGGGACCGCCCGACTCATCGAGCCGAGGTGACCGTGAAGTCGCTCTCGGTCAGGCGGGTGGAACGCAGCCGCGCCACCAACAGTTTCGTGGTCACCCTGCGCGAGGACGACCAGCCGCGGCGCCAGTTCGACATCTTCATCGGACTGAACGAGGGCATGGTCATCCGCATGATGCTCGACGGCGAGGTGTCGCCACGCCCGCTCACGCACGACCTGTTCGTCCTCGCGCTGGAGAGGCTCGGCATCGAGGTCAAGCGGACCGTCCTCACCCATGTGAAGGAGAGCACGTTCTTCGCCGAGCTCGTCCTCGCCACGGGGGAGGGGGAGGAGACCACGGTGTCCTGCCGGCCCTCGGACGGGGTGGCCCTCGCGTTGCGGGCCAACGCGCCGATCTACGCCCGCGAGTCGCTGCTGGACGAGGTGGGGGCCGTCCCCGCCGTGTCTGCCGACGACGACGGCGAGATTCTCGACGAATTCAGGGATTTCATCGAGAACATCAACCCCGACGACTTCAATCTCTGACCCCTTGCGTTCCGGCGGCCGCGGGCGTAGCGTCTTACACCCGTGTAGTTACCCGGGTGTGACCCGAAGGTGGGAGCCATGAACAACGAGACGTACAGCGGACACAGCGCGGCGGAGATCGTCGGCATCACCTACCGCCAGCTCGACTACTGGGCGAGCACCAATCTCATCCGTCCGTCCGCTGCCGACGCGTCAGGCAGCGGTTCGCGCCGTCGCTACACCTACAAGGACCTGCTCGAACTGAAGGTCATCAAGAAGATGCTCGACGCCGGCATCAAGCTGCCGAAGATCCGTGACGTGTTCGCGTACATGCGCGACCACGTGGGCACCGAGATCGCATCCGCGCACATCGTGATCGACGGCAACTCCGTGATCCTCTGTGACGGCGACAACCTCGTCGATGTGCTGCGTCACGGCCAGGGTGTGCTGAACGTCCTGCCCCTCACCGGCGTCAGGGAGGAAGTCGACAACCGCATCGTCTCCCTGTCTGACCGCATCCGCGAGACGGAGGAGCGAGTGCGCGCCGAGGCCGAGAGGGCGGAGGAGTCCGCCCGCCTGGCCCGCGAGAGCCGGGGCACCGCACAGGGCGACGCCTGAGCGCGATGACACGGACGTCGCCGCTCGACGGTGTGCACCGTTCGCTCGGCGCGAAGATGGCCCCGTTCGGGGGCTGGGAGATGCCGATCGCGTACCCCTCGGGCACGCTGGCCGAGCACGCAGCGTGCCGCAGCGCTGCCGCGGTGTTCGACGTGAGTCACCTTGGCACTGTCCGTCTCGAGGGTGACGGTGCGCTCGGGCGGCTGCAGGCGACGCTGACGAATGACCTCGCCCGCATCGGGCCGGGTCGTGCCCAGTACACCCACCTTCTCGATGAGTCCGATGCGAGCGTGCTCGACGACATCATCGTGTGGTGGGTTGACGATGAGGTTTTCGACGTGATGCCGAATGCGTCCAACACGGAACGCGTGATCTCCGCCATCGGGGGCACCGACACCACCGCCACGCGTGCCGTGATCGCGGTGCAGGGACCCGCCGCCCGCGACACGGTCAGTTCCTTCTGCCCCGAGGCGGCCGTAGTGGGGAGGTTCCGCGTGGCGCGGGTCAATGTCCTCGGTCATGACTGCACGGTCGCCGGCACGGGTTACACGGGGGGGGACGGCATCGAGATCGCCGTCCCCGTGGATGGTGCTCTCTCCGTGTGGGATGCGGTGGTGTGGAACGGGGCGATGCCCGCTGGACTCGGCGCCAGGGACACGCTGCGGCTGGAGGCTGCACTCCCGCTGCACGGCCACGAGCTCGGGGCGGGCATCACGCCTCTCCAGGCCGGTCTTGAGTGGGTAGTGGCGTGGGGGAAGCCCGCGTTCCGGGGCCGCGAGGCCCTGCTCGCGGAGAAGGAGCGCGGTCCGTCACGGCGCCTCGTGGGATTGCGAATTGACGGGCGACGACCGGCGCGCGACGGGTGCGAACTGAGGCGCTCCTCCGGCGAAGCGGTGGGTCATGTCACCAGCGGGAACTTCTCTCCGACCCTCGGTCATTGCGTCGCGATGGCCCTCGTGTCGCCGGATGTGAACATCGGCGACACCCTTTCGGCTGATGTCAGGGGCACGATGCTCCCGGCAACGGTGGTGCCGATGCCGTTCGTGGAGAAGAAGAAACCGCTTTAGGACCCGGCTGCGGTCGGCTCGCTCGGGGGAGCCTGGGGCCGGGGTGGCTTGAACCCGAACAGCCCACCGGCGCTCTCGGCCATGGATGCGAGAGGACCGAGACGCTTGGTGAGCTCGCCGAGGGACGAGGCGATCTCCCCCAGTGACGCGGCGGCGTTCATCGCGTTGCCGACCTGCGGCATGATCCGGCGCAGCGGCTCCTCCACCTCGTCGAGGAGGGAGTTGATGCGGGTGGTGGTGCGGTTGAGGTTGTCCACCGTGGACGCGAAGTTCTCGAGGATGAGAATGAGGGACTCCGTGGTGCGCCGGGACGCATCGACCGCCCGTGAGGCGAGGTCCACAGGATCCACCATTGACACCAGCGCCAGCAACTGCTCGATGGGGTTCGCCGGCGTGCTCTCGCTCATGCGGGAACAGTATCGGACGCGAGCGATTCGGCGTACGCCTCGATGGGCGCACAGGTGCAGACCAGGTTGCGGTCGCCGTATGCGGCGTCGATGCGCGAGACAGAGGGGAAGTAGCCCCTTGCGCGCAGTGAGGGGAGCGGGAACAGCGCGGTGTCCCGCTGGTACTTCCTGTCCCACGTGCCCACCGTGTCCTCGACCGTGTGGGGTGCGTGGCGCAGCGGGGAGTCCTCCGCCGTGATGCGGCCGTCCCTCACGTCGTCGATCTCCGCACGGATGGCCAGCATCGCCTCGCAGAAACGGTTCAACTCCTCCAGTGGTTCGCTCTCGGTCGGCTCCACCATCAGGGTGTTCGCCACGGGGAAGCTCATTGTCGGTGCGTGGAAGCAGAAGTCCATCAGGCGCTTGGCCACGTCGTCGATGGTGACTCCGGTGCCCCTCACGACTTCGGCGACGTTCAGGATGCACTCGTGCGCGACGGTCCCGTGCCCCCCGGCATAGAGCACGGGGAATGCCCCGCGGAGCCGCGCCGCCACGTAGTTCGCCGAGAGAATGGCGTCGACCGTGGCCTGCCTGAGACCGTCCGGCCCCATCATCGTGATGTAGACCCACGGGATGCCGAGGATGGACGCTGACCCGAAGTTGGCGCCGGAGACCGGCCCGACGGCCGTCACGGGGTTGACCGGGTCGCCGGGGAGGAAGTCGGCGAGATGCGCGCGGACCGCCACCGGACCGACACCGGGTCCGCCGCCGCCGTGGGGGATGCAGAAGGTCTTGTGAAGATTGAGATGGCTGACGTCGGCCCCGAACTTGCCCGGTTGGGCGAGCCCGACGAGGGCGTTCAGGTTCGCCCCGTCGACGTAGACCTGTCCACCGTGGGAGTGGATGATCTCGCAGACGCGGGTGATTGACTCCTCGAAGACCCCGTGGGTGGACGGGTACGTGATCATCGTCGCGGCCAGAGTGTCGCCTGCGGCGGAGGCCTTCTTCTCGAGGTCGTCGATGTCGATGTTGCCGTTCCCGTCGCATCCCACGACGACGACCCGCATGCCGGCCATCACGGCGCTCGCGGCGTTCGTTCCGTGCGCGCTCTCGGGAATGAGGCAGACGTCGCGCTGGAGGTCCCCGCGCGAGCGGTGGTACCCCCGGATCGCCAGCAACCCTGCGAACTCGCCCTGGCTCCCGGCATTCGGCTGGAGGCTCACTGCGTCGTACCCGGTGACGGCCACGAGCATCCGCTCGAGGTCGTCGATGACGGCGCGCATTCCTGCGGTCTCGTCAGCGGGTGCATAGGGGTGGACCGACGAGAACTCGTCCCACGTCACGGGCTCCATCTCGGTGGTGGAATTGAGCTTCATGGTGCACGACCCCAGCGGGATCATGGTGCGGTCCAGTGCGAGGTCCTTGTCGGCGAGACGCCGCAGGTAACGCAGCATCGAGTGCTCGGAGCGGTGCGAATGGAACACGGACTGGGTCATGAATTCCGTGGTGCGGCCTGCCATTCTGACCGCCGGCTCGGCGGGGGAGAAGGGGGCGGAGCAGCCGAGGGCTGAGAGCAGGTCCGAGACCTCCCCCTCGGTTGCCTGCTCGTCCGTGCTGAAGGACACCGATGTGTCGTTGATCCGGCGGATGTTGAAGCCTGCTGAACGGGCCGCGGCACAGACGGCGGCGGCGTCCACCCCGTCGATCCGGACGGTGTCGAAGAGACTCGTGTGGCGCACGGAGAAGCCCCCCGCCCGCAGTGCGTCCGCGGCGCCGGAGGCCAGGGACGCAATGCGCGTTGCGATGGCGCGCACGCCGTCGGGCCCGTGCCACACGCCGTACATTCCCGCCATGTTCGCGAGCAGCACCTGGGAGGTGCAGATGTTCGAGGTGGCCTTCTCGCGACGGATGTGCTGCTCGCGCGTCTGGAGCGTGAGGCGCAGTGCGGGCCTGCCCGCGGTGTCTGTGCTCACGCCCACCAGGCGGCCAGGCAGCGAACGGGCATGTTCCTCGCGGCACGCCATGAACGCCGCGTGCGGCCCGCCGAAACCGAGAGGGATGCCGAAACGCTGCGAGGATCCGACGGCCACGTCGAAGCCGAGAGTGCCCGGTGCCTCGATGAGTGCGAGCGCCATGAGGTCGGTGATCGCTATCGCGATGGAACCGGCGGCATGGACCCTGTCCGCGTAGTTCCGCATGTCAGGTGCGGAGTGGATGAATCCGCCGGAGGAGGGATACGAGATGACAGCCGCGAAGTGACGTTCACCGTCGAACATGTGCGGTGCGGCGAGCTCGACGTTCAGCCCGAGCGGTTCCATCCGCGTGCGGACCACGGCAACCGTCTGGGGGTGCGTGTCGGAGTCGAGGAGCACCGTGTCCCGCTTCTTCTTGACCGTGCGGTGGGCGAGCGTGATGGCCTCCGCAACGGCAGTGGATTCGTCAAGCAACGAGGCATTGGCGAGAGGCAACGCCGTCAGTTCGGTGATCATGGTCTGGAAGTTGAGCAGCGCTTCCAGCCGTCCCTGGCTGATCTCCGGCTGGTAGGGCGTGTATGCGGTGTACCAGGCCGGGTTCTCGAGGACGTTCCGCTTCACCACGGGCGGCGTGACGGTGGGGTAGTACCCCTGCCCGATGAATGACCGGCGCTTCGGCACCCCCTCGAACCGGGAGGCCAGGAGTGCGAGCACGTCCCGCTCGGGAACCGCTTCACTGAGCGCCAGTGGCGTCGACATGAGGATCGAGGCCGGCACGGTGCGCGTGATCAACTCGTCGAGCGATGCACACCCGATGACCCGCAGCATCTCGGCGCGGTCGGCGTCGGTGAGAGCGAGGTGGCGCGAGGCGAAGAGTTCAACCGGGGTCGGCAACATGGGTACGTCCTTTCGTACCCCTGCTGTCTCTTGTGCCTGAGAGCTTCGCCTTGCGGCTTTCCCCGTCGGCGGAGGGCGGACCCTCGCTTTCCAGCGTCTATGTGGTTCCCCCGGTCCCTTGTGCCTGAGAGTTTCCGGGGTGGTTGCTCCTTCGGCGGCGGTTTCCCGCTCTCTCCCAGGGGGAGTGCCGAGAACACTAGTCGCTGGGGGCGCGGGGGAGGGGCGGGAAGGTCTACCTTTTTGGGCATGGCATCACTCACATCACGCGAAACGGTCGACCGGACCAGGGCAACCATCGGCGAGCTCGGGGCGAGGTACATGCTCCATCCCGAGACCATGGCCATCGGGACCGAGGCGAAGTACCCGAACGGGTTCGCCTGGTACATGGCCGGCCGCGGCGGTGTGCTCGGCGACGTCGATGCCGACGTGGTGTACGCCGGGTTCGGGTTCTTCGGACCCGACCTGATCCGCAAGATGTGGGAAGCAGGGATTGCCGTCGAGTCACCCCGTGCCGCCGGGCGTCGTTACGCGGCTGCGTGCGCCGAGTTCGGTCGCAAGCGCCTGCAGGGGGCTGCCGGTCTGGACAGGTTCAACGAACTGGCCGGCCGGGTGCTCGGTTCCGTGGACGGATCCGGGTTGCCGCTGTTCGCGGCGTTGCGCAGGGAGACCCCGCCGGCCGACGCCGCGGGTCTTGCGTACTGGAACATCGCGCTGCTCCGTGAGTGGCGGGGCAGTGAGCACGTGGTGGCCGTGCGCGCGGCGGGTCTGACACCCGGCCAGGCCGTGCTGAGCGACAACGCCGACATCGAGAAGGGCCGCGAAACGGCGAAGACCCGCGGGTTCGGGGAGAACATCCCCGAGCCGGCCGACCTCGCCCAGCGCAGAGCCCGGGCAGAAGAATTGACCAGCGAACTTCAGGCACCCGGTTACGACGTCCTCTCGCCGCAGGAGCGGGGGGAGTTCGCGGACCTCGTCGCGTCACTCAAGGAAGTGCTCGACGCGAACAAGTGAGCAGCCGTCGCTGGCTGCTGTCAGTCAACCGACGCGTAACTGCCGGCTGATCCGGTGTTGCCGAGTGTCCCCGCGACCACGTCGTCGAGGTCGGCGAGGAACTCATCCAGCACGTTCGCGTGCACGGCGTTCACGGTGAGATGAACCGACTTCGGCGGCGCCTGACGGTCGACGTACCAGCCCCTCGCATTCAGGCCGTCGGCCACGGCAAATACGTCATGACGCAACTCGTCGGCGGTGCCGAAGGAGAGGAGAGTGGTGTCGGGCTGTGCCCGCAGCACCAGGGCCGGATGGGCGTCGATGTGGGCCGCAATCGCCAGTGCCGTGTCGCGCGCCGTGCGTGTGAGTCGCATGTAGCCGTCGTCGCCCAGGTGGTGCATCACGGCCCACGCGGCGGCGATCGGGCCTCCGGACTTCGTGCCGAGGATGCCGGACGATCCGTAGGTGCCCCCGAGCCAGTTGTCGGTGATGAAGGTCTGGTCCGCGCGGAGGAACTTGTTTCGGTGCAGGAGAACGCCGGCACCCTTCGCGGCATACCCGTACTTGTGCAGATCGATGGACACCGACGTGACTCCCTCCACGCGGAAGTTCCATGCGGGCACCGGCTCGCCGAGCATGCCGAGATAGGCGAGCGTGACGCCGCCCATGCACGCATCGACATGGCAGTTGATGCGCAGCTCGGCGGCGCGCGCGGCGAGGGGAGTGACGTCATCAACGACGCCCTGCGGGTACTGGGGCGCGCTTGCCACGACGAGCACGGTCTGGTCGTCGATGGCCTCGAGCATCGCATTCACATCCGCACGCCAATCCGGTCCCACGGGAATCCGGCGGTTCTGCACGCCGAAATAGTCGGCGGCCTTCTCGAGTGCGGCATGGGCGGTGGTGGGCAGGACAACGTTCGGCCTGCTGAGCGTGCGCCCCTCGCGTTCGGCGCGCTTCATGGCGGCCCTGACGCACAGGATCAGGCTCTCGGTGCCCCCGGAGGTCATGAACCCCGCGGAGTCAGCATCGCCGCCGGCCCATGACAGGGCGCGGGACACCACCTCGTTCTGCATGCGCCTCAGCGACGGGAACGCATCTGTGTTCAGGGCGTTCTCGCCGGAGAAGCGCCGGTACGCCTCCTCGGCGAGCGCGACCACCTCGGGGCCCGCGTTGTACGCCAGGGTGAACGCCCGGCCGTCGCGCCAGCGGACGTCGCGCGAGCGCATCGACTCCATGTCGGCCAGCACATCCTCGGCGGGCCTACCGGCCCCGATGTGCGCGGCGTTGGCGGCGTCGTTCATGGCCGAACCCTAGGGGAGCAACCGTCCCGGAGCCTTTCTGACATGGCATTCCGTGTATCTGCGAAAGTTACATAACGGAGATTATGAGCGTATAACGGGACCGCCAAAGGAGGCAGTGGTGACCGGCTCGGCGGCCTCCAGGAGCCATTCGGTGAGTTCTCTCAGTGACTCCTTGGTGTGGCGTCCCGATGCGAGATCCGCAGTGACGTCGTTGACTGCGCACTGCAGCACGAAGATCAGGTCCTTCAGGTTGTCGAGTTCCCCCCGCGCGACGACGAGCTCATTTTCCGACAGTTCGAGTTCCGCGGCGCGTTGCCGGGACACCCAGTCCCATTGACGGCATTTCTGGCTGCAGAACTTCTTCGGTCGCCCAGGGCCGCTGGCGGGCGCCAGCGGATGGCGGCACCAACCGCACCGTGGCCTGTTGTCCCCGCTCTCCGCGCTCTTCCCGTATTTCGTCATGACGAAATGGTAGCCGCCGATAGCATCGCCAACGTGTCATTGCCGCCCGCACCCACACGGTTCTTCGCGAGCGACAATTTCAGCGGCGTGCACCCTGCCTACATGGAGGCCCTCTCTCGCGTGAACGACGGCCACGCGATGGCGTACGGCGGGGATGCCGTCTCGCACCGGGCGGTGGAACTGTTCCGCGACCTGTGTGGTCTGGATGTCGAGGTTCTGTTCACTTTCGGTGGCACAGGCGCCAACGTGGTTGCGTTGTCGTGCCTTCTCGGGCGTGCGGAGAGCGTCCTGTGCACCCAGTGGGC
>Ga0075471_10002185_pt1 | contig 12901 bp, 10 predicted proteins | sample DEB19_08_DNA_2_FD_74787 | JGI IMG/M metagenome (GOLD analysis project Ga0075471, IMG submission 74787) | Aqueous microbial communities from the Delaware River and Bay under freshwater to marine salinity gradient to study organic matter... | ecosystem: Environmental > Aquatic > Marine > Coastal ... | reverse complement strand
ATCGCCACCGCGGCCTACCTGCTCCTGCGCAGGGACGTCGATGGCACCGAGTTCGACGAGGTGGTTCTCGAGGAGCCCGTCGGCGGTTGATCGCGGCAGCTCCGACGCCGGTTCAGCCGCACACGCGCCGGAGGATCGCGGGAAATCCGCCGAGCAGTTCGCCGCGGCTGACCGCCGCGTCGGCACCGGCGGCCGTGGCCTGGTCGAGCCTGTCCTTGGCGACGTGCGGTCCGAAGGCCACGAGCCTCGCGTTGCAGCCGGTCCGCGACCGCTGGGCGTCTATGAGCGCACGCGTTCGTGACACGAGCACGGCGGGGTCGCCGGCGACGGCCTGGAGGTCGAGCAGCACGAGCTGAAACGGTCCCGCTGGCGGCTGGTCGTCGAGGCTGCGGAGCGTCTCGAGCCGGCCTCCGGCGTCCCGAGCGAGGCCGGCGATCCGGCTCGTCGACATCAGGTCGGGCGAGACGAGGAGGATCCGCGGGCCCGCGGGGCCGTCTTCCGAACGACCCGAGGCGACTTCCAACGTCATAGCGCCTCCGGTCCGCGGACGTCGCGGTAGAGCTGCACGGCTTCCTGCATCGGCAGCACGAAGAGCCGGTGGGATGGGGTGGTGGCCGCGGGATCGCCGATCCGCAGCGCGTTCGCCAGCGTGTCGACGGTGCGGTCCAGAAAATCGTCGTTGACGGCGATCTCCATCACCGCCTCCTGCGCCACGCCGGCGGAACCGTGATGCTGTGCATCGCAGACCGTCAGTCGGGTCACGTGCACGGCCGCCAGCGCCTGCCGCACGGCCTCGAGCTGCGCCGGCCTGACCACCGCCATCACCAGTCGCATCGCCCGTCCTCCTCCGTGGTCGGCCGCGCCATCAGCCGCTGCGGGCTCACGGGCTCGGCAGCTGCAGACTGGCGTCGAGCACCTTGCGGATCCGCTCCCGCATCTCGCCGAGGTGTGCCCCCGAATAGGCGTCGAGCTTCACGTCGTTCTTCGCCAGCAGCGTACCGATCTTCTGTTCGAGGCCCCGCAGCTGGGCGGCCGCGATCGCCTGGGCGTCGGGGGACGACACGGACGAGTTCATGGCCAGCGTCGACAGACGGGTGACGTAGAGCCGCTGCAGTCCACGCCGCAGGCTCCCGATCGCGGGCTTGCGGACCGTGTACTCGCCCGGACCGATCGCGTCGACCTCCGCCATGATCGACTTGGTAAGACGCTCGAGCAGCTCGGCGGTGGTGAAGGCATCCTGGTCGGCGGCGACCTTCGCCTCGCTGTCGCGGATCCGCTCGAGCGTGATCGGGTTGAGCAGCCGGCCGAGGACCCGCCCTTGCCACTGCAGGATCACGTCGTGGATCGGATAATCCTCGCGGTCCGTGCGCGGGCTGCCCCAGTGCATCCAGTGCGTGGGGGCGAGCTGGTTGAGCAGCTCGGGCGGGAACGTGAACGGCTTCGCACCGAACATCTCCTGCTCCAAGAGCGCGAGGGCGTCGCGCTGCTTCTGAACCTCCACGACGCGAAAGGGCGGCGAGGCGTTGGCGTCGCCCTTGTGGCTGCGCGAGGTGTGGAGGCCCCCGACGAGCCGGGCCGCCGTGTACATCGCCTGCCCGTGGGCCGAGAGCAGCACGCCGAACGCCTGCCGCACCCGCTCGTAGCCCCGGTCCTTGGTCGTCATCCGGTCGACGATCAGGGGCATCACCTGCGTCACGAGCTCCGCACGGCTGCGGGCGAACTCGAGCGGATCGCTGCCCAGGTCGAAACGGTTGGAGAGCGGATCGGGGTCGTTGAACTCCGTGTGCTCGTCGGTGGCGTAGGCCAGCGCCGGGTCACCGCTGCGGCCCGCGATCTTGTCGAGCTCGGGCAGCTCCCCCTCGGGATTCCCGGCGGAGACAGGCCGGTAGCCGTACTCGATGGCCCACATGTCGTAGGGACCGAGCCGGGCGGTGTAGTAGTCGCCCTGCTGCTTCCCCTTGGGCACGATGTTCACCGGGATGTAGTCCATCACGCTGGTGGTGCCCCCCACGGCCGACGTCTTGGTGACGTCGTTGAGGTCGGACAGCGAGCGGAACGCGGAGCCCTTGAAGTTGTGCCGCAGGCCGAGCGTGTGGCCGACCTCGTGCATGGCCACGAGCTTCAGCCCCTGCATGACGAGCTTCTCCTTCTGCACGTCGGAAAGCCCGCCCTCGGCGTTGGCCGCCAGCGCCGTCGCAGCGAGCGCGGTCTCTCGGGCATGGCCGTTGAAGAGGGCGCAGACGCCGCAGGAACGGCCTTCGCCGTGGCCGTGGCTGGCGGCATGCAGCGGCTCATCGTCCGGACCGCCGCCGGTGAGCCGCGCCACGCTCTGCGGCGTGAATGTCTCGTACTCGGTCCGCCAGAACTGCAGGAAGTCGCCGTCGAAGATGATGTCGGCGTCGAGGATCTGGCCGGTCCGCGGGTTGACGCGGGACGGTCCCATCGCGAAGCCGGCGCCGGCCGTGATCCAGCGGAACGTGTTGTAGTTGACGTCCTCCGGATCCCAGTCGGTCACGTCGGGCTGCTGACGGACCTCGATCGCCGTGGCAAAGCCCGCCTTCTCGAAGGCGTCGTTCCAGGCCTCGATCCCCTCGCGTACCGGTTGGCGGTATTTGAAGGGCACCGTCTTCTCGATCCAGAACACGATCGGCTTCTTCGGCGGGGAGACCGCAGCCGACGGGTCGGCCTTCTCGAGGTGCCAACGGTTGATGTAACGGACGAAACGGTCCTCGTCGACCTTCTGCGAGAAGTCCTTGAGCGCCGTGACGAAGTAGCCCACGCGGTCGTCGGCCAGCCGCGGCCGGTAGCTGTTCTGGGGCAGGAGGCTCAGCGAGTAGTGGACCGTGACCGTCGCTCCGCGGGAGTCGGGCACCGTGTCGATGTCCCGGCTGCCGCTGGAGCCGTAGGTGGCGGCGACCTCGATCTCGACGTTGTCGGGAAATCCCTTGATCCTCGACCAGGTGGAGCGGTCGCGGGCGAAGGAGAAGCCCGGGAGTTCCTGCGCGATCTGCGGCAGATCGGTGAGGAAGATCGGCGCCAGGTCGATCACGTGGCCTCCGGACGGCCCCGTGGTGGCGATCGGCACGCTGAAGAGCACGCTGTCGGTGTAGGCAAGGTCGACCGCCTTCTCCTCCGGGCTCCCCTTGTCGGCGAAGAACCGCACGTTCTTACGCACGACCTGGATGTTTTCGTCGACCTTGCGGAACTGCCACACCCAGTCGTTGCCGAAGCCGAGGCTCATGCCGCTGAGGATGCCGCTTTCGCCGATGCCACGGGCGATCGACAGGGAGACGAAAAACTCCTTGCCGAGCACTGCGTCGGTGAGCTCCGCATAGACCTTGTCGTCCTTGCGCCAGAGGGTCACGAGGCCGCCGACCTTCGTGGCATCCTTGAGCAGCACGGCGAAGGCGGGCTTGCCGCTCTTGGATTCGGGCGGCGTCGCGTCCTTCGCGGGCGTCGGCTGCGGTGCCGGAGCCGCGGGCGCTGGGGCGTCGGCCTTCGCCGCTTGTCCGGCGGGCACCGCGGGCTTTGCTCCCGGGGCGTCTTCGCCTCGGGCGTGCGCCGTCGTCGCCACCGACAGGATGATCCCCGTCACACCGCCGAGCCACGGTACCGCCTGCCGCCTGAACGTCATGGGGAGTTCCTCGCTCCGAGACTGGTGCAGCCGCGCGTCGGGCCGCTCGAAGCAAGACTAGCATCGCAGTGTGCCGACGACCAATTTCGCGGCCGACCGGGCTGCCCAGCCAGGGTTTCCCCGGCGGTGGACGCCTGGCCGTCGTTCCAGGGCGTCATGGCCGACGCGACCGGTGCGCGGCATGATGGTGCCATGAACCTCGTCGACGCTGGCACAGTCACGCCCGGCATGCTGAAGGCACCCTGCCGGCACTGGCTCGAAGGAGTGCCGGTCGACGTCGCGTCGCTGCCGGCGTCGGGGTTCAGCGGGTCGCTGGTGCTGCTGGTGCGAGCGGCCGATCGTGGCCCCTTCGTGCTCAAGAGTTTTCACCCGGGCACGTCCCGGGAGCATGCGACGTGGGTGCACAGGCTCGCTCGTCATCTGCGGGCCACGGGAATCGATCAGGTGCCGGACGTCATTCCCGGCTGTGGCGGCGAGACCGTCGTCGCCGGTGACGACGGGACGCTCTGGGAGCTGTGCCGCTTCATGCCAGGTGTCGCCGTGCACCGACCCACGCCGGCCCAGGCCGCGGCGGCCGGCGAGATGCTGGCTCGGCTGCACCGGGCCGCGGCGACGCTGCCGGATACGTGGCAGCGGGTGGGGCCGTCACCGGGAATGCGGCGGCGTATCGAGCAGGCCCGCAGGCTCGAGGCCGCCCCGTGGCGGTCACGCCGCGCCCCGGACCGACAGGGCAGGCAGGGCCCGCTGCAGGAGGAACTCGTTTCCCAGGTCAGCAGGCGATTCGAGGCAGCGATCGACGTCTTTGCAGCTGCAGATGGGCCGCGGGCCGTCGCCCGGGTGGCCCGGCTCGCGGTTCCGACTGTGCCGGTGCAGCCGGTGCTCCGCGACATCTGGTGCGACCATCTTCTCCACGCCGGTCCGAACTCTCCCGAGATCACGGGCATCGTCGACCTGCATGCGGCGGCCATCGATACGCCCGCGACCGACATCGCCCGACTTTTGGGAAGCTGGGAGGTCTCGGGGGAGTGCGGCATGCAGTCTCCCGTCGACCGGCATCCAGATGCGATCGCAGCCTATGAACGGATTCGACCGCTTCCGTTGGCCGAACTCAGGCTGATTTCACTCCTCCACTCCACGGCCGTGATCTTCGGGCTCGACAATTGGTTCCGCTGGGTGCTGGAGGAGCGACGGCTGTTCTCGTCGCCTCAGCGGGTGCTCGACCGTATCGACAGGCTCATGCAGGATTTGCGGCCAGCGATCGCTGCGACGGCCGATGGACCTTTGGATCAGGATGGCGTTGTCGATTGACCCCCGGAAATTGCAGCCGGTAAACTTTGTGATTCGAGAAAGAGGAGGGACCGGCGGCCGAACGTGAGCGGCCCTGGCACCCGCCGGCGCCAGCCTGGACCGCATGCGTATCCCCCCACCAAAGCCCCTTCGTGCCGGATTGCTCGCCGCCGCAGCGGTGCTGGCGGCCGTGGCCGCGGCGGCTCCCGATGCCGGCCTGCCGGGTGGGGCGACGGCATTCGACCCGCTGGCCTCGATCTCGGCCGCACTTGGCAGCCCCGTACGGGTCGAGTCGCGGATCGAGGCCGCAGGCCGGACGTCCGTGCTCGTCGTCACGGCGACGCTCGAGGACGGCTGGCACCTCTATTCGATCGATCAGAAGCCGGGCGGCCCGCAGGCGACGCGGATCGCAGTGGCGGCCGATGCTCCGCTGCGGCCCGCGGGACCGTTCCGCCCCGACGTAGCGCCACAGCGGCGGACGATCCGCGACGTGCCCGGCTGGAACGGACTGGTGGTGGAGGAGCATTCCGGCACCGTCACCTGGCGGGCGCCGCTGGCCCGCAATCCTGCCGGCACGGCCCCCGACGTCCAGGGGAGCGTCAGCCTCCAACTCTGCCGGGAAAACGCCTGCACACCGCCGGAGACGATCGCGTTCAACGCCGGCAAGGCGGACGGCATCGCGGCGGCCACGGATCCGGGTGCGGTATCCCTACCTCCTGCCGACGGGGCTGCGGTCGCGGCTGACACCGTTTTGCCGGCCACCGGGCTTTCCGTGGCAGCCGCTTCCCCGTCGGGCGGCCGCGCCGAGCCGCCCGTCCGCAGCCTCTCGCTGCCGATGGCGCTGTTGATGGGGCTTGCGGGCGGCCTGATCCTCAACCTCATGCCCTGCGTGCTTCCCGTGCTCGGACTGAAGCTGATGTCGTTCGCCCAGCAGTCGGGCCGGGCTCGGCAGGAGATCTTCCAGCTCAATCTCTGGTACTGCGCGGGACTCTACGCCGTGTTCTTCGTCTTGGCCACGGCCAGCGTGGCAGCGAACATCGGCCTGGCGGGGTCGAACCTCGCCTGGGGGGAGCAGTTCACGTCGACCGGGTTCAACATCGCGATGGCTGCGATCGTGTTCGCGTTCGCGCTGTCGTTTCTGGGGATCTGGGAGCTGCCGATTCCGGGCTTCATCGGGGAGCGGGCCGGCAAAGTGCACGCGCAGGAAGGACCGTTGGCCTCCTTCCTCAAGGGCGTGCTGAGCACGGTGCTGGCCACTCCGTGCAGTGGCCCCTTCCTCGGGCCGGTCTTCGGCTTCACGCTCACGCAGCCCACGGCAGTGACCTACGCGGTGTTCGGGGCGATCGCCACCGGCATGGCGTTGCCCTACCTGCTGGTCGGGCTGCTTCCCGGGCTCGTGAAATTCCTGCCGAAGCCCGGCAGCTGGATGGAGACGCTCAAGGAGGTGCTCGGCTTCGTGATGCTCGGCACCGTCGTGTTCTTGTTCACGTTCCTGCAGCACGACTACTTCGTGCCTACGTTCGCGCTGCTTGTGGGCATCTGGGCCGCCTGCTGGTGGATCGGCCGTGCGCAAGAGGCGGGCGGCGGCTCGGTCGGCACCGGCCGGTGGCTGCAGGCCGCGGCGATCGTGGCCACCGTCGGGATGCTTGCCTTCATCTTCCTGGGCCCGGTGCAGTCGGTGATTCCTTGGGAGCCGTTCTCGAAGGAGCGGCTCGCGGAACTGCGGCGGCGCGGCGCGACCGTGATGGTCGACTTCTCCGCCGATTGGTGCATGACCTGTAAATACAATCTCGCCACGGCGATCGAGACGTCGCGGGTGAAGGCCGAAATCGAGAGAAACAACGTCGTGCCGCTCCTGGCCGACTGGACCGACGGCTCTCCGGAGATCAAGCAGATGCTCGAGTCGCTGGAGAGCAAGTCGATCCCGGTGCTGGCGGTGTTTCCACCCGCCCGCGGAGGCGAGGCCGCGCCGGAGCCGATCGTGCTCCGCGACCTGATCACCGAATCGCAGGTGCTCTCCGCGATCCGCGCGGCCGGGCCATCGCGGCCCGCGACCGGGGAGATGCGCGCCGCGGCGAATCCGCTCCCATCCGGCGGCCATTAGGTTCTGCCTGAAAACTCGGCCGTCTGCGTGGTCTTTGTGCGCGGCTCGTCGTTGGCTTCGCCCGCGGTATCGCCTTGATACGTGCTGGCTCAGCCGCCTCGGCCATCAGCGGGAGCCGGGGAAACATGCCGCGGCGGAGCGCGATTGTTGTGAGCAAGCCGCCCGTGCCGAAGCCGTGGTGGTCGTGGTGGCATGCAGCGGCAATCGCCCTGCGGTATAGCTGGCGATCTCTCGCGAGGCACTTCGAACCAGCCGATGCAATAGGGCTCGCGATGAAGCCGGAGGACGTGAACGATCCCGTGGTCGCAAGGCGGGGATCACTGTTATGCGTTGAAGAATATGAAACTTCCCGCAATCATCTTCGTGCTGGCAGTAGCACTCGGCTGCTCAAGGTCGGTCGATATGGCCAAGCATCACGCTTCCGCTGACGAACCGCGGCTCTTCAATGAGTCGGTTCTCGGCTCTGCTCCGACCGACGCTCTTCCGATGCTCTTGCCGGGTGCCAGCGCAGCCTGGGCGCCGATGCAGATCATGCTCGATTACAAAGACAACGCCTGCTACGGGGCGATGATTCGCTACGAGCGCAAGCACTCGTTTGAGTCACTGCGGCGCGCGATCAACGCTCGATTCGGCAAGCATGAAAATGCAACGTTCGCGAAGAACCCCGCGATGGGTATATGGCGAGTAGAAGATGCCCGTTTCACCATTCAATTGAGCGACAGCGACGACGAGGATTGCTATACGGCTCTCTACGTGACGCTCGTGGCTCCCGGGGGCATGGCGGACAAGCTCGAGCAGCTTCGCGAGCGTAAGCCCGACATGTTTCGCGACTTTCCCATCGAGCAGGTCCTGAAAGAACTTCGGGACATGGACTCTGAGTAGGGTGCGGAAAAGCCGGCGGTGTCAACGCCGAAGGGCTCTTAGAAAGGGGCAGGTCGGCAGGATGCCGAAGCAGGCCGCCTACCAGCTCGTGAGCCACGTTTCCGAGGCCACGTCGAACGCGAGTCCGGCTCCACGCCGATGACGGTCGTGGCGACGTCCGGAAAAGGCCGCTGGTCCGCGGAGCACCCCGCCGCGGATGCTACGTCGGCACTCCGTGACCGGCGGCCAGGGACGCCTCGTCTGTCCGACTCCCCGAGTCACGCGAGGACGACGCGTTCCTCGGCGGGCGTGGCCGTACGGACGGTGCCGATGCGCCAGTTGGCGAAGCCGAGATCGGCGAGCTGGCTCTGGATGCTGTCGGCGAAGTGCGGCGAGACGACCAGCACCATGCCGACGCCCATGTTGAAGACCCGCTCCATCTCGTCGGCGGCGATCGAGCCGAGCCGCTGCACCCACGGGAACACGGCGGGCACCTGCCACGAGCCGCGGTCGAGCATGATCTGCACCGAGTCGGGCACGATGCGAGACAGGTTTTCCACCAGGCCGCCGCCGGTGATGTGGGCGATGCCGTGCACGACCTGCTTGACGCGGTAGTGTCGCAGCACCCGCTTCACGGGCCGGGCGTAGAGCCGCGTCGGCGTGAGCAGGATGTCGTCGACCGTGCGGCCCTCGATCTCGGGGACGCGGTCGTTGCCCACGAGCCCGCCCATCTCGAAGACGGCCTTTCGGACCAGGCTGTAGCCGTTGGAGTGCAGGCCGCTCGAGGCGATGCCCAGCGCGACGTCGCCGGGCTGGATCTGGCGGCCGTCCACGAGTCGGGCTCGCTCCACGACGCCCACGCAGAAGCCGGCCAGGTCGTAGTCGCCGTCCTGGTACATGTCGGGGAGGATCGCGGTCTCGCCGCCGACCAGGGCGCATTCGCACTCCACGCAGGCGTCCGCGATGCCGCGGACGATCTGCTCGAGCAGGTTCGGGTCGTCCTTCGACATCGCCACGTAGTCGAGAAAGAAGAGCGGCTCGGCGCCGGTGCACAGGGCGTCGTTGACGCTCATCGCCACCAGGTCGATGCCGACGGTGTGGTGGATGCCCGCGGCGACCGCCACCTTGAGCTTCGTGCCCACGCCGTCGGTGCAGGAGACGAGGAGCGGATCCTTGTAGCTGCGGCTGAAGAGGCCCTTGAAGTCGAGCTGGAAGATCGCCGCGAAGCCGCCCTCGGGGCTGATGACCCGGGGACACTGCGTGCGCCGCATGTGCGCGGGCAGCCGGGCCATACCTTCGCGGTAGAGCTCGAGGTCGACGCCGGCGCTGGAATAGGTGGCTCCGCTCACGGCAGGTATCTTCTCCGCGCCGTGTCGGCCCGCAAGCCCGCCACCGCCGCCCGCCGCGTCGGCCGCCTCGCCCGGCCCGCGAGGCCGATGATGGTATGCTGGCCGCCATGCCATCGAGCCCTTCCTTTCGGGCTGCGGATGGGCGGCAGCGCGGCCGCCAGCCGCTGCCGCCGCTGCAGTTCAGCCATCCCCTGCCCTACGGCGCGGTGCTGCACGACAGCTTCGGGCAGCGGGAGCGGGGGGTCCAGTTCATCGTCTACAGCCGCTCGGCGACGGCGATGCGGGTGCTTTTGTACGACGGCGTCGACGATCCCGAGCCTGCCGAGGTGATCGACCTCGATCCAGGGAGGGACCGCTGGGGGGACATCTGGAGCGTGTTCGTACCCCGGCTCGGGCCCGGCCAGCTCTACCACTTCCAGGCCGACGGCCCGTTCGACCCCGACCGGGGCCAGCGGTTCGACGGCACCGCACGACTCATCGATCCCTACTCGCGGGCGCTGGCCGGCCGGTTCCTGCCGGGGGGCGACGGCATCGTACGGCCGCCGAAGAGCGTGGTCGTCGACGACTACTTCGACTGGCAGGGGGATCGGCACCTGCGTCGCGGCCTCGCCGACACGGTGATCTACGAGATGCACGTCCGCGGCTTCACCGCCAGCCCCACCAGCGGCGTCGCCCATCCGGGCACCTACGCCGGCGTGATCGAGAAGATCCCCTACCTCAAGTCGCTCGGCGTGACGGCCGTCGAGCTGATGCCGGTGCATGAATTTCCCACGGAGCTGCCCAGCGGCGAGCAGCCGCCGCACGGCAACTACTGGGGCTACGACCCGATGGCCTTCTTCGCGCCCCACCGCGGCTATGCGTCGGGCGCGGAGCCGGGCTGCCAGGTCCGCGAGTTCAAGGAGATGGTCCGTGCCCTCCACGCCGCGGGCATCGAGGTGATCCTCGACGTCGTCTTCAATCACACGGCCGAGGGGAACCACCTCGGGCCCACCTTCTCGTTCAAGGGTCTGGAAAACCGGGTGTACTACATGCTGGGCGACGGCGGCGGCCACTACCGCAATTACACCGGCTGTGGCAACACGATCAACGGCAACCATCCGATCGTCCGCGAGCTGATCTTCCTCTGCCTGCGGCACTGGGTGCACACCTACCACGTCGACGGCTTCCGCTTCGACCTGGCCAGCGTGCTCAGCCGCGACCGCAACGGCGACATCCTCCCCAATCCGCCGATCGTCGAGCTGATCACCGAGGATCCCATGCTCGCCGACACGAAGATCATCGCGGAGGCCTGGGATGCGGCCGGAGCCTATCAAGTGGGCTCGTTCGCCAGCCTGCGGTGGGCGGAGTGGAACGGCCGCTACCGCGACGACGTCCGCCGCTACTGGCGGGGCGACTATGCCCAGACCGGCCACTTCGCCACGCGGCTGGCCGGGTCGAGTGACCTGTACGGCACCACCGGCCGCCAGCCCTACCACAGCATCAACTTCGTCACGTCGCACGACGGCTACACGCTCAACGATCTGGTCACCTACCGCGACAAGCACAACGAGGCCAACGGCGAGGGCAACCGCGACGGCGACAACAACAGCTTCTCCGACAACTACGGCGTCGAGGGGCCCACCAAGCGGGCCGACGTCGAATCGCTGCGGGCTCGGCAGGTCCGCAACATGCTGGCGACGCTGCTGGTCAGTCAGGGCGTGCCGATGCTGCTCGCCGGCGACGAGTGCCGCCGCACCCAGCAGGGCAACAACAACGCCTATTGCCAGGACAACGAGGTGTCGTGGTTCGACTGGAGCCTCGCCGACGTCCACGCCGACCTGGTGCGGTTCGTCACCGCGCTGGTCCGCTTCCGTCTCGGCAACCCGACGCTGCGCCGACGCTCGTTCCTGGTGGGCGGGTCGAGCGCGGACGGCGGCCTCCCCGACGTGGAGTGGTTCTCGCCGGAGGGGAGCCACGTCGACTGGTATGCCGCCGACGCGAGCCTCGTCTGCTTTTTCGGGGCCCCGAGCCGCGAGAAGCTGCTCGCGGAGAACGACCTGGCGGCCGGTGGCGTCGAGGGCCGGCCGCGGCACGTGCTCATCTTCGCCCATGCCGGATCGCTGCCGCGGCTCTTCCACTTCCCCCGGCCGGCGGCGATTGCCGGCCTGCCTTGGCGGATGTTCGTCGACACGGGCCGTTCCGCCCCGGATGACATCCATCCCGACGGCAACGGCCCCGCGGTGGATGTGACCAGGCCGCTGGAACTGATGGAGCGATCCTTCGTGTGCCTGGTGGCGGAGGCCGATACCCTCCCGGCTCACCGGGTGATCATCGAGCACGTGCGCGATTCGTTGGATCCGGAAATTGCACCCGAGACGGTCGAGCGGATATCCTCGCACTAGCGGTGCGGCGGCGGTGCCGATCGCGGGTCGTTCCTCGTTTCAACTCCCGGAATCCACCATGAGCTTCATGCGTCTTCCTCCCTGCACGGCCCTGCTGCCCGCCGTGGCACTCGGCAGTCTCGTCATGCTCGGCTGTGCTCCGGCGGCGGCCCCCACCCGGCCCGTGCGGCCCGTCGCGGCGGCCGATGACCACGGTCACGATCATGGCCACGACCATGGGACGAAAACCGCCGCGAAGGATGATCATGACCACGACCACCCGGAGACGCTGGCCGAGGGTATGGCGGCGGTCGAGAAGATGTGGACGGGAATCAGGACGGCGTTGAAGTCGGGGAAGTTCGACGAGGCGGATGGCATGGTGCACGAGGTGGGGCATCTGCTGGAGGATCTGCCCGGCCTGCTCGCGAAGGCCAAGGCTCCCGCCGTCGTGGCGGAGGGGGCCAAGAAGGCGATCGAGGAGGTCTTCGCCTGCTTCGAGGCGATCGACACGGCATTGCACACAGGCGAGGAAGAGGCCAAAAAGCTCGACCTCGACGGGCTCTCGTCCCGGATCGAGGCCGCGCTCACGTCGTTGTCCGGTCTGACCAAGTGACGGGTGTCGATCCAGCTGACCACCAGCCGGTTCCCTCGAGCCAGCTTCATCAAGGAGGAAAGGCATGTTGACGACAAAGACGGGGTGTTGTTCGCTGTGGGCGGCCTGGGCCGTCGCCATGGCGGCGGCGATCCTGCCGGCCGGTCTGGCCCGCGGACTCGAGATCGATCCGGCAGCGGTCCGGGGGCGATTGGTGCTGCCCCAGGAGCCTGCCGCCGCGGTGACGCCGACCGCCGCCAAGGAGAAGCTCACCAAGGAACCCCAGCCGGTGGTGCTGGCGGGCCGTGTCGGTGCCCGGGGCATGGAGCCGTTCCTCGACAACAAGGCATCGTTCGTGCTCGTTGAGATTCCGGCCGACGACCATGCGAAGAAGCCGGGGCACAATGCCGACGACTGCCCCTTCTGCAAGAAGAAGCAGGCCAACGCGCCGATGACCGCCGTGCAGTTCTTGGGCGCGGACGGCAAGGTGATTCCCGTCGATTCCCGCAAGCTTTTCGGGATTCAGAAGGGGTCGGACGTCGTGGTCACTGGCAAGGCTGTCTTCGACCCGAAGCTGGCGATCCCGATCATCCAGCTCACGGCCGACGGCATCTACGTGCGGCCCCCGGCCAAGTAGTCTCCATGGGCGACTCTCGGCCCCAGGTGGCCTTCAAGGAGTGGGCGGTCATCTGCCGGGCGCTGGCACAGGGACGC
>Ga0075471_10002183_pt1 | contig 12910 bp, 16 predicted proteins | sample DEB19_08_DNA_2_FD_74787 | JGI IMG/M metagenome (GOLD analysis project Ga0075471, IMG submission 74787) | Aqueous microbial communities from the Delaware River and Bay under freshwater to marine salinity gradient to study organic matter... | ecosystem: Environmental > Aquatic > Marine > Coastal ... | reverse complement strand
GGTGATTCGGACTATCCAGCCAAAAAACACACAGGGTATTTTGGACTATTGCACTTTGCGATTTTACCCATCCATGTTATGGGTAAGATAAGGAGTATGATAGTGACGAAGCCAAAGAACCCATTTGACGCAGATTTTGCGCGAGAAATGTTCGATTACGACGCGGAAATAGGTATCGTTACACGAAAAATTGCTCGCAGTTCCGCTTTGGTCGGCCAAAAGGTTGGTCGGCATGATGCAAGAGGGTATCTTAGATTTGAGTTTTTATGGTGGGGCCAGAAATACAGCGTTGCTGTGCATCGTCTTGGCTGGCTGATCTATCATGGCGAATGGCCCAAAGACCAACTGGACCACATCAATGGCATTCGTGATGACAACCGCTTGTGCAATTTGCGCGAAGCCACTCAAGCTCAGAACAATGCCAACACCAGAATGTATAAAAATAATACTTCAGGTCATAAGAATATTAAATGGGAGCCTGACCGCCAAAGGTATGGGGTTTTCATCAGATATGATAACAAACTCCACAGGCTTGGACGTTTTAAGACGCTGGAGGAGGCAATCGCGGTAAGAAACGCCAAATACGAAGAAATTTACGGAGAGTTTACCCGTTATGAGTAACCGCGATAGATTGCCAACTAATAGAGCGCCGACCACTGGCGGTGTGATGCTTGGTTCTGATTACGATCAAGCCAGAACCCGCAAGATGAACGCGGATGCCGAAATGGCTGAGATGGAATTAGCTCAAGCTCGGCTTCAGCTTTGCAATACCGAAGATGTGGTCAAGGCTTGGGCTGATGTGCTAAATGCTTGCCGAGCCAAAATGCTTAGTCTTCCGACCAAAATAGCGCCGATTGTGGCAACAGAAGATGACGCTGGCATTATCAAGCAGATCATCGAAGACCAGATTTATGAGGCTTTGAACGAGCTATCCAATTACAATCCTGAGATTCACCCGACGCAAATGGCGACTCTAATTGAGGAAGATGAGCCTGACCCTCAACCTGAGAAAAAGCGCGGTCGCCCTAAAAAGGTGAAATCAGATAATGAATGAATATTTTACCCGTCCAGAATCTAGAGAGGCGCTTAAAGACGCTTTGATGGAGGCTATTGGGTGTTTACGTCCGCCGCCCCGCCTATCGGTTGCAGAATGGGCAGACCTTGAGCGCCGCTTGGATAGCCAGAGTTCGTCAGAACCCGGTCGCTGGATTACGTCACGCGCCGAATACCAGCGCGGTATCATGGATGCTTGCTCTGACCCTATCGTCAAAGAGGTGGTGGTGATGTGCGGCGCTCAATTGGGTAAATCTGAGATGCTGCTCAACACGATTGGCTACCATATGGCACATGACCCTGCGCCGATCTTAATGATGCAACCTACTGTTGATATGGCTCAATCTTTCTCAAAGGACCGTATCACGGCTGGCCTTCTCCGCTCTACGCCTTGCTTGCGCGAAAAGGTTAAAGATAATCGGGGCAAGGAAAGCGGGAATACGACACTGCATAAGATATTCCCCGGCGGCGCACTATCATTGGTGGGTGCAAATAGCCCTGCAAGCCTTGCATCGCGCCCAATTCGCGTCGTTCTGTGCGACGAAGTTGACCGCTATCCGCCATCAGCGGGTGAAGAGGGCGATCCTGTTCAACTTGCCAAGCGACGTTCCGCGACATTCTGGAACCGCAAGGTTATCTTGGTCAGCACACCTACCAACAAGGATGCCAGCCGGATTGAGTCGGCATATCTCGAAAGCGACCAGCGCAAGTTCATGGTCCCGTGCTATGATTGCGGTGAGCATCAGGAACTTCGGTGGGCGAATGTTCATTGGGAGGATGGTAATCCCAAGACGGCGCACTATGCCTGTGAGCATTGCGGGTCTGTCTGGGATGACGCAGATCGACGAAAAGCCGTATCCAAGGGATACTGGGAGGCCAACGACATCTTCAATGGGGTGGCAGGGTTCCATCTGAATGCCCTTTATAGCCCGTGGGCTGTGCTGGCAGACGCGGTTGAAGAGTTCCTCGCAGCCCGTAAAGACCCGATGCGCCTCAAGACATTCGTGAATACGTTCCTTGGCGAGACATGGGAGGATCAGGGAGAGGGCGTCGATGACCTGTCAGTCTATGAACGGCGCGAAGATTACGATGGGATACCAGAGGAGGCGGTGCTTCTGACCGCTGGCGTTGACGTTCAGGACGACCGCCTTGAATGCGAAATCATTGGGTGGTCGAGGGCTGAAGAGAATTGGTCTGTCGCGTACCATGTGATCTACGGTGACCCATCATCGCCCAAGATATGGAAGGATTTGGACGACATCATAGGCACGACCTATGAGCATCCGACAGGCGAAGAGATGATTGTCCGCGCCACTTGCATCGACTCTGGTGGTCACCATACCCGTGCAGTCTACAACTATGCCAAGACCCGGCAGCGGGTGTTTGCCATCAAGGGGGTGGGTGGTGAGGGTAAGCCTATCGTCGGACGACCGTCGAAAAACAACATAGGTAAAGTACCGCTTTACCCAATTGGTGTCGATACAGCCAAGGAATTGCTCTATTCGCGCCTTCGTATCGATGAACCCGGACCCGGTTACTGCCATTTCCCCGACAGCCGTGACGCTGAATACTTCAAGCAGTTGACCGCAGAACGACAGATTATCAAGTATAACAAGGGTTTTGCTCACCGCGTTTGGGTCAAATCGCGCACCAGAAACGAGGCTTTGGACGTTCGCGTGTACGGAATTGCAGCTTTAGCGATTTTGAACGTGAATATGGATAGCGTTTACAACAAGTTCTATGCTAATGTATCTGCCAAGGAGCGACCCGTGGCTAAGGCTGAGAAGCAACACCCATTGGCTGATCCAAGGAAATTGACTAGAAGACCCGGCGCGGGGGGCTTCGCGAACAGTTGGAGGTAGAATGGCTAAGGCATCTAAAGTTGTTGCTGCACCCCTTCGCCTCAAGCGTCGTATTCGTCGTCCCGGTCGCCATTGCAAGCGCCTGAAGAAATGTCAGCGCACGTTTCCGGCATTCGGTGGGGGCAATAATGGTTAACCTATTTGATCAAAACAACGCTTTAGCCACTGAGCCGACATCTGTCGTGATTGGCACACTGGTGCAGTGGAAACGGGCAGACCTGTCTGACATCTATGCACCAGCATCCTATGACCTGATCTACAACATCCGGCTCAAGAGCGGCGCTGGCGTCGATAAGACGGTTACAGCCACCACGGCATCCGATGGCGCATTCCTTGCCAGCCTGACATCGAACATTACGACCACGATGGTTGCTGGCGATTATGTCTGGCAAGCCTTCATCAGCCGTAAAAGCGATAGCGCAAAGGTCGCGGTTGGCACTGGTGATCTTCAGTTGCTTGCCAATCTTGACCAAAATGGGGCCGACAATCGCTCTCATGCGGCGATTATGGTGCAAAAGATTCAGTCACTGCTTGAGGGACGGGCCGATAAGGACGTTTCCAGCTACAGCATTCAGGGCCGCTCTCTGGCTAAGATGAGCATTACCGACCTGATGATGTGGCGCGACTATTACCGCAAGGAAGTAGCCAAGGAAAAGCAGGATGCTCTTATCGCGGCTGGTAAGCCTAGCAATGCGACCGTCAAAGTGAGGTTTCTGTAATGGCATTCTGGGACTTTCTGAAACCATCCGTATCAAAAAAGACGCAGACTCGCGTTGCCCGTGATCTTGGCCGGAGGAATTACGCCGCTGCCAACCAAGGGCGGCTGTTTGAGGACTTTAAGGCCAGCAATCGCAGCGCCGATACTGAGCTTCGCCCTGCCCTTACCACGCTTCGCAATCGCGCCCGCGATCTGTCCCGCAATGATCCCTATGCCCGCCGGTTCCTGAACCTGATGCGGGTCAATGTGGTTGGCGATTATGGCCTGAATCTACAGGTTAAGGCGCGGAATGCCGACAATTCGCTGGATGTAATCGGAAACGACCAGATTGAGCGGGCATTTGCCGATTGGGCGCGGTCTTGCACGGTTGATGGCCGCATGACCTTTGCCGATGTGCAGAAATACTGCACCGAAGCCATGAAGCGCGATGGTGAAGCCTTTATTCAGGTCGTGCGCGGCCCTTCATTCAAATACGGCTTTGCGCTGAACATCATCGAAGCCGACCTGATTGATGAGCAGAAGAACCAGAAGCTGCCGAACGGTAACGACATCCGTATGGGTGTTGAGCTTAACCGCTATCGTCGCCCGGTGGCTTATTGGGTTCGTCAGGGTCATCCCGGCGATTATGATTTTACCACGCTAAATCAAACAGTTAGCGTTCGCGTCCCTGCGGAGCAAATCCTGCATTACTACTCTCCGAACCGTGCTGGGCAGACACGCGGAGAAACAGCATTTGCGCCGATCATGACGGCTCTCAAGATGATGAATGCTCATCGTGAGGCTGAATTGGTTGCAAGCCGTATCGCTGCGTCGAAGATGGGTTTCTTCACATCTGACACTGGCGACGATTTCAATGCCGATGGGTATGACGACACCGTGCCGATCATGGACGTTGAACCGGGGACCATGCACCAACTGCCGAAAGGGGTAGATTTCAAGTCATTTGACCCGTCGCATCCGTCAACGGCGTTCAGTGACTTCCAGAAGGGCATCCTACGGGGGATCGCCTCTGGTCTTGGCGTTAGCTATTCCAGCCTATCTGGTGACCTTGAGGGGACCAGCTATTCGTCCATCCGTCAGGGTGCGCTGGAAGAGCGTGACTTTTATCGGCTTGAGCAGCGGTTCCTGATCGACCATCTCGCATTTCCGATTTACGAAATGTGGCTGCGTCATGTGATGGAATTTGGCTTTATCAGCATCCCTCCGACAAAATTCGACAAGTTCTTTCAGGCGACCATCTTCCGTCCGCGTGGGTTTAGCTGGATTGACCCGCAGAAGGAAATGAATGCGGCTGTCACGGGTATGCAAAATGGCCTTCTGACGCCCTCTGAGATAGCCGCACAGGACGGTCGTGACATCGATGAGGTATATAGCACTTGGCAGCGCGATAAGGAGCTTGCTGACAGCTATGGGCTTGCATTGGCATTTGAGCCGTTTGGGGGAAATGAAGCCGCTAAAGGTATGACACCTCAAGATGGAGGCCAAGATGTCCAACAAGCCTAGTGACGGCATGAAGACAGAGGCCCAGCGTGGTCTTGATTGGCGCAGCGAATTTGGTCGTGGCGGCACTGAGGTTGGCATCGCTCGTGCGCGTGACATCGTAAATGGTCGTGACCTTAGCGATGATACTGTAAAGCGGATGTATAGCTTCTTCAGCCGTCATGAGGTCGATAAGCAAGCAGAAGGATTCCGTCCCGGTGAAGATGGCTATCCGTCAAATGGTCGTATCGCATGGGCGCTCTGGGGCGGTGATGCGGGTTATTCTTGGGCCAAGGATAAAGTCGCAGGAATGGACAACGAACGCTCATACGATGAACGCCCGTTCCCAAATGAACACGCGGCACGTTTGCATGATCCTAGCAAGTACGACAGTTTTCGCCGTCGTAATGATGCTGGTGGTCCCGGCATTGATTTTATCTTCGGCATCCTTGCTGATGGCGGCACTGAGTTACAGGCTATTCGTTTTGATAAAAATCGGTATACTGTCGCTCAAGCAAAGGCATGGTTACGCGACCATGACCACACGCCCATAATGTTTGAAGAAGCCACTGGAGAACGTGAAATGGCTGACGAAGAGTTGGAAACTCGCGCAACGGTAAAGGTCGAAATCGAAATCGACACATCCGATACGCCGATGGAAGAAGATCAGCCTGAAGTCAGCGTTGAAGACGTTGATGCGGCTGTTGAGATTGCTGATGCGCTTGACCGTAAGGCGATGCCTGAAATCGTTCATCGTGCAAATGCGATGGAAGCCAAGGTGGTCGATGAGGCTACTCGGTCAGTCTACATTGCTGTTTCGTCCGAGCTTGGCGTTGAACGCAGCTTCGGCAAAGAAATCCTCGACCATAGCGAAAACTCAATCGATCTTGAGTTCCTTCGCTCTGGCCGCGCACCGCTGCTTCTGGATCATGATCCTGAGAAGCAAATCGGTGTTATCGAATCTGTGAGCCTCGACGGCGACCGTGTATTGCGGTCAAAGGTGCGTTTCGGTCGATCCGCACTCGCTCAAGAGGTTTATCAGGATGTTCTCGACGGTATCCGGGGCAACGTCAGCGTCGGTTATCGCGTGAACAAAATGGAGCGGGATGCGAACGATAAGAATGCTTATCGCGTCAAATCTTGGTCCCCTATGGAAGTTTCCGTTGTTTCGATTCCCGCTGACCCGTCAGTTGGTGTGGGTCGTAGCTCGGTAGCTCCCGAACCCGAACCTAAAGTTGAACCATCCGTTAAGAAGGACACTAACATGAGTGAAGTCAATCTGGATGCGGTTCGTGCGGAAGCTGCCAAAGCTGCTTCTGACAATGCCGCTGAAATCGTGAAGCTGGGTCAGCGTCACAACAAAGCCGATCTTGCTGGTGCTGCTATTGCTGCCGGTAAGAGCATCGATCAGTTCCGTGGTGAACTCCTTGAAGTCATTGGCAATCAGCCGCTCGACAACAAGGAAATCGGTCTGAGCAAGAAGGAAACGCGTCAGTATTCGGTGGTTCGTGCCATCCGCGCTCTCGCAAATCCGACTGACCGTGCCGCTCAAGAAGCTGCTCGTTTCGAACTCGAAGCGTCGGAAGCCGCTGCTCGTGCTTATGGCACGACTGCACAGGGCGTTATGGTTCCTGCCGATGTTCTGGGCAACTGGGGCAAGCGCGACCTGAACACCTCGGACGACAACGAAATTGTTGCCACCAACCTGATGGCTGGCGACTTTATCGACGTTCTCCGCAATGCTTCGTCTGTCATGCAAGCTGGCGCTCGTATGATGCCGGGTCTTGTTGGTAACGTCGCGATTCCGAAGAAGACGGCTGCTTCGTCGGCTGGCTGGATCAGCACTGAAGGTGGCGCGGCTTCTGAGTCCGAACCGACTTTCGGCACTGTCAGCCTGACGCCGAAGACCGTTGGTGCGTTCTCGGACATGACCCGTCAGCTCATCCTTCAGTCCACGCCTTCGATTGAAGCCTTGGTTCGTGATGACCTGACTCAGGCTCTGGCTCTGGCGATTGACGCTGGCGCTCTGAAGGGTACTGGTTCGTCGGGTCAGCCGACGGGTCTGTATTCCACTTCGGGCATCAACACCGACTCGTTTGCCGGTGCGACCCCGACTTGGGCTGAAATCGTTGGTCTGGAAACGCTTGTTGCTGAAGACAACGCTCTGCTTGGCAACCTTGCCTACATCGCTCCGGCTGGCCTCTATGGTACGCTGAAGACGACGGCTAAGGCCACCAATCAGGCGATCTTCGCTGTCGATCCCGATGGCACGATGAACGGCTACCGTACCATTGTGTCGAATCAGGCGACTGCCGGTTACCTCCTCTTCGGTAACTTCAGCGACTGCTTGATTGGTATGTGGGGTGGGCTTGACCTGACGGTCGATCCTTACACCGCGTCCACGACAGGTACTGTCCGCGTTGTCGCTCTGCAAAGCGTCGATGTGGCTGTTCGTCACGCTGTCTCGTTCGCACTCGGCACACCGGCTGCGTAACGTCTAGGGGACGGGGATGGTCTTGGAAGTCGGCCATCCCCGAACCTTTGGAGGATTTATGAAGTATCGCATCATCAAATCGACTGTAGCTGGTGGCGCTCTCTGTAAGGTAGGCGACATCGTGGAAGTCCGGGCAGACGAGGGCAAAGCCCTGATGGCCTATGGCAAGGCTGTGCCGCATGATGAGGCGGTTATTGAGAATCGCGTTGAACCCGTAGAGGTCCGCGATCCTAAGCCTTTGGTCCGCACTAAGAGGACATCCAATGGGCGTTGAGTCCACTGACGATCTGGCTATCTTCTTTGAACTCGACGATTTCGGGACTGAGGCTGTGTACACGCAGACCAACAAGCGCCCGATCACGATTAGCGGCATCTTTGACAACCCTCATGCAAGCGTCACAGCGACGGAAATGATGGATGTGACCATCCCTAAGCCAACCTACGTTTGTCGCACTGTAGACATCCCTACGGCGGCTGAAGGGGATACAATCAAGATTAACGGCATCACCTATACGGTACGCATTGTTGCGACTGATGGGCTTGGTGTCACAACGCTCATGATGGAGCGCAACTGATGTCTCACGTTAGGCAGCAAATCCGCGACCGTATAGCGACCTTGCTGACAGGTCTGCCTACGACTGGCAGCAACGTCTACAAGATGCGCCGCTATGCCTTGGATGACTCTAAGCTGCCCGCAATCCTTGTTTACACGATGGATGAATCGTCTGCGCTTATCACGATTGGTAGCAGAACGATTCGCCGGGTAATCAATGTGGCCGTGCATATCCTATGCAAAGGGACTAGCACGACCATTCAAGACACTATCGACACCCTTTGCGTAAATGTTGAAGAGGCCATTGCGGCAGACTATCAATTGAATGGTCTGGCAAAGTCCTGTATATTGGCAAGCACGGAGGTTGACATCATAACCGATGGTGAGAAGCCGATCTCCTCGGCACGGCTTGTGTTTGCGGCTGAATATATCACCGCAATCAACGATGTGGAGACTGCAAGATGAAGTTGATTATTGTTCATCACAAAGACGCTAAGGAACCCATTGCGGTTCCTGAATGTGACTTGCCGTCTTTCGCAGAGAAGGGCTGGCATCCCGCTGATAGGGCTGAAACGCTCGTTGTTGAGCCGGTTGTTGAGCCGGTTGAAATCGTTGATTCTGAGGAGATTGAATAATGGCTACGCATACTGGAAGTGAAGGTACTGTAAAGGTCGGCTCTAACACAGTCGCTGAAATCCGCTCGTTCTCTGTCGCAACGACAGCCGATACGGCTGAAGATACCACGATGGGTGATTCATGGCGTACGTTTAAGACCACGCTCAAGGGCTGGTCTGGTTCGCTGGATTGCTTCTGGGATGAGACTGATACGACAGGTCAAGGTGCGCTTGTTGATGGCTCTGAAGTGACCCTCAACCTGTATCCTGAAGGCGCTACGACTGGCGACAAGTATTACAGCGGAACGGCCATCATCACTGGCACGACCATCAATTCGTCATTTGACGGCCTTGTTGAAGCCAGCTTCTCGTTCCAAGGAACGGGTGCGCTGACACTCAGCACAGCATCGTAAGCTAAACTAAGAAAGGGGATTTATGAGTCTAGCTAAACGTCTCGCATCGCGGCAGGACGCTGCCCGTAAGAGCATTGAAGTACCTGAGTGGGGGGAGGATGATTCCTCTCCCCAGATCGTCTATTACGGGCCGTTTCTGGCTATCGAAATGGACAAGGTGCAACGTAAGCATCCGAACTTCCTGCAAAACATGACAATGGCTGGCATGGTCGAGATCATTGTAATGAAGGCAGAGGATAAGGACGGCAACAAGCTCTTTGGGCTTGAGGATAAGCCCACCTTGATGCGTGAGCCTTTGACTCTCATTACTCGTGTCGCTGGCGCATTCATGTCATCTGATACGGTTGAGGAACAGGAAAAAAACTAAGGGCCGATCCGTTTAGGTACAATTTGGTTGCCTTGGCGGATCGACTTGGCCGATTCATTTACGAAGTTGAGACTATTTCAATTGACGAGTATAACGAGTGGGTGGCCTATTTTAGACTAGAGCGGGAGCGAGAGAACAATGGCGGCAGAATTAGAGCAGCTTAGGGTATCTCTCGTTGCCGAGCTGGTGGGCCGTGAGGCGTTTGAGCAACTCAAGCGTGAAGTCAATCAGGTCAAGGCAGCTACTCAAGGTCTTGATACAACTCAAGCCAAGCTGAAAAGCACATTGGGCGAGTCTGAAAAGGCGATCAGACAGCAGCGTCAGGCATTCTCTCAAACTGGTATGCAAATTAACCAGTTTGCTGGTCAGATAGCCAATGGCACATCTCCGATGGTTGCGTTCGTTCAGCAAGTCGGTGACGTTACATATACGCTTGGTCAGGCCGGTGGTGCGCTTGGTAGATTTGGCGCGTTTCTTTCTGGCCCGTGGGGAACTGCTATTCTTATTGGGATTAGTGTGCTTGGTCCCCTTATTGCAAAGCTGATGGAGACAAAAGAAGCGGCTGAGACTGCCGCTGATGCATTTCGTAAATCAGTAAACGCATTCATTGAATCTAGCGCCACTGTAAGCGATCTCACCAAGGTTCTTACTGAGGGCGGTATTGCATCTGCCAATGCGGCAGCGAAAATGGGTCGCCTAGAAGCAAGGGTTAAAAGCCTAAAAGACGCTCTTGCTCTTGGTGGCGCTGCTATGACTGAAAGCCAAGCTCAAGTGCAACAAGGTCTTCGCTCACAATTGGCATCCGCCGAAGGGCAGTTAAAAGCCGCAACTGATGAATATAACAATATCAAGGGCGATATTGGCAGAGCCATTTCAACTGAAAGCGTAAAGGCTATTCAGCAACGCAATAAGGCGATTCTTGAGCCAAGTCTTGGTAAAGCAAGAACTGGTTCTGGCAAGACTGCTATTGATGCAGCCAAAAATGAAATCATCTCCCTTAATGACAGCATCAATGATGGCATGAAGGAGACCATGAAAGTCCTTGATGACTATTCAAAGGCTTATGCAAATACGACACGCGATAATATCAAGTTGGGTGCTGACGCATTTGCTGAACAGCAAAAGCTGAATGAAACCATTAAGGACAATCAGGCCGCGCAGAATTTAGAGGAAATGTATAAGCCTATTGATAAGATCAAGTCGGCTTCTGAGGCAATGGGACAAGCATTTTCTGAGGGCATTAAAGGCATGATCACTGGAGCGATGAGCTTCAAACAAGTGATGGGCAATGTCATCGATTCGGTAATCAGTAAGCTATTTGAGATGTTCGTGGTGCAGCAAATTGTCGGTTTCATTGGCAAGGGGATTAGCGCCATAACGGGCATACCTATGACGCCAAGAGCCATTGGCGGACCAGTGCAATCTGGTAAGCCGTACATGGTTGGAGAACGCGGACCTGAGATGTTTGTTCCGTCTCGCAGCGGCTCTATCGTGCCAAATAACGGCATTGGAGGCGGCATGGTCGTCAATGTGGATGCCCGTGGCGCGTCAGACCCTGCGGCTGTTCGTCAGCAAGTTGAGTTGGGTATCGCTCAAGCTGCTCCGTACATCATTGCTGCCGCTCAAAATCGTACACTCAAAACAGCGGGCCGCGCCCGTCTGCCGGGGACTATCGGATAATGGCTACAATTACATTTCCTAGCTCACCTAAGCCCGCATCGATGTCGTGGCGTCTGGTTCAGCCAGCACAGCAAAATGTGTCTGCATGGACGGGTGCGCGTCAGGTTCTCGCCTCTGGTCGCGGCTGGTGGGAATGCAGCCTCAACTTGCCTCCGATTGTTGGCGAGACGGCTGTCAACGCTTGGCGGGCCTTTTTGGCTAAGGCGAGAGGCGCTGCCAATGACTTTCAGGTTCCAGTCAATTCAGTCGCTCAATCATCTTCTGTGGCGATCCCTTTGATTAATGGCGGAAGTCAAACTGGCCGTCAGCTTAATACGGATGGCTGGCCCAACTCGACGACGGTCCTTCAGGCTGGTCAATTCGTGACGATTGGCAACCAGCTTCTTCAGCTTACGCAGAACATCACATCGAATGGTTCTGGTCAGGCTGTGATCTATTTTGAGCCAGCAATTCGGGTGGCTCCGGCTGATAACGCGGCGATTGAGTTCAAGAACCCGTATGCGCTGATGTATTTCGTGGAAGACCCCGGATATTCGGTCGAACCCGGTCTGGTATACACGATGGCATTCAATCTTCGTGAGTCGTTCTAATGTCTAACCTATCTCCGACCCTTCAGAGCGCCATTGAGGCTCCACTGGTCTATGCTAGGTGGGTTTGTTACCTAGATGTGGTCGGTGACCCTCTACGGGCCTGTACGGGGCTGTATGACAAGACATTCTCAGGCACGGGTGATCCCGATCTGGATGGTGATACCTATGTGTCATACCCGTCAGACCTGATTAGCGTGTCTGAGGTGCAACATGACGAGGCTGGCTCCAATCAGGTGTCGGTGTCTATGTCGGGTCTAATCGTCAACAATGCCGATTTCCTGAACACGATTGGTGACCGTTCTAATTGGCAGGGGCGCACGGCTCGGCTGTGGTGGTACGTTGTCGATGAGAACGAGAACCAAGTCGGTAGTGAAGTCTATGGCTATTACACCGGCTACATGAATGACATCATGATTAACGGATCACCTGATTCGCAGACAATCACGATGACGATTGAGCATTATCTGGTCACGCTGACGACAACCACCAACAAGACCTATCAGATGCAGAAGGAATACGACTCAGGGGATGAATCGGCTGCACGGTCTATTGCCGCTGCAAATGGCGCTAACAAGGCTGGCCTATCAACGCCATTTGGTGGTGGCAACGGTATGCGCGAAGGGTTTGGACTCAACGAGATTGCCCGATGAGCCAACGGAAATCGAATTGGGAGCAAGAATTTTCAGATTATCTGATCTCAAAGCGGGATTTGCCATTTCAGTACGGTAGCCATGATTGCGCTCACTTCGTTGCGGGCGCTGTAGAGGCCATTACAGGCGAAAACCCGATGGCTGACATCACTGATAGCTATGACAGCCAGATTGGCTCTCTACGGGTCTTAAAACGGCTTGGCTTTGATGACGTTGAGCAATTCACCGACTCAAAGTTCACATCCATCCTTGTTGGGTTCGCTCAAGCTGGGGATATAGTCTTGTATGACGGATGCCTTGGCATTGTGATTGGTTCAAAGGCTGTTTTCGTCAGCGAAATAGGGTATACCTATGTTGACCGCTCTGAGTGGTTGAACGCATGGGAGGTCGGTCGTGGGTAAGGTTCTTAAATCCGTAGCTATTGCCGCTGTCATTGT
>Ga0075471_10002182_pt1 | contig 12912 bp, 13 predicted proteins | sample DEB19_08_DNA_2_FD_74787 | JGI IMG/M metagenome (GOLD analysis project Ga0075471, IMG submission 74787) | Aqueous microbial communities from the Delaware River and Bay under freshwater to marine salinity gradient to study organic matter... | ecosystem: Environmental > Aquatic > Marine > Coastal ... | reverse complement strand
ATCGTCAACGGCACCTGCAACTACATCCTCACGCGCATGAAGGACGAGGGTGCAGACTTCGCCGCCGTGCTCGCCGACGCCCAGCGCCTCGGCTATGCGGAGTCGCCACCGGACCTCGACATTGACGGCCACGACGCCGCGCACAAGACCGGCATCCTCGCCAGCCTCGCGCACGGCTTCTGGGTTAATCCCAAGCAGATTTACACCGAAGGCATCCGTAACATCACGCGGCAGGACATCGAGTTCGCTGGCAAGCTGGGTTACACCATCCGGCTGCTTGGTTGCGTGAAGACAGCGAACGGCGCAGGCAGGAAGTCCACATCCCGCAATCGCCCGTCCGCAATTCAAGTATCTGTCTATCCCGCGCTCGTCCCCAACTCCCACGTCCTCGCCAACGTCAACGGCGTGTTCAACGCCGTCTATGTGCGCGGCGACGTGGTGGGTGACACGCTTTACTACGGGCGCGGCGCAGGTCAGGACGCCACGGCCAGCGCGGTGTTGAGCGACCTGGCCGACGCCGCGCTCGACCTGAAGTGCGGCACCAAGAACCGCATCCCGCCCTTCATCCCGCACGAGCGCGCCGGCGCGGTGCTGCCGATGGATGACGTGGTGTCGCGCTACTACGTGCGGCTCACGGTCGAGGACCGGCCGGGCGTGTTCGCGAAAATCGCCGGCATCTTGGCGAAGGCGAAGATTGGCATCTCCTCCATCATCCAGCCCGAAGGCCACGACGGCGTGACTGTGCCAGTCATCCTGATGATTCACGACGCGCCCAACGCCGCGATGCGCAAGGCCCTCGCCGCAGTGGCAAAACTCCCGGTGGTGAAATCCGCGCCCGTGATGATTCGGGTGGAAAGTTTCGAGTAAGATGAGCCAGCTCCTTTTCCGCTCGACCAACGGCCAGTCTCCCGCCGTCAACCTCCGCGAGGCTTTCCTTGCCGGGCAGGCGCCCGACCGCGGCCTTTATCTGCCCGAATCCTTCCCGCGCCTCTCGCCGGCGGAAATCGCCGAGTTCGCCGAGCTGCCGTATCGGCAGGTCGCTTTCCGCGTGCTGCGGAAGTTCACCGCCGACGTCATCCCCGACGACGCCCTTGCCGCGATGTGTGACCGCGCCTACGACTTCGGCGTTCCGCTCGAAGTCATCCAGCGCGGCGTGTATCTGATGCGGCTGGACCAAGGCCCGACGGCGTCGTTCAAGGACTTCGCCGCGCAGATGATGGCGCAGATGTTCGGCCGGTTTTTGCAGGAGGACGGCCGCCAGGTCACGATTCTCACCGCCACCAGCGGCGACACCGGAGCGGCCGTGGCGCACGCGTTTCACGAGGTGCCCGGCGTCCGCGTCATCGTGCTCTTCCCCATCGCGGAGGTCAGCGAGAGCCAGCGCAAGCTCATGACCACGCTCAAGGACAACGTCCGCACCGTGGCTGTGGATGGGAAGTTCGATGACTGCCAGGCGATGGTGAAGCGCGCCTTCGCCGATCCCGCGCTGGAGCACATCCACCTCTCCTCGGCGAATTCCATCAACATTGGCCGGCTTCTGCCGCAGAGCGTGTATTACTTCTACGCTGCCTCGCGCCTGGCCTGGCCCGGCCAGCCGATGGTCTTCAGCATCCCGAGCGGCAACTTCGGCGACATGATGGGCGCGGTCGTCGCGCGTGAGATGGGCCTGCCCGTGCGGAAAATCATCGCCTCGGTCAACGACAACGACTCCTTCCCGCGCTACCTCACCAGTGGTGTTTACGAAAAGATTTCGCCTTCGCGCAACTCCGTCTCCAACGCGATGAACGTGGGCCACCCAAGCAACCTCGCGCGGCTCGTCGCAGTTTACGGCGGCCAGATGGACGAGACGGGCAAGATTCACAAGCAGCCCGACCTCGCTGCGATGCGCCGCGACATCTTCTCCAGTTCCATCACCGACGGGCGCACGCGCACCTCGCTGCGGGACTTCTGGAACAAGTATCAGATTCTGCTCGAACCCCACGGCGTCGTCGCGTGGCAGGGCTTCCTCGACTGGTGCGCCGTCGAGCCGCTCGGGAACACCCCTGCCGTCATTGTCGAGACCGCGAATCCGGCGAAGTTCCCCGAGGAAGTCGAGAAGGTCGTGGGCTGGGCGCCCGATGTGCCGGCCGCGATGACCGCCGGCTTGCAGATGGCCGAGGACTACGACCGCATGGACGCAGACTACGAGCAGTTCCGCAGCTACCTGCTCACGGCCCACGCCTAGAGCTTGTCTGGGAACCGGGCGAGGTCCTGTTTCGGATTCCGCGCGCTAGAACAGCAGGAGTGAAATTTTTCCCGATTCCAGTCGCCTTCCCGCAGACATCCGGCGAAGGTGTCCATCCGATGCAGTCGCCTGAATCTCCCAGTCCCGACCACGAATCAACCCCGGCCGCGCCAGCGAGCAAGGCGGTCAGCCAGCCGGATTTTTCCGGCACTCCCCAGCCGATCGGCCAGTGGACGGAGCGGCCGGACTTCCCGCAATGCGCACTCGGAGCGTATGTCAGCATCCACGGTTTTGCCGGCGTGGTGGTGGAAATCGTCAACCAGTCCCTCAAGGTGCGCTCGCCCGAGGGCATCTCGCAGCGCTTCAACGCTTACCGTCTCAAGACCCTCTTCGCCCCGCCGGATCGCACCAAGCCGGACCCGCAAGTGCTCTCCATGGAGCGGCCCAAACCCATGACCGAGCGCAAGCCCGAGCCAGAGGAGCCCGAGCCCACGCCACCCGCGCGGGTTTTCATCGCCGATCCGGATTTCTCCGCGCCGGTCCGCGCGATCCGCACTTACGCGACCCAGGCCGATTTCCCGCAATGCGCCTACGGCAAGCATGTGGACATCCCGGGCTACGCCGGCGTGGTCGTAGAGATTGTCAAAGGCTCGCTCAAGGTGAAATCCCCGACCGGCACCATCCGCAGCTACAACGCCGACACGTTGAAGAAGCTTTACGGCCGGCCCTGAGCAACGGGCGGAACCGTGGAAACTCGCTTTCCCTCCGGCGCGTCCCCCGCTATACGAGGCGCATGAAACACGCCGTTCCTGTCCTCGCACTGCTCACGCTTTTCAGTCTCACCGCTCCTGCCGCCGAGGTCGGCACCGGCGCGAGCTTCAAAGGCCCCACCGGCCTCCAGCTCTACAGCCTGCGCGGCATCGCCACACAAAACCCACCCAAAGCCCTCAAGCAGGCGGCGGACTTCGGCTTCAAGCTGGTCGAGACCGCCGGCACCTACAACCTCCCGCCGGAGAAGTTCAAGGCGCTGCTCGCCGAGCACGGCTTGAAGCCCATCAGCGGCCACTTCCCCTACGACCGCTGGAAGACCGAGCCGGAGAAGGTGCTCGCTGAGGCCAAGGCCATCGGCCTGCAATACGCCGGCTGCGCGTGGATTTCCCACAAGCCGCCCTTCAACGAAGCCGCCGCGCGCGATGCCATCACGGTCTTCAACCGGGCGGGCGAACTGGGCGCGAAGCAGGGCATCAAGGTCTTCTACCACGCGCATGGCTACGAGTTTCACCCGCACGGCGACGGCACGCTCATGGACCTGCTCATCAAGGACACCAACCCCAAGCATGTGGCCTTTGAGCTGGACGTGCTGTGGGTGGTCTTTCCCGGCCACGACCCGGTGAAGTGGCTCACGAAGTATCCGGGCCGCTGGGAGCTCATGCATCTCAAGGACCTCAAAAAGGGCGTGAAGATCGGCGACCTCACCGGCAAGACGGACGTGACCAACGATGTGCCGCTGGGCACCGGCCAGATGAACTGGCCGGCCATCCTCAAGGCCGCACAGGCCAGCGGCGTGAAATACTACTTCATCGAGGACGAATCCCCGACCGTCGTGGAGCAGATTCCGCAGACGCTGAAGTATCTGGGAGACGTGAAGTTCTGACCGGCGCGGCTGGAATCCCGCTTGGCGCGCCGCCCCGACTTGCGCTACGTTATGCCCGATGAAACTCCGCCTCGACCTGCTGGAACACCTGACCGATCAGGACATCATGGAGGAGGTCCTGGCGAACAATCACCGTTACAAGCCCGAGCCGCTTTTCTCAAAAACCGGAGTTGGGAGTTTGTCACCAGCCTCAACCGAGGAGCGTGCGAAAGAGGTCGAGCGCAGCACGGCGAGAATTCAGAGAGCCATGAAGCAGTCGCAGCCGACTGGCGAATCAAAGAGCAGCAAGTCCTGACCCTCGGCGAGACGCTGGATTTCCTGCGGAGCTGCCACAAACGGGCGCCGTTCCTCTTCTTCAACGGCAACACCTTTGCCGACATCGGCCGCGCGATTGCCGATTTCGTCTTTGGTGAGCTGGTGCATGTCCGCCGCCGCGAGTTGAACTCGGCTGTGGCGCACTACATCTCCGGTGTCTTGGCTCGGGAGACCATGGAGCAAATAATGATGGCGCTCATGCACGAGGCTTCGTTTCAACCCGGCGACCGCGTGAAAACTCTGCGCGGCTCGGCACGCGGCGTAGTCGTCCGCACGGCGGCGGACGGGCGCATCGTGTGGCGGCTGGACGGCGGTGGCGAACTGCTGGCGGTGCCGGAGGATTTGCTGCCGGAATAGTCATGTCTGACTGCGACATCAAGCCAGCCAAACCTCCGCCATTGCCAGGGTGGACTCGTTCAACTCGGTGGCGGTTGCTGGGAGTCGCCTGCTCGCCGCTGGTGCTAAGGCCGGTATCCGAATGGTTCTCATGGAGCGGGATGCACCTCGGGTTCCTCGGTTGGCTATTGCAGCTAGCGATCACTTTTCTCATGGTCGGAGCGGTATTAGGCCTCCCGGTTTGCCTTGTCGGTTGCTGCATCTTGCGTTGGAGGCGAAACGCTGCGTGGCTGCTGCTCTGCGCTGTGGTTGCCCCGGCCGGTCTTTACCTCGGCGAGCGTTTGAGCCAGCCCATCAGGCGACAGGCCATCCAAGGAATGGCGGCCCGAGCAGAGCCATTGATCGCCGCCATTCGCAAGTTCGAGTCCACCCACGGCGCGCCGCGCGTATTGACCGAGCTTGTGCCCCAATACCTTCCGGCGATTCCAACACCAGGACTGAACAGCTCGCCCGAGTTTTATTACACCCGTGAGAAGCGATTCTACGCTCACGAGAATGCTTGGATCATTTCTGTGCATGCACCTCATCCGCCACCGTTCTCTGGATTCCACCGCCCCGTCATCCATGACGATGGGGAGGTGATTTATTTACCGAATCAAAACTACGATGAGCGTGCCTCAAGAGTCGTGGTAGAACGTGTCGGCACCTGGGCTTACGTTCACGAGTAGCGATGCCCGTCACCGACCACATCCGCAGCAAGCTCTCGCAGGTGCCGCACCGGCCGGGCGTGTATCTGCACAAGGACCGCTTCGGCACGGTTATTTACGTCGGCAAGGCGCGCGACCTTCGCCGTCGCGTCGCCCAGTATTTTCAGACTTCGCGGCGCATGGGCTGGGACCTCAAGTTCAACGCCCTCGTCGAGGCCATTCACGACTTCGACTGGCACATGGTGAAGTCTGACGCCGAGGCCGTGCTGCTCGAAGGCAAGCTCATCAAGGAGTTCCACCCGCGCTACAACGTCTCCTTCCGCGACGACAAGCGGTTCCTGATGCTCAAGGTCAACCTCAACGACCCCATCCCGCGCTTCACGCTCACGCGTCTGCGCATCGACGATGGTGCGCGCTACTTCGGCCCCTTCGCCAGCGGCGGCGCGCTGCGGCGGACGCTGAATTTGGTCCGACACAAGTTCAACCTCCGCGGCTGCCGTCCGCTCAATCCCGACGCGAGCGACTACAAGCACTGCCTCTACGCGCACATGAAGGTCTGCACCGCGCCGTGCATCGGCAACGTCACGCGCGAGCAATACCTCATGCAGGTGACGGCGGGGTGCGATTTCCTCGATGGCCAGTGCGACGAGATGGCGACCGAACTGGAGGCGCAGATGAAGAAGGCTGCCGCCGCGCAGGACTTCGAGCAGGCCGCCCAACTGCGCGACTTGCTCAAGGACATCAAGAGCACCACGCAGAAGACGGAGAAGTTTGAGCGCGTTCCTTACAAGCTGCCGGTGGCCATCAATCCCGAGTCCGACCTGCGTGAGCTGGCGCGCGTCCTCGGGATGCCGCAGCCGCCGGCGCGGATTGAGGGTTTCGACATTTCAAACATCAGCGGCACATTCGCCGTGGCCTCGCTCGTGAGCTTCTGGCACGGCCGCCCCGACCGCGCGAACTACCGGCGTTTCAAGATCAAGACCGTGACGGGCCAGGACGATTTTGCCTGCATGGCGGAGACGATTCGCCGGCGCTACTCGCGGCTGAAGGAAGAGGTGGGGCAGGCGGCGAATGCATCCGAACCCGGTTTGGTTGAATCACCCGTCAGCAAAGCGGCATTCGATCCTGCCGACGACGGCGAGGAAGCCCCCGAGTCCCGCCCCACTTCCGCCTTCGACGCGATCGTGCATGACGCGGCGAGCCGCGATGAACTCACCGCTCCGTGGGTGCCCAAGACCCCTTCCGCCGCGCGTCTGCCGGACCTCATCTTGATCGACGGCGGCAAGGGCCAGCTCAACGCGGCGTGTGCGGAGCTGGCCAAGCTCGGCCTTGGCCACATTGCCATCATCGGTCTCGCCAAGGAGTTCGAGGAAATCTACCAGCCCGGCGAAGCTGCGCCGTTGCGCCTCGGCCTCAACCATCCGGCGGTGAAACTCCTCCAGCGCGTGCGCGACGAATCGCATCGCGTGGCCAACAGCTACAACGCCCAGTTGCGCCTGCGGAAGATTTCCGAAAGCGTCCTCGACGAGTTCCCCGGTGTGGGCGATGCGCGGAAGCAGGTGCTGCTGAAGAAATTTGGTTCCATCCATCGCCTGCGGCTGGCAACCGTGGAGCAGATCGCCGCAGTCCCGGGCTTTGGCGGCAAGACGGCGAAGGAGTTGAAGGACTTTCTCGAAACCCGCCGGGAGCGGTCGCCTGGCTGAGGTCCTGCCTTGGATCTTGAGCCGGAAGCGCCCATCGTTGCCAAGTCAGTCCGACTGGCTGCAAACCAACTTGTGAACCACGAACTCCTCGAACTGCCCGGCCTCCGTGTGACGCTGGACCGGCTGGTCTATGCGCCGGAGCTCCCCAGCCCGCCCAGCCAGCCGCATTCGTTTGTCTATTTCATCAGCATTCACAACGACTCGGACCGCGCCGTCACCATTAAGGGCCGCAAATGGGTGGTCACCAACGCCCACGACGAGGTGACCGTGGTGGAGGGAGACGGCGTGGTGGGGGAGTTTCCTCGAATCATCCCCGGGGAGAAGTTCAGCTACCAAAGCCGCCATGTGCTGGAGACGCGGCGCGGCATCGCCGAGGGCAGCTACCTGGGCGTGGATGACGCGGGTCGGCGGGTGATCGTGCGCATCCCGACCTTCGAGATGATCGTGCCGGAGGGCCGGGGACCAAAGGAGATGTGGGCGTGAGGAAAAGCCGGGACTTGGGACACCTCGTTTCCCACTTGAAACGTGCCGGGTTGAGCGTTGGGCGTTGAACGTTTTTTCAGCTCTCCCTACCGTCACCCCGTGTCCGTTCGCTTCACCATCCTGGGCAGTGGTTCCGGTGGCAATTGCGCCTACTTGGAGACGCCGGAGGTGCGGCTGCTGATTGATGCCGGGTTCAGCGGCCGCCAGATCCGCCAGCGGTTGGCGTCCATTCAGCGCACGCCCGAGACGCTCACGGGCATCCTGCTCACCCACGAGCATCAGGACCACACGCAAGGCCTGACCGCGCTGGCGACGAAGCTGCGCATCCCGGTTTACTGCAACCGCCTCACGCAGGAGGCGACGGAGCGGCAGTTGGAAACGCGGTTCGAGGGACGGCACTTCGTCACGGGTGCGAGTTTCGATCTGGGCGATGTGGTGGTGGACACCTTCAGCGTCCCGCATGACGCGCAGGATCCGGTGGGCTTTCTGCTGCGCACGAGCGCGGGCAACATCGGCTTTCTCACGGATCTGGGCCATGCGACGCGGCTGGTAGTCGAGCGGGTCAGGCCCGCCCAGGTGCTGGTGCTAGAGGCCAATTACGATCCCAAGCTGTTGCAGGAGGACACCAAGCGCCCGTGGAGCACGAAGCAACGCATCCTGAGCCGTCACGGCCATCTCTCCAACGCGGCGGCGGCGGAGGTTGCCGAGCAGATTGTGACCGGCACGCTGGCCCGCATCTACCTTGGCCACCTCAGCCGTGACTGCAACCGTCCCGAGCTGGCGCAGGCGGCGGTGGGGGGGCGTTTGCAGCAGATCGGCGCAAGGCACGTGGCCATTGAATCCACTTCACAAGACGCGCCTTGCCCGACGCTCGCTCTCTGATACGAGGCGGGCAGCGGAACCGGAGCTGGTTTGCCTGCGCACCCACGCGACAGAGCGCTGCATTGACACTTGGGCGGAGCGTCTGGTGTCATCCGCTCATGGCCAAAAAGAAACTCACTCTCCCCAAGAAAAAAGTCCTCATCCCCATCGGTGACGCCACCGAGGTGATGGACACGCTCTACCCGATCTTCCGCCTGCCAGAAGACGGCTTTGAAGCCGTAGTGTGCGGCCCGGAAGCGCGCCTTTACCACGGCGTGCTGCACGAGATCCCGCCCACGGCCGAAGGCGAGCCGAAATGGGACATCACGCGCGAAAGCCCCGCCTACCACGTCCGCGCCACCATCGCCTTCCGCGATGTGAAGCCCGAGGAGTATTGCGGCCTCTTCATCTCCGGCGGGCGCGCGCCCGAGTATCTGCGCTACGACCAAGATCTGCTCCGGATCACGCGCCACTTCTTCGCCGCGAACAAGCCCGTCGCCAGCGTCTGCCACGGCATCGAAATCCTCACCGCCGCCGATGTCATCAAGGGCCGCACCGTCACCACCGTGGCCAAGTGCGAGCTGGACGCGTTGCAGGGCGGCGCGAAATACGTGAACCAGCGCGTGGTCGTAGACGGCAACCTCGTCTGCTCCCGCGTGTGGATGGACAACACCTGGCTGCTGAAGGAGTTCATGGCGATGCTGAAGCGGTATGTGGGGGAGTGAAACAGCGGGCTGTATCCAAGATTCCGCCTTGGGCGAGCCTTCGCCCCGGCCTAGCTTCCCAGCATGAGTTCAGCCGCCATCATTGACGAAATCCTGCACTTGCCGCCGGCCGGGCAGGCGGAAGTCATCCAGTTCGCGTTGCGGCTCGCGCGCGAACGGGCGCTGGCCCCGGATGAGCTCGCCCACCTTGCGCAGCGCATGGTGGATTCCGACGACTTGGCGGAAGTCGAGAAGCTCAAGTCAGCCATTATGGGCGGATTCTACGGCGGAGCGGCCCATGCCTGAAATCCGCCGCACCAAGCTGCCTCCGGCATTGCTGGCGCATCTGCTGGGACGCATCCGCCAGCGGCAGATTTCCCCTGACCAGCTTGGGCTGCTGGCCGCTTGGATCGACACCCGGCCGGGTGTTCCGGCTGGCCCTTGGTTCAAGCGGTTTCCGGGCATGACACTTCCTGGCTGCTCAAGGAGCTCATGGCGATGCTCAAGCGGCATGTCGGGGAGTGAAAGGCTTGAGCGCACAGGTATACCGATGAACTTTGGTCGAACTGAATTCCGAAGCGCAACGTGATATACGAATAGGACGCTGCTCATTCTTAGGCCGCTTCACACGCATGGAAACTTTCGACACCATCAGATTCACTGTGAAAGGCTCTGCTCGACCAGTGTCAAAGTCGGATGTTCTATCGGCAGAGGAGAGCCTCGGTTGTAAGTTTCCACGCGATTACTGTCACTTTATCCAGAAGTATGGAGCTGGCTATTTCCGCCAGTTGCCCGTCAGAGTCTTTTCGCCCGACCAGATTCTTGCATCCACACCAGCCGACCAGCAAAGGCTCCGGGACTATTGGTTTTGGGATGACTCAGCAAGTGTTCTGACGCGGCAAGAAGGGGTGAGCAGTATTGCGTGCTTCGACACCGACATCGGCCACGACATTCGGTTTTTGCCTAGAGACGCATCTGCATTGTTCGTGCTTTCACGATATGACGAATCCATTACCCGCTGTTGCGGCTTCGCGGATATGGTTCGGTTACTCGATCCACATTATGAGTCGCGTGTTTATCAGTTTCACCCCTGCGGGTCGCCAATTTTGGGTCGTTAAGCCATGAACCACTTCACTCGCCGCCAGTTTCTCGCCACCGCCGCGTTAGCCGCCGGCTCGCTGTCCGCCGCGCCTGCTGCGTCTCGCCGCGTTGGCCTCGGCTTCAGCCTTTACGGCATGAAGACGCTGCCCGTCGCGGACGCGCTGCGCGTTTGCGCTGAAGTCGGCTTTCACGATGTCGAGTTCGCGCTCAACGCCGGGTATCCGACCGAACTGAAAGTGTTTTCGCCCGCGCTGCGCAAGGAGCTGCGCGCCCAGCTCGCCGCGCTCGGCCTGCGCCTCGCCGCGTTGATGGACAACATCCACCTCACCGTGGACGACGCCACGCACGCGACGAACCTGGAACGCATCAAGGCCGCCGCCGAGATTGCCCACGACCTCGCGCCCACCGCGCCGCCCGTGCTGGAAACCGTCATGGGCGGCAAGCCCGCCGAGTGGGACAAGGTCAAGGCGCAGATGGCCGCGCGCCTCGCCGATTGGGGCCGTGCCGCCGCCGCCGCCAAGCTCACGCTCTGCATCAAGCCGCACGTCGGCAGCGCCGCGCATCTGCCGGAACACGCGCTATGGCTGCTCGACCAGGTGAAGAACCCGGCGGTGAAGCTGGCTTACGACTTCAGCCACTATCAACTGCGCGGCGTGGACCTCGGCCAGTCCCTCGACGCGCTGCTGCCGCACACGGCGTTCATCCACGTGAAGGATTCCGTCGGCGAGCTGGGCAAGTTCCAGTTCGTGCTGCCGGGCGAGGGAAAGATTGACTACGCGGATTACTTCCGTCGGCTCAAGGCCGCCAACTGGGCCGGCTCCATCTGTGTGGAAGTCAGCGGCCAGGTCTTCAGCAAGCCCGGCTACGACCCGGTGGCGGCGGCGAAGAAGAGTTACGCCGCGCTCGCGCCCGCGTTCAACGCGGCGCGGCTGTAGCGAGTTGTCCACAGCCAAAGTCGCTGTAGCGGATCGAAGTCCCGCGCTCCGCGAGGCTGGCGTGGAGCAGGTGCGCAAGGCGCGTCGCGAATGGCCGCAGTTGACAGCGCACTGAACTGGCGTGAGTCTGGGGCCTCTAATGGCTTCCGCCGGCTGGCTTGCCAGCCGGTTTCCCGCGAGGCCGGACAGGGGGCCTGGAGGCCCCCTTCCTTTTTTCAGCCCTGAGTTGCCGTTCCGCCGCGCGGCAAAACCAACTGGGAGAGTCCTGCTTCCAAGGCATCACCGATCACTTCGGCGGTGATTCCGGGGTGTGCTCGATGGACTGGGAAATCACGCTGGGGTTGGGCTGAGGCCGAAGCAGGTAGGCGATGATGCCGCCAGCCAGGACCAGCAACACAATGGCCGCACCCAGATAGACCAAGCCACCGACTTTGCCTCGGGGCGACGCGACCGCCAAGGCACCCGCAGGCTTGGCCAATCGGTTGGTGACCGACGACGTCTTCACTCCAACAGTCACCACGGGCTGCTGCACTGAGATTGGCGAGGCGTTGGACCGCGCCACCCCGGGAACGACTGCAACTTGGCTGGATTTCCCGTTTACCATTCCGTCTGGCTTCGCAGGGGGAAAAATTGTTGCGGCCGTGGCATTGGTCGTCACCACGCGATTGGTGGCGGCCCCTGATGCGGACGGGTTCATGACGCCCTTCGCCTTTGATTCCTGGGCTGGGGTCGGGACCACTGCGTTGCTGGCCGTGTTGCCTGGTGCTTTGGAAGCGACAACGTTGGTGGGAATCGAGGGAACAGGTGGAGCAAGGACGGCAATCGCTTTCGGCGGTGGCGGAAGCATGACCGCTGCATTCGTCGGTGGTTTGACAGCCAGCACCGGCGTTGATGGCGCACTCACTGGCAGTGGTTTCGTCGCCGTGGCCACGACGGGTGGATTTGTCTTGGGCGCGGGCTTCGGCTCGATCACGCGCGCCTCCAGCGGCCGGACTGGGAGCGAGGAGGTCGGAACCACCGTAGGCGGCCGCAGAAGTTCGACCTTGGCAAGTGCGTTGGAGGCTTCGAGCAGGTTCTTGGGCTGTCGCAGGGCGGGAGGAATGACCGGCGCAGGAGCAGGCGGAATCGCGGGCAGAACGAGAGTTTCCTTGGGTTTGATCACCGGCGCAGGAGCGGGCTTCGGCTCCGGCGCGACCACGGGTTTGGGCGGGGGGCTGACTGTGGCCACCTTGGGGGCATTGGCGACAAGGACAGGAGGTGTCGGCGGGGCCGGCGGCGGTGTGGATTTTGCCGGAACTGGCGCGGAGGGAGCCGGAGGCTTCGGGGCGGCTGGCAACGGGGTTGGAGCAGACTTGGGAACCGGGTTGATGAGCGGAGGGGCGGGAGCGGGCTCAGGCGGCTTGACCGGGGCTGGAGGCACAGGCGCTTTCGGAACGGGCGACACGGCTGCCACCGCGTTGGTCACAGTCTTGGGTGTCGGAGGGGCGGCTGGTGCTGGCTTGGGTGGGGGAACGTCCGACGGCTTGACTGCAGGGACAGGGACGGGGAGGCGGTTGGTGTTCAACGCGACCAGCGGCGGTCTGGTCGAGGCTGGTGCTGGCGCTTTGGGTGAAGGGGCGGAAACGACGACTGGCACCGGCACGGGCGCGGCAGGCGCTGGTTTTGGGGGAGGTGAGTTGGTCTGAGGCGCTGTGGCCGTCACCGGAGACGGGGTGACAAAGGCCGGTGCAGGGGTGCGAATGACCGCAGCGGCCACCACATTGGTCGTCACCGGCTTGGGAGCCGGAGTCACCACAACTGGGGGAGTCGGCGGGCTGGCGATGGGAACCGGTGCAGGGGCGGGTGCTGGTTGCGGCGGAACTTCGGCCAACACCGGCAGGGGAAACGGG
>Ga0075471_10002181_pt1 | contig 12916 bp, 14 predicted proteins | sample DEB19_08_DNA_2_FD_74787 | JGI IMG/M metagenome (GOLD analysis project Ga0075471, IMG submission 74787) | Aqueous microbial communities from the Delaware River and Bay under freshwater to marine salinity gradient to study organic matter... | ecosystem: Environmental > Aquatic > Marine > Coastal ... | reverse complement strand
CGCCGGGGGCTTTCACCTGACGATGATGACGTGCATGTTCTTAGGGCCATGGGCGGGCCTCACGATGGTTTGCTCGATGTCGGCGGTGCGGGACGGGCCCGAAATCATGTTCACCGTGCGTGGCATGTTGCCCTCGCCCAGACGCGCGCGCAGCTTCGTCCAAGCCTCCTCGTAGCTGGCGAAGAGATCCGCGGCTTCGAGCACCACGATGTGCGCCTCGGGCAGGAAATTGAGCGTCGTCGGATTGTCGGCGCCCGAAATCTGCACGATGGTGCCGGACTCGGCGATGCCGGCGAAGGCATGACTGATCGAGGCGCGGTCGGCATCGACCGCCGGACCTTCCGTCACCTCCAGCGCGCCGCCCCGGTGCCAGGGGAGCCTGGCCAGCAGCGCATCGGCGCCGCGGCGAACGACGGCGGGCAGATTGCCGCCGCGCAGGTACTGCGCCACGTGGTGCGGCACCTCGTTGATGTCGTCCACCGCCTCGACCGTGCCGCCTACCGCGAGCATCATTTCGGTGAAGACGCGAATGCGGTGTTCGATGTCGCCCTGCCCACGCGCCGGGATGAGATGCGGTGCATGTTCGGCGAGGCGGCGCTCCACCGCCTCGCGGCGCGAACCTTCGGGGCCCTTGGGCAGCTTGGCGCGCACCCGCCCCAGGATCATTTCGCGCGCACTCACGAGCGGCGCTCCTTCCACATCTGGTGGAAGGTCTTGCCCTGCGGTGCCGGCAGGTCACGGAACTCGGTCCAGCCGGAGGCGAGCGGCACCTTCTTCAACCGCCCCTTGCCCACCGCCTGGTTGGCGAGCACGCGCGATGCCAGAGCCGTGGCCTTGCGATACAGTGCGGGGCGCTTCGCGATCCAGGCCCAGAGGCCCAGGCCCCAGCGCATCGAGGTTGGCTGCAGATGGCGCTCGAATTCCTTCTCGCGCCAGTGGCGCAGCATCTTGGGGATCGGAATGCGCATCGGGCAGACTTCCTCGCAGCGGCCGCAGAAGGTCGATGCATTGGGAAGGTGCCTGGCATTCTCGATGCCGACGAGAGCGGGTGTGACCACCGAGCCGATGGGGCCGGGATAGACCCAGCCATAGGCATGACCGCCCACGGCATTATAGACCGGGCAGTGATTGAGGCAGGCGCCGCAGCGGATGCAGCGCAGCATGTCCTGGAACTCGGTGCCGAGCACGTTCGCGCGGCCATTGTCGAGCAGGATCACGTGATATTCGACGGGGCCATCCGGATCGCCCGGGCGGCGGCCGCCGGTGGAGAAGGTCGTATAGTTGGAGAAGTCCTGGCCGGTGGCGGAGCGTGCCAGCACGCGCAGGATGGTGGTGGCATCCTCCAGCGTCGGCACCAGCTTCTCGATCGAGGCGAGCACGATGTGGACCTTGGGCAGCGTCTGCGTCAGGTCGCCATTGCCCTCGTTGGTGACGATGATCGAGGTGCCGGTCTCGGCAATGAGGAAGTTGGCGCCGGTGATGCCCACATCCGCGGTGAGGTATTTCTGCCGCAAAATAGCGCGGGCTTCCTCCACCAGCGCGGGGATTTCAGTGAGGTCGCGCTTCGGGTCGAGGTGGGTGTGGACGCGGCGGAAGTCCGCCTCCACCTGGTCGCGCGTCAGATGCACGGCGGGCGCGATAATATGCGAGGGCCGTTCGTTGCGGAGCTGGATGATGTATTCGCCGAGATCGGTCTCTACGGGCACGATGCCGTTGGCCGCAAGGTGCTGGTTCAGGTCGATCTCTTCCGAGATCATCGACTTGCCCTTGGTCACCATCTTCGCATTGGCCTTGCGGCAGATCTCCAGCACTGCAGCGCGCGCATCGTCCGGCGTCTCGGCCCAGTGCACGTGGCCGCCCGTCTCCTTCACCTTGGCCTCGTAGGTTTCGAGGTAGATGTCGAGGTGATCGAGCACATGGTCCTTGATGTCGCGCGCCTGGTCACGCAGCGCATCGAACTCAGGCAGCGCCTCGCGGGCCTTGGTGCGCTTGGCGATGAAGCGCGGGCCCGTCTCCGTCATGGCGAACTGCAGCTTGTCGTCGGCCAGCGCCTTGGTGACGTTGTCCTTGAAGGTAATGGTGGACATCTCGGTCATAACTTGGCCTCCGCAATGGGTGGCGTTTCATGGTCACCCGCCAGCACCTCGGCCACGTGGCGCACCTTGATGGGCGAGCCCATGCGCTTCAGCTTGCCGGCCATGTTCATCAGGCAGCCGAGGTCGCCCGCGATCAGCGTATCGGCGCCCGTCGCCTCGATGTGGCGGATTTTCTTCTCCAGCATCTTGTCGGAGATGCCGGGATACTTGACGCAGAACGTGCCGCCGAAGCCGCAGCACACCTCGGCGTCCGTCATCTCGCGCAGGCTCACGCCATCGACGCTGGCGAGGAGCTTGCGCGGCTCGTTGCGGATGCCGAGCTCGCGCAGGCCAGAGCAGGAATCGTGATAGGTGGCACGCGCCGGGAACTGGGCGCCAACCTTTTCCACCTTCAGCACGCGGGTGAGGAAGGAGGTGATCTCGTGGGTGCGGCGGGCGAGGTCCAGTGCCTCGTCATGCTCGGTCGAGCCCGGCTCGAAGAATTCCGGGTAATGCTTCACCATCATGCCGCCGCAGGAGCCGGACGGCGCCACCACATAGTCATAGCCCTTGAAGGCCTCGATGACCTGAAGGGCGAGCGCGCGGGCATTGGCCCGGTCGCCGGAATTATAGGCGGGCTGGCCGCAACAGGTCTGGGCCTCCGGCACCTCGACGGTGCAGCCGGCATCCTCCAGAAGCTTCACCGTGGCGAAGCCGACGGAGGGGCGGAACATGTCGACGAGACAGGTGACGAACAGGCCGACGCGCGGGGAAGACTCAGGCATGGAACCTCGGGGCAAGACGGGAGGAGGGTTTTGCCAGCCCCGGCGAGCGCCTGCAAGGTCCCATCCGTCCTGCAGTCCTGCCGTGCACTTCGGGGCGGCGCCACAGCTGTGGCGGAACGGCATCTGTCGTTGCAATGGAATTTGGACAGGGCTTTACTATGCGTCCGTGCAACAAACCGACGAACTGACCGCCCATGCTGACAATGCCCATTCCCGACCAAGAGGTCATCGCCCGCCGAGCCGCCATTGCGGCAGGGCTTCGCGCCATCGTGCCGGGCGAAGGGGTGGTCGAGGCCCCCGTCGAGATGCGCGCCTTCGAAACCGACGGGCTGACCGCCTACCGCCAGATGCCGCTCGTGGTGGTGCTGCCGGAGACGGTAGAGCAGGTGTCCGCGGTGCTGAAATATGCCCATGCGAATGACATCAAGGTGGTGCCGCGCGGAGCGGGAACTTCGCTTTCCGGCGGTGCGCTGCCGCTGGCCGACGGCATCCTGCTCGGCATGGCGAAATTCAACCGCGTGCTCGAGATCGACTATCCTAACCGCTGCGCCGTGGTGCAGCCGGGCGTCACCAACCTGGCCATCACCAAGGCGGTGGAGCATCGGGGGTTCTACTACGCGCCGGACCCCTCCTCGCAGATTGCCTGCACCATCGGCGGCAACGTGGCGGAGAATTCCGGCGGCGTGCACTGCCTCAAATACGGGCTCACCGCCAACAACGTGCTGGGCATCGAGATGGTGCTGGTGACAGGCGAGGTGATCCGGCTGGGTGGAAAGCACCTGGACTCCGAGGGCTATGACCTTCTCGGCATCATGACGGGTTCAGAAGGCCTGCTCGGCGTCGTCACCGAAGTTACCGTCCGCATCCTGCAGAAGCCCGAGACGGCACGCGCCGTGCTGGTGGGCTTCCCCACCTCCGAGGATGCGGGGCAATGCGTGGCGGACGTGATTTCGGCCGGAATCATCCCCGGCGGCATGGAGATGATGGACAGGCCCGCCATCCACGCGGCGGAGGCCTTTGTCCATGCCGATTACCCGCTCGATGTCGAGGCACTGCTGATCGTCGAACTCGACGGGCCGCAGATCGAGGTGGACCACCTGATCGACCGCGTCTCGAAGATCGCGCGCGCCAACAATTCCGCCACGCTGCGCATTTCGACATCGGAGGAGGAGCGGCTGCTGTTCTGGGCGGGACGCAAGGCGGCCTTCCCCGCCGTGGGGCGGCTGTCGCCCGATTATCTCTGCATGGACGGCACGATCCCGAGGAAACGCCTGCCCGACGTGCTTCAGGGCATGGCGGAACTGTCGCGCACCCACCGCCTGCGGGTGGCCAACGTGTTCCACGCGGGCGACGGCAACCTGCACCCGCTGATCCTCTATGACGCCAACGATCCGGACGAGCTGGACCGGGCGGAAAAATTCGGTGCTGACATTCTTCGCCTCTGCGTCAAGGTAGGCGGCGTGCTGACCGGCGAACATGGCGTGGGCATCGAGAAGCGCGACCTGATGCCGGAGATGTTCACCGAGGGCGACCTTGCCCAGCAGATGCGCGTCAAATGCGCCTTCGACGACAAGGGCCTGCTGAACCCCGGCAAGGTGTTCCCCACGCTGCACCGCTGCGCCGAACTGGGCCGCATGCATGTGAAGGCAGGGGCGCTGCCCTTTGCCGATATTCCGAGATTCTGATGAGCGCCGTGCTGAAGCCTTCCACCGAAACCGAATTGTCGGAGATGATGACCGGGGCACAGGGGCCGCTGGAGATCATCGGCACCGGCACGAAGCGCGCGCTGGGCCACCCCGTCCAGGCAGCCTCCACGCTCGACATGTCCGCCTTCAGCGGCGTCATCGCCTATGAACCGGAAGAGCTGATCCTCGACGTCGCCACGGGTACGCCACTCGCCGGGATCGAGGCGATGCTCGCAGAACGGGGCCAGCAGCTGGCCTTCGAGCCACCGGATTTCTCCGCCCTGCTCGGCGCCACCGGCAGCGGCACGGTGGGCGGGCTCGTGGCCTGCAACCTGTCGGGCCCGCGCCGGATCAAGGCCGGCGCGGTGCGCGACCATATCCTCGGCATCCACGGCGTCACGGGTGCGGGCAATGTCTTCAAGGCGGGCGCACGGGTGGTGAAGAACGTGACGGGCTATGACATGCCGAAGCTGCTCGCCGGCTCCTGCGGCACGCTGGCCGCGCTGACATCGGTGATCCTGAAGGTGCTGCCCGCCCCCGAAACCGAGGAGACCGTGGTGCTGACGGGCCTCGACGATGAACACGCGGTGGAGGTGATGAGCCTCGCCATGCAGTCACCCTGCGAGGTCTCCGCCGCGGCCGCAATTCCAGGCGAGGCCGTCTATCTCCGCCTCGAGGGCATTGCGCCCTCCGTCGCCTATCGCCGCGACCTGCTTGGAAAGCTGCTCGCGCGCCCCATCGAGGTCATGGCAGCGAGGAGTTCGGCCGCGAAGTGGAAGACGATCCGCGACGGCGCTATCTTCGCCGGAAACCCGCGCCACCCGCTGTGGCGACTCTCGGTCACGCCGTCGGAAGCGCCCGGCATCGTCCGTTCACTGAAGGAGAAGCTCGACATCCGCTACCTCTTCGACTGGGCCGGCGGCCTTGTCTGGATCGAGGTGCCGCCGTCGCATGATGCATCGCAAGCGCTGGTGCGCGGCAGCTTTGCAGCGGGCCACGCCACGCTGATCCGCGCGCCGGAAGCCACGCGCGCGGCGGTGAACGTGTTCCAACCGCAGGCAGAGGCTCTCGCCGCGCTCACGGGCCGGGTGAAGGACAGCTTCGACCCGCGCCGCATCCTCAATCCCGGCCGCATGTATCGGGGTATCTGATGCAAACGAACTTCACCGCTGAACAGCTTGCGACGCCGCGCATTGAAACGGCCAACAACATCCTGCGCAAATGCGTGCATTGCGGCTTCTGCACCGCCACCTGCCCCACTTACGTGCTGCTGGGTGACGAGCTCGACTCCCCGCGCGGCCGCATCTACCTCATCAAGAACATGCTGGAGTCGGGCGAAGCGGCCGATGAGAGGACAGTGAAGCACCTCGACCGCTGCCTGTCGTGTCTCTCCTGCATGACCACCTGCCCCTCGGGCGTCAATTACATGCACCTCGTGGACGAGGCGCGCGCCCATGTGGAGGAAACCTACCGGCGGCCGTTGTTCGAGCGCCTGTTGCGCAACGTGCTGGCCTATACCATGCCGCGGCCTGCGTTGTTCCGCCTCTCTCTCATCGGTGCGAAGCTTGCCTCGCCGCTCGCACCCGTGGCCAAGTCCTTCGGTGCCACGCGGATTGCGGCGCTGCTGGGCCTGGTGCCGAAGCGCATGCCGACGCCGGAACGCATCGGCCAGCCCGGCACCTATCCTCCAACAGCTCCAAAGAAGGGCCGCGTCGCCCTTCTCATGGGCTGCGTGCAGAGCGTGCTCGACCCCGGCATCAATGCCGCCACCATCCGCCTGCTCACCAGGCTGGGCTATGAGGTGGTGGTCTCCGGCGACGAGGCCTGCTGCGGCTCGCTCACCCATCACATGGGCAAGGAGCAGGATGCACTCGCCCGCGCGCGGCGCTCCATCGACCAGTGGACCAAGGCGGATGTCGATGCCGTGATCATCACCGCGTCGGGCTGCGGCACGACGATCAAGGATTATGGCCACATGCTGCGCCATGACGAGGCCTATGCCGAAACGGCGAAGGCCATCAGTGCCAAGGCAAAGGACGTGACCGAGTTCCTGGTCGCGCAGGACCTGCCGCAGGCAGAGGGCGGCCTGCGCCTCGCCTATCACTCCGCCTGCTCGATGCAGCACGGACAGAAGATCAGGACGGAGCCGCAGACGCTGCTGCGCCGTGCGGGCTTCACGGTGATGGATGTGCCGGAGGGTCACCTCTGCTGCGGCTCGGCCGGCACCTACAACATCCTGCAGCCCGAGATCGCCACGAAGCTCCGCGACCGCAAGGTGGCGAACATCGAAAGCCTTGCACCGCAAGCCATCGCCACCGGCAACATCGGCTGCATCACGCAGATCGGGCTTGGCACACAGATTCCCATCGTCCACACGGTGGAGCTTCTCGAATGGGCCTATGGCGGTGCGAAACCCGACGCCTTGGCATGACGGCGGAGCCCTTTCGCCACCAGCGTTCGGAAGGCTCGATCCACCTGACCATGGGACCGCAGGGCATCGTCAGGCTGCGCGAGGCACAAGCGGCGAAGCTGCGCATTCCCTTCGGCGTTCCGGAAGCCATCCTCATCAATACCGGGGGCGGGCTGGCGGGTGGCGATCGCTTCAGCTTCGAGATCACGGCGGAGGCCGATACGCCCCTCACCGTCACCTCGCAGGCGGCCGAGCGCGTCTACCGGTCTCTCGGGGCTGAAGCGGTGGTCAATGTCGCCCTCAACGCCCGTGCGCGTAGTCACCTCATGTGGCTGCCGCAGGAGACGATCCTGTTCGACGGTGCAGCGCTCAATCGCTCCATCACGGCGGAACTTGCCGAGACGGCCCGCTTCGTCGCGGTCGAATCCGTGATCCTGGGGCGGGAGGCCTCGGGCGAGACGGTGGTGGAGGGCCGCCTCACCGACCGCTGGCGCATCCGGCAGGGGGGCAGGCTCATCTTCGCCGATGACCTCGCCTTCAACGGCCTGCCGCCCGCCACCGCCGCGACGCTGGGCACGAGCCGCGCCTTCGCCACCGTGGTGCTGGTGGGCACCGGGGCCGAAGACCTGCTCGACCCCGTCCGCGCGGCAATCGGCGTGCGCGGGGCTGCCAGCGCCTGGTCTGGCAAGCTGGTTGCAAGGCTCGCCGCAAGAGACGGGTTCGACCTTCGCAAATCCCTGATTCCGGCCCTCACAGTGCTGGCGGGAGAGGCCGGCCTGCCAAAAACCTGGTCATTCTGAGGAATTTTTATGCAACTGACGCCCCGCGAGAAGGACAAGCTGCTGATCAGCCTGGCCGCAATGGTGGCACGCAGCCGGCTCGCCCGCGGCGTGAAGCTGAACCACCCGGAGGCCATCGCCCTCATCACCGACTATGTGGTGGAAGGTGCGCGCGATGGCCGCTCCGTCGCCGACCTGATGGAGGCAGCCGCACATGTCGTCACCCGCGCGCAGGTGATGGAGGGTATCCCCGAGATGATCCACGAGGTGCAGGCGGAGGCCACCTTCCCGGATGGCACCAAGCTCGTCACCGTTCACCATCCCATCCGCTAGGAGCAACCCATGATCCCCGGTGAAGTGATCCCGCAGGCGGGCGACATCGACCTCAACACGGACGCCGCCACGGTGGTGCTGGAAGTCGCCAATACCGGCGACCGGCCGATCCAGGTTGGCTCGCATTATCATTTCTTCGAAACCAACCCGGCGCTGCGTTTCGCGCGCGACAAGGCGCGCGGCATGCGGCTCGACATCGCGGCGGGCACCGCCGTGCGGTTCGAGCCCGGCCAGCGCCGCGAGGTGACGCTGATCCCCTTCGGCGGCGCACGCCGCGTCTTCGGCTTCCGCCAGGCCATCATGGGAGGGCTGTGACATGGCCCGAATCTCGCGCGCCACCTATGCGGCCATGTACGGCCCCACGGTGGGCGACCGCATCAGGCTGGCCGACACCGACCTCTTCATCACGCCGGAGAAGGACCTGACGGTCCGTGGCGAGGAGGTAAAGTTCGGCGGCGGCAAGGTGATCCGCGACGGCATGGGCCAGTCGCAGGCGACGCGGGCGGAAGGCGCCCTCGACACCGTCATCACCAATGCGCTGATCGTCGATGCCACAGGGATCATCAAGGCCGACGTGGGCCTGCGGGAGGGGCGCATCGCCGGCATCGGCAAGGCGGGCAACCCGGACACGCAGGACGGCGTCACCCTCGTCATCGGCCCTTCGACCGAGATCATCGCCGGCGAGGGCCGCATCCTCACCGCGGGCGGCATCGACTGCCACATCCACTTCATCGCGCCCCAGCAGATCGAGGAGGCGCTGTATTCCGGCATCACCACCATGCTCGGCGGCGGCACGGGGCCGGCGCATGGCACGCTGGCCACCACCTGCACCGGCGCGTGGCACACCATGCGCATGATCGAGGCGGCGGATTCATTCGTCATGAACCTCGGTTTCATGGGCAAGGGCAATGCCTCGCTTCCCGCAGCACTGGAGGAGATGATCCTCGCCGGGGCCTGCGGCCTCAAGCTGCACGAGGACTGGGGCACAACGCCCGCAGCCATAGACAATTGCCTGAGCGTTGCCGACCGCTTCGACATCCAGGCGGCAATCCACACCGACACGCTGAACGAATCGGGCTTCGTCGACGACACCATCGCCGCCTTCAAGGGCCGCACCATCCACACCTTCCACACCGAGGGTGCTGGCGGCGGGCACGCGCCTGACATCATCAAGGTGGCGGGCCTCGCCAATGTGCTGCCCTCCTCCACCAACCCGACCAGGCCCTATACGGTGAACACCGTGGCCGAGCACCTCGACATGCTGATGGTGTGCCACCACCTGTCACCGCGCATTCCGGAGGACATTGCGTTCGCCGAAAGCCGCATCCGCAAGGAGACCATCGCAGCGGAAGACATCCTGCACGACCTCGGCGCCATCTCGATGATCTCGTCCGACAGCCAGGCCATGGGCCGCGTGGGCGAGGTGATCATCCGCTGCTGGCAGACGGCGCACAAGATGAAGGTCCAGCGCGGCGCACTTCCCGGCGACGGCATGGCGGACAACACCCGCGTCAAGCGCTACATCGCCAAATACACCATCAACCCGGCGATCGCGCAGGGCATCGCGCATGAGGTAGGCTCGGTCGTGGTCGGCAAGCGCGCCGACCTGGTGCTGTGGAATCCCGCCTTCTTCGGCGTCAAGCCGGAGATGGTGCTGCTCGGCGGCTCGATCGCGGCAGCACCCATGGGCGATCCCAATGCCTCGATCCCCACGCCGCAGCCGGTGCATTACCGGCCGATGTTTGCGAGCTTCGGCAAGCTGATGACCAATTCCGCCGTCACCTTCGTGTCGAAGGCGGCACTGCAGGACGGGCTTCAGCGGAAGCTCGGCACGCAGAAGCGCATGGTGGCGGTGGAGAACACCCGGGGCGGCCTCTCCAAGGCCTCCATGGTGCACAATGACGCGACACCGGTGATCGAGGTGGACCCCGAGACCTACGAAGTGCGGGCCGATGGCCAGCTCCTCACCTGCGAACCAGCGGCGGTGCTGCCCATGGCGCAGCGCTACTTCCTGTACTGATGGCGATGCGCGCCACATCCTTCCGCCGCGCGGAAGCGCTGGGTGGCGAGCCGTTCACCATTGTGGTGCTCGACGCCGACGCACGCCACATCAGGCGCAGGCGCATCACGCTTGCCACAGGCGAGGACGTGCTGGTGGATCTCGAGAAGCCCGTGCACCTCGAGCAGGGCGACAAGCTGGTGCTGGAGGATGGCCGCACCGCGCAAGTCGTGGCCGCGCCGGAGGACCTGATGGAGGTGACGGCGCGCGATGCCCGGCACCTCACTGAGCTCGCCTGGCACATCGGCAACCGGCATCTTGCCGCCGCGATCGGTGAGCACCGCATCCTGCTGCGCCGCGACCGCATCATCCGCGCCATGCTGGAGCAGCTGGGCGCCACGGTTCATGACGTGACCGAGCCCTTCGCCCCGGCGCATGGCGCCTATCACAGCCATGACCACTGACGCGCGGCAGCTGCTGCTGCTCCTCACCTGGATGTCGCCCGCCTTCCCCACCGGCGCCTTCGCCTACTCGCACGGCCTTGAGTGGGCAATCGACAGCGGCACCGTGACAGATGGCGCGGAGCTGAAGGACTGGATCGCCGACCTGCTGACACGCGGCTCCGGCTGGAATGATGCCGTGCTCTTTGCACGCTGCTGGGAAGACGATGCGGCGGCACTCAACGAACTCGCCCTTGCCCTTGCCACCTCGCGCGAGCGGCATCTGGAGACGACGCAGATCGGCCGCGCCTTCCGCATCTCGGCCAGCATCTTCGCGCCTCCCACGCTCGACGATAAGGAGATTGCCTATCCGGTTGCAGCAGGCGCCGCCTGTGCCGCGATGAAGATCGACAGAGCCCACGCCCTGCTCGCGTGGCTGCAGGGCTTTGCCGCCACGCTCACCTCCGTCGCGGTGCGCCTCGTGCCCATCGGACAGACGGCGGGGCTCGAGGTGCTGCGCGACCTCGGCCCCGTGATCGCTGCCACCGCCGGGCGGGCAGCTCAGGCCCGTCTTTCGGATCTGGGCGCCATCACGCTCATGGCCGACATCGCCGCCATGAATCACGAGACCCAACACAGCCGGGTGTTCCGCACATGATGAAATCCAGGCATGGTCCGCTGCGCGTCGGCATCGGCGGCCCGGTCGGTTCGGGCAAGACGACGCTCACCGAAAAACTGTGCAAGGCGATGCGGGAGCATTACTCGGTCGCCGCCATCACCAACGACATCTACACCAAGGAAGATGCCCTGATCCTCAACCGGCTGCAGGCGCTGCCCGAGGACCGCATCATGGGCGTGGAAACGGGCGGCTGCCCGCACACGGCGATCCGCGAGGATGCCTCGATCAACCTCGCGGCGGTGGACGAGATGGTGAAGCGCCATCCGGACCTCGACGTGATCTTCATCGAGTCAGGCGGTGACAATCTCGCCGCCACCTTCTCGCCGGACTTGGCCGACATATCGCTCTATGTCATCTCGGTTTGCCAGGGCGAGAAGATTCCGCGCAAGGGCGGACCTGCCATCACCCGCTCAGACCTGCTCGTGATCAACAAGGCAGACCTTGCACCTCATGTGATGGCCGACCTTGATGTGATGGATCAGGACACGCGCAGGGTTCGGGGCGGGCGGCCTTACGTGTTCACCGACCTGCTTCGGCAAAAGGGCGTTGCCGAAATCGTCACCTTCATCGAACAGGCAGGCGGACTGTCCTAGCGAACCCCGGCTTGCTTACACGTCGAAACGGCAGCTGTTGTCGAGCAAAAGCCATGCCGTTTTTGACGATGCTCTCCGGCATTTTCGTGGTCATGGCTTTGACCTCGGTGGCTTCCGTTGAATCATAAGCGAAATTCTTATTCTGCGTGATGAAGATTTACCTTGCTCACATGCATTTGACTAAATAATTTTATGCTCTAAAGTCGTAGATCGGCATTGCTAGGGAGCGGTCATGAATAGTGGCATTACCGAAGACAACTCCGTGCTCGAGGAACTCAATGATGCGCTGGCGCGGGTGAAGTCACAAATCCATGTGGTACGCCTCGCCATGGCCGGAATGGGCGACGAGCGCGACATCCGCGCCATCATGTCATCCCTTGACGCAATTACCGAGGATCTGGTGCAGGCCGGACAGATAGTGAAGCGCTGAATGGAGTGGTACCGCCTGCCCGGCTCGAACGGGCGACCCCTAGATCCACAATCTAGTGCTCTAACCAACTGAGCTAAGGCGGCATCACTGGGCGTCGAAGGCCATTGACCCTCGCGCATGGGGGCGTTCCTAGCCCCAGTCGATACGGAATTCAAGCCAACAAAAAGGCCCGCGTCGAAACAAGCGGGCCTTGGGAGTTTGATGAACGGGCCGGGGAGGACGGCCCGTCATCAGGCAATGCGATTCAGGCAACCTTGGAGAGGTTGGAGAAGGACTTCGTCATGGAGTCCTGCACCGGCTTCATTGATTCCTTGGCAAGTGCAACCGAAAGCTCGGAGAGTTCGGCGGCCTGGCGCTGCAGGGCCTCGCCCTGCTCCTTGAGGAAGGTCTGCTGCAGGTTCACGGCTTCCGACGGATCGCGCACGGCGAACAGCTTGCGCGCGAAGGCGAAGCCGGAATTGATGTTCAGCTGCACGAATTCCATCGACTTCAGCTGGATGTCGGTTACGCGGTTCTTGTAGGCATTTGCGGCAGCGTCGAAGAGCTGCACGTTGCCATGGGCGACTTCCGAGACCTTCTCGAAGGCGCCCTGCGCCTGGTCGAGGGTCTTCTGGGCGAAGGTGGCAACCTGTTCGGCAACCTGCTCGGTGGCCTTGGTCATGGTTTCATTGGTCATTTCGGGCTTGGCCTTCTTGGTCGACATGTGGT
>Ga0075471_10002179_pt1 | contig 12921 bp, 12 predicted proteins | sample DEB19_08_DNA_2_FD_74787 | JGI IMG/M metagenome (GOLD analysis project Ga0075471, IMG submission 74787) | Aqueous microbial communities from the Delaware River and Bay under freshwater to marine salinity gradient to study organic matter... | ecosystem: Environmental > Aquatic > Marine > Coastal ... | reverse complement strand
AAGGCCGAAACGATCCGCATGATGGGCGACAAAGTCTCGGCCATCAAAGTCATGAAAGAGCACGGTGTGCCCTGCGTGCCAGGCTCAGGCGAACCGCTCGGACTCGACAACGACGAGAACCTCCGAATCGCCAAAGATATTGGTTATCCAGTGATCATCAAGGCCTCGGGTGGGGGTGGCGGACGCGGTATGCGTGTCGTACATAACCCCGCGGCACTCATCCACTCCATCAACGTGACCCGATCCGAAGCGCTCGCCGCTTTCGGTAACGATCAGGTCTATATGGAGAAGTTTCTCGAGAAGCCGAGGCACATCGAGTTTCAGATTCTCGCCGATCATCACGGCAACGTGATCCACCTCGGTGAGCGCGACTGCTCGATGCAGCGCCGTCATCAGAAGGTGATCGAAGAAGCCCCTGCGCCCGGCATCACCGACGCTCAACGGCACAAGATGGGTGAGCGCGTGGTCGAGGCCTGCGAGGCCGTGGGCTATCGCAGCGCAGGTACACTCGAGTTTCTGTACCAAGATGGCGAGTTCTATTTCATTGAGATGAACACGCGCATCCAGGTCGAGCACCCCGTCACCGAACTCATCACGGGTATCGATCTCGTGAAGGCCCAGTTGCGTATTGCATCGGGTGAAAAACTGCCCTGGAAGCAATCGGACATCGTGCTACGCGGGCACGCGCTCGAATGCCGCATCAACGCAGAAGACGCAAAAACCTTCATGCCCTCGCCGGGACCTGTGCGACTGTGGCACGCGCCAGGAGGCCCCGGCGTACGCGTCGACAGCCACATGTACTCGGGCTATGCCGTGCCGCCTCACTACGACTCGCTCATCGCCAAGTTGATTTCTTATGGTGAAGATCGCGACACGGCCATCGTCCGCATGCGTAATGCACTCGCAGAGATGGTGGTCGAGGGCATCAAGACCAATGCAGCCTTGCACCAGGAGATTCTGGCGCACGCCGCGTTCCATCAAGGTGGTCTCGATATCCACTACCTCGAGCGTCGGCTCGGCCTGAAGTGACCCGCGCCCCCATGCGCGCGGTGACACTCGATCTTGATGGGCTAGACGCCGACGCCGTAGAAACGGCCTGCTTCGAGGCGGGCGCCTACTCTGTCGTGCTCACTGATCAACACGATGACGCCATCCTTGAGCCGAAGCCCGGAGAGATCCGACTCTGGCCCACCACTCGTCTGCAAGCGATCTTTCCCGACGAATCTGCCAGCGCCGAACAACTCGTTGCGCTAGCCGAACGCCTCGGTTGCGAGCGCTCGCGTCTCGCCGTCGAGGACGTCGAAGAGCGCGTCTGGGAACGCGAGTGGCTCAAAGATTTCAGGCCGATGCGATTCGGAGATCACCTCTGGATCTGTCCTTCGCATGCCGAAGTGGACGAGCCCGGCGCTAAGGTCGTTCGCCTCGACCCCGGTCTCGCATTCGGTACGGGCACGCACCCGACCACTCGGCTCTGCCTCGAATATCTCGATATGCGGGCAGCGCGTCGGGCTCGTGAACCAGACCGCATAGTCGATTTCGGTTGCGGCTCGGGCGTGCTCGCCATTGCCGCCTTGCGGCTGCAGCCGGCCGCACGCGCGTTCGTGCATGACATCGACTCTCAGGCCCTCATCGCAACCTCCGATAACGCGCGAGCAAATGACGTCGATCAGCGTATCGAGTCATTCGTCGAAGCAACGACTCTGTCGACACGCCTCACGCAGCAGGGCGGGGTCGAACTCGTACTCGCCAATATTCTCTCCGGCCCACTCTGCGAACTTGCTCCGCAACTGATTGGCTTGCTCGCACCGGGTGGCGAAATCGTACTCGCCGGCTTGCTCGAGGAGCAGGCCGATGAAGTCATCGCGGCTTACGCTCCCGCGATTTCATTGATGCGTTGGCGCGCGCTCGAAGGTTGGACCTGCCTCGCGGGGCGCCTCGCATGAGCGAGGCGTTTCGCATCGGACCTTGGCGTATCCCGGCGCCCGCGGTGTTGGCGCCGATGGCGGGCGTCACGGATCGCCCGTTCCGTATTCTGGCGCGGCAACTCGGCGCGAGTCTGGCCGCATCGGAGATGATCACGTCCGATACTCGTCTCTGGAACTCGCGCAAATCGCGGCAGCGTATGAACCACGAGGGCGAACCCGAACCGCGCGTAGTGCAGCTCGCCGGCGCGGACCCCGAGGCACTGGCTGAGGCGGCGCGTCGAAATGTCGATCTCGGTGCTCAGATCATCGACATCAACATGGGTTGTCCAGCCAAAAAGGTCTGCAACCGTCTCTGTGGATCCGCACTGCTTCAGGACGAACCGCTCGTGGGTCGCATCCTCGAGTCGGTGGTGTCGGCAGTGCAGGCGACTGGCCGAGGTGTCCCGGTGACCCTGAAGACCCGCACCGGCTGGGATCGAGAACATCGCAACGGCGTGCGCGTCGCACAGATCGCGGAGGCGAGCGGAATCGCCGCGCTCGCGATCCATGGTCGAACCCGCGCCGATTTTTACGAGGGCGATGCCGAGTACGACACCATCCGTGCGATCCGAGAGACCGTTCGCATTCCGGTGTTGGCCAATGGCGACATCACGAGTCCCGATAAGGCGCGTGTCGTGCTGCAGTACACCGGGACTGCCGGCGTGATGGTCGGTCGCGCCTCCCACGGGACTCCCTGGATCTTCCGTGATATCAACGGTTTATTGACGCAAGGCGTCTTGCCCGAACCACTCTCTCGGGCGGAGCGGCGTGATATAGTTTTGGCGCATTTGCAGGCCATCTACGCCTTTCACGGCGAAGAGTCCGGCCTGCGAATCGCACGCAAACATCTCGGCTGGTACGCAAAACTGCTCGAGTCGGCGCCCGATGCACGGGCCCGCCTCATGGCAGAGGTCTCCACGTCGTCGCAGTTCGCGTGTGCGAACGAGCTGTTCGGCGCTTGGGCGCAAGTACATTGACGGTGAGGGGCGTGCGATGTCGGGTGATGGCAATGACGGAACCAAGCGCGAGCTTCCGCTGCGCGGCCACACCGAGCGGGCGCTCGAAGACTACCTCCGTCACCTAAACGGACACGCCCCCGCCGACCTCTACAACCTCGTGATTCGCGAAGTCGAAGAACCTCTGCTTCGCGTCGTGCTGAGACACGCCGACGGAAACCAGTCTCGTGCCGCCGAAATCCTCGGCATCAATCGCGCCACCTTGCGCCGCAAACTGCGCGAGTTCGGCATCAACCCGGAGTGAACTCATGCCCGTCGTCCTGCGTCGCGCCCTGATCTCGGTGTCTGACAAAACCGGCGTCATCGAACTTGCCAAGGCGCTCGCTGCGCGCGACATCGAGATTCTCTCGACGGGCGGTACGGCGCGTCTGCTCGCCGAGCAAGGCATCACCGTCAAAGAAGTTTCGCAGCACACCGGCTTTCCCGAAATCATGGATGGCCGCGTCAAGACGCTGCATCCGCGCATTCACGGCGGCTTGCTCGGCCGACGAGGTGTCGACGAAAGCGTGATGACGCTGCACGGCATCGAGCGCATCGATCTGCTCGTGGTCAATCTTTATCCGTTCGCCGAAACAGTCGCGCGACCGGCCTGCACGTATTCCGAGGCGATCGAAAACATCGATATCGGCGGGCCGGCGATGGTGCGAGCCGCATCGAAAAATCACGATGCCGTCACCGTGATCGTCGATCCGGCAGATTACGCCACCGTCCTTACAGAGCTCGACACTCACGGGGGTGCGACCTCACCCGCCTTGCGCGCTTGGCTCGCCGCGAAAGCCTTCGCGCACACGGCCCGCTACGACACCATGGTGGCCAATTATCTGCAGGCGAGAAATCCCGCACCGGGCGCCGCGTTTCCGCAATCGCTGCCGCTCGTGTACGAAAAAGTGCAAGACCTGCGCTACGGCGAAAACCCACATCAGCACGCCGCGTTTTATCGCGACGTCACGCCGCGGGGCCCCTCGGTATCGAACGCAAAGATGCTGCAGGGCAAGGAGCTCTCGTTCAACAATATCGCCGATGCCGACACCGCCATCGAGTGCGTCCGCCAGTTCACGACGCCGGCTTGCGTGATCGTCAAGCATGCGAACCCTTGCGGTGTCGCGACCGCTGCCGATGCCCTCGCCGCATACGAGCTCGCTTATCGCACCGATCCGACCTCAGCCTTCGGCGGCATCATCGCCTTCAACCGCCCGGTCGACGCGAAGATGGCCAAAGCGATCCTCGATCGACAATTCGTGGAGGTGCTCGCTGCACCGCGCGTACTCGCCGAGGCGCAGGCGGTGCTGGCTACCAAACCGAACGTTCGCGTACTCGAACTCGGTGACCTGCCTTCCGATCATGGCGCCGAACTCGACTATCGCAGCGTCTCAGGAGGTCTACTCGTTCAAACCCGCGATCTCGGCATGGTGACGCGCGATCAGCTGCGCGTCGTGAGCCAGCGCAAGCCGAGCGATTCAGAGCTCGACGATCTGCTCTTCGCTTGGCAGGTCTGCAAGTTCGTGAAATCCAACGCCATCGTCTATGCGCGTGAACGCTCGACGGTCGGCATCGGCGCCGGGCAAATGAGTCGCGTGTATTCGAGCCGTGTTGCGGCAATGAAAGCGGCCGACGAAAAATTGGAGGTGCGCGGATCCGTGATGGCGTCCGATGCCTTCTTCCCCTTCCGCGACGGGCTCGATGTCGCAGCCGCCTACGGAATCGCCGCTGTCATTCAGCCGGGCGGCAGCATGCGCGATGCCGAAGTCATCGCCGCGGCGGACGAGCACGGTATGGCGATGGTCTTCACGGGCATGCGCCACTTCAGACACTGATCAACCCTACCCATGATCAAAGTTCTCATCGTAGGCAGTGGCGGGCGTGAACACGCGCTCGCCTGGAAATGCGCACAGTCGAGTCGGGTCGCTGAGGTGATCGTCGCGCCAGGCAATGCCGGCACGGCGATCGAGTCCAAGGTCCGAAACGTTGCGATCAACGCCGAGGATATCGCCGGACTCGTGGCCCTCGCCCAGAAAGAAAAAATAGATCTCACCATCATCGGGCCCGAAGCACCGCTCGTGCTCGGCGTCGTCGATGCGTTCGAAGCCGCGGGGTTGCGCTGTTTCGGTCCGCGCAAAGCGCCCTCGCAGCTCGAAGGATCCAAAGCCTTCACCAAAGAATTTCTGCGTCGCCATGGCATTCCGACCGCCGCGTACGCCACGTTCACCCGCGACACGTTCGATCCCGAGTGGGTTCGCCGACAACGCACGCCCGTCGTAGTCAAGGCGAGCGGTCTCGCCGCCGGCAAGGGTGTCGTGATCGTCGATAGTGCCGAGGACGCCATCGCCACGGCCCGTTCGATGTTCGACGGTCAGTTCGGCGGGGCGGGAACTGAAGTCGTCATCGAAGAATTTTTGCCGGGCGAAGAGGCGAGCTTCATCGTGATGGCCGATGGCGAACACGTTCTGCCGTTCGCCACGTCACAAGATCATAAGCGCGTAGGCGATGGCGACACCGGCCCCAACACGGGGGGCATGGGCGCCTATTCACCCGCGCCCGTCGTCACGCCCGCGATGCACGAGCGCATCATGCGTGAAGTGATTCACCCCACCATCCGCGGACTCGCTGCCGACGGCATGCCCTACACCGGCTTTCTTTACGCCGGCATCATGATCGCGCCAGATGGCACGCCGAACGTACTCGAGTTCAATTGCCGATTTGGTGATCCCGAAACTCAACCCATCATGTCGCGGCTACGATCCGATCTCACCCTACTCTGCGACGCGGCACTCGATGGCCGACTCGACGAGGTCGCCATGGACTGGGACCCGCGTGCCGCACTCGGTGTCGTGCTCGCAGCCGGGGGATATCCCGATGCGATCCGCAAGGGCGATCCGATACTCGGGCTCGAAGACGCTGCGTCATTACCCGGCAAGGTCTTCCATGCCGGCACGGCGATTCAAGGTGGAAAAGTCGTCACGAGCGGCGGTCGAGTGCTCTGTGCCGTCGGTCTCGGCGACACGGTGAGCGACGCTCAACGTGCGGCGTACGCCCTCGCAGCGAAGATCCGCTTCGAGGGCATGCAATACCGCCGCGACATCGGCCATCGCGCCATCGCGCGCGAGGCCGGTCGCTGACGGAACCTCAGCGCTTCATCGCTTCGAAGAAGTCCGAGTTCGTCTTCGTATCCTTCATCTTGTCGAGCAGGAACTCGATCGCTGCGAGCTCGTCCATCGGATGCAGGAGCTTGCGCAGAATCCAGATCTTCGCCAGCTCGCCCGCATCGGTGATGAGGTCTTCCTTGCGGGTGCCCGAGCGATTGATGTTGATCGCCGGGAACACTCGCTTTTCGGCGATGCGACGATCGAGATGGATTTCGCTATTGCCCGTGCCCTTGAACTCTTCGTAGATGACATCGTCCATCTTCGAACCCGTATCGATGAGGGCGGTGGCCAAAATCGTGAGCGAGCCACCCTCTTCGATGTTGCGGGCTGCACCGAAGAATCGCTTCGGACGCTGCAGCGCATTGGCATCGACGCCACCCGTGAGCACCTTGCCCGAGCTCGGCACCACGGTGTTGTAGGCACGTGCGAGACGAGTGATCGAATCGAGCAGGATCACGACGTCTTTCTTGTGCTCGACGAGACGCTTCGCCTTCTCGATGACCATCTCGGCCACCTGAACGTGACGCGCGGCTGGCTCGTCGAAGGTTGAAGAAACCACCTCGCCCTTCACCGTGCGCTGCATCTCGGTGACCTCTTCCGGGCGCTCGTCGATGAGCAGCACGATGAGATACACCTCAGGATGATTGGCCGTGATCGCAGTTGCGATGTTCTGCAGCAGCATCGTCTTGCCGGCCTTCGGCGGCGACACGATGAGGCCACGCTGACCCTTGCCGATCGGCGCACACAGATCGATGGCGCGAGCGGTGAGATCTTCGGTCGAGCCGTTGCCGCGCTCGAGCTTCAGACGCTTGGTCGGATGCAGCGGCGTCAGATTCTCGAAGAGCACCTTGTTCCGAGCATTCTCGGGCGAGTCGAAGTTGATTTCGCCCACCTTGAGCAGCGCGAAATAACGCTCGCCATCTTTCGGAGGACGAATCAAACCCGAGATCGTGTCACCGGTTCGCAGATTGAATCGACGGATCTGGGCGGGGCTGATGTAGATGTCATCGGGCCCGGCGAGATACGACCCGTCGGCCGAGCGCAGGAAGCCGAAGCCGTCCTGCAGAATCTCTAGCACGCCGTCGCCGTAGATATCTTCGCCTTTGCGCGCATGCGCCTTCAGCAGACTGAAGATGATGTCCTGCTTTCGCGAACGGGCCATGCCCTCGACACCGAGCGCACTCGCCATTTCGACCAGCTTGGCGATGGGCATCGCCTTGAGCGTGGTCAGGTTCATCGAATTGCGCGAGGCCGCGAGCTCCGCGCGGCTGATGATTTCAGCGTCCTCACCCGACTCGATGAAGGGCGCGTGATCCATCGGCATATCGTCGTGGATCGGACCGCCGACGTTGCCGTTGCGCATGCCACCACCGCGATTGGGGTCGCGATGACCGCCGTGACGGGGTCCTTTCCCTTGACGTCGCGACCCGCCTTGGCCGCCTAGGTATCCGCCCCTCACAGGTGGCTATCCAGGAACGCAGCGAGTTGCGAGCGCGATACTGCGCCGACCTTCTGCGCCTCGACGGTTCCGTTCTTGAACAGAATCAGCGTCGGAATGCCGCGGATGCCGAACTTGGGCGGCGTCTGCGGGTTTTCGTCGATGTTGAGTTTCGCGATGCGGACGCGATCGGCATAAGCCGGAGCGAGCTCATCGAGGATGGGGGCGATCATCTTGCATGGACCGCACCACTCTGCCCAAAAATCGAGCAGGACTGGCTTGTCGGACTTCAGCACGTCGTTGGCGAAAGTGGAGTCAGTGGTATTGATGATGTGAGGGCTGCTCACGCGGGTAAACCTCCGGTTGGAGTGGTTTTGATGGGATAGAAACGATAGGAATTAAAAAGGGGGTTTGCGGACCCGCGGCTGAACGCCGTGTCGGGAAGCCTTCAAACGGTTACACTAGACCGTCTTTGCGATTTGGGTTTTGCCTCTGGATTGACCAGGTTTGCTTGTGGTTTGCGAGGGGGCGAAGCCGGATTTCGGGGGGCAGAACGCCCTACTGAGACCGATTTTTAGCCAATTCCCGGGACGTTTGCAAGCACTGTCAATTTTTATCGCTCACCACGGTTCGTAATGTCTGATACCCATCTTTCCGATTTAACCTTCTCCGCTCTCAATCTGGCCGAGCCCCTAATGCGGGGCATTAACGAGGCAGGCTTCACGCGCTGCACGCCGATCCAGGCCCAGACTCTGCCCCACGCGCTCTCGGGGCGCGATATCGCAGGACAGGCCCAGACGGGCACCGGGAAGACGGCCGCCTTCCTGGTGGCGCTGTTTCAAAACCTGCTCACTCACCCCTCGCCGCCCACGCGGGGCGCCACCTCGATTCGGGCGCTCGCGATCGCGCCGACCCGCGAGCTCGCCGTTCAGATCTACAACGATGCGATCGTGCTCGGCCGTCATACCGGGCTGCGCATCGCCGTGGTGTACGGCGGTGTCGACTACGAAAAACAAAGACGCGATCTCGAAGGCGGTGTCGATGTGCTCATCGGTACGCCGGGACGCCTGATCGACTATTTCAAGCAGCACGTCTTCGAGCTTCGCGAGACGCAGGCCATCGTCCTCGATGAGGCCGATCGCATGTTCGACCTCGGCTTCATCGCCGACATCCGCTACATCATGCGCCGCCTGCCGCCACCCGATCAGCGGCAGTCCATGCTCTTCTCGGCCACGCTCTCGCAGCGGGTGCTCGAGCTCGCCTACGAGCACATGAACGACCCAGAGCTCGTGCGCATCGAGCCCGAAAAAATCACGGCCGATCGCGTTCGGCAGGTCATGTACTACCCGGCAATGGAAGAAAAAATTCCGCTGCTCGTAGGTTTGCTGCGCAAGATGGATCCTTTCCGCAGCATGGTGTTCGTTAACACGAAGCGCATGGCCGAGCGTCTCGAAGATGTGCTGCGTGCCAACGACATCAATGCTCAGGCGCTATCGGGTGACGTTCCTCAAAAGAAGCGGCTGCGCTTCCTCGAAGATTTCCATGCCGGCAAACTTGCCGTGCTCATCGCCACCGACGTGGCGTCTCGCGGACTGCACATCCCGGATGTCAGTCACGTCTTCAACTTCGACTTGCCGCAAGATTCCGCCGACTACGTGCACCGCATCGGTCGCACCGCCCGTGCGGGCGCCGAAGGCGACGCGATCAGCTTCGCCTGCGAGGAGTACGCGGTCGCACTACCCGACATCGAGAAATACATCGGACGTAAGCTGCCCTACGAACCGATCACGCCGGACATGCTCCCCGAGATCAAATGGCCGCCGCGCCGCAGCTTCGCAGAGCGCGGAGGACGACCCGGCGGAGGCGGAAGATCGGGTGGCGGAAGGCCCGGCGGAGGCCGACCAGGCGGCGGCCCTAGGCAAGGGGGTGGCGGTCGGCCCCGCGGACGTCGCGGCCCGGGCTGAGCGTCGATCTCAGAGCAGATCGGCGACGCCGTCGATCGCCGCAAATTCTTCGTGGTGGTGCGGCTCACGCGAAGTATCGGGCCGCTTCACGCCATAGACCCAACGCACTCCAGCCTCGATGGCCGCGTGCAACACCGCTTTGCTGTCATCGACGAACATCGTGCGTGCCGGATCGAACGGCTCCGCACGCCGAGCAGCGACCCAAAATCTTTGATCTTCCTTGGGCGCGCCGAACCCATGAGAGGTATACGCGGCATCGAGGTAACTGAGGACCCGAGTCCGCTCTTCCTTGATGCCGAGGATGACCGGGTGTGAATTGGTCATGAGCACGAGGCGCTTACCGCGCTCGCGAACCTGCTCCAGAAACCCTCTGGCCCCCGGCAACCAGGCGACTCGGTGCGACTCCTCACGATGAACTCGCTCGATGTCGATACCGAGTTGTGCGCTCCAGTAGTCGATCGAGTACCAATCGAGCGTACCCTGTACCCGTTTGAAACGAGGTGCGAGTTCGGCATGGGTTTCGGCGAGCGACAAACCGTGGTTCTCGGCATAGATCTCGGCGACCCGAGCGAGCCAGATGTAATTGTCGAAGGCGAGATCGAGCAACGTACCGTCGAGGTCGAGCAGAACGGTGTCAATCTCGTCCCAGCGGGGCGACTGTCCGGGAAGCAATGCCATAGGTCTATCATACCGACGATGAGCCCTCCTCCCCTCGCCGATCTGCATCTGCATAGCCATCATTCCGATGGCCTGCTGACGCCTGAGGCGCTCATCGAACTTTGTGCCTCTCGAGGCGTGACGCTCGCGGCTCTCACCGACCACGACACCGTCGCGGGCTGCGAGGCGGCTCGCCTCGCCTGCCAGCAACATGGCTTACGACACATCAACGGGGTCGAGGTGTCCTGCGGCTGGAACGGTCAAACCTTGCACGTGATCGGGCTCGACTTCGACCCGACACACGCAGAACTCGCGGCACATCTGTCGCACATCCGGGCGAGGCGCGCAGATCGACTCACCGAAATCGGCGAACGCCTCGAGCGTAAAGCCTCGATCGCCGTACGACCCTTGGTGACCCGCATCCTCGCCGAGACGGACGTTCCGACCCGCATGCATCTCGCCCGCTCGCTCGTCGCGGCGGGGCACGCGAGAGACCTCTCTGAAGCCTTCGATCTTTGGTTGACACGCGGTACGCCCGGGCATGTTCCCGAAGAATGGCCGACCCTCGCAGAGACCATCGCTGCACTACGTACGGCGGGCGCCCGAGTGGTGCTCGCCCACCCTCATCGATATCGCCTCTCGGGTGGCGCGCTGCGACGTCTGCTCGGCGAGTTTCGCGAAGCCGGCGGCGAAGCCATCGAGGTCTCGGTCGCGGGTATCGGCCCCTCCGATCTCGATCGACTTGCGACACTGGCGCGAAACCTCGGATTTGCAGCCTCCACAGGATCTGACTTCCATGATCCTTCCGTGCCGTGGAATCCTCCGGGGCGCTTCGCTAAGCTACCGACCGACCTCGAACCCTTGGCGGCGCGACTCGGATGACCGGGAACGACGACAACGATAAAGTCGATCGCGAACTGTTTCGCAATGTCGAAAAATTGCGTCTGTTGCGCATCGAGCACCGAGATCTCGACGAGATCATCTCGCGCCTCTCGATGGACATCCACGTCGATGAGATCCAACTCAAACGTCTCAAAAAACGAAAGCTGATTCTCAAAGACCAGATCGAGCGATATAGCAGCGAACTCATTCCCGACATCAACGCCTGATATTCCAAGCGAGAGTGCTTTGATGAACCCCACCACCAGCCCCGCCGAAATACTGCGGGAGCTACTGAGTAACGATGGCATCAATGAATTGATCGCAATTCTTCTGGCGGTCGTGGTCTCGCTGCTCGTCAATCGATTGATGCGCAGCTCGCTCAAACGCTTACGCGAACGGCGCGGGGGCAGTACGCCAGCCGAGGGCGCCATCATCCTCGCACCTTTCCTCGCCGCTACGGTCCTGGTGGCGATGGCGATCGGTCTCATGCGTCAGGCCGGCGCACCCGACGCCATCCTCGTGCTCGCCTTACAACTCATCGTGGCACTCGGAGCCGTCCGCTTCGGTGTCTTCCTCCTGCGCTTGCTGCTCGGTGAAGAAAGTTGGGCGGCTCGTTGGGAAGTTCGCCTGACGCTGCTCGTCTGGGCAGGGCTCGGGATGCAGTTTCTCGGCGCCTTCGACTGGCTCGAACAAACGCTAGATACGGTCGACCTGCTGCCCGGTAAGGCGATATTCAGTCTTTGGGCACTGCTACGCGGCATCGTGATCGTGGGCGGCTTCGTGGTGATCACGAGTCTCGCAGCCAAAGCCATCGAACGCCGTGTGATGTTGCTCGAGGACATCGCGCCGTCGACCCGAGTGGGCATCGTCAAAGGCAGCTACTTCCTGCTCATCTCCATCGGCTTGTTGCTCGGTGTCAATTCGGCGGGCGTCGACCTCACGTCGCTCACGGTGCTGACGGGCGCCGTGGTGTTCGCCCTCGGCTTCGGCATCCGCGATATCACCAGCAACTTTGTCAGCGGCTTTGTGCTGCTCATGGACAAATCGATCAAACCCGGCGATGTGATCAGTTTTCATCAGCACACGGGTACGACCTCAGATAATTTCGGCTGGGTTCAAGAGCTTCGCGGCCGCTATGTCGTGGTGCGCGATCGCGATGGTGTCGAGTCGCTTGTGCCCAATCAAAACCTCATCACGACTCCTGTGATCAACTGGAGCTACTCCGATCAGCGAGTCCGCCTGCGACTGCCCGTGATGATCAGCTACGATGATGATCCGGAGCTCGCACTCGAGCTGCTGGTGAAGGCCACGAGCGATCATCCGCGCATCCTCATCGACCCGGCTCCGGTCTCCCGGCTGCTCTCATTCGAGGACTACGGCATGAAACTCGAAGCTCGTTTCTGGATCCGCGATCCGATGAATGGCGTCAACAACGTCCGCTCAGACGTAAACCGTCGTGTTTGGAAGCTCTTCAAAGAACACGGCATCAAAATTCCCGTGGCGCAGCAAGAAGTGCGGGTGCTCGAACCCGGCGTCGCTCCGCCGCGCTCACGCTTACCTTACGATGCCGATCCTCGCGGGTAAGGTGCTAATTCCCGACGCCGATCTCTCGGTGTCGTTCATTCGTGCTGGGGGCCCGGGAGGCCAGAACGTCAACAAGGTCGCGAGCGCCGTACAGTTGCGCTTCGATCTGGCAGGCTCAGTCGCCCTCAGCGATGCAGTTAAACAACGCCTTCGACATCTCGCAGGCCGCCGCCTCACCGACGAGGGCTCTGTGCTGATTGTTGCGCGAGAGCATCGCAGCCAGGAGCAAAACCGTCGCGAAGCCGAACAACGGCTGGCTGAACTCATTCGTTC
>Ga0075471_10002178_pt1 | contig 12922 bp, 10 predicted proteins | sample DEB19_08_DNA_2_FD_74787 | JGI IMG/M metagenome (GOLD analysis project Ga0075471, IMG submission 74787) | Aqueous microbial communities from the Delaware River and Bay under freshwater to marine salinity gradient to study organic matter... | ecosystem: Environmental > Aquatic > Marine > Coastal ... | reverse complement strand
CTGGCGGACCGGCGCAGGAACGCGGTGTGCATCGGGCCGGCGGCGGGGGTTGGCGTCGACACCCGCGACAAGGTGGAGACGGTGCTGATGAGCGGGGCGGCGACGGTGCTGGACGCCGATGCGCTGTCCGCCTTCGCGGACGAAAGCGAGCGGTTGTTCCGGCTGGTCAGGCTGGCTGCGGCGCGGCCGGTCGTGATGACCCCGCACGCCGGCGAATTCACCCGCACTTTCAAGGGACTCGGCGAGGCAGGTGAATCGAAAATTGAACTGGCCCGCCGGGCGGCGGAACGCTCCGGCGCGGTGGTGGTGCTGAAGGGGGCCGACACGGTGATCGCTGCGCCCGACGGGCGGGCGCGCGTGAACGTGAACGCGCCGCCGTGGCTTGCCACGGCAGGTTCCGGCGATGTGCTGGCCGGCATCGTGACGGCCCTGCTGGCGCAGGGGATGCCGGGCTTCGAGGCGGCTGCGGCGGCGGTTTGGCTCCATGGGCAGGCCGCCAACCGGCACGGCCCGCGGGGCCTGACGGCCGAGACGCTGATCGCCAGCCTATGAACCGCCCGCTGGTTCTGCTGCTGGTGACCGGACTTGCCTTCGGCTGCAACTTTCCGCTCGGCAAGCTGGCCGTGGCCGCCGGGGCGAACCCGGCGTTGTGGGGCGCGGTGATCTGCCTCGGGGCGGGCATGTCGGTGGGCGTGGCGGCCCGGCTGTTCGAGGCAGGCGAGGCGGTGCCGGGGCTTTACCGCTATGCCGCGATCTCGTCGGTCATCTCGAACGTGATCCCGCTGGCGCTGACCTTTGCCGCCATCCCGCACATCGGCAGCGGGCTGACGGCCATTCTGGTGGCAACCTCGCCGGTGACCACCGCCATCCTCTCCATGGCGCTGCGCGTGCGCCCGCCGAGCCGGCTGGGTCTTGCGGGCATCACGGTGGGGCTTGCCGGGGCGGTGACCATCATCGTCGCCCGCAACGCGGGCTTCGCGGCGGCGGAGACGCGCTGGCTGCTGCTGGCCGCCCTGATCCCGGTGTTCCTGGGGGCAGGCAACGTCTACCGCACCGTGGCCTGGCCACGGGGTGCGGGGCCGATGCGGCTGGGCGCCACCATCAATCTTGCCGCCGTGCTGCCACTCCTCGCCCTGGCCTGGGCGGCAGGCGGGCTGGACGTGACGCCGCTGGGCACCATTCCCGGCATCGTGGCGGGGCAGCTTGCCGCCTCCACAATCATGTACCTGACCTTCTTCCGCCTGCAGGCGGTGGGCGGGCCAACCTACCTCTCGCAGATCGGCTATGTGGCGGCGGCCATCGGCGTGGGTGTCGGGGTGTGGTTCCTCGGCGAACGCTATCCGCCCGCGGTGTGGGCAGGAATCGCCGTGGTGGCGCTGGGGATCGGGCTGACCACGCTGGCGCAGGCGCGCGGCCCGAGGCGGGCCTGACATCAGCCAAACCGGCACGTTTTCTTCGCTGGCATACCGAAAACCCCTCTGCTATAGACCGCGCCCATTGCAACGGCCCGGGCTTTCGCTCGTGCGCGGGCGTGGTGAAATTGGCAGACACGCAGGATTTAGGTTCCTGTGGGGAAACCCGTGGGGGTTCAAGTCCCTCCGCCCGCACCATGCACGAGCCGAATCCATCCGGTGCCACAGGTCCATAGATTCGAGACGGAAGCAGGAACGATGCAGGTTACCGAGACGCTCAGCGCTGGCCTCAAGCGCGAATACAAGGTGGTGGTTGGCCAGGCGGAGCTCGACAAGGAGCTGAACGCCAAGCTGGCCGACATGTCCAAGCGCGCCAACATCAAGGGCTTCCGCCCCGGCAAGGTGCCGGTGGCCCACCTCAGGCGCGTCTATGGCAAGTCGGCCATGGCGGAAGTGCTGCAGGACGCCGTCGACTCGCGCTCCAAGAAGCTGCTCGAGGACAAGAACCTGAAGCCGGCCTACCAGCCGGAGGTGAAGCTGCCGACCGACGAGGCGGAAATCGCCGCCGTGATGGACGGCAAGAGCGACCTGTCCTTCACCATGGCGCTGGAAGTGATCCCCGACTTCGAGATCAAGGATCATTCGAGCCTGGTGCTGACCCGCCACGTCGTCGAGGTCGCGGAAGACCAGATCGACGAGACGCTGAAGCGCATCGCCTCGCAGTCGAAGACCTTCGAGGAGAAGCAGGGTGCTGCCGAGAAGGGTGACCGCACCACCATCAACTTCGTCGGCACCATCGACGGCACTGCCTTCGACGGCGGCACGGCGAACGATGTCGCCCTCGAGATCGGCTCGGGCCAGTTCATCCCCGGCTTCGAGGACCAGCTGATCGGCGCCAAGGCCGGCGACGACGTGACCGTGAAGGTGTCCTTCCCGGCCGACTATGGCGTCGCCGAACTGGCCGGCAAGGCCGCCGAGTTCGCCACCAAGGTGACCAAGGTCGAGGGTGCCACGGAAGCGCAGATCGACGAGGACTTCGCCAAGAAGATGGGCTTCGAGGATCTTGCCAAGCTGCGTGACACCGTCAAGCAGAGCTTGGGCGGCGAGCTGGCCCAGATGAGCGCCATGAAGCTGAAGCGCGACGTGCTCGACGCGCTCGACAAGGAATATGTCTTCGAGCTGCCCGAGAGGCTGGTGGAAGCCGAATTCAACGGCATCTGGAACGCGCTGCAGGGCGAGATGACCCGCGCGGGCAAGAGCTTCGCCGACGAGGGCACCACCGAGGACGATGCGCGCAAGGAATACCGTGCCATCGCCGAGCGCCGCGTGCGCCTGGGCCTCGTGCTCGGCCGCATGGGCGACAAGGCCGGCGTCGTCGTTTCCGAGCAGGAACTGCAGAATGCGCTGATGAACCGCATGCGCCAGTTCCCCGGCCAGGAGAAGATGGTCGTCGATTATTATCGCCGCAACCCCGGTGCGATGATGGAACTTCGCGGCCCGATCTTCGAGCAGAAGGTCGTGGACGGCCTCGTGGCCGCCGCCAAGGTGGACGAGAAGACCGTCACGAAGGACGAACTCCAGAAGATGGTTGAGGACGAAGACGAGATGGCTTCGGCCTGATCCGTCCTGCCGGACTGAATTGAAACGGCCGGGCCCCATGGGTCCGGCCATTTCGTTTCTGCGGGAGGTCACCGGCCGGACCCGGCTCTGGCGCGGCAGGCGGCGATGGACTAGATGTCGGCCGCGCAAGGCAAGCAGAAGGCCAGGGGCATGATCGTTTCAGTGCCGAGGAAGTTCATCTTCCTCAAGACCTCAAAGACGGCGGGCACGAGCTTCGAGATCGTGCTGTCGAAATATGCGGCACCTGAGGACATCGTCACCCCGATCACCCCGGCGGACGAGGAGATGCGCCGCGAGCTGGGCTATGTGGGCCCGCAGAACTATCTGGCGCCGGCGGGGCTGCTGCAGAAGCTGGGGCTGAAGCGCCCGGTCAAGACGTTCTACAATCACATGCGGGCGCCGCTCATCCGCGAGAACATCGGGGCCGCCGTGTTCGACAGCTACCTGAAGGTGGCCGTGGTGCGGAACCCTTATGACATGGTGGTCAGCCGGTACTTCTGGACGCAGCGTGACAACCCGGAGCTTTCCGACGCGCATTTCCGCAGGTGGCTGCTGACCCGCCCGAAGCTGCTCTACAAGAACTACAAGATCACCCGCATCGACGGGACATCCGTGGTCGACTTGATGATCCGCTTCGAGCATTTCCGGGAGGACATTCCGACCTTCGCCCGCCGCGTAGGCCTGCCAGACACGCTGTTCGCGGAGTTCGACGCCATCCGGGCCAAGGGGCAGTTCCGCCCGAAGCGCGCCACCACGAAAGAGATGTTCGCCGGTTTCGAGGAGGGCAAGGCGGTGGTTGCCGAGATGTTCGCACAGGACATCGCGGCCTATGGCTATCGCTGCCCCTAGCGGCCGCGAGCAGGAACATCCGGAAGGATATTCGTCCAGGGGTAGGGAATTGACCCTTCTGAAGCCCTGGCAGCGACGTTCTCGCCCAAACGCCCTGCCGGGTCCCGAATAGCCATGGGCAGCGGTTCGATTTTCGCATGGCAGCCCAAGCCGTTGCAAATGCAGGGCTTCACTGCAACCGGTGATTAACGCTGGTGGGGAAGCCTCTTCCATCCTCCCGCAGGCTCACCTATCTAGGGATCAGCAGATAACCCGATTCATCCGAAGGACATCCATGCGCGATCCCGTCGAATTCCTGACCACTGGCGCCTTCTGGCCCTCCGTCATCCAGCAGGAGAGCCGTGGCGAGCGCGTGTATGACCTGCCGTCGCGCCTGCTGCGCGAGCGCATCATCTTCATCACCGGCCCCATCGACGACAACGTGGCAGCCTCGATCTGCATGCAGTTGCTGTTCCTTGAGGCGGAGAACCCCAAGAAGGAAATCTCCATGTATATCAACAGCCCGGGTGGTGTCGTCACCTCCGGCCTGTCGATCTACGACACCATGCAGTTCATCCGCTGCCCCGTTTCGACCACAGTCATGGGGCAGGCGGCGTCGATGGGCTCGCTTCTGCTCACGGCGGGCGAGAAGGGCATGCGTTTCGCGCTCCCCAACTCCCGCATCATGGTTCACCAGCCCTCGGGCGGTTACCAGGGGCAGGTCACCGACATCCTGATCCATGCCAAGGAAGTGGAGAGCCTGAAGCGCCGCCTGAACGAGATCTACGTCCACCACACCGGGCGCGACTACCAGACCATCGAGGATGCCCTCGAGCGCGACAACTTCTTTACCGCGGACGCCGCCCTCGAATTCGGCCTTATCGACAAGGTGATCGAAAAGCGCGCGGCGCCGGCCGAGGGGAAGTAGGGATCTGATGGTGCCACCGGACATTGCGCCGGTGGGGCGGCTGGCTAATCAATTGTTGATTAACCATGTCTGCCCATGCTGAATTACTGATTTGCCCGGTGTGCCGGGGACCTGCGGCGGAACTGCGGCAATGGCGGTGAAGTCTTGTTAGAGGCTGCGTGCGTATCATGCAGCACATGTCCAAGGAGATGGAATGAGTAAGGCAACGGGGAGCGACAGCAAGAACACCTTGTACTGCTCCTTCTGCGGAAAGAGCCAGCATGAGGTCCGCAAGTTGATTGCGGGCCCGACCGTGTTCATCTGCGATGAATGCGTGGAACTCTGCATGGACATCATCCGCGAGGAGAACAAGACCTCGCTGGCGAAATCCAAGGACGGCGTGCCCACCCCGCACGAGATCCGCAAGGTTCTGGACGACTACGTCATCGGCCAGGAGCACGCCAAGAAGGTGCTCTCGGTTGCCGTCCACAACCACTACAAGCGCCTGAACCACGCCCAGAAGAACAACGACGTGGAACTGGCGAAGTCGAACATCCTGCTCGTCGGCCCGACAGGCTCGGGCAAGACGCTGCTGGCCCAGACGCTGGCCCGCATCCTCGATGTTCCCTTCACCATGGCGGACGCCACCACCCTGACCGAAGCCGGCTACGTGGGCGAGGACGTCGAGAACATCATCCTCAAGCTGCTGCAGGCTGCCGACTACAACGTCGAGCGGGCGCAGCGCGGCATCGTCTACATCGACGAGGTCGACAAGATCAGCCGCAAGTCGGACAACCCGTCGATCACGCGCGACGTGTCGGGCGAGGGCGTCCAGCAGGCGCTGCTGAAGATCATGGAAGGCACGGTCGCATCCGTGCCGCCGCAGGGCGGCCGCAAGCACCCGCAGCAGGAATTCCTGCAGGTGGACACGACCAACATCCTGTTCATCTGCGGCGGCGCCTTCGCCGGCCTCGAGCGCATCATCAACCAGCGGTCCAAGGGTTCGGGCCTCGGCTTCGGCGCCGAGATCCGCTCCAACGAGGACCGCCGCACGGGTGCGGTGCTGCGCGAGCTGGAGCCCGAGGACCTGCTCAAGTTCGGCCTCATTCCCGAGTTCGTCGGCCGCCTGCCCGTCGTGGCGACGCTCGAGGACCTCGACGAGACGGCCCTGGTGCAGATCCTGGTCGAGCCGAAGAACGCCATCGTGAAGCAGTACCAGCGCCTGTTCGAGATGGAAGGCGTCAAGCTCACCTTCCCGGACGAGGCCATGTCGGCCATCGCGCGGCGCGCCATCGAGCGCAAGACCGGAGCGCGGGGCCTGCGCTCGATCATGGAGTCGATCCTGCTCGAGACGATGTTCGACCTTCCCGCCATGACCGGTGTCGAGGAGGTTGTGATTTCGAAGGACGTGGTGGACGGAACGGCCAAGCCGCTCCTCATCTACGCCGACAAGCAGTCTGGCAAGGCCACGGTATCAGCCTGACGCCCGCCATAAGCCCCTGAAATGGCCGGGCCAGGTGCCCGGCTATTTCGTTATGGGAGGGGGGTGCATTGAAATTCCCTCATGCGCCCTCCACATCATAGACGAACGCCGATGCTGCTCTTCCGGGGGATTTGTGCGTATTATGCACATGGGACTCACTGATTTGCGGCTCGACGGCCCAGAACCCGGGCGCCCATGCTTGGCGGCATCCTTGCGCCAGGCCCAGCAGGCGGCCCATGAAAGGAAGTAGTATGAGCACCACGACCCCCGCAGGCGGCTTCGAGTCGATCCCCGTTCTGCCGCTTCGCGACATCGTCGTCTTCCCGCACATGATCGTCCCGCTCTTCGTGGGGCGCGAGAAGTCGATCAAGGCGCTGGAAGAGGTGATGCGTGAAGACAAGCGCATCCTGCTCGTCGCGCAGAAGAACCCCGCTGACGATGATCCGGCCTCCGACGCCGTCTATGAGGTTGGCACGCTGGCCCAGGTGCTGCAGCTCCTCAAGCTGCCCGACGGCACCGTGAAGGTGCTGGTCGAAGGCTCCGACCGCGCGCGCGTGCACGGCTTCTCCCCCCGCACCGATTTCTTCGAGGCGGAGGTCGAGGTGCTGCCCTCCGACCATGGCACCGCGGCCGAAGCGGAAGCGCTCGCCCGCACCGCGGTCTCGCAGTTCGACAGCTATGTGAAGCTGAACAAGAAGGTGCCGCAGGAAGTGCTGGCCTCGGTTGGCCAGATCACGGACCCTTCGAAGCTCGCGGACACCATCGCGGCGCATCTCGCCATCAAGATCACCGAGAAGCAGGAGCTTCTCGAGATGACCTCCGTCGCGCAGCGGCTGGAGAAGGTCTATGCGCTGATGGAAGGCGAGATCTCCGTTCTCCAGGTGGAGAAGCGCATCCGCTCACGCGTCAAGCGCCAGATGGAGAAGACGCAGCGCGAATACTACCTGAATGAGCAGATGAAGGCCATTCAGAAGGAACTCGGCGACGGCGACGAGAAGAACGAGATCGACGAACTCGAAGGCCGCATCAAGAAGACCAAGCTCTCGAAGGAAGCGCGCGAGCGCGCCGACGCAGAGATCAAGAAGCTGCGCCAGATGAGCCCGATGTCGGCGGAAGCCACCGTGGTGCGCAACTATCTCGACTGGCTGCTCGGCATCCCGTGGGGCCAGAAGAGCAAGGTCAAGCACGACCTCAAGTTCGCCGAGAACGTTCTTGATGCCGATCACTTCGGCCTCGACAAGGTGAAGGAGCGCATCCTCGAATATCTCGCTGTGCAGAGCCGCACCAACAAGCTGCGCGGGCCCATCCTGTGCCTCGTCGGTCCGCCTGGCGTGGGCAAGACCTCGCTCGGCAAGTCGATCGCCAAGGCCACGGGGCGCGAGTTCATCCGCATGTCGCTGGGTGGCGTGCGTGACGAGGCCGAGATCCGCGGCCATCGCCGCACCTACATCGGGTCGATGCCCGGCAAGGTCATCCAGTCGATGAAGAAGGCGAAGAAGTCCAACCCGCTCTTCCTGCTCGACGAGATCGACAAGATGGGCATGGACTTCCGCGGCGATCCGTCTGCCGCTCTTCTCGAGGTGCTTGATCCCGAGCAGAACGCGACCTTCATGGACCACTATCTCGAGGTCGAATACGACCTGTCGAACGTGATGTTCGTGACGACGTCGAACACGCTCAACATTCCGCCGGCGCTTCTCGACCGCATGGAGATCATCCGGATCGCGGGCTACACGGAAGAGGAGAAGCTCGAGATCGCAAAGCGCCACCTGCTGCCGAAGTCGGCCGAACACCACGGCCTGCAGCCGAAGGAGTTCGAGGTGACGGAGGAGGCCCTCTACGAGGTTATCCGACACTACACCCGCGAAGCCGGCGTGCGCAGCCTGGAGCGTGAGGTCAATTCGCTCGCCCGCAAGGCGGTGAAGGACATCATCACGTCGAAGAAGAAGAAGATCCAGGTCACGCCCGAGGTGGTGCAGCAGTATCTCGGCGTGCCGAAGTACCGTTATGGCGAGGCCGAGCGCGAGGACCAGGTCGGTGTCGTCACCGGCCTGGCCTGGACGGAAGTCGGCGGCGAGATCCTGACGATCGAAGCGCTGATGATGCCGGGCAAGGGCAAGATGACGGTGACAGGCAACCTGCGCGACGTGATGAAGGAGTCGATTTCGGCTGCGTCCTCCTATGTGCGCTCGCGGGCCGCCACCATCGGCGTCAAGCCGCCGGTGTTCGACAAGCGCGACATCCACGTGCACGTGCCGGAAGGCGCGACGCCCAAGGATGGCCCGTCTGCGGGCATTGCCATGGTCACGGCCATCGTCTCGGTGATGACCGGCATCCCCGTGCGCCGGGACGTGGCGATGACGGGCGAGATCACGCTTCGCGGCCGCGTGCTGCCGATCGGCGGCCTGAAGGAAAAGCTGCTTGCAGCACTCCGCGCCGGCATCAAGACCGTGATGATCCCCGAGGAGAACGTGAAGGACCTGAGCGAGATCCCCGAGAACGTGAAGAAGGGCCTCGAAATCATCCCCGTCGCACGCATGGACGACGTGCTGAAGCATGCGCTGACCCGCATGCCGGAGGCCATTACCTGGGACGAGGAGGCCGAGGAAGCCGCTGCCGCCGCCCGCGCCGCGGCCGACAAGGCCAGCGAGGGCACCGCCCGCGCCCACTGACCTGTGCTGCCAATCACGATACAGGGCCTCATGTTCAGGCAGGCACCGCGCCGGGGTCCGCAAAAACTTGAAATTCCCTACGAATCACCGACAGATAGGGCGTGTAAGGTGTTTCGGGCGTGGCAACGGCAGCGAGGAGACAGACCAGCGCAGAGCTAGTTTCTGGAACCACTCAAATCACATCGACCCCGTGCGCCCTCAGAAATCGCACGGGGTTTTTTGTCGGCTTGATTGTGCTGGCAGGGGGCGCTAAGCCCAACGCGCAAGGGCGATTAGCTCAGTTGGTAGAGCGCTTCGTTTACACCGAAGATGTCGGGAGTTCGAGTCTCTCATCGCCCACCACCTCCACTCCTGATAGCAAGCAGAATTGCTGACGCTGAGATCTCGTATCCGCGTGGCATGTTCAACTGGCTTGCGCGGTGCAAGTGCATGAAGGTTGGTGTTACCCATTGCCGGGAGTACCGGCTTCAACCGAGGGTAATCAATAACAACCAAGTTTCATTCTGCATGGACTTAATTTGCGAAGTCATTACTAAGTGTATATAACTAGACGAGTGACCGAGACGCGTTCTCGAACGCCACGTCGGGCGTTCCTGAAACCGAGGAAAACTGACGATGAAGAGAGCCCGAATGCTCGCCAGGGATCTGCACGACGATCGATCGGGCGCTGTCCTCATCTGGGTCAGCGTGATGATCTTGGTCATCTTCGGTTTTGTTGCTCTTGCAATCGATGGCGCGCGCTATCTCAACCTCAACAGCAACATGCAGCAAATCGCCGATGCGGCCGCCCTGGCCGGGGCGAAGGAACTGGACGGCTCCATCAGCGCCATGAAGAACGCGACCAAGGTCGCGAAGGACTACCTGAAGAATAGTCCCAACTGGTCCGATATTGATCGCGATGCGGGCGTTACCACCGATATTCTGACGGTCAACTTCTATGCCGCGCCGCCCGACCCGAATGGCACATCCACACCACTGCCCGATACCAGGGAAGGCAACCAGCAGGCTTCCTATATCGAAGTGATCACCCGGCCACGGGGCCTGAACACCACGTTCGCCGTCACGATGGGCAATGATGAGGCCTACGCCGACGCCAGGGCGGTGGCACGGGTTGGCTATTCCGTCTGCAAGCCCATCCAGTCCTTCATGTGCAATCCTTGGGAGACGACAGAAGCAGCAACCGACCTTGGCAAGGCCTCCAATTTCAAGGAGCCCAATGTCGACGTGGGGGATATGTTCCTGCTCCAGGCCGGTTCCAGCAATGGCCCGGGGGACTGGGGCTACATCAGCCCCCTGGTCGATACCAATGCGGCTGCGTCCCAGTTGGAACTGGAGAATTTCTGGTCGGGCGCGTCGTCGCCGACCTGTCAGCCCGTCGCGGTCGGCAAGCAGCTCGGCCCCATCACCGATCCGGGCAACGACGCGGGTCGCAAGTCGGTCGCCGGGATGAACGTGCGTTTCGACGTTCCGAATACTGCAAACGGTGCAATCGACAATGTACGGGCTCCCGTCGTGATCGATGGCTACGTCATCAATGGCAGCCCGTCGGCCAACAGCTGCGCGAGCACGACACCTGCAAGCCCGGTGTTTCCGACCTACACGACATCCACTTCGCAGGTGCTGAAATCGAACGGAAAATGCTGCGATACCATTACCAACCATGACACAAAGACCTGCAGCTTTGCTCAGGTCAGTTCCGCCAATACGACTGGATACCGCAACTATTGCAACGCCCGGGCGGCGAGCGCCACCGTGCCGAGCGCACCCAACTGCAAGGGCGCAAACACCACCTGTTCGACGTCAGGCGACAATTGCGCGTCCTTGACCACCGGCACCTATCGCATCGGAAGCTGCCCGCTGCCCCGCGACCCGGACTTCGGCCCAACGGCCACGGGAGGAATCATGAAGGGTGGAGGGGCAGACCTGGACGATCTCAGGGCCTACTGGTCGAACCATCATTCGACCGGGTTTCCCTCCGGCGTGACCACGCGTTATGGAATCTACCAGAAGGAACTCGAGAACATGGCGAGCGCCGGCGCGGGTTACTTCGACGTGCAGGGCGCAGGATCGAACGCGATTGAACCGTTCAGCACTCTGCCACGCCTCACCAATCCAAGCTCCTGCCAGAAGAGCAATATCGGCGGTGTCGACCGGCGCCTCATCAGCGTCGCGATCGTCGACTGCAACTACTGGGGAATCAACGGCAAGTCGAACAGGCTGCCGACCATCACCAAGAACGCCGTCTTCTTCATGACGGAGCCGGCGACAGATGCCTACCAGACCGGGGTCGCCAATGCCGACATCGGGCGAATCTACGGCGAGTTCGTGGGCGCCTATGACGTGAACATGTCTGGCGGAAGTGTCTTCCAGCAGGTGGAGCTCGTCAGGTAGGTGTCTTCAAAGCCCAAGAAAGCGGCCGACAGCGAACATGGTGCCGCCCTCGTGGAGGCAACCGTTGTCATCCCCATTCTGGTTTTCCTGATGATCGGCGTCATTGATTTCGGCCTAGCCTACTCTGACCTTGCGTCGGCGCAGAAGTCTCTTCGAAACGTCACGCGTTACCTCTCGAAGCTGCCGCAGACGAGCCTTTGCGGAGCCCTCAATCCCGCGGCAAAAAACCTGGCCGTCTATGGCAAGACGCCTGCTGCCTTGACTGACACCCCGCTGATCAGGGGATGGAAGGCTTCGGGAGTAAGCAATATCACCATCACCGTGGCGGAAAAGGCCACCGCCACATCCGCCGAGACCACGGGTTGCACCACATCTGACAAGGCCTACCGGAGGATCAAGATCTCCGCGACCGTGCCCTATACCGCCCTCGCATGGTCGGTGTTGAACCTGCCCGGCACCATCACGATGCGGACGGAGCATGAGGAGAGGTGGATTGGCCAGTAACCTGTTGAAGGATGATGATGGGGCGAGCTTTGTCGAGTTCACCGTTGTGTTCCCGCTGCTCTTCATGGCAACGCTCGGACTGGTGGATCTCGGCCTCTTGATGTTCGGCTGGTCTGATGCCAACCGCGCCGTGCAACTTGGCGTTCGATATGCGGCGACGAGAGATCCGGTTGCAACAGGCATCGATGGCCCGATTGACCCGACAAATGCGTCCATTCCAACCGGAACCTATTGCACCGACTCGGCGGGAAACACATTCTGCATCCTGAAGCCGACTTACCGGTGTTCTGGCGCGACCGGCAAGTGCACGGCCATTTCCGGTGTAGGAAATGAAAAGCCTATTGACATGACAAAGTTCGGCGATCTCGTCACGTTGATGCGGCCATTCGTGAGAACGCTCAACAACAGTCAGGTGGTGGTCACATATGCTCCGCTGCAGCAAGGCTACGTAGGGCGCACAAGCACCCCGATGAACGTGACGGTTGCCTTCAATTGCGTGGGCCAGCCTCTCTACTTCGCAGGAGCATTGCTCGGCTGGGGTTTTCCAAGCTGGAACGAATGTACTGGAGTCGCAAATTCCGACGGTATCAAGTTTGACATTTCAGCGACCCTCCCCAGCGAAGACCTGTCGACCAATTAGCCAATGGGGCAGGCTTCAGGGGTTCGCTTTGGCATTGTTTCGCCCGATGGCCGTCACAGTGGGGCTGGTGCAAGTCGGGCTCGCGGGGAGGCTGGCGGGGTTCGAGCCTTCTGCCAGCTGGGAGAAGAAGTGGTTGGCAATGATGGAGCTGTGATGCACGTCGATACTGCCCACGCCGGCGTTCCAGCAGTTCTTTGACGCGCCGTCTGCGCCTGCGCGGCAAAGTTCAGCAGAACTGCAAACCGGAAGCGGTGCCATTCGGCCTCGACGAGGCGCCTTGGCGAGCGGACTCAGCGACCGGTTCGGTCTGGCCTTGGAAAGCTCAGGCCGCGTTTGCTGATGAAATCGGAGATGAACTCTCCGCGCGCCGTTTCATCTTCGGCAGGGGCTGACTTGACGAAGGCCGAATCCGCCATCCGGTCCCAGCGCTGCTGGAACTCCCGGTAGGAGTCTCGAATGATCTGG
>Ga0075471_10002176_pt1 | contig 12930 bp, 10 predicted proteins | sample DEB19_08_DNA_2_FD_74787 | JGI IMG/M metagenome (GOLD analysis project Ga0075471, IMG submission 74787) | Aqueous microbial communities from the Delaware River and Bay under freshwater to marine salinity gradient to study organic matter... | ecosystem: Environmental > Aquatic > Marine > Coastal ... | reverse complement strand
TTCTTCTCCTGCTGCTTCCGGATTTGCGGGAACGATAGGCCCACTGAAAGTCTGGTTTGCGCCGGCAGCGGTCAAGCCGACCACGACTTGCAGCGAGAGGAGCCAGAGGAAGAGCTTCATTTGTCGCGGAGCGTCAACGGCAGCGCTTCGGAAACGTGGCGCACGAAATGCGCTTTCAGTTTGCTGCGCACCTCGGCGGGAACCTCCGCCCAATCATTGCGGTTGCCGTCGGGCAGGACGACTTCCTTGATGCCGAACCGCGCGGCGGCCAGCACTTTCTCCTTGATGCCACCCACGCGCATCACGCGACCGCGCAAGCTGATCTCGCCGGTCATGGCGACATCGGAGCGGACGCGGCGTTTGGTGAGCAGCGACGCGATGGCCACTGCAATGGTCACGCCCGCACTGGGGCCGTCCTTGGGCGTTGCACCCGCAGGCACGTGAACGTGCAGGTCGTATTTGGAATAATCCTCAAAGTCCAGGTTCAGCGCTTTGGCTTGGGCGCGCAGATAACTGAGGGCCGTTTGGGCGCTCTCTTTCATCACGTCGCCGAGGGAACCGGTCAGTGTCAACATGCCCTTGCCCGGCATTCGCGTGGCTTCGATGAACAGGATTTCGCCGCCCACGGGCGTCCATGCCAGGCCCGTGGCGATGCCGATTTCCTTGATGGTTTCGGCCGTCTCCGAAATGAACTTCGGCAGGCCAAGCTGCTGTTTGAGGTCTTCGGGTTTGATGACCAGCGGCTTCGCTACGTGACCGTTGCCGACGATCTTGCGGGTGGCCTTGCGGGTGAGCGCGGCGATTTCACGTTCCAACTGCCGCACACCGGCTTCGCGGGTGTAATCGTGAATGACTCGGCGCAACGTCGGGTCGGGCAGTTTGACGTCTTTCTTCGTGAGGCCGTGCTCCTCCATTTGCCGGGGAACCAGATAGCGACGGGCGATCTGAAGCTTCTCTGACTCGGTGTAACTCGGCAGCTCGATCACCTCCAGGCGGTCACGCAACGCCGGATGAACTGGATCCAGCCAGTTGGCTGTCGTCAGAAACAGCACCCGCGAAAGGTCGAACGGCAAGTCCAGGTAGTGATCGGTGAAGGTGCTGTTCTGTGACGGGTCCAGCACTTCGAGCAGTGCCGCTGCTGGGTCGCCGCGAAAATCCGCACCGACCTTGTCCAACTCATCGAGCAGGATGACCGGGTTGCGGCTTTCCATGCGGCGCAGTGTTTGGATGATGCGTCCCGGCAACGCGCCCACGTAGGTGCGCCGGTGCCCGCGAATCTCCGCCTCATCCCGCATGCCGCCGAGGGCGATGCGGGCGAACTTCCGGCCCATCGCATCGGCCACGCTTTTGCCCAGTGAGGTTTTGCCCACGCCGGGAGGACCGACCAGGCAGAGGATCGGGCCCTTCAAATTCTTGCGCCGTTTGATGACGGCCAGGAATTCGATCAATCGGTCCTTCACCTTTTCGAGCCCGAAGTGCTGTTCGTTCAAAATCTTCTCGGCTTCGCTGAGATTGATCTTGTCGTCGGTCTCCTTCTTCCATGGCAGACTGAGAATCCAGTCGAGGTAATTGCGGGCGACAGCGTATTCCGCGGCCGCGGGAGGAATCTGCGAGAGCCGGTCTAATTCCTGTTCGGCGGCTTTCTTCGCTTCGGCGGGCAGGGGTATGGATTCAACGCGTTCGCGAAGCGTCCTGACCTCGCCCGCGTTGGCGTCACCTTCGCCCAGTTCGCGTTGGATGGCACGCATCTGTTCGCGCAGGAAGAAATCGCGCTGCGTTTTCGAAATCGCCGAGGCGACATCAGTCTGGATCTTGGAACTGAGTGAGAGCACCTCGATCTCGCGATTCAGCAGGGGGAGCAGTTTGCTCAAGCGCTCCCGAATGGAGGGCGTTTCCAGCAGTTTTTGGCGTTCAGAAAGGTCGAGGTTCAGGTTGGCGGCAATCAGGTCGCCGAAGTGGCCGGGATCCTCCGTGTTGAGCGCGGCGACCTTGACCTGTTCGGACAGAGCGGGGGAGAGCTTGAGGATTTCTTGGAACTGGTTCTGTGCGTTGCGCATCAGCGCGCTGACTTCGAGCGTGCTCTCCTGCACGTCGGACATCACTTCGCACTTGGCGCAGAGATACGGATTCGTGGTGGTGAATTCCTTGATGCGAATCCGCCACAAGCCCTCGACCAGCACGCGCACCGTGTTGTCGGGGAACTTGAGCATCTTGAGAACGCGCGCCGCACAGCCGACCTCATACAATTCGTCCGGCTTGGGATTGTCCGCCTCGGGATTGCGCTGGAGCACGACTCCGATCAAACGGTCACCGCCCACCACATCGTCAATGAGCTTGATGCTCGGGCCGCTGTCCACGAGCAGCGGGGCGACCATCGTGGGGAAAATGACGATGTCGGACAGGCCGAGGATGGGGAGTTCCTTGGGCAACGCCGGTGCATCGCCCTTCGGCTTGGCTCCGGGGCTGCCCAGGATGTTTACGAATTCCGTGTCCGGCGAAGTCATTGTGCGTCTGTTCTGTTCGACGCTGCCACGCGGGGAAAAGTTCAGGTTGATTATTCGCCTTCGGTGATGGCGACTTTGGTGACCTTGGCGTGTGGCTGCGCGGCCAGTGGCACGTCGATGCGAAGGAATCCGTTCAGATAGGCGGCTCGCGCCTGGCTGAGATCATATCCCGGGGGCAATTCCAGCACCGTTTCAAACCGGCCGTAATTGATTTCCATCACGATGAAACTGCACTTGGCGGCGCGGCAACCGTCGGGACGGCTGCCACTGATGCGCAGACGGTTGTCCTCGACGGTGATTTCGAGGTTTTCGCTGCGCATGCCGGCGAGTTCCACCTTGATGACCAGACCGGAATCGGTCGCATAGACATCAGTGTTCGGGACCCAATGAGCTTTGGAAGCTGCGTCTCGCCCGGCGGCGGGTGAACGCATTACGAAGTGAACCGATGAACTGACTTTGCTTATGGCCATTCTCAGTGACGGAAAGTATCCCACCCCCCCCCTCAGCGCAAGGGACCTACTTCATCTTGACGATTATTTCGGGGCGTTCGCCTTTGCGGGCGTGATAGATGACCGTGGGCACATTGGCCTTGTTTGCCGGCGAACAGCCGCAATGTGAGCCGCAAGGCAGCCCGGCCTGCCGGTTCCGGCGCCGGCGCGAGAAAAGGAACAGCCCGGCGGTCAAAGCCACGATGCCGAGGGCGGTCGTTTGCTGCCAATCCATGCCTAAACCTAGCCGCTGCGAGCGACAGCGCAATGGTCAATACAGTGGCAGGAATCAACGTTGCGAGGCCATTGCGCCTGGGCACAGTGGGGAGGAGTTCGGATAAATGCGCTTGGCCACGGCCAGGCGTTTGGCCAGTTCCATTCGGGCATAGGCTTCAAATTCCAGTTCCGCAGCGATCTCGGCGTGGTTCGCTGCCAAGTCCTCGGTGGCGGCTTCGCCGTTGGTCAGCGCAAACAATTCTGCTTTGCCCCCGAAGGGGTGGTAGCGGAGCAGCCAGTCGCTCGTTAAAAAGTAACCCGTGTCCCGCGTGCCACTGGTGACGCCCTCGAACTGGTATTGCGGGTCGAACAAGTTGCGCCCCATGCCGGCATAAGTGTGTTTGCCACGCAGAAGTCCGAGCACGCTCGGCACCACATCGATTTGTTGCGCCCAATGCTCATGATTTCCCTCAATCCGTGGCAGTCCCGGGGCGAAGAAGAACAGCGGAATGCGCAGGCGTTCCATCACGTTGTTACCAAAGGTAACGCTGGTGTGGTCGCCCAGCACGACGAGCAACGTTTTGCCGCGCAGTTTCGGGGAGTGCTCGATGCGCTGGGCAAAGGCCTCAATGGACGCATCAAGGTAGGCGAACGTGTTCAAGTCCGGTTCGTCAAAGGGGCCCGCAAAACTTGGCGGCACAGTCCATGGTGAATGTGTGCTGCATGTCATCAGATGCGCGGTAACCCTCGTCGGGCATTGTTCCAGCAGGTCGGCGGTCTCCTGCATCATGTAACCGTCATGGATGCCCAACGGTGAGTCGGCAACGACCAACTGGTGTTTGGCGGTCAACCGTTCCTTGAACGCTTCGTAGTTCAGCACCTTGCAACCTTGGTAAGACATGAACGCGAGAAAATCATCGCCGCTCTGGCGGAAGCCTTCACAGAAATAGTGCGTGTAGTTGGAGGTTCCGAGAATGTGTGCCAGCGAGCCGTAAAACCCGTGCAGTTCGTAGCTGGTGAAGCGCCGGGTGGGTTCGTCCCATGTCTGCTTGGGCACGCCTGAGGCCGTTGAGAAGACGCCGCCAGAGGTGAAGTTTGCATTTTGGAACGTGTTCGGGAAATAGAGATCATCCTTCATCAGCCTTCGCAGGAACGGCGTCACCGGTTTGCCCTTGCGTTTCTGTTGCAACACCGAACCCGAAAGGCCTTCGACTTGGATGATGACAATATTTTCGATGGGAGAGTCCGCCTTGCCCTGCACCGTTTGCTCCACGGGGTACTGTGCGTCTTGAACAGGTCCATGGTCCTCCGACCATTCCTCCATCAACTGGGGTTCCGTCAGACGGTAGGGGAGACTTCGGTTCAGCGCGGTGGGGATTTGCACTCCGACGAACTCATAGAGCGGGTTGATCGCCGCCTCGTTCTGGCGGTAATCACTAAAGTGTGTGTAGTATTTGCTGCTGGCAAAGACGGCGCTGATGCCTTTGTTGTGGGCCCCGCGTTTCTGCTTGATGATGGGCTGCCACGTCATCATCAATGGCGACAGTGTGACCAGCAGCGACAGCGAAATGATTCTGGGGCTGCCCCAGAGATCAGTGGGTTGTTCCTGCCCCTCCACCCAACGGGCAATTTCCCATCCCGCCAAGAACCAACCGACAACCCCTGCTAACAACCCCAGCATCATAATCCAGTGGTCCTGACAAAACGGCATCACTGCGAGGTAGATTTGGTAGGGTGAAGTGATGTAGGGAAGGATCAAATCGCCTGCGTTTTGATTCCGTTCCATGAACGTGGACAAGTTCGCCGCACATACGAAGGCGTGCAGGGCGAATAAGCCCCAAAACCAGAACATTATCCTGCCTGCCTTGAGTCGGCGAAACAGCATCGTCAACAGACCGATGAGCGCGAATTCAAATCCCATCAGTGCGACGTCCAACCGCAGACCGGAGAGGAGGATGCGTGCCAACTCGCTGCTTGTGGTGGGGTGTGGATTATTCGCCAGAAACGCCAGTCGATATGCGGCGAAGAGCAGGCAGTTCAGCAGCAAGGCTGCGCCCGCCATGCTGAGGAGTTTGGTTTTGGACATCAGGTTGGGGCGCGCGTGGCAATTGCCATGGGTGATTAACACGCCCCTTTGTACGACACGCTGGCGAGCAACGCGTTCAAACGCGCTTCAAGGCAGGCATCGGGAATCCCTTCTTGAGGCGAAAGCGGTGGCTATTAACCTCGGGCATGCGCATGACGTTCAAGCATCAACACCGCGTGACTTACGCCGAATGCACCGTGGGGAACCACATTTACTACAGCAACTACCTGCAATTGTTGGAGGCGGCGCGGGGTGAGTTCTTCCGTCACCTCGGCACCACGTTCCTCCAATGGCAGGAGCGCGACGCCATTTTTCCCGTGGTGGAATGTCTCCTGCGTTACAGGGCTGCTGCGCGCTACGACGATGTGCTGTCCATTGAAGTTTCTGTGACTTCCGCCGAACGCGTGCGCATGAACTTTGCCTACCGCATTGTGAACCAGAACGGACAACTCATTCTGGAAGCAGAAACCAAACACGTCTGCACCAGCCTGGCCGATAAGCCGAAACGGTTGCCGGAAGAACTAACTGCGGGGTTGCAGCCGTATCTGGCCTCGGGGCAACCGGCGGGTTGATCTCAACAGATGGAAACCAATTTAGAAAGCCGAGGAGCACGGCTTCAGATCCAATGCCCCCAATGCAGGAACAGCCTATGAACATTGGGTTTTCAAACGTTTGCGTTTGCTAGGCATCCAAGCCCGGCCGACCTCTGTCATGGGATTCCGTGACATGACGCTTTCCCGGTGGGGTGGGATGATTCCGCGAAATCTGCCTCGCCTCACCTGGTTTAGATGCGGGTGGCGCTGGCTGAACTGATGAGCCTCTCAACCGGGTAGGGCGAGCGACTGACCGGGGTTCATCCTGAAGGAGGGAGATACCCTCCGAGAAATGCTGGGTGGCATTGCAATCATGGGCGTTTCGGCGTCCCCTGCTTCTCAGCTCGGTCAATGAACGGGCATAACGACTAATCAGACTATGAATCAAAAACTCCTTCCATTGTTGGTCTTGACCGTCTCCGGTCTTTTGTGCGGCTGCGATCAACCCGTCTCACAGGGCGCCGGCAGCACCGTACAATCCGCAAAACTGAAGATTGGCTTCGTCGCGCGGAGGTCGAATGGCTACTGGTCGTTGGTGCGCTTCGGGTTCGACACCGCTGCGGTCACGTAGGGGGATGTGGAACTGGACTTCCGCACACCGACCGGCCGGACCGTGGAAGATCAGAATCAAACCTTGAGCAACCTCGTGAGCAGCGGCGTGCAAGCCGTGGCGATCAGTCCGCTTGAAGACGACAAGCAAGTGGATTTTTGGACTCCGTTGCCACAAACATCCTGCTGGTGTGCGCTGACAATGACGCGGGCGGGAGCCTGCGCACCGCCCATATCGGGACGGACAGTGTGGACGCCAGCAGCCAGGTTGCCGGGCTCTTGAAGGCTGCACTGCCCGAAGGTGGCAAGGTGGCCTTGCTGGTCGAGAGTGACACGGCTCAACACGCACTTGAGCCCATCAATGGCATCCGGGATGGTCTGGCCGGCGCAAGGATTGAGATCATTGAAACGATGGTCGACGGGATGAGTGCCAAGCGGCTGCGGAGACCGCGCAGAAATTGCCGGTCACGCACCCGGACCTCTTCGGCATGGTTGGCCTCTACAGTTAAGACGGGCCCTCGATACTTTCGGCGGTGAAGAAGGCCGGCGAAACCGGGAAATTCAAATTGTATGCTTCGATGCCGACGTGGAAACCCTGGAGGGCATGACCGCCGGTGAGATTTTCGGCAGGATTGTGCACGATCCCTACACCATCGGTAATCGTACCATTCAACTCATGGCCGAGTATCTTCGGGGTGACAAAAAGGTGCTAGCGGATGGGAAGATTCACATCCCCTCACAGGTGGTGACCCGGGAAAACGTGGAGGAGTATCAACGGTTCCTAGGTAAGCGCGAGGAATGAGGTTGCTCACGCGGAGCGAACCTCGGCGGATTGGCCAGTAGGTATGAGTATCGGCCTGATTTGACTTGCAGGATGGTTTGGCCGCGTGCCGGAGTGGCTGGGGTCATTTGTTGCGCACGCGCACCACGTTTTCCGTCGGCCTTGTTCTCATACGCTTCTGCGGTCAAGAACACCTGGGCGGTGGTGTTGGCGGGGATTTCGATCTCCAAGGTAACCGTGTCTTGGGTGCGCTTCCAATTGCTGACGATCCTGCCCCGGACGGAATTGTAGCTGCACTCCACCCAGTCCAGTCCTTCGATGATCTGCGGGCGGATCACGATGCGGTCGAAGCCAACGGCGTCCGGCGCGGGCTGGATGCCGCCGAGCCAGTGGTAAAACCATCCGCTCACCGAACCGAACATCGGATGGTTGTGTGAATGCGTGTTCGTCCCGCCCCGCCAATTCTCCCAGAGGGTCGTCGCGCCGTTGTCCAGCATGTAACCCCAACTGGGAAATGTGTTCTGGTTTACCACCCTGGCGGCGAGGTCGGATCGGTCGTTGCGTGACAAGGTGTCCAACAAGAACTTGGTCCCGAAGATGCCCGTGGACAGGTGGCTGTCATTGCGCTGAAGAAGATCTTCCAGGAGGAACTGGAGCACGGCGGGCTGCTGCGGCTCGGGCACCATGCCAAGTTGCAGGGCGAACACTTGGCTCGCTTGCGTGCCCGGCCCGACTTTCCCGCTCGTTGGATCAAAGAACTTGGCGCGATATACTTCGCCGATCTTGTCTGCCAGCCGCTGATACGTTTGCGCATCCTCCAAACGCCCGAGAATGGTGGCGAGTTCACTTACGACTTGAGCGCTGTGGGCGAAAAGCGGTGTGACCAACACGGGCGCCGGTGTGGGTGCCAAACTTTCGTGGTCACTCAGCCCCCTCTCCACAATCAACTGCGGATTCCTTTCAACCTCCAAGTCCAGCCAGCGTTTCGCGGTTTCGTATTGCTCGGCCACCAAGACGCTATCGCCGTAGTATTGGTGGAGTTGCTTGAGCAGGAGCGGGTGTGCCATGGCCCAGGCGATGCCGCAGTATTGGATGCCGACGAACGGTGCCGTGTCCGTGAGCATGCCGTCGGGTTGCGCGCTGTCCTGCCAGTCGCGCGCTGTCTTGGCGTAGAATGTTGCCATGTCATAGTTCATCATGAACGCCTCGCTCGTCGCGGCGATGTCGCCGCCATAGGCGAAGCGTTCGCGGTGTGGGCAATCCGATTGCACGCTGAGCATGTTGCTCAGGAAGGTCCAGTCACACATCTCCTGAATCCGGTTGAAGCGCTCATTGGAACTCGCAAATGAACCGGCCCTCTCCACATCCGTGTTGAGCCGCAGACCGGTGAGGTCGTTGCGTGAAGGTCTTTCGGGCAAGCCGGTCACCTCGACGTAGCGGAAGCCGTGGAAGGTGAAGTGCGGAACGAATTGCTCCCGGCCCTTTCCCTTCGCGATGTAGGTGTCGCTCTGCCACGCTACGGCAGGTGCTCCCGGGCCGCCGATGCTTTCCTCCTTTCCCTGTTGGTTCTTGCGGGTTTTTTTGATCTGGCCCGCCACGCTTGTGAGTGGGTTCAAAGTGCCGTCGGGATTGAGCAACTCGCCGTAGCGCAATACCACTTTCGTCCCGGCGGGGGCGCACAACTGCAGGCGTGCCCACCCGGCGAAGTTCTGGCCGAGATCGCAAAGAAACACGCCGGGCTTGGGTTCAGTAACGCTGACGGCCTTGATCTCTCGGGTGATGCGAATGGGCGGTTGGGCTTGTGCGCGCAACGGCCCGACGGGTTCACTGGCTAATCCCGGTTGCCGCCACGTATGGTCGTCGAACCCGGCGAGATCCCAGCCCGCCTGCTCAAACCGTGCGTCGTAAATTTCACCGAGGTAGATGCTGTTGAGCCGGATCGGGCCTGCCGCGACTTTCCACGTGGGATCGCTGACAACGGTTTGCCGGGTGCCGTCCTTGAACTCGACTTCCAACTGTGCGATGAAGCGCGGTCGTCCAATGGGCACGTCTTCACGCAAATTCCGTCGTCCCCACATGCGCAGGGGCAGGGGATTATACCAGCCATTGCCCGGCGTCACACCGAGGCAGTTGTCCCCGCGCCGGATTTGCTCGGTGACATCGTGGGTGCTGTAGGGTGTGCGCTCCGAGTAACGCGTCCAGCCCGGATCCAGCACTTGGTCCCCGATGCGCTGGCCGTTCAAGCGGGCTTCGTAATAGCCCAGCCCGGCCATATGCAGGCGCGCCCGGACAACTTTGTTGGTGACCGCGAATTCCTTGCGGAACAATGGCGCGGGATCTTCCTGGTAGAAGTCTGCATCGGTATGAGGGTTGGCTTTGCCATCGTTCAACCACTGGGCTTTCCAGTCGTCTGGCGAGAGTAACCCCATTTCCCACTTTGCAGCCTTGCTCCACGGCGATGCCTGGCCCGCCTTGTCCCAGACACGCACCTTCCAGAAGACGGCTTGCGACGATCCTAACGGCGCGCCCTGATACACGACGCCGAGCGTTTGGCTCGTTTCCACTTTGCCGCTGTCCCACCAGTCGCCGCGATCCCTGTTGAGCAACTCTCGCGATGATGCCGCCACTATCTGGTAAGCCGACTGCACTTCCGCCTGAGCCTTGCTTTCCACGCGCCAAGAAAGCCGGGGTTGAACGGCGTCCACTGCCAGCGGATCTATCTGGTATTCACTCCGTAGCCCCACCGGGAGGAGATTGCCCTCGTTGCTAGCGCGGCCTATGCAAAGTGTGGCCAACAGCCAGACGACCGCGGCGACTCTCTGCCCAATTATGCGTAGGGTGAAGGGACGTGTGTTTGATGGCACGCGGGCCAATGTTCGTCGGGTTGACATCAAATGGTTTGCAACTAAGCTCCGGCGGCCTTCATGACATGCCATCACGTGCGAGTATTAAGGTCCGTGCAAGGCCATCACGCCCATCGGGGTGGACGAACTGCTTGCCTTGTTGGGCTGCCTTGAAGCGCCGCCGTTGTTACCTGTGGAGAATAGATCTCGAACCATTGTAAGCAAACAACCCCATTCGTTTTATGTTAACCAGAGGTTTTCCCAAGTTCGTGTCCCGTATCTGTGTTCATCTGATTCAGATTTCCATGGGCGCGGCGCTGTTCGTGAACGCTGCCGGTGCTGAGCCGTCTCAGGATTCTTCCCTCCGCATCTGGTTTCGCCAGCCGACGACGAATTGGAATGAGGCCTTGCCGATCGGCAACGGACGGCTGGGCGCGATGGTGTTCGGCGGCGTGGCGAAGGAGCGGTTCCAATTGAACGAGGAAAGCCTTTGGGGCGGTTGCCCTGTGGATGCCTACCCGCCAGATTTTTCGAACCACCTGGCGAAAGTACAGGAATTGTTGTTCGCGGGAAAAAATGCGGAGGCCCACGCCTGCGGCGTCGAACACCTGACTGCTCGCCCTACCTCGTTCAGATCCTATCAACCTTTCGGCGATCTTTGGCTGGACTTCGGCGGAGGTGAGGCGACCAACGCTTATTGTCGGGAATTGCTTTTGGCCGATGGGATCTCTCGTGTCACGGTTCGCCAGGGGCGGGCGAACATCACGCGGGAAGCCTTCGTTTCCGCCCCGGATGATGTGTTGGTGGTTCGCATCGCAACCGACGAGCCGGGGTCTTTGGATTTCAAGATCTCTCTCACTCGTTCCCGTGACGCCGTGGTGGTGGCTGGCGGCGCTGGCGCGCTAAAACTCGATGGGCAGGTGGTGGATGTGCCAGACAAGGACGGTAATCGCCTCAACCAGGCCGGTGGGAACGGACCCGGGGGCGAACACATGAGATTTGCCGGACGGCTGCTTGCGCGGGTGGATCGCGGTGGCGTCTCTGCCGAGGGAAACAAACTTCAGGTGAAGGGCGCAACCGAGGCGGTGCTGCTGTTCACCGCCGCTACGGATTACAGCCTCGCCAAGATGGACTTTGACCGCGACATCGATCCCGCGCGCGCTTGCGATCGGATCCTGGCGAAGGCCTCCGGGAAAAAGTGGGCGGAGTTGCTCGCAACGCATCGGGCGGAGCACCGCGCGATGTTCAACCGCGTTTCCATCCAACTTGGGTCGGGTGACTCGGCGGCGGGAAAAACCCCCACGGACGAGCGTGTCGCTGCTGTGCGCGGCGGCGCGGATGATCCGGGGTTGGTCGCGTTGCACTTTCAGTTTGGCCGCTATCTGCTCATGGGAAGTTCGCGCCGCCCGGCGCGGCTGCCGGCAAATTTGCAGGGCATTTGGAACGACCGCTTGCCCGCGCCGTGGCAATCGGATTTCCATCTCAACATCAATCTCCAGATGAATTACTGGCCGGCTCGCGTCGCCAATCTGCCTGCAACCATCGAGCCGTTGATGGACTGGTTCGAGCGCCTGGCCCAGCGCGGCCAAGAATCAGCCCGGCGGCTCTACGGTTCGGATGGGTGGGTCTGTTTTCATGCCACCAATCCCTTCGGGCGCGTGACGCCGAGCGCTTCGTTTCCTGAATCGCAGTTCAACAATGGCACGCTCGACCCTCTTTGCGGCGCCTGGATGGCGGCGGAATTGTTTGATCACTATCAGTTCACTGGCGACAGGCAATTCCTGCGGCGGTTGTATCCAATTTTGAAAGGCGCTTCGGAATTTGTGTTGGACACGTTGGTCGCCGCGCCAGACGGAAGCCTCGTTATCACGCCATCCACTTCACCTGAAAACCAGTACCTCCAACCGGACACGAACCAAAAACTGCGCATCACGATCGGCTCCACGTATCACATGAGCCTGGTGCGCGCGATTTTTGACGCCACTGATCGTGCGGCGGCGATACTCGGTACCGACCCGGAAATGCGCGAACGCATCACGGCCGCGCGCGCTCAACTCCCTCCGATCAAGCTCGGCCCCGACGGTCGTATCCTGGAATGGTCTGAGCCGTTGCCGGAGGCTGAACCGGGGCATAGGCATGTTTCCCCCGTCGTCGGCTTGTATCCGTTCGATCTCATCACTCCTGTCACGCCGGATTTGTTTGCGGGCGCCCGCAAGCTGCTTGATGTTCGGCTGGCCAACGGCGGCGGCGGCACTGGCTGGAGCCGGGCCTGGATGATTAATCTTTATGCCCGCCTGCGCGATGGTGATGCGGCGCGTGAGCATTACCTGACGTTGTTGCGGCGCAGTACGCTGCCGAATCTGTTCGACACCCATCCGCCGTTTCAGATTGATGGCAATTTCGGCGGGTGCGCCGGGCTCGCGGAGATGCTGCTCCAAAGCCATCTCCGGGTTGATGCCGACGGGACGCCGGACGCTCAAGGATCGAACAAACACAATTTTCTCATCGAACTGCTGCCTGCGCTGCCGGGTGGTTGGCCCGAGGGTTACGTTAGGGGATTGTGTGCGCGCGGCGGATATGAGGTCGATCTCGAATGGCGGCAGGCACGTCTGCAGAGTTGTTCGCTGAGGAATGTTTCTGCTTCGTCCGGTCAGGCCTGGGTGCGATATGGAAATCGCACCATGAGCATATCTGTGCCGGTCGGAAAAACCGTCCGCTTGACCCCGGAAAACTTTCCCTGACGGGCATCCGATGGAAGCGGCCACGGCAATGGATTTCCCGTGCCGCATTGGCTGTTTCGATTTGTGTCACGGCAACCCGTGACAGTTGTTTGGTTCGCTTAAGTATTGGCGGCTGATTAGGTTTGTTCC
>Ga0075471_10002175_pt1 | contig 12932 bp, 12 predicted proteins | sample DEB19_08_DNA_2_FD_74787 | JGI IMG/M metagenome (GOLD analysis project Ga0075471, IMG submission 74787) | Aqueous microbial communities from the Delaware River and Bay under freshwater to marine salinity gradient to study organic matter... | ecosystem: Environmental > Aquatic > Marine > Coastal ... | reverse complement strand
AACCAGAAAGGAGAAGCCTCTCACTTGACCCGCGGCCATTGAGGCCGCACAAACCATAAACCCGGGTCACTTCTCAATGAAAATCCCGGGTCAACTCTCAGTGCAAATCAACATCATGTGCTTCTCTCTCATCAGCGACCGGTTCTCAAGTTGGGCTTTACAAGAATGCTTTGCAAGTTGAATGGAGCTCTCTGGATGACAATAGCTGGCAATCTGCCCTGACATCTTGCCTCAGAGTTCCGCAATTCATTGCACTCATGACGGGATCACCTGTCGCTGCGATGGCGCTTCATTACCTGCACTGATGATGCGCCATTTTGCTTTTCATCGTATAAATACCGATTTTACGCATGGGGCTTTTGGCGGGTTTCACCACAGCGGAAGGGCAGTGCATTGCAGCGGTCATTATCCCACGTGCGGAGATGCACTGCTCCCCTCAATCGACCGTTGCCTGAGCTGTGCAAAATTCCCTCTCGGTAAACACCCCGTGGATCATGAAGCCATTGGGATATGTGGTCATGGATTTCATCTGTGACCGTGGGATTGCGATGGTAAGCGAACCCACGACATGCCGCTTGGCAAGCTGCCATTCTACCACTGAACGGCGCCCGCGACGGAGCGCAGATGAGGAGCGGCAGGACAGGGCGGCAGGGGGGACCGCCGCCGTCACTGCTGTCCCTTGTCATTTGATCAGCCAACCTACGATCCGGTGTGCTTGAAGACCCTCCGGTCAAACCATGCAGCCGGTAATTCTTACGATTGACCCGTTTCCGAATGTATTATAACGATTGTTATAATTAATTAAACTGATCGGTATAAATACGAACTGGATCGCCCGCGGATGCGCCTTCGGGTGTCCCGTCCGGCCGCAAGGCTAGGTCTTTTTGCGGAACATCCCGGTCCTACGGAACTCGCTGTCGGAAGGAAGTGCAATGACGATGCTCGGCAAAACGATGAAAAGGCTCTCCCATAACTTGGTACCAGGCCTTCTTGTCATGGCCAGTGTGATGCCCGGTGCTTCGCCGGCGATGAGCCATGAAACCGCATCGAAACCCGCCGCAACCGACCCGCAGGTGTTCAAGACTGCACCGACGGGTACACCGACCGACAGTTATGGAAGGAACCAGCAATTCCTGTGCATCGATGGACTTAATCAACTAAATGGTGGTGTAGCGCCGGTTTATACCCAGACAACGACTCCATGGGTTCATGGTCTTGACGTTGTGGTATCGGAAATTCCCTATGTGGAGGGACATGTACGTTGGCGCAATCATCGCTTCAGAGAGATTCGGCGCTTATACACCCGTCGCTTTGTCGGAAACACTTTGCCAAACCACGCTACGGGTGAATTTCCTGTCAAAGAGGGAACTACGGCTTATCAATACTATCACGCAGCACCCGCTTCTGAACCCTATCAGACGGCTGACCAGATACCAATTTCTGCCTACAAACTGGATATAACCGTTCCACGGTCGCCCAGCTATAACGATGTGCCGGCATGCATTGATCGGTTGACGTCTGGTGTGGCGACACAAACCGGCGCTGTCTGGCATGTGAACATTGCTCCCACGGGGGCCACCTTTGCTGATCCGATAGCCGCCCTGCCGCCAGACGAATGCTTTGGTCATCCCTACGCCGACCCGGGAACACCTGAAGGCCAGTATCATTATCATGGATGGTCCTGGAAGTGCTTCCCGAACCAGGGAAACTCTAAAAAGCATTCACCACTCTTTGGCTATGCTCTCGATGGCTTCGGGATCTATGGACCACGCGGGGACGGCGGAAAACCCGTGACCAACGCCGAACTTGACGAGTGCCACGGCCATTTTGGCTTGATCAACTGGGAGGGGCGGAAGAGGATGATGTATCATTATCATTTGAATTCCGAATTCCCCTATGGGCCAGGATGCCTGAGGGGGCGTCCGCTCACGAACGTCAATAACATGGTGCCAAAGTAATCCGTCACCCAGGACATGCAGACGCGCCGTGATCACTCCATGAATAGCGAGCGCAGGAAGCTCCTGAGAAATGCGGTGTGGCCAAGCGCATAGTCCTCATTCCTGACGTCGGAGCCGAATGTGCTCTTCATCGCCTTCTGGTTCACGAAGGGAAAAGTTGCCGCGCCCATGAGGGCAGGCACAAGATGCTCGGCAAGGATGGGATCTCTGCCCTTTCGCAGCATCTCGTTGAGAGCATCAACGATTGCGCGTGCCGAGACAAGACTTGGCTTCTGCAAGACCTTCAGCAGGTAGTCGCTGCGGGGGCCGGATGAGCGTGCTTCGTCGTCGATGATGCTCACGATCGGGAAGAAGCGAAAGGCCGATTGCACGCTCGTGGCGGCCAGCATGGCGATGACCTGTTCCGGAGGCTGGCCGATGGCCGCAGTGCGGAAAGCTTCCAGCTCCTTCAGCAACGCACCAGCCGCCTCGTCAATGACCGCGTACCAGAGCTCCTCCTTCGAGCTGAAGTGATAGTGGATGAGAGGCTTTGCCACGCCGGCCTGGGCGGCGATTTCGGCGATGCTCGTGCCATCGTAGCCCTGCCGGGAAAACAGCATGAGTGCGGCGTGGCGGATCTTGTCGATGGCCGGCGGCATGCCGGCGGATGGGTGGCCTCGTCTCGTTCCCTTGGGTTTCACAGGCTTCCTGGTCATCGTGCCGCTGGTCGAATTAAAACGTACATGGATGCCCGCAATCATGGCAGCACGTCAGTAGCCCCGCGCAGGATCGCGATCAAGAGTGTTGAACTCGTCGGGGAGAGCCACGCAGGCGACAGGCTAGCCATGGGAAGATCAGTTGCCGGGAAACGGCGTTTTCGTGAGTTCCGCGATGGGAATCGAGCCCACGAGATGCAGCGTGGGCAGCTGCCATTCTGCAGCTGAATGACGCCCGCGACGGAGCGGAAATGAGGGGAGGCCGGACAGGGCGGAAAGGGATGGTAGATGGGTCCTGCCCTTACTCCCAACCATGACTTTCCAATGAGAACCTCCCCCGGATAGGTCTGCAGTCAGGCCGAGAAGGTGAATGCCTTCCACGGCGCAGTTCCACGCCCATGCCCCTGCATGACGCAGAACACAGCGGGTGAATCTACGGATGGTGCAATTTGCCTTGATCTGGTCCACCACTTGAGGCCGGAACTCCATGGCCTTGATACCTGCAAGAAGAGTGGTGATGAAGAAAACTGATTTTGCGCCCCTCGCGGCAACGTTTCTTTTTGTGGCAGGCATGGCGCTCGGCGTATTTTCTGCCACAGCCGAAGCGGCCTCCAAGAAGCTCAATGTACTGATGCTGCTGAGCGATGATGCTGGCATCGACCAATTGCGGCTCTATGGCTACAATAGCATCCTTCCTGCCCCTCCCACGCCCAATCTCGCCGCTCTCCAGACGGCAGGCCTCACATTCCGCAATGCCTGGACCATGCCCGCCTGTTCGACGGCACGCGGTGTCTTGTACACGGGCCGCTACCCCTTCCGTACTGAACTTCAGGCTGCCCTTGGCCCATCGGACCTGGCGAACTCGATGATCTCTCCATACTTGACGACGATACCCAAGCTGATGTCGAACGCTGGCTATGCCACGGCGCTGTTCGGCAAGTTCCATGTCGGGCTCCAGGGAAACAATCCCTACGGCCTTGGCATGGTCAATTCGCTCGGGTGGCAGCACTTCAACGGCTGGCTCGACGTGACGGGTGATCCATCTTCCATCGACACGTCCGCGGGCCTCGGCGAAGAATACAAGGGCTTATATCCGAACGGCTATGTACCTGGCTCCGCCAATGGCGGCTATGACAGTGGTGCATGCTACAGCGCGTCGGGAGCGTGCAAACCTATCTCAACCCTTCCCGGTGCGAAGAATCCGGCTGGCCGCATGTGCCGTGATGATGGCGGCATCTTCGTTCCCCAAGCGGCTTGCAGTTCGAAGATGCCGGCGAACCTTAACTTCCAGACTTTGTCGGCGCATTACGTATCGCCACTCGTCATCAGCGAGCGTGGTCGCGCCCATTCCGTTCCGCCCACTGACAAGCGTGCCCGTACCTTCCGCAACGTTCAGCAGACGGATGCAGCCATCGATTGGATCAAGAAACAGCAAAAGCGCGGCAAGCCCTGGTTTGCCACCATTTCGACGGCCACGGTTCACACCCCGATGCAGGTGCCCCCCGTCGACACGCTGCCGCCTGACGCGCTTGATGCAAACGGCGCCGACCTCGGCACCATCGCTGGAGCGGAACTGGTTGCCAACCAGATGATCGAGGCAATGGACCATGAATTTGGCCGGCTTTTGCTTGCCACAGGCCTCGCCACGCAGGTGCGCAACCAGCTTGTGCTGACAGCCGCATCGGCAAACACCATTGTCATCTATGTGAATGACAATGGTTCGCTGGGTTCGCAGGTACGTTTGCCATTCGATCCCACGCGCGCCAAGGGAACGGCCTACCAAACAGGCGTCTGGACGCCGATGGTCATCGCCGGCGCCCGCGTCAACCCACTGAACACCGGCAAGGATGTCCGGGCACTCGTCAACATCGCCGATATCTATGAGTTGATCGGCAACTTGGCCGGCATCGACGTTCGCAAGAACAATCCCTATCCCATCGACTCAGTTCCGATGATCCAGTACCTCGCGGACAATGAGGCACGAAGCCTGCGCGACTACGATTTCAACATCGTCGCTCCCAACTTGCAGGCCAATGGTGCCATCAACGGCCCCTGTCAGTTCTCGATCACCAACTCGTGCTCGCAGATCCCGGTTACCAAGGGTGTTTGCGAGGATAATGGCGGAACCTGGTTCGGCCCTGGGGCCTCAGGCACCTACGACACGGTGGATCAGAACAACAACCCCGTCTCGATACCGGTCAAGACCCTCACCTACTGCTGTGAAGTGCAGCGGTACATCGTGCAGAATGGCGGCGTACCAGGCTCCGTCATCCCCACCACCAGCACGGCCGTGCGCGACAAGCTTGGCTACAAGCTCGTCCGCAACCAGTGGAACGACTATGACGCCAGCAGCTTGAGTGGCTGCAAGCCCACCATCGAGAACGAGCTCTACATCGTGGGGGAGGAAAACCGTATAAATCCCAATGCTCCGCTTCTGGACACGGCGAACCGGATGATCCCTACGCCCTACAGCACCTTCGATCAGGGCAAATACGACGAACTGACGGCCTACCTCGAGACGCTGCTCGCTTCCGAGCCTGATTGCATGTCCGAGGGAGACGGCAACGATGATGGCGTTGTGAACCTCGTCGACCTTGCCAATTACAAGAAGATGGCAAGGAAGACATCCGGATCGAGCTGGTATGACGTCAACACCGACGGTAAAACCGACAATGCGGACCAGCAGATCATCGTCCAGAACCTGGGCCTGGACTGCAAGAAACGGCAGTAGGCAAACAACTTCGAGCCGGCAGTAGGGCCCATGCGCACGGTAATGGCAATCGTCCCATTCTTTGGATCAACTGAGGCTGGAGTTTTCGGCCCCTCTTGCCAGCGACGGGCTGGATGCGCCACCGAAGTTGTGCCGCTGAATCGGGGTTTTGTGTCCAGCATTTGTGGGAATCAGGCGAACTGAGGGAAAAAGCCTGGAAGGAGAAATTCCGGACAAGGCTGACCTGCGACAGCCCGTGGAACGGTGCCCGCGACGGGCGGGCGATAGGTGGAGGCAGGGCAGCAAGGGGCGCTGTCGTACTGCCAGTCATCCTGCGTTGCGTTCAATCGGTCCCAATCAACAAGCTGCATCACTGCGCTGCTGGCGAGGGCTCAGTGGCGGCCGCTAGCGCGACTCACCGGGTTGAAGTGCGCAATTCGATGTTGTTGTGAGGCCAAGGAGTGCCTGGCGATCATCATTGTTGGTGTAACCATCACGGTTCATGTCCCACCAAGTCGATGTGTCGTTGGTTATCGTTCTCCAGGTGGTCTGGTCTTCAACATCTGCTGCATTCACCAGTGCATCTAGGTTCGCGTCACCCGGGCACGCCTTCTGTGAATTGAGCGTACCGGTCAGGCTTCTGACCAACTCATCGTAGCTTGCCTTCGGCCGGCCCCGCAATTGGCTGCTGCCCTCTCCCGGGCCTGTGCCGGCTGCCAGCAGGTTGTTGGCCCGCTGGCCGGTCGGACGGTCAAGCCGGGGGCTGACAGGAAGCTGGTTGATTCGATAGAATTCATCGGTTGTTTCTGACAAGCAGTTCGATCCATCCGCGGTGAGCTGCGGGTTTTGCAGGTCGATGTTCGTCGCCGTCTGGCGCACAAGCTTGTAGGACTGGTTGCGCATGCCATAGGACGAGTCAGGCAACAGCGCCGCCAGCGGCTGGTTGATGGAGTAGCGATACTGGTTGACCTGGCAGCAGGTGGTCAGGCCGTTGCCGGATTTGTAGGGTTGTGGAATGTCGACGTCCGTTCCGGCGCCATACCAGATGCCACCATAGCCTGTCTCGCAGAGGTCCTTTGTCGGGAACAGGACGGTGCAGGTGTTGACCGACTTGATCACGCAAGCCCCGTCGACGTGGCTGGTCGAGCGGACGTTGTTGCCATACTGCGTGAAGTTGACCTTCCGGATGGGCGAGGCGTCCTGCCGCGGATTGACGAGATAGGGAAGCAGGGGCTGCGAATCGAGGCCGTGGGTGGACGGCACGGCCTGCCTGACATCGATACCCGCAAGATCACCGAACAACTGGAAGAGATCGACGATGTTGACCATCGATTTCACGGCCCTGTTTGGCGATGCAACCATGGGCCCCGCCACGATCAGCGGCACCCAGACCCCGGTCTGGTAGACCGTTCCCTTGGAGTGAGCTGCATCGAATGGCAGCCGGACATTGTTGGCGAAGCTGCCATTGTCCGTGACGACCACGATGACGGTGTTCGCCGCCTTGGCGTCATAGACCAGCACACCGTTCTTGCCTTTCCGGGCAATCCCGGTCTCGATGAGGACCCGCTTCAGCTCCGTGTCGATTCCTTCGACCATCTGCGCCATCAACACACGGGAGTCGGTTGCGCTGTCGGAGCAATCATTCCCGAGTTTTGTGGACGTGTTGTTGACAAGTCCGGGCGCTGCGGGCTGGTAGGGCGTATGAGCCGCGGAAAAGGCCAGGGTGACCATCCACGGCTTCTCCTTCGGCTGCTGGTTGATCCAGTCGATAGCGAAATCCGCTTCCAGCGTCGTCCGGTATCCGCGGCTGGCCGGATCAGCCGGACTTTTCCTGATCGCAGGCTCTCCGCGTCCGGGGTTCACAACCAACTCGCCGGCGTAGTAGCCGTTCTGGGTGGTGAAATTAAGATTGCCGGGGAGCGTCCCGGTCACATCGGGGCAGGAGGCGTTGGGTTGCAGGATGCCGCCCGACGCGAGGCACGAAAGCCCTGGGGATGGGAAGCCGTTGCCGGTGCTCATGTAGGTGCAGTTGCCGGTCGCCTTGTAGCAGGCCCCGCTGTCTGCGCCGTGGACGGGGTCGATTTTCGTGACTGGAACAAAGCCGCACTTGTAGGTGCCCGCCTCCGCAACGCCCCCCGCTGTCGTATCGATGTCGCTCGGCCCTCCATCATACCAGCCCTTGAAATAGTCCCAGCCGAGCTGGGTGACTGCGGTGCCCTTGTAGGGATCGGTTGCCGGATCCTGCGGGTACGTCGGTGAATTCGTGAAATGCGACTTTCCGAAAAGGGCGCTCGTGTAGCCGGCCTCTCGCAGAATGTTCGGAGTCGTCGTTTCATAGGGTGACTGTTGCGAGATCGCGAGGTCGGATGGCAGGAGTGCGGCCATGACGTTATGGCGCAACGGGTAGCGCCCCGTGAAGATGCTCACGCGGCTCGGCGAGCACTCAGGTGTTGCCCATGTATTGCGGAACAACACGCCCGATTGAGCGATCTCATTGAGCGTGGGCGTCTTCGGAGGCGCCAGCGGGCCAACACCCCGGCCGCCATATCCGAACAGTTTCATCTGGTCGACGCCAACATCATCCATGATGACTAACAGGATATTGGGCTTGGCATGGCCCTCTGCCGCAGCATGATCTGGGACGGTGATAATGGAAAGAAGCGAGGCTGCCCCGAACAACAGTCCCTTGATCGTGCCTGGCATGTGCTTTTCCCGCTTCTTTTCTTTAATCGTGAGCCATGAACTGAAATCGTGATTGCATGGTTGGTGGAATAGAGGCTTGCAAGCAAGCGAATTCCAGCGGCGGCCGTGCCTTGGCCTCTGCATTGCGTAGCGGCGCGATTGCCTCATTCATCGAAGATGTTGCGGGGATCATGATACAGGCGTCCACCGGCTGCAATCTGGCGGGTTCACGACGGTAGAGTTGAGTAATGGCGAAGTCACGCCTTTTACCGGTCGTGCGATCCGACAGCTGCATGAACGACAGTGAGGTCTGCGCCATGGCAGCCGCATTGTCCTTGACCAAGGCGCTGGGCGGAAATTGTTCTGCTCACGGTTTGCCCGGCGCGGGTCGGTGCGCAGTTGAGGTGCCGGATCGGCATCCCGTACACTGGCAGATGCAGCCCGGCCGGCAAGCCGGGGCATCCACTATCCGTGCCGGAACATTACCGGCCCATTGCCTGCCTCGGCACGTGCGAACCCGAGGATGAAGTTTGTGGAAACCCAGAACCACATTCCACTCGCGGTGGAACTCGGCAGCCTCATCCTGCTGCCGTGGCTTCTGGTCCAGATTGCCATTGTCCGTTGCGCGTCGCCCCTGACCCGGACACTTCGCCGGAGGTGGTTGTGGTCATCGCCGCGCATTGACCACGGCACTCGCGGCCGTGGCCAGTCTTCTGCGGCGGCAAAGGGCGAGCGCTGCCGCCCGGGCGCGGAGCGGTCCGCAACCCCGTTATTGCAGCGTTGCGAGCTAGTAGACGAGCGACAGGATGCGCAACTGGGCCAGGTCCTGTGAAAGCACCGCCTGGGCGGGCGTCTGTGGCTTCGTCTCGGCACGGTAGCGGTCGCCCCACAGCGGCATGTCGTGCGTTCCATGGGCCGCGATGACGCTGTTGCCCTCGATGATGTTGTAGATCTTCTGCACCGGGAACGTGCCGCCATTGCGTCGTGAGATCATGGCAAGATTTGGCGCGGGGGTTTTCAGGAACGGGCCAATCGGGCCATCGCCCCGGCCGGTGAGCCTATGACAGGCCGCACAATGCAGGCGAAATTCGCTCTCGCCAATTTTCGGGTCCTGTGCCGCGGCTTGCCCCGCAAGTAGAAGGCCGGATGCAAGAAGCAGGAATGCAAGGCTGAAACGGGAGGCTGACGCAGTCACGGCGCGTCCTCCAAGAGTTGACCAGCGAATTTAGATTAAAATATTTGATTAGCATTGCCTTGCGATAGGTCAGGCACGCCCTGAGGGTGCAACCCGCTGGTTTCGGACTCTCGGGCCAGCGCGTGACGATGCTGGCCTGCAATCCGGTAGGCCACTTCATCGCTTCGGCGTTCCAGGAGTCCATGCCCGACGACGTCATGTGGGGCATCACCAACTTCCTGAACGACAACTGACGCCCGTTATTCGCCCGCCTGCCTGTTGGGGGCCACGTAATCCACCGCGGTGTCGTGGCTCATCAGCAGGGCGAGCTTGTATTCGGAAGGGCTCAGCAACTGTTCGCAGTCATGCCGCAGGAAGGCGCCCGTCGCCAGGGCGTGCACCGAATGCGCCGTGGCGTGGACGGTGTCGGGAAACGAGAAGATGCCCAGTCCGTCATAGTCGCCCATGCGGTTGTAGAGGCTGACGACCGATCCCTTGAAGGCCTCGGCCAGCTTCACTGAGGTGGAGTAGCGGTCCAGCGGGTTGCGCCGCATGGCCTCGAACGAACTGGGGGTGAATTTCCACTGTACGAGGAAGTGCGGCACCGGACCTCTCCACGCTGAAGCAGACTATTCACATAGCACGATGCCATCGTTCACGCCATCGCGGCTCTTGCGGTTTCCTGCCGGGGCCGGCCGGCAACGCCACTTTCGCGGTTGATGTTCCGGCCCGAAATGGTCAAATGATCACTTACTTTTCCAGGGCAGAAAATCACCCCGCGTCATGCCGTCCCCGCTCGAGTCATCTCTCCAGTCCATGTTCCAGAAGGCGCTGAGCCTGCACCAGAAGGGCGCGCTCGCCGAGGCCGGGGCCCTCTACCGGCAGGTGCTGGCGCAGGATGCCGGGCATTTCGACAGCCTCCACCTGCTGGGCCTCGCCCTTGTCCAGGGCGGTGCGCTGGAGCAGGGCATCGCGGAAATCAAGAAGGCCATTGCCCGGCGCAGCGACGTCGCCGAGGCCCATTACAACCTCGGCAATGCCCTTCTCTCCCTTGGCCGCCAGGCGGATGCGCTGGCAAGTTTCGAAACGGCGATTGCCCTCAACCCGCGAGATGCGCAGTACCAGCTCGAGCGCGGCAACGCGCTGAAGGAGCTGGGCCGCCTGGACGAGGCGCTGGAAAGCTACCGGGCCGCCTCGCGCCTCGCGCCGCGCTTCGCCGAGGCCTTCAACAATGAAGGCGTAGCGCTCAAGGAGCTGGGCCGCGCGGCGGAGGCGCTGGCGAGCTATGACAGGGCGATCGCGTTGAAGCCCGGCTATGCCGATGCCTATGGCAACAGCGGCAACGCGCTGCGCGAACTGGGCCAACCCGAGCAGGCCCTCGCCAGCTATGACAAGGCCATCGCGCTGCAGCCCCGCCACGCGGAGTCGCACAGCAACCGCGGCATCGCGCTCGCCGCCCTTGGCCGCCACGCCGAGGCGCTGGAAAGCCATGATCGTGCCCTGGCGCTGCGTCCCGCCTATGCCGAGGCGTTCAACAACCGCGGCAATGCGCTGCAAAGCCTTGGCCGCTGTGACGAGGCGCTTGCAAGCTTCGACAGGGCGCTCGCCCTGAAGCCTGGCTATGCCGAGTGCTGGCGCAACCGCGGCGCCACGCTGGAGGAGATGGGCCGCTTCGATGAAGCGCTCGCGAGTTTCGATGCGGCTGTCGCGCACCGGCCGGACTACGCCGAGGCCTATCACAGCCGCAGCGCGCTGCTCCATGACATCGGTCGCCTCGCGGAGGCGCGGGAAAACATTGAGCATGCCCTGGCGCTTGCGCCGGACAAGCCAGGTATCAAGGCCAACAAGGGCCGCCTGCTGCTGCTGCACGGCGACTTCCAGAACGGCCTTCCCCTCTATGAATGGCGCAGCCATCGCCGCGCCGCGCCACGCTGGACGGCGCGGCCTGAAGGCACGGGCCCGGACCATGCGGACCTGCGCGGCAAGCGGCTCCTTCTTCACGCCGAGCAGGGGCTGGGCGATACGATCCAGTTCGCGCGCTACGTGCGCTGCTTCAACGAACGCGGCGCGCATGTGCTGTTCGCGCCCCAGAAGCCGCTGCACCGGCTTATGCGGGGGCTCAATGCCGCGTGGGAACGCGTTGATGAGGCCGACCCCGCGCTCGCCTTCGACCTCGAAATTCCACTGCTCAGCTCCATGCATGTGCTGGGAACCACGCTCGAAACCATTCCGGCGCAAAAATCCTACATCAGCCCGGAGCCTGCGCTGGTGTCACGCTGGCAGGCGCAGTTGCAGCGCAGGCCAGGTGAAATGATGATCGGCATCTGCTGGCAAGGCGGCAAGAGCGCCATCGACCGCGGCCGCTCCTTTCCACTGAAGCAGTTCCATGCGATCTCGCAAATGCCGGGCGTTCGCCTCGTCAGCCTGCATCGTGGCGAGGGCGAGGAGCAACTCCGCCACCTGCCCGACGGCATGACGGTGGAGACGCTCGGCCCCGATTTTGATGCCGGCCCGGATGCTTTCATCGATACCGCGGCGGTGATCAGCCAGTGCAGCCTCGTCATCACCTCGGATACCGCGATCGCCCATCTCGCCGGCGCGCTCGGGGCCGAGACATGGCTGGCGCTGAAGCTTGTGCCGGAGTGGCGCTGGCAGTTGGATCGCCCCGGCAGCCCGTGGTATCCCTCCATGACCTTGTTCAGGCAGCAGACCGATGGCGACTGGGATTTCGTGTTCCGCAACATCGCGCGGGCGCTGCAGGACAGGCTGATGAAACGGCGCGAGCAGTGAACATGACCGACGAGACCGGCAAGACCCTCGAAACCCCGGAAGTCCCCGTGTCCTGGGGCGAACTCGTCGACAAGATCACGATCCTCGAAATCAAGGGCCGGCGCCTGGAGCAGCAAGGTGCCCGCGCCAATGTGCTGAACGAGCTGCGCCTTCTGGCCGAACGCGCCCGCCCGCTCTTCGCAGCCCATGCCGAGGCTGAAGCCCTCAAGGCGAAGCTCACCGCGGTGAACGAATCCCTGTGGGACATCGAGGATGCCATCCGCCTGGCGGAAGCCCGCAAGGCCTTCGACGGTGACTTCGTCAGGCTGGCGCGGTCCGTCTACATCACCAACGACGAGCGCGCCCGCATCAAGCGCGACATCAACCTGCTCTCTGCCTCCGCCCTCATCGAGGAAAAGAGCTACAAGCCCTACTGACCTCGGGTTACCGCGTGCTGCAAGAGAAACGGCGGGGCCAAAGGCGCCCGCCGTGTCTTCATTCAGCCTGCGGATGATTTCCGCGGCCAGGCTTCACTTGCTGCAGTTCGTGCCCGCCGGGCAATCATCGTCGTCGCTTGACGACGACTTTGTGCTGGTGGTGCCGCTGCTCGAGTTGTCGTCGCCGGAGTCATCGTCACTGGAATCGTCGCTCGAGTCATCCGGGCCGTCATTGCTATCGTTGGAATTGTCGTCGTTGGAGTCATTGTCCGGGCCGTCGTCGCTGCCGCCGCCCGAGGATCCGCTGCTGTCGCTGCCGCTGTCATCGTTGCCGCCACCGCCGCTGCCGCCGCCATCGCCACCGTCATCATCGGCAATGGCCGGGCTCACCTTCACGGCTGCTGCCGCGGCGAACAGTGCCAGTGCGCCGAGGCCGAGGTTGGACAGAAGCTTTCTGCGGTCGATCATGGTCTTGTCGTTTTCCACTCTACTCTCCTATTTTCTGGG
>Ga0075471_10002172_pt1 | contig 12944 bp, 8 predicted proteins | sample DEB19_08_DNA_2_FD_74787 | JGI IMG/M metagenome (GOLD analysis project Ga0075471, IMG submission 74787) | Aqueous microbial communities from the Delaware River and Bay under freshwater to marine salinity gradient to study organic matter... | ecosystem: Environmental > Aquatic > Marine > Coastal ... | reverse complement strand
AGCGCATGGCCGCGACCGAAGGCGGCGGGCGGGCGGCCTGGACGAGCTATGAAGTTCTGCGACGGTATCCGGCCGCCAGCCTAGTGCAATGCCGCCTGCACACGGGCCGCACCCACCAAATCCGTGTCCACATGGAGCACCTCGGCTACCCGCTGGTGGGCGATTCCATTTACGGCAAGCGTCAGAATGCGCGGCTGGTGGAGCTGACCGGCTACGAAGCCCCGCGCCATTTGCTGCACGCCGCCAAGCTGGCCTTCATGCATCCCAAGACCGGACAGACGCTGGCGTGCGAAGCACCATGGCCGGAGGACTTCGCGAATGCGGTGGCCGCGCTGAGTTGAACCATGGCCCCCGCCGCCGCACCCGCAACCCAGCCCCAGGCCCGTGTCAAAGGCCGCCTGGCTGGCGTGGACCGGCTGGCTCACGAGCGTGAACTGGTGGCCGGCGGGTGTGCCTTGATCGCGGGCGTGGACGAGGCGGGACGCGGTCCGCTGGCCGGTCCGGTGGTCGCGGCGGCGGTGATGTTTCCCCTTACTTGGTTGCAAGGCGAGTTTCCAGCCGAGTTGGTAGATCTGAACGACTCCAAGCAACTCACCGAGGCGCAGCGCGAGCGCTACTTCACCTGGTTGACTTCACGGGCGGAAGTCTGCTTCGCCATCGCCGAGGCAGACGCGGCCTTGGTCGATCGCATCAACATCCTCCAAGCCACCCACCACGCGATGAACGAGGCGCTGGCCCGGCTCCGCCCCGCCCCGGTCCACGCGCTGGTGGATGGCCGGCCGGTGCGGTCGCTGCGCTTTCCCCAGACCGCGCTGGTGAAGGGCGACGCGCGCAGCTACTCGATCGCCGCTGCCAGCGTGCTGGCCAAAGTCACCCGGGACCGTGCCATGCTGGAGTTTGACCGGCAGTTCCCGGGCTACGGGTTCGCCGAACACAAGGGCTACGGCACCCCCGCGCACCTCAGCGCCCTGGCGCGGCTGGGCCCCTGCCCCATCCACCGCCGCAGTTTCGCGCCCTTGAAAATCAAGCCGCCGGAGCTGAGCTTGAGGCCGGTCGAATGAAACGGCTCTGGGAAAAACTCAAGGCCATCGCGGCCACGGATCAGCCGGAGCACCTGCGCCGGGGCAAGCTCGGGGAACGCGCGGCCAAGCAGCACTTGCAGGCGCAGGGCTTGAAGTTCCTCACGGCCAATTACCGTTCCCCGCGCGGCGAGATCGACCTCGTTTTCCGCACGGCGGACTGCCTCGTATTCGTGGAGGTCAAAACGCGTTCCTCCGAAGACTGGGGCCGGCCAGCCGCCGCGGTGAACGCCCGCAAGAAGCGGCTGCTGTCCCAGGCGGCGCTGGATTACCTGCGGCTGCTGAAGAACCCCGAGGTTAAGACGCGCTTCGACATCGTCGAGGTGCTTCTGAGCGATGGCAAAGTGCGCGAGATCCGGCACCTGCCCGCCACCTTCTCCCTCTCCGCTCCATATCATCATGGCTGAGAAAGTTGTGAACCTCACAGGTGAACTTGGCGTCTATCCGCAGCACCTGATTTGACTAACAGGCCAACAATTTTTCAACCGGGCGAATTTGCCCGCCGCTGCCGCAGGCGATTGCACGTGGCGGTCGCGCGCAGTTGCGGGCGTTTCCCCGTCCTTTGGCTGGTGGTTGGGACGATGGCCTTGCTGAGTGGGTGCTCGTCGCAACACTACCGGGAGCAGGCGGACCGCGACATCTACCGCATCCTTCAGCACAAGGAACAGATGCTGTTTGGCCGCACGAATGCGTTCTCCATCGACACGCAGCATTCCCATCGCGACCCCAAGGACATCCGGTGGGAGCAGTTGTTTGGCGAGAGCAAGGGCGGCAGCGGCCGCCGGCTTCTGCCGCTGGACGAGGCCCTCAAGGTGGCCGTCACCAACAGCCGGCAATACCAACTGCGCAAGGAGGCGCTCTACCTTTCCGCGCTGTCGCTGACGAGCGAGCGGCGGGAGTTCAACAAGCTGCCCTTCGCCTCGGTGAACGCAGGCGTGGCTCGTGAATCCGACGGGGACGGCCGCTTGGACGCCGGCGGCAATCTGGGCTTCACCCAGCTCTTGCAGACCGGCGGCAAGATCAGCGCGACGCTGGCCAACGACATACTGCGCTATTTCACCGGCAACCCGGCCCGCTCGGTCACCACGGTGATGTCGCTCAACTTCACCCAGCCCCTGTTGCGCGGCGCGGGCGCGGACGTGGTGGCCGAGGCGCTCCGGCAGGCCGAGCGGGACGTGATCTACGATCTGCGCAGTTTCGCCCTATTCCAGCAGACCTTCGCCACGGACATCGTGACCACCTACTATCGCCTGCTGCAGCGCAAGGACGCCGTGCGCAACGCGTGGAACAACTACGAGAAGCTCCGCAAGACCCGCGAGCTGCTTGAAGCCCAGTCCCAGGCCGAGCGCCGCGCCAAATTCGAGGTGGATCAAGCGCGCCAGCAGGAGCTGCAAGGCAAGACCGCCTACATCAGCTCGGTCGTCGCGTATCAAACCGCGTTGGACCAGTTCAAGATCACGTTGAACCTCCCGCTGGGCGTGGACGTGGCGCTAGATGACACCGCGCTCGAAAACCTCCGGCACACCGGCCTGCTCCCCGTGGACACTGGCGAGGAAGCCGCCTTCACCGCCGCCGTGGAGCGGAAGATGGATCTGCTCAACGAGATCGACCGCTTCGAGGACAGCAAGCGCAAGATCCTCGTCGCCGCCAACCTGCTCAAGGGCAATCTCACGCTGGTGTCCGGCGTTTCCCTGGGCAACGACGCTGTCAACTACGCCAAGTTCGACGTCTCGCAATACCGGGCCAATGCCGGCGTGCAACTCGACCTGCCCTTCGAGCGCATGCTGCAACGCAACGCCTATCGCACCACCCTCATTACCTTCGAGCGCACGCTGCGTTCTCTGGGCCTCACGCTGGACACCGCCCGCGACTCCATCCGCCAGGGCTTGCGCAACCTGGAACAGCTTCAGCAGAACTACATCATCCAAACCAACGCGCTCGAGCTGGCCAACCGCCGCGTGGCCGTCTCCGACATGCTGCTCCAGGCGGGCCGTGCGCAGACCCGCGATCAGCTCGAAGCCCAGACCGCGCAGCTTCAGGCGCAGAACGCCGTGACGCAGGTGCTGGTGGACCATCTCACGGCCCGGCTGCGGTTCCTCGTGGATGTGGGCGCTCTCCGCATTGACGGGGAACAGTGGTGGTTGCGGCCTCAGGCCCTGCCCGCGCCCGGCACCCCTAATCTGCGGGCCAGACCAGCCATCGGCGATCAAGCGGTCGCCCCACCCAATCAAGTCTTCGGAAATTAGCTCATGTTCGCCCGCTGTCTCCAATTCATCCGGCAACGGCCGGCCTGGCTCCTCTTGTTGCTCCTCGCGGTGGTGGGCGGCGTGACCCTGGCTGCGCGGAGCCGCAAGCCAGTCACCACCGTCAACAGCTACTACATCGTCAAGCGGAGCGACTTTCTCGTGTCCCTCGTCGAGGGCGGCACCTTGCGGGCCGTGCAGGAACTCGTCATCCGCAATGAGCTGGAAGGTGCCACCACCATCGTCAGCGTGGTGCCCGAAGGCACTTCGGTGAAGAAGGGGGAGCTGCTCGTGGAGCTGGATGCCTCCAGTCTCAAGGAGAAAATCTCCAACCAGGAAGTCACCGTGCAGAACGCGGACGGTGCCTACGGCAAGGCCAAGGAGGATCTGCAAATTCAAAAACTGACCATGGACGCCTCGGTGCAGGACGCCATCCTCAAGGTCGAGTTCGCCGAGTCCGACTTGGAAAAATACAAGGAAGGCGACTGGCCGCAGCAGAAGCGGGCCATCGAAGCCCGCGTGACCATCTCCCAGGAGGAAATCCAGCGCGCCCAGGACCGCCTGAACTGGACACGCAAGCTCGAAGCCACCGGCTACGCGACCAAGGACGAGCTCAAGGCGGACCAGCTCACCGTGAAGCGGCAGGAAATCACCATCTCCCAGGCGGAGGAGGAGCTGAAGATTGCCACCCGCTACGAGTATCCCAAGCGCGTGCGCATCCTCGAAGCCGCCGTCGAGTCCGCCAAGCTGGGCCTGCTCCAGGCCAAGCAGAAGGCCTCCTCCACCATCAAGAGCTACGAGAGTGATGTCACCACCAAGCTCACGACCTTGGAGCTCCAACGGGAGCGCCTCGCCGAAATGAAGAAACAGTTGGAGCTCACCAAGATTTACGCCCCCCAAGACGGCCTGGTCGTCTATGCCACCGGCAGTTCCAGCAGCACCGGCATTCTCATCGAGCAGGGCGCGTCCATCCGTCAGAAGCAGGATTTGATCAAGCTCCCCGACGTGACGCAGATGATGATCGAGGTGAAGGTCCACGAATCCCACGTCCGCCAGGTGAAGCCCCATCTCGGGGCCTACGTGACCATTGATTCCCTGCCCGACAAGCAGTTCACCGGCGTCGTGCGCAAGGTGGCCGTGCTGCCCGACACCACCAGCCGTTACTACAACCCCAACATGAAGGTTTATTCCACCGAGGTGTGGATCAACGAGAGCCTCAACGACATCAAGCCCGGCGTCTCCGGCCGCGCAGAAATCGTGGTCACCAACCTGCCCGCCGTCCTCACCATCCCCATCCAGGCCGTCACCACCGTCAAGGGCCAGCAGGTCTGCTTCGTCCTGCGCGAGGGCAAGGACACGCCCGTCCCGGTGGAGGTGGGGATGTTCAACGACCGCATGATCGAAATCCGCAAAGGCCTCAAGGAAGGCGACCACGTGCTCCTCTCCGCCCTGGGCAACAGCGACTCCATCTCGCTGGATGGCTCGGTGTTAAACCGCGAGGAGGACGGCACCAACCGCCCGTTGCCGCAGCTTCCACCGCCCACCGAATTCAAGCCGGCAAAGGAAACCTCCCTGCCCCCCGGCGTCCGGCAATCCACCGGCACCAGCGCCACCAAGACGACCGGCGTCAGCCGGCCCGAGAAGCCTGCCAAGCCCGTCACTCCGCCCACGTCCGAAAAGCCCGCCCGCACCGCCGAACGTCCCGCGCGTGGCACCTCCGGTCCATGAGCGAGCGCGCCATCATCCGCATCGAGCGGCTGGAGAAAATTTACCGGATGGGAGATGTCGAGGTGCGCGCGCTGCGGGGCGTGGACCTCACCATCAACCCCGGCGAATACGTCGCCATCATGGGTGCCTCCGGCTCCGGCAAGTCCACGCTCCTGAACGTGCTGGGCTGCCTCGACCGCCCCAGCGGCGGTAAGTATTTCCTCGGCGGCCAGGACGTGGCGACCATGGACGATGATTCCCTCTCGGCTTTCCGCGGCCGCACGCTGGGCTTCGTCTTCCAGAGCTACAACCTCATCCAGCAGCTCACCGTCATCGAGAACATCCACGTCCCGCTCTTCTATCAGGGCCGGGATCTCTCCGAGTGCCAGGAACACTGTGAACGCCTCGCGCGCATGGTCGGCCTGGGCGAGCGCCTCGACCACCGGCCCAAGCAGCTCTCCGGCGGCCAGCAGCAGCGCGTCGCCATCGCCCGCTCCTTGGTGAACGACCCGCTCCTCATCCTGGCCGACGAGCCCACCGGCAACCTCGACTCCAAGACCGGCCTCGAAATCCTCGACACCTTCGACCGGCTCAACGCCGACGGCAAAACCATCGTCCTCGTCACGCACGGCAACGAGGTGGCCGAGCGGGCCCAGCGCGTGGTGCACATGAAGGACGGCGTCATCGACCGCGAAGTGATCAACCGCCCGGCCCCGCCGGTGTTGAACGGCAGCTCAGCGATCAGGGCCTGACCCGAACGGCGCTGCCGCGTGCTCCCTACGCCCGGACTACGGCACCGTGATCTGCTTCGTCTCGCTGGGGCCGCTCTCGCCCGCATCGTTCACCGCCGTGACCCGCACCCGCACCGTGGCCCCGCTGGGCAGCTCCGCCAGTGTGAAGTCACTGTCCGTGGGCGAACCGGCCGCGATGAACTCCGCATCCACGCCCACCACCTGCCGCCACACCCGGTAATGCTCCGCGCGCGGCGCATCGCTCCAGTCCACCCCCACCGTGCCGGGGCCGCTGCCCACCAGCACCAGGCTCTCCGGGATCTCCGGCGTCTCCGCCGCGCCGGGCGGAGTCAGGCCAAAGGCCAGCCACCGCGCATCATCTTCCGCGAGCAACTGTTCCAGCTCGCCGATCAGCCCGCGCATCCGCTTGCGCAGCGCCTTCACCGCGCTGTCCCGGGCGGTCTTGAGTGTCACCGCATTCGTGTTCCCCTGGTTCGCCGCGCTGCGGGCGTCACTCAAGGCCTGGAACAACGTCTCCGCCCGGGCGGCGGTGATCACCAGCGGCGCGTTCTCGCGCGTGGGGTTGGCCGTGAAGTAAGCCTTCATCTTTCCCAGCAGCGCCTGCCGGTCCGCCTGCGTCGTGGGCATGGCCAGGGAATCCGCCGGGAACCCCACCGGCTCCCACGCCGCCGAGGGCTCCGAGCCCAGGGCCGGCTCCAGCACGCTGCGCGCGGTGGCGATGAACGCCTTGCCATTCGAGTCCGCGATGGTCACGGCGGTGGTGAAGGTCTTCTTGGCGGCTTTCGCGGCGGCGTAGGCGGCCTCCGCCGTGTTCACCGTGGTGATGGCCGCGCGCACGCCGGCCTCCAGGTTTTGTTTCACGCCCACGGCGACTTCATGAGTGTGCAGCCCGTCCGCCATGTCTTCGGCGAGGGTGAGGAGGGCATCGAGGGTCGCGGGCAAGGCATTGCTGGCCATAGGTTGTTGGGGGTTATGGGGTTGAGGTTGAGTTTTACCGACAGGGTTGGAACACCGAAAGGGAAAGGCCGCGAACGGACGCAGAGAGCGCCAAGGCAAAGTGCTGACCGACGCACGCGACAGGTAAACCCGAAGGCGGAGTCAGGCCCGCGAAACACGCCAAACACACGAAAGGGAGGGAAGTTGAGCCGATGGACCGGTGCACAAACCAAGCAGACGGATCCGACCGGAAAGTTCCTGACTTTCGCGTCCGTTCGCGTGTTTCGCGGGCTCCCCTTCGGTTTTCGGGGTAACAGCACTCCGGCCCCCGCTCTTTCCGCCTCCGCTGCTTTGCGCCCTTGCGCGGCGGAACGACGGTGGAACGACGGCCAACGAACCGCTGCCCGCTCAAGGCTGCCCGCTCTATCCCTGATCCTTTTCCGCACCACAACCCACCTGTTTTCAGTTAGTTACGACTAAAATGCACCTTGAACGGCTCCGTTTTGACCGACTTTTGCGCGCCAACGGCCCAAACCGCTCCCGTTTGCCGCACTTTTGGGCTGCAACGGACCAAACGCCGCCCGTTTGGACCACTTTTGGCCGAAAGCCGACCAAACGGCTCCCGTTTGGCTCACTTTTGCGCCAGCACACCTCAAACGACGCCCGTTTGACCCGCTTTTGACCGCCCGCGCCCTAAACGCCGCCAAATTAACCCACTTCAGGACTGCAACGGCCGAAACGCCGCCCGAACACCCTGCTTTGGCGTGAGCGATGCTCATTTTGGCTCTCCCGAAGCTCCCCGCGCCCGTGCCCGCCAGAGCAGCAGAATGATGAGGGTGATGGCACCAGCAAATGTCAACCAGAGCAAAGAACGACCAGCGCTATGGCCAGAGGCGGTTGCCAGCGGGACGGAGTCTACGGCTGCCGCAGGTTGGATGGAAACGGATTGCGTCCCTTCGGTTCCGACAGCCTTAGCCACAATGACTTGCTTGCTGTCAGCCTTTGCGCGCCTCGGGCCTATCTTGGCCGTGCCCTCCTCGCCTTGAACTGGCACTGCGAAGGGATTGGTTCCCTTGTAGGCCGCCAACACGAGGCGCTCCCGGAAGGCTGGGTTGGGAATGTGCTTTTCCAAACTCGCCTGAACGATGGCGAGATCAGCGGGCGTCATCGTGAAGGCGCGGTTGATATGATTGGTAATGTCCTTGAGCAATCCCTCGCGCCGATCGTTGTTTTGCGGTCCGAACCACGCACGAAATTCTGACTTTTCTCTAATGCGATTCCATTCCACCAAGACATCTGCGCACTGCTCGCGAATGTTCTCATCACGAATAGTGGTCAGCCTTGTGTGCTCATCAACTGGAAGCGGTGGATATAAGTCTACCATGTGCCTCACAAGAACCCTCCCGTCGGCATTAGTTGCTACACTGGGTGTATTAACATTTGGCCAATAGTCTTCGACCCGACTAAATACTTGCAGAGCCGCGCCTAGCAAAATTTCACGCTCAAGCAGCGAAGAGAATGTTACTGACCCAGAAGCTCTGAAGAACCGATACAACACTTCATCCGCCTGATGAATCGGAAGAACTGAGATAGTCTCCAGCATCTCATTAGCCCATTGCGTGAGGTTCTTGCGCTGTTCAGCACTGATGTCAGCACGAACCGCCGACATAGAGTAGACATTCGCAAGGAGACTTGCTGACAGACTTGGAATTTGTGGCGCGGACCACTTTGTCCTCAACGCTTGCGCACGCTCAAATACTTCTTGGCCGGTGGGCTTCTGGAAATTCGTGAATAAGATCCAGTCCTGCGAGTCGTTTTCCAAGCCCCCTCGAAGATCACGAGCAAGGTCATAGTTTAAGAGTATGCGCTGCTTTGCTTCGGTCCCTGAAGCTGGGATGCCAATCCACCACAGTGCGAAGCTCATCAATAGCAGCGCCTTCACGGAAGAAGAGGGTTAGTAGTATCAGGATAAGACGAGCTAGGCGCACCGAAGGCTGCTGAATAGGAGACGTTCTGCTTCTTTCCCGATGTATCACCCGAGGGGGTGACCAGCCGAGGATGAGGAATTTCCGAAATCGTGAAATACCAGAGATTGAATCCGTTTGGAGCACTTGGCATCCTCCATTGGAAAGGAATACTGATCGTAGCACTCCCTCCAGTCGGATAGCCGCCGGCGGCTGGCGTAACACCAACGCCTAGATGAGGAGCCAACGTTCGAGCTGTATCAATACCGCTGAGAAGCCAGCCAAATGTATGCCGATGAATTGTCTGGACCTCATCCCCTCTTTGATGGGTTTGGCCACCATATCTTGGCACCAGAACCCCCGTCGCCTCATATGGAGCGATACCCTCGGAAAAGCGTAACTTAGAAAAATCCTTGTCGGTGGGACTCACGAACAGCGCCAGTTTAATTCCAGCACTTACGGTGTTCACATCATGCCAAACGCCACTTCCCGAAACATTAGTGCTACCTATGCTTATTATCGAACTCGTCGGGTCGAGACCTGGAAGCACGGGAACATAAGTAACCGAAGTCGGGGCCGAGAATGATTCCATCTTTCTACCCAACTCGATGGGGACGCTGTTTCCATAATAATTCTTCCCGCGGTAGGCGATTATTTCATAGCCGCCTACTATAGTGACATCATCAAGAGTCGCTACTGGCGTGCTCTGATCGAAGTTCACTGGCCCCGGAAAATTTGTGCCCCATGAGAGGTCCAACGCCGAAGGGTTTATATCACCCGGTGAAATCCTATTCGTGATGGAAATCCTCTCACCAACTCCCCATTCGGACATGTTGCGGCCGACCCAATAAATTGCTGGGCCTGAAACCAGTTCCGACTTGAAGAAGAGAACGTTGGCGTCCTTCTGGCTGCTCCCGCAGCGAACTTCGACTTTGGTGACATTGGTGACTGAACTCGCAACGGGGCCACCGGGAAGCGTGAACGTGGTGCTGCTTCCTTGAACGACACCGTCAACGAACCAAACCGGTTGGCTGGCTGGCCACGCAGCGTCCGCAGGATCTGGAAACGCCCGGAAGGGCACCGATATGCCGGTGACGGTATAAAGCGGCGACTGGGGCGGCAGCCACGCATCGGCCAAATCGAAATCTTGATACTCGATATGGCTGATACCCACGTTCGTCACCACACAGGAATTGCTGGACGTCCCAAGCAATGCCCAGCTCGTGTGGTAGCCCGCACTCGCGGAAAAGTTGGTCATCGTTGTGCTGATGTTCGTGCTGACACTCCATGTAATTGGCAACGGACAACTGGGCGGCTCAGTTATGGCGTTCAAGACCACCGGAGTTCCCACCGCTGCCGGGTTCGGTGAGGCGGTCACTTCCGTTACGCGATACACAAACAAGTTTGTGCTGGCGGCGGAACTACCGCACGTGGCCGTGGCGGTGAAACTCCCGGCCTGATCGGTCGGGAACTCGACGCTGGCCCCGGAGCCGAGGGTCAAGGTGGCGTTGGTGCAGTCCCATACCACCAAATGCTCGCCACCCGACGAGGGCGTCATCTGCGGGGTCAGAGTCAGCGTGTTGGTGCCAATGGCGACGTGATTGGTGGCCACCAGGATGCTGTCGATGCCGAACACCACGGCCTGCTCCGTGCGGCTGGAGGTGCCGCTGGTGGCGGTCACGCTCTGGTAATCGCTCAAGTTGGTGGAAACGCTCGCAAAAGTGGCCGTGGCAATCGGACCGGAGCCGCTGGCCAATCCACTCCACACCGGCCAGCCCGCCGGGAACCCCGCACCCTCGGGCTCCGGCAGCGCCTTCACCCGGAAACTGCTCCCGACGGCCACCGCCGCCGTCGTCGGCAGCGGCGGAAACCCGGTGGCCAAGCCGGCCCATGGCAGCCAGTTGTCGGAGTTGGCCGGCCACTCATAGAGGATTTCCTTCACGCCCACGCTGACCACATCGAGCGTCTGCGTGATCGTGCCAGCTCCCAGGCTGGCAATCACGGTGTGCGTGCCCGGTCCAAACGCGTTCGTGATGGTGGCCCCGGTGTTGGTGCTGATGTTCCAGGTGATGGGCAGCGGGCAGTTGGCCGGCTCGGTGATGGCCGTGAGGGTGATGGGCTCCCCCGCCACCGCCGGCTGGGGCGAGGCGGTGATGCCGGTGACGCGGTAGATGTGGATGAGCACCTCCGTGCGGTTGGTGCCGCACCGGGCCGCCACCCGGTTGCTGCTCCAGCCGGCACCGAAGTAGAACAGGGTCGTGAGGCCCTGATTGGTGGAAAACGAGCCTCCGGCCTGATTGGGGTCGAACTCCCAAAAGACCTTGTCCGGTGCGTTCACCGGCGTCATCTGGGCCGTGAGGGTGACAGGGCCGTTGCCCTCGGCCACATGGTAGGCGCTGGCGGTGACGTTCGTGACGGTGACGACGGTGATGGACTGTGGGGCGCTGGCGGTGCTGATGCAGGAACTGGCAGGCAAGCCAAAGTTCTCCGCACGAGCGCTCCAGTCTGCCGTGGCGAAAACATCGAAAATGCCGGGCGTAACGCCCGTGAAGTTGGCAAACGCGTAGTAGTAGAGGTAGTAGGTGGTGTCCAGAGAGGTGGTTTCACCGCTGCCGGTCCAAGTGATGAGAATCTGCGCACCGTTGAAGAGCTCCTCGGTGGCGGGTCTCAACATCGCCGAAGCGGCCTCGCCCACGGCGATGACGGAGGTTCCGTGAAAGAACTCAATGGGAGGCGTGTAGGCAGCAGCTTGAGCGCGATGGGGAAAGGCAAGAAGCAGCGCGGCGCAAATCCCCGCCAGCAGGGCGAAGCGAGAACTCGTGGAGCGAGCCTGGCTAAAACGCTGTGAAGATTGGCCGGTTGCACGCACGGGGAGCACAAGTTCGCTCATAGGTTTTCCTTTTCCCTTCAGATGGAGTGCTGCTGAAGTAGCAAATCACCGCGTCTGATGTCAACGGGGATTCCGCTGTTGGAGTGGAAATTCCCAGAGGCACATCTGCTTCGCCTGCCTCGACTGAAAAGCGGCTTTCGTTTCTGCCCGGCTCGCTCCATGGCCTGCGACGGTGAAGCAGGTTGATGCGCGACCAAATGCTCCAGCAACTTGCGGACAGCGCCGTCCTATTGAACGGCGGTTGAGTTCGGAACCCCAGACCGGCTACACCGGCCCAGGCTCGGTCGCGGCGGCGACGGCCGCGCCTCCCTCGACCAGTTCGAACCCCAGAAGGGTGGCCAGCCGTTGCGAACGCACTCCATAAAAGCCGGCGAAATCCCGGACCCGGGCGGCCAGCTCGTCCCGTGAAGGCCGGCGGCGGCGCTTCAGCGCGGTGATCATCAGGTTCTTGGCCGTGTGCTCGGTGGAGATGAATTCGATGACCTTGGTGTCGTAGCCCGCCCACTCCAGCAGCAGCGCCCGGATGGAGTCGGTCACAAACTCGGCTTCGCGCTCCAGCAGGATGCCATGCCGCAAGGCCGGCGCGAGCATCGGCGGCGGGACAATGTTCGGCCGCAGTTCCTGATGGCAGCAGGGCGAGACCACGAGCAAGCGTGCGCCGCCCGCGATGCCCCGGGCCAGGGCGTCGTCCGTGGCCACGTTGCAGGCATGCAGGGCGATCAGCACGTCCACGGTGTCCAGCGGAGTGGTGGCGATGGTGCCCGCCTGGAAGTGCAGGCGCTCGAAGCCGCAGGCTGCGGCCACCCGGTTGGCCTCCTCGACCAGCTCGCTGCGCACCTCGACCCCCGTCACGCGGCTGCCGGCGAAGCTCATCTGATCCACCAAGGTGCTCGTGGCGAAGGTCAGGTAGCCCTTGCCACAGCCCATGTCCACGACGTTCAAGGGCCGCTGAATCAACTGTGTCTCCGGCCGGCCCTCATCCAGCAGCTCGGCAATGCGCCGGGCCCGGCGGCGGGTGCGGCCAGTGGACCGTTCCGCTTTCGGGTCGGCGATGGGCGGCACAGGCGCGCCGTGGGCAAAGGCTTCCGCGAACAACGGTCGCAGCACCTCGACGAACTGGTTGATCTGCCGGAACTTCGCCCCCATCGCCTCGCGCACCAGGCCGTCCGCCTGGGTCACGCCGAGCTCCCGCAGCCACGGCTCCGTGGACAAGATGGCGCGGGGCTTGGCCCGGTCGTGCTCCAGCGGCGGCGGGGCTTGATGCACGGCCTCGCCCACCGTGAGCCGCATGGTCCCGTCAGGACGGCAGGCAAGCTCCACCGACTCGTTCGTGGTGAACAAATTCGCCGTGGCGAAGCCCGAACCAATGCGGC